>ENA-UOXV01000095-UOXV01000095.1-marine-metagenome-genome-assembly--contig:-NODE-95-length-107222-cov-9.674135_pt1 | contig 107222 bp, 92 predicted proteins | sample MGYA00238165_ERZ766961 | MGnify/ENA primary metagenome ERZ766961 (study PRJEB28924, sample SAMN03173240) | marine metagenome | biome: Marine; feature: Water; material: Subsurface seawater | place: North...
CGTCGTACCCGGAACGCTGCACGACCACGCGCATTTTGGGTTCTTTGAATGGGGATCCTTCCTCGGGTTCTTGGGTTTGTTCATTCACGTGACGTTGCGGAGGCTGGCTTCCGCTCCGCTGATCGCAGTGAACCACCCCATGCTCGAGGAGTCAAAGGCCCTTCATTATTGATCCATCACTGAGGCACCATGCAATTGCTCATCCTCCTTGTCGTCATCGTAGGCATTGTTGCTTTAGGGCAACTGGCGAAGGTTTACGAACTCTCCTCTCGGCTCTCCGGTCGTCGGGAAGAAGAAATTACCCATGCGGATACCCGTTTGAATGCCAACCTGTGGTTGGTGTTTATGGTGGGGTTCTTTGCTTCGGTCATCTATCTCTACATCGCGTACGGTGATTACGCGCCGCCCCCTGCTTCCGAGCACGGCGTGCAGCTGGATTGGCTGATGAGTTTCAACATCTGGATCATCACGTTCGTCTTCTTCTTGGTCAACCTCTTGTTGTTTGGCTTCGCCTGGAAGTACGCTTATGACAAGAACCGCAAGGCCACGTTCTTTCCGCACGACAACCGGTTGGAGCTGATTTGGACGGTGATTCCTTCGATCGTTTTGGCTGTCATCATCATTTATGGTCTCCAAACCTGGGATGTGATGACAGGGGATGCGTCCCCAGACGCTTTGAGGGTAGAGGTCTACTCCAAGCAGTTTGACTGGACGGTGCGCTACACAGGCAATGATGGTGAGTTTGGTCAGTCCAACTACAACCTGATCACGCCCATGAACCCGCTGGGCATCATCACTTCGGAAGGTGTGGAAGATGCCATGGCCGATATCGAGCAGCAAATTGCTGTTCTCGAAGGGGACCTGGCCATGGAAAAGGGGCTGCTCTTGGCGGAGCGGGCGCGCTTGGAAGCCAGCATCGCCAGCGACGACCACGGACACGGTGGCCACGACCACGGCGATGACGACCATGGCGACCACGGACACGGAGGCGATGGCCATGACGGTCACGACCACGACGACCACGGCGATCACGATCACGGAGACGATGGCCATGACGGTCACGGCCATGACGACCACGGAGAAGCGGCTCACGGCGGCGACTGGAATGCCGTGGTGCAGCACCGCATCGCTGAAATTGACAACATCTTGGTGCATTCAGCCGATCAGTTGCTCATCCTCACGGATGCGCAGATTGAGGCCAAGCAAGACAAGGTCAAGCGCCTCAAGCGTCACCGTCAGCGCATTTCGGAGTTGCAGAGTTTCACCTTCGACAACGGCTTGAGCAGCTTTGACACCGGCCGCGACGACCAGGTGGTCAAAGGCGAGTTTCACTTGCCTGTTGGACAGGAAGTGGAATTCGTGTTCCGCAGCCGCGACGTGATTCACTCCGCGTTCATGCCGCACTTCCGCGCGCAGATGAACTCTGTGCCCGGTGTGCCCACACGGTTCAAGATGACACCGACCATCACGACCGATAGCATGCGCGTCATTTTGGACGACCCCGATTTCAATTACGTGTTGCTCTGCAACAAGGTGTGTGGCGCTGCCCACTTCAACATGAAGATGGACATCGTCATCGAAAGCCGCGAAGCGTATGAATCTTGGCTTGAGCAACAGGACGCCTTCCTTGTGGACGAGGGAGTGCCTTCCGAGCCAGAAACCGAACCCACGCCATCTGCCGATGTTAATTCGGAGGCAGGAGATATGGCCATGATCCACTGACCTACGAGCAAAAGGAAACCATGGGAGCACACGCACACCACAAGGAGAGTTTCATCTCCAAGTACGTTTTCAGTCAGGATCACAAGATGATCTCGAAGCAGTTTCTCATCACGGCTGTCTTTATGGGCATTGTCGCGGTGGCACTGTCTGTCTTTTTCCGGCTTCAGCTCGGTTGGCCAGGAGAGCCTTTTGGCATCTTGGAGACCTTCTTGGGCAAATGGGCGCCAGGAGGCGTGCTCGACCGCAACGCTTATCTCGCATTGGTCACCATTCACGGCACCATCATGGTGTTCTTCGTGCTGACTGGCGGCTTGAGCGGGACCTTTTCCAACCTCTTGATACCACTTCAGATTGGGGCGCGGGACATGGCGTCAGGATTCCTGAATATGCTGAGCTACTGGTTCTTCTTGACCTCCAGCCTCATCATGATTTTCTCCCTTTTCGTGGAAGGCGGTGCGGCATCTGGTGGATGGACAGTTTACCCACCCTTGAGCGCGTTGCCGCAGGCGATGCCGGGCTCAGGCACGGGCATGACCCTCTGGCTGATTTCCATGGTGCTGTTCGTGGCGAGCTCTTTGCTGGGTGGCCTGAACTACATCGTGACTGTGATCAACCTTCGGACCAAAGGCATGAAAATGCTGCGGTTGCCGCTGACCATCTGGGCCTTCCTCGTCACTGCTATTTTGGGCGTGTTGAGTTTCCCTGTATTGGTATCTGCTGTGGTGTTGTTGCTCATGGACCGTTCCATGGGTACGGCGTTTTACCTGAGCGATATTTTCATCGGTGGTGAAGCCCTGGACGTGACTGGAGGTTCTCCCATTCTGTACCAGCACCTTTTCTGGTTCTTGGGTCACCCAGAGGTCTACATCGTTTTGTTGCCTGCACTGGGCATCAGTTCGGAAGTCATCGCGACCAATGCGCGCAAGCCGATCTTCGGATACCGCGCCATGATCGGCTCCATCCTCGCCATTGGCTTCCTCAGTTTCATCGTGTGGGGACACCACATGTTTGTGACGGGGATGAATCCCTTCATCGGGTCGGTGTTTGTCTTTACGACACTGCTGATTGCCATCCCCTCGGCGGTCAAGGCGTTCAACTACATCACAACCTTGTGGCAGGGCAACCTGCGCTTGACCCCGGCGATGCTCTTTTCCATTGGTCTTGTGAGCACCTTCGTCACGGGCGGTGTGACCGGCATCATTTTGGCAGACTCTGCCTTGGATGTATCGGTACACGATACCTATTTCGTGGTGGCGCACTTCCACATCGTCATGGGCATGTCGGCGATTTTTGGCATGCTGGCGGGCATTTACCACTGGTTCCCCAAGATGTTTGGCCGCCTGATGAACATGAAGTTGGGCTTTGCCCACTTTTGGCTCACGCTGGTGTGTGGCTACGGCGTCTTTTTCCCCATGCACTTCGTGGGGATGGCCGGAGCGCCGCGCCGCTACTACGAGTACAGCGCCTTTGAATTCCTCAGTGCAACGGCGGACTTGAATCCTGTGATTTCCGTTTTTGCCATCGTTGGTGCCTTGTCGCAGTTCTTGTTCTTGTTCAACTTCTTCCACAGCATCTTCCGCGGTCAGGAAGCCCCTGAGAACCCTTGGGCATCCAACACGTTGGAGTGGACGACGCCTGTGGCACACGTGCACGGCAACTGGCCGGGCGCCTTGCCTGAGGTGCACCGTTGGGCATACGACTACAGCAACCCCGCATTTGAAGAGGACTTTGTGCCGCAGACCGTGCCCTTGGGCGACGGAGAAGAGGCGCACTGATCCTGTTGGAACCTCGTAAAAAGGGCCTTTCCCACGTGGGGAGGCCCTTTTTGTGTACAAGGGAATGTGTTGGCGGGCATGGGAATTCACCGGACCTGCCGAACTTGGCGTCATGGAGGACTTCGATTTGCGGGGTGCGGCCGAGGGCCACAGCGACGGTGAGGTCGAACGCGTTCTGCGGCCTTCCGGTTTTGCGGAATTTGCCGGTCAACGGGAAGCGCTGGAGAACCTGGAGGTGTTCGTTACTGCGGCATCGCGGCGCGGAGAATCCATGGACCACGTGCTGTTCCACGGACCCCCAGGATTGGGCAAGACCACATTGGCCAATATCGTGGCGGCCGAACTCGGCGTCGGCATCAAGACGACCAGCGGCCCGGTTTTGGACAAACCCGGAGACTTGGCAGGCCTGCTGACGGGCCTGGAGCCGCGCGATGTTTTGTTTATCGATGAGATTCACCGGCTGAGTGCCGTTGTGGAGGAATACCTCTACAGCGCCATGGAGGATTACCGGATTGACTTGGTGATCGATACCGGTCCCAACGCCCGCACGGTGCAAATAGACCTGCATCCGTTTACGCTGGTGGGCGCTACAACGCGGAGTGGTCTTTTGACGGCGCCGTTGCGGGCGCGCTTTGGCATCAACCTGCGGCTGCATTACTACGATGCCGAGACGCTCACCGGAATCGTTCAACGCAGTGCTGGATTGCTGGGGATTCCCATTGACCATGAGGCGGCCTATGAGATTGCGGGACGCAGTCGGGGAACGCCACGGATTGCCAACGCCTTGTTGCGCCGGGTGCGTGATTTTGCGGAGATCAAGGGCGACGGCACCATCGAGCCCGGCATCACCCGGTATGCACTGGACGCGTTGAATGTGGACAAGAAGGGCCTCGATGAAATGGACAACCGCATCCTCGGCACCCTCATTGACAAATTCAGGGGCGGACCGGTAGGCATCTCGACCATCGCCACGGCTGTGGGTGAAAATGGGGGCACGCTGGAGGAGGTGTACGAACCCTTCTTGATTCAGCAAGGTTTCCTGGTCCGCACGCCGCGCGGAAGGCAGGCGACGGAAGCGGCTTATCGTCACCTCGGCAAGGTGCCCACGGGCGGCGGCTTGTTTGGTGTGGACTGATACCGCATGGGGCGTACAAGGCACATTGGGGAAGAGCGGGTGGAGCGCATTCGGGCGTGGGCGGCGGAGCTGGGTTTTTCCGGCGTGGGCGTTGCCGTGGCCGAGCGTTTGGATGGTGAAGAGCCCCGGTTGGCGCAATGGCTTGCGGAGGGGCAGCATGGTGACATGGGCTACCTCGGTCGCAATTTTGAGAAGCGCCTTGACCCCCGCTTGCTGTTGCCCGGCACCAAGACGGTCATCAGCTTGTTGTACAACCACTACACGGATGTGAAGCAGGAGGACCCTGAGGCCCCTCGGATTTCGACCTATGCCTACGGTGAGGACTACCACTTTGTGGTCAAATGGAAGCTCAAGGAGCTCCTGAAGTGGATGCGGCGCGACTGGGGCGACATCGCTGGCCGGGTGTACGTTGATTCAGCGCCCATTTTGGAGCGTGCCTGGGCCGCCCGCTCTGGATTGGGGTGGGTGGGCAAGCACGGTTTGCTGCTCAACAAAGAAGGGGGGAGTCATTTTTTTCTCGGTGAAATCCTGGTGGACTTGGAGTTGCCGCCGGACGGGCCGGTGACGGACCATTGCGGCTCCTGCACGCGCTGTCTGGATGCCTGCCCTACAGGGGCGATCATCCGCCCTCAGGTGGTCGATGGCAGCAAGTGCATCAGTTATTTCACCATCGAATTGCGGGATGCCTTGCCCGAGCCCATGGCGGGCCGCTTTGAGAATTGGATGTTTGGCTGTGATATCTGTCAGGAAGTCTGTCCATGGAACCGCCATGCCACGCCGCACCAGGAGCCGGCATTCATGCCCAAGCCGGAGCTGTTGGCCATGACGCGGCGGGAGTGGGTGGACCTCAAGGAGGAGACCTTTGATGCGCTGTTCAAGAAGAGCCCTGTGCAGCGCACGGGGTATGATGGCCTCAAGCGCAACATCGCCTTCCTCGAGGGAAAGCGAGACGCGTGAAGTCGGTCAATCTCCTTTGGCGATGCGGGCCTTTTGGGGCTGGCGCAGGGTGCGCCGCTGCGATTTGAATCCCGCGCGGCGGTCCTTTTGCTCTTCCTCAGACAGGGCGATGAAATCTTGGCATTCAGCGCCACAGGTTCCCGACATGGAAGCCGCACACTTTGGGCATTGGACCATGAGCACGTTGCATGCAGCGTTGGCACAATTGGTTACGGCATCAGAAGCCTCGCCGCATAGGTGGCATTCGGCGACCACGTCATCGGATACGCGCTCGGCCATGCGCTCGTCAAAGACGAAGTTGACGCCGCGAAAACGGTTTTCAAGTCCTTGGTCGCGCACCTGTCGGGCGTACTCGATGATGCCCCCTTCCAATTGGTGGACGTTGGGGAACCCTTTGTGCTTCAGATAAGCGCTGGCTTTTTCGCAGCGAATGCCTCCAGTGCAGTACAACAGGATGTTCTCGTCTTTTTTGTCTTCGAGCAGCGACTCCACCTCGCGGATTTCCTCGCGAAAGGTGCCAGAAGCAGGCAACACCGCCCCTTTGAAGTGGCCCACTTCGCTCTCGTAGTGGTTGCGCATATCGACAATGACGGTATCCGACGCGTTGGCCAGGGCATTGAACTCAGCAGCGGAGACGTGCTGGCCGCAATCGGTGACGTCGAAGCCATCGTCGTTGAGGCCATCCGCGACGATTTTGTCCCGCACCTTGATGATGAGCTTGAGGAAACTTTTGTCGTTTCCTTCAATGGCGATGTTGAGGCGCACGCCTTGCAGCCAGTTGATGTCTTCTAAACTTTTCCTGAAAGCATCCATCTCCTCTGTGGGGAGGCTCAGCTGGGCGTTGATGCCTTCACCGCTGACATAGATTCTGCCCAACACACCGAGCGCCGACCAGACGGTAAAAAGATGGTTGCGGAGAAAGGGCGGGTTGGCGACTTTGGCGTACCGATACAGGCTCAGCGTCGTGCGCGGACGCCCGTCTTGTTCGAGGTGATCGCGCAGGGACGCTTTGTCCAACTGGTTGTGCAAGGGTGCTTTGGCCACACCACAAAAATAACCTCAACAATTGTGTAGGAATGCACTTGAATACGAATTCGGACCAAGGTGCGTTTGCTTTTTGGTCCAAATCCGGATATATTGAAATGCCTTACCGGTTCACAAACGTGATTTACCGCCTATGAAAATGTTGGAATATTGCCAGCGAATACTGGCCAAAGTCAGCTTCGACCGTCACCTTTTTGCCAAGGAATTGGCCAAAAGCATCAAGCGGCTCGAAGGGTCTGATGTCAATCGACTGCGCCTCTGGTGCATCGATCAATTCGGTCAGCGTTACGAGGACATCATCCTCACCACATTTCCGCCGCAGCTCGCTCTCTGAGTTACAGGCTTGTCAAAAACCTCTGACCCGACCGGACCCGTCCGATCGGGTCTCTTTTTTTAGGGTCAGAGCGGGTGCTCCTCCGCGCCCTCCAAGATGTAATTCATCTGGTACACGTCATCGGCATTCAGCCTCAGGTTGCCGTGAAAGGTCAGGCGTTCGTCCGTTTGGTAGGTCCTGTGGCCGCTGTCTTTGAACCGCAGGTCCACCACGCTCTCCGGACCTGCACCTCCGCAGAAAAAGCAGTTGGCGAAGGGGTAGCGGGAGAGCACGTAAAAGTCTTCGTCGAGGTCCACGGGAATCACGTAGCCGGTGATGTAGACGTCTTGGCTTTCAGCGGCCATGACTTGCGGTCCAAATTCAGGCTTCCAATAGTAACTGTCCAACTCCTCGAGGTAGACGTCTTTGAAGTCCACATCGGCCAATTCGGCCCAGGTCAATTCGCGAAAGTCTGCAGGCGCTGCACTTTCAGACGTGCCGGTTTCAGTGGCGTCGATGGGGGGCGGTGCGGCCGTCAATGGGGCTTCAGCGGCGCGCGCCTGGGCGATCAGAGGCAGATCGGGCGCGGCCGGATTGGGATGGCAATAAGAGCTCAGGTCCAACGCGGCCAAGGCCACAATGCCCAACAGGGCGTATAGGAAGCGTTGCATGGTATGCGCCATGGTGTGAAAATACGCCGTCAATCGCCGAGGCGTCAACGTCCTTGACCCAACGTATTTGAAATGTCCATTTTGAGGGCCGATCGGGCGGGGATTCCCGCGGCGAGAGCGCCGACCAAGAGCGCTGCTGCGACAAGCACCAATTCTCCCCAAACGGGTGCCAATTGGGTGACGTCATAATGAAAGCGGTCGGCGAGCACCTGGCCAAGTACCACCACACCGATGCGGCTGAGTACCAGACCAGCGAGGATGCCCCCAGCGGTCATCCAAAGGCCTTCAAAAAGCACCAATGAGAACAGGCGTTGGGGCGGGGCACCCATGGTGCGGAGCAAGGCCAGTTCGTAACGCCGGTCGCGCAAGGAGGCATACAGCGCAATGAATACACTGATGAAGGACAGCCCCATGATGAGGAGTGCCACGGCGCGGATGGTTTGCAGGCCGATGCCGAATTGCTGGGTGAGCCTGTTCATCTCGATGGCCGGCAAGGCTACTTGCATGGGCGTATTGCGCAAGAGGTTGGGCAGGGTGAGGATGGCCAGCGGGTTTTTCTTTTTGAGGAGGACGGCGGTGATTTCCTCGTCGGCGTCTTCCACATCTTCGTGTACGCCCCAGACCGAAGCGATGGGGGTGAGAATGAGCTGGTCGATGACCGCACCCGTGCGTTGGAAGGTGCCGACCACGGTGTAGGCTTTGTCGCGGTGGACATCGGTGCCGTCGGTGAGTCCGTGCGCGCTGTAGAAGGTGTCCCCGATGGAGAGCCCCGTCTCGGCAGCCACTTCTTGGCCCAGAACCACTTCAAAAGGGGCTTCGAATGTCTGGCCTTCGGCGATTTCGGCACCGTAGTGTGCGGCATAAGAGGGCTCAGTGCCGACGATGCGGAAGAGGTCGTAATTGTCTCCGTACGCCAGGGGAATGGCCTCCTCTATGTACGGGTGCCGCATGATTTTGCGGGCGTCGGCCAGTTTGATGTTGCCGGTGGGTACGTCCACGTGGTAGACGTTGGCGAGGATGAGTTGCAAGGGGCTGCCCTTGGCGCCGAGCACCAGGTCGATGTCCTTGATGTTGCGGTCCAGGTCCTCTGTGAGGCTGCGTTGCATGAGCAGCATGAGGCTGATGATGCCCACACCAAAGGCGAGCAGCAGGACGCTCAAGCCCGTTTCCAGCGGGCGGTGCAGCACATTGCGTCGGGCGAGTTTGGAGGCCTTCATGCGATGGGGTTCAATTCCACGCGGTCGGACATGCGGTCCTTGAGGCGTTGGTCGTGGGTGACGATGAGAAGGGCGGCGCCGGTGCGCTCGGCCTGCTTGCGCAGGAGGGAGAGTACGGCATCGGTATTGGCGTCGTCGAGGGCGCTGGTGGGCTCGTCGGCCAGGATGAGGCCGGGCCCATGTACGACGGCGCGCGCGATGGAAACGCGTTGTTGCTCGCCAACGGACAGGGCGTCGACCCGTGCGTGGAGTTTGTGGGCCAGTCCGAGCTCTTCAAGGAGCCCCTGGATGCGGGCCTCGTCCGGAGGGCAGCCCGCCAAGGCCCGGGCGAGGGCCAGGTTTTCGCTGACCGAGAGGCTGCGTACGAAATGGGTCGTTTGGAACACGATGCCCATGTGTCTGCCGCGGGCCCGGTCGCGCGCGGCGGTGGGCAATGTGCTAAACGCTTCACCTGCCAAGGCCACCTGGCCACGCGTGGGTGTGCGCATGCCGGCCACAAGGTGAAGCAAAGTGGTTTTCCCCGTGCCCGAGGCACCGAGCAGGAGCAGTTCATCACCCTTTTGGATGGAGAGGTCGGGAAAGGCCAATTCACTTTCTCCACCCTCATATTGGTAATGCAAGCCCTCCGTCTTCAGCATGGGTGAAAGTTACGATGTCCCATCGCCCATCTTTGCGCCATGACGTTTACCCAACGACTGGGGCGCTACGTGGTCGGCATCATGATCGGCACCCTGCTGGCCCTCTTCTTTTTTGGCAGCCGTTCCTGCACGCAATGGCTTCCCAATGAGCAGGTCCGTCAATTCCTTGGCGAAGCTGGCCTCATGGGCGATGAGCGCACGCGTTGCCTGATGCGGTGCGGTGCGGTCAACATGTCTGACCTGCGCACCTTGTTGGAAGAAGGCCGCATCCGCTATGGCCAGAGTGACGTCCGCAACGAGCAGGGCACGGGCAAATTCTATCGGATTGAGGCGGACGACAGGGCCGCGGAATTCGTGGTGACCGACTCGACGACGGCGGTGCGCAACCTGCAATGGCCTGTTGTGCCCGAGGGGTGCGACTGCCCTTGAATTGGTCCGAGCAGGGAGGAGGCCGGAATCACTGCGCGGCTTTCCGGCGCTTGATTTCCTGGCGGATCAGCTCGAGTTCCCGCGAAGTCTGTCCACCCACTGAGGTGTTTTCCTCGGCGCGGCGGATGAGGTAGGGGATGGCTTCCTTTAGCGGGCCATATGGCACGTACTTGGCTGCGCGGAATCCTGAGGCGGTCAGGTTGAAGCTGAGGTTGTCGCTCATGCCGAGCAGTTGGGCAAAGGCAATCCGGTGATCATCAGGCTGCAAGCCACGCGTGCGCATTCCTTCGGCGAGCTTGAGGGTGCTCTTCTCGTTGTGGGAGCCGCAGACGATGTGGAGGTGGTCCAGATGGTCGAGGGCAAAGTCCAGTGCCGCATCGAAATCGCGGTCTGTCGCGGCCTTGTCGGGTTGGATGGGAGACGGCCGGCCTTGCGCTGCCGCCTGGTCACGCTCTTTCTCCATGTAGGCGCCCCGCACCAGTTTGACACCGGCAATCCATCCTTCGGACCGGGCCAATTCTTCCAAGCGGTGGATGTAAGCCAACCGGTCGTGGCGGTAGAGTTGGGCGGTGGTGAAGACGCGACAAGCACCGTGGTTGTGCCGCTGCATCATGGATTCAGCGAGCGTGTCGATGGCGCCTTGCAACCACGTTTCTTCCGCATCGATCATGACCGGCACTTGCTTTTCCGCCGCTGCCGCGCACAATTCAGACACCCTTTGCTCCACGCGTTGCCAAGCCTGGGCCTCCTCCGGTTGGAGGTGGGCGCCTGCGCCTACCTTTTCGAGCAGGTCGTTGTCGGACAGGGCGCTGACCTTGAATACTGAAAAAGCGAAACGGTCGTCCCCTTCAGCGGTGACGATGGTGGACATGATTTGATCGCGTGCAGCGTCGAGGGCGCCGTCCCCGGTTTGTCCTTCTGCACTGTAGTCGAGAATGGTCTGTACGCCGTATGCCGACAAATCCTGGGCGGTGCCCAGGCTGCCCTGTATGTCCTCCCCGCCGCAGAAATAATCAAAGACGGGTTGTAAAGCCCAGCGCATGGGAATGCCCAAGCGCAGCGCCAGGCGCACAGCGCCAGCACCCAAGCGCACGAGCTGAGGAGAGCCGATCAAACCAAACATCCACTTGGCGCGGTGCAAATCCGGGGTGCTCCGGTGGGCAAACGCCGTCCGGGTGTCGTCAATCCTGAGGAGGGAGTCAGCCGCAGAGGGGGCTGAATTGGGAATGGAGTTCGGGGAGGTCATTAGCCAAACGCGCGCGGCGAAGATACCGCTGACATCTGCCATTTGCCCCCGCCGATTGCAAATGACGAAAGTCACCTTGGGGGATGTCGCGACGTCAATTCAACCGGACAATGTCCCCACCATGTTTGCTCTGTCAACGAACAACAACAACAACACAAAACCCCCTTCATCATGAACTACGCATTCTCCTCCTTCTTCGCTGTCGCGATCGCCTTCTTCTCCTTCAACACCGCAACTGCTGCCACTGCCGCAGACATGGACGTCAACACGACCATGACGGTAGAGATGGACATGTCCGCCAATGCCGCAGACGGCTCCATCACTTTGGATGCCTTGGTGCAATTGCCCAACGGCAGCACATCCCGCAAGACCGAAGTCTACCGGAACATGGAAGCGGCTGTCGATGGCTACGTCAAGTTTGTCACGACGTTGCCCTACGGCGCTACGCTGATCCGGATCCAATTCACCAACGCACGCGGACAAGTGGTCTTTGCTGTCCAAGGCTAATGTCCCTCTTCCTTCCCTGTCTTCGGGCGCGATCTCTTCCTTACTTGATGCTCAAGTAAAAACCGGCGGGGGCGATACCAAACCAGGTGTCGCCCCCGCTTCTTTTGTGCCATCCATTGACCAGCGCGCTTCCAGTGGCGACCTTGCGGCATCATGACTGCACAGGACTTCCTCCACGCCAACAAGGACCGCTTCCTCGATGAGCTGTTCGATTTGCTTCGCATCCCCTCCATCAGCGCCGACCCCGCTTACAAAGACGACGTCATGCGCTGTGCAGATTCGGTGGCGGACCACTTGCGCAGGGCAGGTGCCGACCGTGTGGAGGTCATGCAAACTCCAGGTTATCCGGTGGTGTATGGCGAGCGGTTGGTTGACCCAGCGCTCCCTACCGTGTTGGTTTATGGCCACTACGATGTGCAGCCGCCCGATCCGCTCGATCTCTGGACTTCCCCGGCTTTTGAGCCGGTGATCCGCAAAACGGAGCTCCACCCTGAGGGGGCCATTTTTGCCCGCGGCGCTTGCGACGACAAGGGCCAGATGTTCATGCACGTGAAGGCCTTGGAATCCATGGTGAATGCCGGAAACCAGCCGGTCAACCTCAAGTTTGTCATTGAGGGAGAAGAGGAAGTGGGGTCTGATCACCTCGACGAATTCCTGGAGCAGAACAAGGAGCGCTTGGCAGCCGATGTGGTGCTGGTGAGCGATACCGGCATCATTGCCAACGACATCCCCAGCATCACCACAGGCCTTCGTGGCTTGAGCTATGTGGAAGTGAAAGTGGTGGGTCCAAACCGGGACCTGCACAGCGGCTTGTACGGAGGTGCAGCACCCAACCCCATCAACATCTTGTGCGAGCTGGTGGCGTCCTTGAAGGACGACCAGCAGCGCATCACCGTGCCCGGTTTCTATGACAAGGTCATCGAACTCTCTTTGGAGGAGCGCTCTGCCATGGCCGAGGCGCCTTTCAGCGAAGAGGAATACAAGGCCAGCATCGACATTGGCGCCACAGAAGGCGAGCCGGCGTATTCAGCGCCAGAGCGCATGTCCATTCGACCCACGTTGGATGTGAACGGCATCTGGGGGGGATACACTGGAGAGGGCGCCAAAACCGTCATTGCCTCCGAAGCCCATGCCAAGATTTCCATGCGGCTTGTGCCCGACCAGGATCCGGACGAAATCACCCAGTTGTTCAAGAACCACTTTGAGTCGATTTGTCCAGAAAGCTGCAAGGTGGAGGTGAGCATCATGCACGGTGCGCATCCAGCCGTCACGCCCATCGACCATCCCGGATATCGGGCGGCCGCTGCAGCCATGGAGTCTACGTTTGGCCGCAAGCCTGTGCCTTTCCGAGGCGGCGGCAGCATCCCCATTGTCACCAGTTTCGAGAAGATCCTCGGCCTGAAGACCGTTTTGATGGGCTTTGGATTGGACAGCGACGCCATTCACTCGCCGGACGAGCACTACGGGGTGTTCAACTATTTCAAGGGCATTGAAACCATTCCCCACTTCCACGCCCGGTTTGCAGAATTCCATGCCGGGTAAACCCGGTACAAGCCGTTTTGCTTTGGCTGTGCTTGGCGCAGCCATTGTGGGGTGCACAGGTTGCCTGAACCCCCAGGATTTTGAGGTCAAGGCCGTGGGCATCTCCGACTTGAAGAGTCTCGGAAACGCCGAGACTACGGTGGGAATCGACATCGGACTGTACAACCCCAACGGGTACGCCGTAGAGATTGAAGGCAGTGAACTGGGACTCTGGCTTGCGGGAGATTCAGTAGGGGTGCTGCGCTTTGCGGAGGGAGAAAAAATCGGCCGGCGCGCCGAAGCGTTGGTGCGGCTGAACGCGGTACTCGACTCCAAAAAACTCAGCGGTGTGATTGCCCAACACTGGTTCGAATTCTTGCTGCAAGGCGCTCCGGTGCGCGTGGAAGGCTGGGTGCGGGGCAAGTCTTGGGGGATTCACCAAACACTGGAGATTCGACACACCCAACAGATCCGCGTGCTCGAGTAATCAGCAGACCCCATGAGGGGCAAAGGGGCGGTTGTGGCCCGATCTGCTCGTGCGGTTGGGGGTGTTCGGAATGGTCTGCCCCCCATGAAAAAAGGGCCCGCTGCATCAGCGTGGCCCTTTTCAATTCGGTGGGGGTGTGGGGGCATTCATCCTTGGCTACTGAAAATGATGTTGCCCGACCCATCAGAGAATTCAACGTAGGAGATTTTGGAGCCGCGGGGCAGGCTGTTGACGTACTGGTGGTAGGCCATCAAAGCTTGCACCATGCTGGAGTAGTTGCCTTTTTTCATGGTGGTGGACCCGTTGGGGAGGATGACCAAGATGCGCATGGTGACGGCGGTCTCTTCCATCAGCGTGGAGGAGGTCTCGGTTGCCGAGATTGAAGCCATATCGGCGTTGTTCAAGGAAGCTGTGTTGGCGGCGAAAGCGGCGTTGGAGCTGAGGGCAAAGACAGCGGCGAAGGCGGCGGCGAAAATGGAGGCGAATGCGTTGTTCATGACAGGTGGGTTTTGTTGTTGTTGTTGTTGTTGTGCGTTGACAGGACAAACATGGCGGGGTGAGGGCCGCGCTTTGTTGACCACTGCCCCGCCCGGGAAATGACTTTCGTCAACGCGCCAGTAGTGGTCGTGAACCCGGGTGTGCATCGCCTGCGGACCGATGGGTATCTTGACCGCATGAACCGATTCACACGTCTTGCAGTCGCTTTGGCTGTCTGCCTGTTGAACCTGCCCATCGGAAGCCGTGCGCAGGACATTTTTGAAGACCACCCCGTCCGCCACATCGGCCCCGGCACCATGAGTGGCCGGGTGACGGCGTTGACCGTGGACCCGACGGATCGCGATATCATCTACGCCGGCACGGCCAGCGGTGGTTTGTGGCGCAGCACGTCGAGTGGTGTCGATTGGGAGCCGCTTTTTGATGACGAGGACATCTTGAGCATCGGCTCGGTGGCGGTGGCCCCTTCCAATCCAGACGTGATCTGGGCGGGAACGGGCGAGGGCAACCCCCGCAACAGCCACACCTCAGGCCGGGGCATTTACCGGTCCATCGACGGGGGTACGACCTGGAACATGATGGGCTTGAAGGATACCCGCACCATCCATCGGATCCGCATCCACCCGACCGACCCCAAGACGGTGTATGTGGCGGCGATGGGTTCGGCTTGGGGCTCCAATCCCGAGCGGGGCGTTTTCCGGACCCGGGACGGAGGTGAGACCTGGGACCACGTGTTGTCCATCGACGACACCACGGGTTGCGCGGAAATGATCATGGACCCGTCCAACCCCGACAAGTTGTTTGCCGCCATGTGGTCGTTTCACAGGGAGCCGTGGTTCTTTACCTCAGGAGGTGAAGGCAGCGGCCTGTATGTCACCCACGATGGCGGTGACACTTGGAAGCGGCTCGGCGAAGATGAGGGGCTGCCCAAGGGCCAGTTGGGCCGCATGGGCTTGACGATGAGCCCCGCGGATCCTGACATTGTCTATGCCTTGGTGGAGTCCAAGAAGACGGGTTTGTACAAGAGCACGGACGGGGGAGAGTACTTCGACCTGGTGTCCACCAAGAACATCGGCAACCGCCCGTTCTACTATGCGGAGATCCATGCCGACCCCAAGGACCCGGATCGCCTGTTCAACCTCTACAGTATGGTGAGCGAGAGCACAGACGGTGGCCGCACCTTTGAGGTCATCCTGCCATACAGCGGCGCCCACCCGGACCACCACGCGTGGTATCAGGATCCCGAGGATCCGGACTTCATCTTGAATGGCAATGACGGCGGCATCAACATCAGCCGCGACGGTGGGGAGACCTGGAGCTTCGTGCACAATCTGCCCGTCGGCCAGTTCTACCACATCAACGTCGACAACGACATGCCGTACAATGTCTATGGCGGCTTGCAGGACAACGGTTCCTGGAAAGCGCCGGCCTATGTGTGGCACGGCGACGGCATCCGCAACGAGGACTGGCAGGAGATCAGCTTCGGCGATGGATTCGATGTGGTCCCCATGCCGGGTGACCCCGATATGTGCTACGCGATGTCCCAAGGGGGCAACGTCTACCGCATCCACATCCCGACGGGGGCGATGACCTACATCCAACCGAACCACCCGGACAGTATCGCGTTGCGGTACAATTGGAATGCGGCGATTGCGCCGGACCCTTTCAACGATGACGGACTCTATTTCGGTAGCCAATTCGTGCACCACAGCACGGACCGCGGACAGTCTTGGACCATACTGTCTCCCGATCTGACGACCAACGATCCCGAAAAGCAGAAGCAGGCTGAGAGTGGCGGCTTGACCACGGATGCGACCAACGCGGAGAACCACACCACCCTGCTCTGCATCACGCCCCACCCCGAAAGGGCGCAGGAAATCTGGGCTTCCTCTGACGATGGCATGCTGCACAGGACCGTCAACGGCGGACAGACCTGGGAGTCCTTGTCCAGCCGATTGAAAGGATTGCCGGCGGGGAGCTGGATTCCGCAGGTGCGTATTTCGCCCCACAATCCCGATGAGGTGTACGTCGTGGCCAACAACTACCGCCGCAACGATTGGGCGCCCTACCTGTACCGCACCCGCGATGGAGGTGCCAAGTGGGAGCGCATCATCGATCAAGACGACGTCTTGGGCCATGCCCAAAGTGTGCTGCAGGACCCTGTGGAGCCCAACCTGCTGTGGTGCGGAACCGAGCAGGGGCTGTGGTGGAGCTTTGACGGAGGTGAGTATTGGCAGCGCTGGACCGATGGGGTGCCTGCGGTGCCGGTGCGCGACATCGTGCTCCAAGAGCGTGAGTCGGACCTCGTGCTGGGTACGTTTGGACGCGGTGTTTATGTGATTGACGGGTTGGAGATTGTTCGTGCCTACGCAGCAGCTGGCGGCGATGACAGCTTCGGAGGTGCGGCTTGCACGATGTTCCCGCCCGACCCGGGTGTCATGGCCGAATGGCGTCGTCCAGCCGGAGAGCGTTTTCCTGCCGACGGATACTGGTCGGGGGAGAACAAGGGCCGCGGTGCCCGGGTGCATTGCCATTTCAATGAAGACAGTCTGGATGCGGTAGGCAAGAGCGAGGCCTTCTTGTTGCACGTACTCGATGCCGCTGGCGATACCGTGCGCACCATGGAGCCCGAGCCGGAAGCGGGCATGGATTGGATGCGTTGGGACATGCGGGGAACCGGAACGTTCTGGCCATCCCGCCGCAAGCGTGACAAGGATGCCCGTCCCGGAGGCGGCTTCCCCGTGGAGCCGGGCACCTACACGATGGTGCTCAATCTTGAGGGGGACTCCTCGGTGACGGAATGGGGCCGCATGGACGTGGAGGTGATGGCCGATCCGCGTCGGTCCTCCTCGGCCGATGTGCGGGCCGCCCAGCGCGCCCACATGGAGGGGGTGTACGGTGTGGTCAACCGCGCCGATGCGGTGTACGAGGAGCTCAAGCGGATGCGCCGCGCGGATGATGCGGTTTCGGATCGCATGCGCCACGCCAAGCGCTCGTTGGCTGAAGGCGATACGACCTACAAGCCCATCAAGACCCTCGCCGACTCACTCGATGGAGAATGGACCGCACTGGACGAGCGCTACTTCACGCCCGAGGACTTCAACGGTTACGACGCCGTCGTCCGCATTCAGGACCGCCTGTGGCATGCGATGAGCTACGCCGATGGCGGCATGGCGGTCCCGGGATCCAATGCAGTGGATGCGTTGAAGGCGCTGGAACGCGCCGTGGTGGCGGCAGAGCAGCACCTCGAGCGCATTCGGGGTGGTGTATTTGCCGACTGGCGCACCGCGGTGGAATCCACCGACTGGCCCGTTTTCGGAGAATTCGAAGAATGAGGATGCCGGCCCCCGACAGATAATCGGGGGCCGGACGTCGCTCAGTCACATTCGTTGGCGAACTCGCCCAGTACGAGCAGCAGGTCGGCTACCGTTGTGCCGCCATCGCCATTGATGTCCGTAGGACAGGTGTCCGGCTCCAAGGGACCGCCGCCGCTGCCTTCGCAGGCTCCTTGCGTCCAGCTGACCAATCCACCGAAATACATGGCATAGCAGGCATTGGCATAGGTCATGCCATCGCACCCGCACACCGGGTCGTATTCCTCCGTGCAGGGGTAGTACGGGTTGATCAAGGTGGGCAAGACGCAGGTGTCCCAAATGCAGGACCCATCGTCCACTGTAGCGTCGGGGTCAAAGTTGACTGCACTGGGGTTGGTGCACCCTTCTACTTCCGTTGAGCCGCAAGGCCCTGGTGTCCAATACAGGATGCCGTGGACCATCTCTGCAAAGCAAGCGTTGGTGTAGGTCACCCCATCACATCCGCATACGGGGTCGTACACCTCAGGGCAGGGGTAAGTGGGGTCGCTTGGGCCATAGCAGTCGCCTTCGTAGATGCAGGATCCGTCGTCGATGGTGGCGTTCGGGTTGTAATTGATGGCCGTTGGGTCCGTGCAGCCGAACACCTCTCCATCGCAGGGCGGCAGATCGATGCACCATTCTACGTGGCAGCACTCCAACCATTCACCGGCAGCACCCGCCTCATAGAACACGAGGTCAATGCAGAAAGGACTTTCGCCCAAGGTATTGGGGTCCAGATCCACATTCAGAATGTCCGAGGTCATGGGAACGATGCTGATGCCCGTGACCCATTGGACGATGGTTCCCGATTGCCCGGGGTAGCTCATCTGCAGCTGACCGAAGGTGTAGCTTGAGTTGTTGGAGACGCCGAACTCCAGGTGGTACCCATCGGCATCGCAATTCGAGCTGTCAAACAGGACCATCGTTGCACAATCAGTATCACACGGGGGCAATTCAACGCAGTGCTCGAGATAGCAGCAGGCTGTATTGGGGTCCAGGGCTGGATCGGATTCGTGTGCGGAAACCATGAAACACGCATCTGACACATTGGTGTTGCCGGTCAAGGTCACGGAGAAGTCCATGCAGTCGCCAGGGGCAATGCCCGTGCCGAGGTCGAAGACCGTCTGATCGATGCTCAGGCCTGGAGGCAGCATAGTGGACAGGGTGAAGTAGCCCACATTGTAGGGGTTGCTCGACCCGTTGCAGAGCGTGAAGTTGTAATCCCAGCCGCTTCCATCTTCGAGGCAATCGATGTCGCCGCTGATCATGGTGATGCAAGTGCTGTCACTCGGGACGGTATCCCCCGGGCATTCGAATCCGAATTCATCCGCGCAAAACAAGCTGTCGGGTCCAAACCAGGACCACCCGATGACATGGGTGCCGGGCCCGTCGAAGCAGACCACAACGGCATCGTTGATGACCCCCTGGGGAAGTGGGCTCGCGATGTAGCTGAGATTTACCTCGTCAGGTCCGAGATTCAAGATGTTGAAGTCCGCCGAAGGAGAGAAAAGGGCAGGCTCGCCGTGGGAGTGGACACTGAGGTGGGTCAGGTCGATGGTGCTTTGGTTGTCAAAGGACAGGGACACGCAGCAGTCATCGGTGATGGTGTACAACGGCTCGATGTTGCAGCTGCAGTCGAGGAGGGTGAACTCGAGGTCCCCCGACATGGCGCTGCACCCATTGGCATTGGTGGCCATCACGTTGTAGATGCCCGAGGCATTGACGATCAGGCAGGGGTCGTTGGCCCCGGCGATGGCGGTTTGGTTGAGGAACCACTGGTATGCCGCATACCCTTCAGGTGCGCAGAGCGTATCGGGGCCGCAGTTTTCGTAGCATCCTGTCGGCACCGCGCAGAGGTCAGGTACCGGGAGCACTTCAAACGAGGCACTGTGGTAGCATCCGTTCGCATTGACCCCGGTGGCGATGTAGACACCCGCATTTTGCACGGTGATGCTCGTGCCGGTGGCACCGATGTTCCATGAGTAGTTCACGCCGGGTTGGACGGGATTGATCTCGATGAGCACATCGTCCCCTGCGCAGGGTGGCACATTGGGCGACGTGAGCGTGAACAGCACATCATCGACCCATTGCACGTTGTGCACGCCGGAAGAATGCGGACAGCCGTTCGCGTCCGTGACCACCAATTCGATGTTGTGCACGGTGCCGGGGGCGCCGGAAAGCGTGAGGGTGGATACGGTGGAATACAAGTTGCCATCCACCAACCACTTGTAGGTGCTGAAACTGCCGACGGTCTGGAAGAAGGCGTTATCGGTTCCGCACACGACGGAAGGCCCGATGATGGTGGGACTGAGGTCGGGCAATACCTGGACGGAGATGGGGCCGCTGGTTCGGGGGCACCCGTTGGCATCGGTGATGGAGACGTAGTATTCTCCGGGTCCAGCCGTGTAGTTGTCCATGGTGGCACCCGGGATGTCGGCCCCGTTCTCATCCGACCATTGATAGGTGTCAAACCCTGGCATGGCTTGCAGGAGTGCGGTGCCCGGATCGGAACACACGATTTCATCCAATGTGGCGGCGAACGGGTCGTCGGGTTCGGGATGGACGGTGACGGTCGCTGTGGCCGATTGGGTGCACCCTTGTGCGTCTTCAGCGGTGACCGTGATGACGTTGTTGGCCGGCACAGAAGTGAAGGTGTGTTCGATGATATCCCCTTGGAAGGCCACGCCATCCGGGAACGCCCAGGTGTAGTTGACGGCATTGGTGGCGGATGCCGAGTGGGTGCCGGGTTGCCCCACACACAAAGGCGTCTCAATGGTGATGTTGGGCACGCCCACCGACCCGATGGTCACCATTTGGGTGGCCGTCGCGGTGCAGCCGTTGGCGGCCGTGACCGTGAGGGTGACGGTGTATGATCCTCCACCGGAGTAGTTGTGGGAAGGACTGATGTTGCCCGGAAAATTCACAAGATCCCCTGTGACGCCGTTGCTGTCGCCAAAGTTCCAGTCCCAGCTGACGATATCGTTGCCCATGCCGGGCTCGTCGATGAAAGAGGCGAGGTCGGTGAAGTCCACATCGGTGCATCCGGTAATCTCATAGCTGAAATCGGCCGCCAACGGAATGCAGACCCCCACGTAATTCGTGACGGTACAGAACGACCCGAAGTTGCCCAAATCCGGCACTTGTGCCGTGGCCAAAATGGTGTAGCACTTGGCCTCAGTATAAGTGTGCGTGTTGGATGATGTCGGGGGTGTGCCGTCATCGTAGTCCCAGATGGTGCCGGTGGCGATGACGGAGCCGTCATCCACGGTAACGGTGTTGCAGTTTACCGTGGCGGTGGGATCCAATTGATCGGCGGGTGTGCAGGGTCCGGGCCCCACACAGTTTTCTTCTTGCAGCGTGTAGCTGTCCGTGGCCTGGCACCCCGTGGCCGCTATGGTGGTGGTGACGTTGTAGGTGTACAAGCCCGGGGAATTCTGCACGGTGTGGGTCTCGCTGCTGCCGGTGCCTCCCGTATTCCAGAGGTGCGTCCACCCTGCGGCACTTGGGGTGTACATGGATACGGTACTTGACGAATGGGGCAAGCAGATGGTCTGGGGGTCAGGCGAAGAGATGAGGGCCACTGGAACAGGGGCGGCTTCGACTGTGAAATATGCCATGCCCTTGCAGCCGATGCCATCCGTGACCTCCACGCTGTATGGTCCTGCCGTGTTGACCAGTACGGGTGATCCAGACAAATTCGGACCACTGGGTGGAGTCCAGTCATAGTCAACATACGCCGTGGTGGTGGACAAGGTGGCGGGGCTGATGGCGCCAGGGCAGAGGTAGCCGCTTTGTGAAATGACCGGCTCGGGTTGCGGGTTGACGTTAACAGTGAAAGTCCCGACTTCATGGATGCCGCAAAGTGAGGAGGACACTTCGACAGTGGCATTTCCGGTGTAGTCGTTCCATTGGATTTCCACTTGGTCTGTACCCTGGCCGTCTACGACACTTCCAGCCGTGGCAGGGACAATGGTCCAGGTGAAGGTTTCGCCGTCAGGAGCGCCAGAGGTACTGAGTGTGTAGGCCTCAATTTGGTTGGCACAGGACACGTAATCATTCAAGCCTGTGGGGGTCACCGGGAATTGTGCCGTGAAATTCAATGAGGCCGTGGCGCTGCAGACCGGCGCTGAAGAGGTGGAGGCATTGACGGTCAATTGGTGTGTGGCAGAAGTGCTGGACCAGTTGATGGTGGTGTTCGTTCCCGTGGAATAGATGGGTGTTCCTTGGCCTATCGGGACGTTCCAGTAGTAGTTCACGCCGGGTTCTGGATTGTCAATGGCATAAAGGAGGTCTTCACCTGTGCACCCTTCGAGCGGTCCGACGATGACGGGGTTGGGCGCGTCTGAAATGAGCACGGTAACGGACACCTCAGGGTTGCAGAACATACCCGGAGTACCGGTCGCGGTGACCGTATAGACGCCCGCGCTGGGGAAGTCTACTGTGAACAGGGCGCCGGAAGAAGTGCCTGTGGCCGGGGCGTTGACCGACCAGGTAACGGCGGGGTCGTTTACCTGGAAAGTGAGGGATTGGTCTACGCAGGCTTGGTTGGGCGCCGAGAGGAAGACCAATTCGGGCAGAATTTCTACGGTGAGGTCGCCTGCTCCCGCGCAATCGGGGTATGCATGGCCTTGGAGGCCACCGAGGAAGGGGCTCTCATATTCGACGTGTATGGTGCCCACTCCGGCAGGGCCCCAAATGATGCTGATTTGGTTGCCGTCTTCGTTGACCACGGTACCACCGGTTACGTCCCAATCGTACACCACATCCATCCACTTGGGGACGGTATAGATGGCGGCTTCACCGGGGCAGACAATCTCCGGTCCTGTGATGAGGGCGGTGGACGAGATGATGGGGACTTGGACCGTGGTAGGCTGGTCGCAGATGCCGCCGCAGCCCTGGATTTTCAGGCTGACCACACCAAACGGACCTTGGTCCCATTGCAGGCAGATTTCGGGTGAGTTTTGGCCTTCGATGGTGACGTTGTCGCCATTGGCATCGGTAACCGTCCAGATGTAGGTCGCGCCGGGGCATCCAGAAGTCGTCCAATAACAGGCACTGTCTCCTTCGCAGAGGGTGGAGATGCACTCGATATCCGGTCCTTTTTCATCCAATACTTCGATGTCCATGGCGTAGGTGTCCTGGCAGCAGCACACGGTATCGCCCTCCGCGTTGAGGAGGGGGGTGGTCACGGTCAGGATGACGGTGTAGGTCCCCGGGGTGGTGTAGGCATGAATGGGGTTGACATCACCCGAGTGGTTTCCGTCGCCGAAGTCCCAGAAATGATCGGCGCCCGGCGTCGATGTGCTCAAGAATTGGACGTCGGTTTCCAGACAGACAGGGGAGGGGGCGGTGAATCCGGCTGTGGGTGCTTCGCCCACGATGACGCACTGTTGGATGACAGTGGTTCCTGCCGGACCCGTGATGGTGACGGTGATGTTGCCTTGACCCACGGTCGGCCATTTTACCTCCACGCTGGCCGGATCTTGAAGCGGTCCGACCAGGGTACCCCCGGTGATGGTCCAGTCGTAAGTGTTTTGGTCGGAGTAGGGCGCCAGCACCGTGGTCACGCTGTTTTCGCAAACGTATACGCATGCGGCGGTGCTGTCTTCTACGGTCCCGGTGTCATCGAGCACCTGATCGGGGCCGCCCGGTTCAAGCACAATCACCGAGCAGTCTCCCTTGTCTGTGCCGCATTCTACGGTGATGGTCACTTCTGCTGTGCAAAAGAGATCCGTTCCTGTCAGCAGCGTGTATACGAAATTGAACGTGCCGCAGCAGCTGCTGCCATCTGCGCTTCCGGTGTAGAAAATGAAACCGGTGCCTTGCTCAACTTGGAAACAAGGAGGGAGCCCTTCCATGGAAACGAAGGCATCCATTCCGATGATGTCGTTGCCCAGCAGGTTGGCTGTGAAAGATGGCAGGTCGTCTTCTTGGATGATGTAGTCGTCGTCTACAGCCAACAAGACATCGGGATCACAACCATCGAAGCTGCCTTGGGAAAACAACATGGGTAGGGCCCAAAACAGGGCGAGGAAGAGGGAGAAGATCTGGCGCATCCACCCAAGAACCTGAAAATCAGGCGATAATGGGTGACAATTATCATCTAATTCGATGATTTTTTGTCGTTGTCGTTGGCGAAGGCTGTTTGGGAATGGCGGTTGTCAGCCATTGCCGCGAATGCTCCAACCGATGCCGAAGTGGAGTGACACATTGCGGACGCGCGGTCCGAAGGGGGTGCCGCCCAATGCGGGTCCGTCTTTTTTCAGGCTGAGGGCGCTGCCTGAAATGCGGGCTTGGAAAAAGGTGGATTCACCCAGCGGGGCGCGGGCATAAGCTTGCCCACCGACATCCCAAGTATTCAGGTCGTCTTCCAGGCTGCTCGAGGTGTCTGAGACGCGTTGCCACTTCTCTGCTTTAATCATCCGACCGAAGTAGGGCCCAACGCCCACTTGGTAGTCACCGAGGTTCACATCGAGGAGGATGGGAATGTCGATGTAGTTCATGCGGAGCTCGATGGTGGTGGTGCCCAGTTCAGGGTCGCCTCCGCGACGGCTGCCTTTTTCGGCGTAGTTCATCTCAAGGCGGATGCCCCAATAGTTGTCGGGGTTGCGGACATCAATGAAGGCGCCGCCAGACAGGCCGAGTTTGTTGAAGCCGGTGTAGTCGTCGCCTTGCACCTGGGAGGCATTGATGCCAGCGACCGTCCCGCCATCAAAACGCAGGGCCTGGGCGCACAGGCCCGTTGTCAGCATCAAGGCCAGGAGGAGCGCGCCAGCCCTCATGGTGTCCAGGGGAGTTCGAGGCAATTCAACACCTCACCGCTGGCCCCCGTGAGCACAGCCAAGACGTGGCTGTTTTCTTGCACCCAATCGGGATTCCAGGTCAGTGTGTAGTCCACCTGTACCGTGCTTCCGGACGAAGGGTCGGTGGCGATGACGAGGCCATCGGCACCGCTGAGGCTGCCGCGCAACATGTGGTTGTGCTCAAAGTCGGCGATCACCTCTGGGTCGCTGCCGTAGTCCAATTGCGCGGCGATGAGGTTGTTCTCGTTGATGAGCAGGGCGAGACGGATTTCGCCTGCAGCGGCTTCGGCAAACGTCACGTGGGTGTGCAGGTGCACGTATTCCGTATTGGTCGGGTCTTGAATGGCGGCCCCTTGCAAAAGGGCGGTGGGCGTCAAGGCCAACTCGTCATCCACTAAGGAGGACCAACTGTTGGGAGAGGCGATTTCCGAAGGTCCTCCCCGGCGGTTCACCCGGCCGATGGGATTCACTTGAAAGGCCAACTGGTCCCAGTAGGCATTGGACTCTTCGGTGGTCCAATCGGTATCGAAAGGAGCATTGGTGACTGCGGCCAGGGACCCCGCATGGACGGCGAGCACGTGGACAAGGCCACCGCTGGCTGCTGCTATTTGTTCGGCGAGTGCGCCAGCGGGAGGGCAGTTGCCGCATTGATGCGCCGTAAAATCTTCGAGGAGCACATGCTGCGGACCGGTCAACGCGGGTTCAAATGAGGGGGGCTCTGCCTCGCCACTGTAGGCGATTGTCAAAGGAATAACGGGGTCATCGATGACATCACATCCGGCCAGAATCAAACACGGAAGGGTCAGCAGACCGAGGGTTTGTTGAAGGAGTCGCATCATCAAAAGCTGCTCGTGAAGGTGATTTCGAACCCGTTGGAGGCGGGTACGGCGCGGCACACGCCCCCGATGCAGAAGATGCCCTCGCGCCGTTTGCCGTATCCAACGGACAAGCGGTGGGCGCCTTCAATGCGGCCGACGGTGCCGTACAGGTAGTGAACGCGCTGATCGGGGTTGGGGTTGCCGAAGTTGTATTGGTCGAGCACGGAGAAGAACCAATGGGGGCTGATCGAATACTCTGCGAGCACTGTTGCCCAGTCGCCTTTGTCCTGTTTGACGGGGGTCATTTCTCCGTTCACCTCTTTCATGTCGGTCCCGGTAAACAGGGCCTGCAGTTCTGTGCGGAGGCTGTGCCCCTTTTTGATGCGCACCTGGGTTTCTACCACGTGGACGTTGGCGTTGACGATGCCTTTGTAGTCCGTGGTGACGGGAGTGGCGAGGGTATTGAAGTCGAAGTGGAAAAAGGCGTATTTGGCTTTGAACCCTTTGGAAAACTTGCGGCTGATGTCGAAGTTGATGTCCCGGATGTAGAGGTCCTCGCCCGCTTTCCAGCTGTTTCGGCGGTAACCGTCCACGAGCCCATCCACCCCGCTCAGGTTGGTGGTGTCCAGGCTGCTTGCGGTGGCGTATTGAAAGCTGATTTTGGTGCCGTATTTGCCGCCGAGTTTGCTCTTTCGTGGGATGGTGTAAAACACCTCCGCCGACCACCCGACCTCGCCTTGGACGACGGTGGCGTAAGGATACAGCGTGGCGGCCAGATTGTACGTGTGCTGCTTGGTGATGGCCGGGATGTAGTTGACCGGCAGGTCAAAGAGCTGGAGGTTGCGGTCCGATCGGAACTGCATGTTGTCGACCCCCTTGAAGCCGACGTTGATGCCCAGTCCCTTGGTGGACCAGCCGGCATTGACCAGGATTCCCTCACCGTCGCGGTAGGTGTAGCCGTTGTCTGCGTTGGGGTCGTTGATCTTGCGGACATACTCGCCCATGAGCTGGAAACCGCCCTTTTGGACTTGGGCCCTGTATCCCCAACTGCCTACATTTTGCGGGAGCTCCAAGATGAGCGTGTCTTTGGAAATGGTGCTGCCCGTTTGAAAGCGGCTGACAAAACTGGCTCCCAGTGTGATGCGGGTTCCCGCTGTGGCCCAAGACTCAATGGCGTCGTTGAGGTTGACCTCGCCATCGAAGGCCCGGATGATCCCGGGGCTGTTGATCAACCGAGAATCAAAGTCGAAGCGCTGTTTGCCCACGAGGCCTTTGACGGTCACACCTGCTGTAGGCCGCAGGACGAGCCTGAACCCATCGAGGGCATTGTCGATGCCCAGCTGCCGCTCTTCATAGGCGCGCAGGACCAGCCCCGAACCGAACTGCTCGTAGAAATTGCCGACCGTGACTTCGAAGTGCTCCTTGTTGTAGTTGAGGTAGCGGTAGCCGATGCCCGACCCCCGGAAGCGGCCAGGATAGCCGAGAATGGGGTCGAGGTAGCTCTCATAGCGCATGCCTGCTGAGAACCCTCCGCGGGTATAAATGAGGTTGCCAAAGGCGTTGAAGCCGGTTTTGCTCGGGGGCACCTGGGCGCCGATCAAGGAATCCTCCTGATAGGTCTGAAAGAGCATTTGCACATTGCCCGTGATCTGGCCAACGTCCGGTGATTCATCCTGGGCGACGAGAATGAAAGGAAAAAGGACGGCAATGGCCGCCGACAAGTGTAGACTGTGTCTGGTCATTCTGCGAGCTTCAGGAGCTCTTCATAGAGCTCTTCTTCATCGCCATCGGCGTAATTGTTGTGCTGCCAGACGACTTTGCCCTCAGCATCCACAAGGAAAGTGTGGGGTACGTTGTTGACTTGCATGGCGCGCGCAAACGCCTTGTTGGGGTCGAGCAGCACGGTGTAGTCCCAGCTGACGCTGTTCACGTAGGGCTTGACCCGCATCATGCTTCTGGGGTCATCGATGGAGACGGCGACGAGCTCTACACCCGTTTCGTCTTGCCAATCCGGATAGAGGTCGGCGTAATTGTTGAGCTCCCGCTTGCACGGGCTGCACCACGTGGCCCAGAAGCAAAAGAGGACGGGCCCCTCTGCAGCGTCTACAAATGCCCGGGTATCCACAGTGAGGTCTCCGAGGTCCTTGAGTTCAATGGAAGGGACCTCTTGGGCGGACAAGGAGCCACACATGAGAACCAACAGAAAAGGGGTTATGCGCATCATCATATCATCAAGCAGGTTATGCAAGAAAAGAAAGACCGACGAGGCAATGCCCCATCGGTCTTCCAAAAAACGATATCGTGTCAGAATTACTTCTTGGACACGCGCATGGTGGAGGTGGTATCCCCTGCGGTCAAGGTGACCAGGTAAACACCAGATTCCACACCTGCGAGGTCGAGCTGCAAACGGCTGTTGCCGGCAGACATTGTGCCCATGTCTTGTGACATGACGCGCTGACCGAGAAGGTTGACCACGTCGATGCGGACTTCCTCATTGCCTGCGAGGCTGAGATCCAACCAAGCGACGTTCTCGACGGGGTTGGGGTAGACGTTGAAGGTGGTCTGCTCGACCTGCTCTTCCACGCCAACAACCGTCATGACATCAGCGGCACGGGTCTCTGCTTCAAAGTTGTAAGAACCATTGTAGCTGTAGACGTAGCCGTAGGTGGAGAGGTCGTCGTTGAGGGTCGTGACGTAGCACGCTCCGTCCACGCTGCCCCACTGGCTTCCGAAGATGCCGTCTCCGTAGGCGTCGGTAATGGTGAAGGTGTAGCAACCGGTGCTGGGCACACCTACGTACTCTTCGTACGTGGTGGTGTTGCCATAGGTGCCTGCAGCGACGCTGGCGACAACGTCACCATCACCGTCGGCGATCTCCCATCCTGTCTCTTCTCCCCAACCATCGGTTTCGATGTAGATGTAGAAGAGGGTGGTGGCAGAGTTGGCGCCTTCAACGCTGGCCATGACCATGTCGTTGTCCGCGTTCATGTCACCGCTGGTGATGCGAATTTCGAATTCGGTGGAGCCGTTGAATTGGTGGCTGCCCATGGTCACGTCTTCCATGCCATAGGTGTCGAGGTTGCCGCTCCAGTCGTAGCTGAGCACGCTGTTGCCATTGACGAACATCTCGAGGGTAGCGCTGGTGAGCGCTTCAAGTCCGAGGTTCATCAAGGTCACGCCAACAGCAGATGGGCTGTTGGAGCAGCTGATGGTCTCACCGGTGTAGCCGAGAACGGCGCCATCGTTGGCCATGGTTGCTGCAGCGCAATCGTTGGCGAAGAGGATGTCGGCGTGGTCTGCAGAGGTGACCTGACCACTTTCTGTCAGCATCCGGTTCGGGCAGATGGTGTAGATGGTGGGGTAGTACGCACCGTCATAGTCGTCGAAAATGTTTCCGCCATCGTCGATGATGGGGTAACCCGTTCCTTCAGTCCAGTTGCCTTGGGTAGCCGTACCGGTTCCCTCCAAGTCTTCTTGGGTGGTGGTGTCGTCACCTTCGATGAAGAATACGTAGACCTCATCGGTTCCATCGGGGCCATACATTTCCCAGATGTCCTCCAGTGCACCCGTGTTGTGGTAGCTCCAGCAGGGGCCGCACCAGGTAGCGGAGAAGTCGATGATGACTTTTTTGCCTTCGTCGAGAAGGTCGTAGAGATTGTGCTCCACTCCATTGAGGTCAGTGGCGGTCCAATCGGGGGCGATGCTGCCGTTTGGCAGCTGCGCAGCAGCACTGAGGCTGATGAAGAGCGCGAGCAGCGCAGTGTAAATGTGCTTCATGTAGCAGGTTTGAGTTATTCGTTCCAAGTCCTAAACAAGGAGGGTAAATATAGTGTTGCTTGGGATTTATTGCCGCATTGCAATATTTTGTTGGCGAAGCCGTTTTCCGAGCCACTTTGAACACGGCTACCCTCTTGGTGTGATGGGCAGCCTGCAATGCCGCGTCACAAGCCCATTCAAGGCTTAACTTCGCTCCATGAAACCGATCTTCTTTTTGCCCCGGTTGTCAGCGTCTTTGCTGGCTGTTGCATTGGGCTTTGGAGCAGTTTGGGCGCAGGGCCCCACGCTGATTGATGCCATCGACGTGGTAGAGGGTGAGCCTTCTGATACGGTGATGGTGGCCGAATGGTATGTGACCAATGCCTCGGACAACCCCATGACGGTCTACGTCGAACGCAACGTCATTCAGGTCGTGGACCCCATGAACCTGCCATACGTTGCTGGCGGAGAAGGGGCATATGAGCGGTTTTGTTGGGCGGGCACCTGCTACCCTTACGGATCTGCAGAGAGCGCCGTGCCGCTGGCTTTGACCTTGGAGCCCATGGACACCACAGGCATCAATGCTTTTGGTGCTGAAGATTGGTTGATCGCGGACTACTACCCCAACGGTGTGAGCGGAGCCACTGCCCTCGAATATTGCTTCAAGGCGACACAACAAGGGGTGCCCGATGTCTGCCAGACGGTGTTGTTCTGCGCGGGAACCGAGGCGGGTGAATGCGTGCTTTCCGTTGGGGAGCTGTCCCAAGTGGGTATCGATGTGCTCTCACCGAATCCTGTGGTGGGCCGTTCTGCGCTGACTTATCGCGCTCCAGAAGGTGGAAGGCTGCTGATCCTGGACCTGACAGGACGCGTCATGAAGTCGGTGCTTTTGCAGGCGGGTCAGGGGATGGTGTGGATTGATGCCATGGATTTTGCACCAGGCGTATACCTGCATGCCCTCGAAACGCAGGGCCGCATTTCACAGACCCGAAAGTTCAGCGTAGCCCGCTGAGGACAATTCACCCCATAGCTGTTTGGTGCCCGCGGGGGTAGGGACCATCTTCGCGGCGCAGGACAGTCCCACACGATGAGCAGCATCCGCAGGAAAGAGGCGTTGGATTACCACAGCCGTGGCCGGCGTGGTAAGGTGGAGGTCATCCCCTCCAAGCCGTACAGTTCGCAGCGCGACTTGAGTCTGGCGTATTCGCCCGGTGTGGCAGAGCCCTGCCTTGAGATTGCCAAAAACCCTGAGGATGTTTACCGGTACACAGCCAAGGGCAACCTGGTCGCTGTCATTTCCAATGGTACCGCGGTGCTGGGATTGGGTGACATTGGACCGGAGGCCTCAAAGCCGGTGATGGAAGGAAAAGGAGTGTTGTTCAAGGTGTTTGCAGACCTGGATTGTTTTGACATCGAAGTGGACGCAAACGACGTCGACACTTTTGTCCAGACCGTCAAGGCCATCGCGCCCACCTTCGGGGGAATCAACCTCGAGGACATCAAGGCCCCGGAGGCCTTTGAGATTGAGCGCCGGCTCAAGGAGGAGCTCGACATCCCTGTCATGCACGACGACCAGCACGGTACGGCCATCATCAGTGGCGCCGCGTTGCTCAACGCCCTGGAGTTGGCGGGCAAACGTGCAGAGGATGTGAAGGTGGTGGTCAGTGGCGCAGGCGCTTCAGCCATGGCGTGCATAGACCTCTACATGCAGTTGGGGGTGCGCTTGGAGCACATTGCCGTATTTGACAGCAAGGGCCATTTGTTCCAAGGCCGTGAAGGATTGGGCGAACGCAAACGCAACCTCGCCCATGCGGCGCAGGAGATTCCTTCGCTGGGTGAGGCCATGAAGGGGGCCGATGTGTTTATCGGCCTGAGCCGGGGCGGACTGGTCGAAGGCAGTATGATCGCGTCGATGGCAGAGAAGCCCATCGTCTTTGCGTTGGCCAATCCAGATCCTGAGATTCCTTACGAAGAGGCCAAACTGGCCCGTCCTGATGTGATCATGGCTACCGGCAGGAGCGATCACCCCAACCAAGTCAACAACGTGTTGGGTTTCCCCTTCATTTTTAGGGGAGCCATGGACGTGCGGGCCACGGCCATCAATGACGAGATGAAAATGGCCGCAGTCAGGGCCATAGCGGCGTTGGCCAAAGAGAATGTGCCCGAAGAAGTCAACGAGGCTTACGACCAGCGCGGTCTGGGTTTCGGGGTGGACTTCATCATCCCCAAGCCGATGGACCCCCGGCTCATTACTACTGTGGCACCCGCCGTGGCCTTGGCCGCGATGGAGAGCGGGGTGGCGCGCGAGCCCATCCGGGATTGGGAAGACTACAAAAGGGTGTTGGCGGCCCGATTGGGCCAGGACAATACGCTCGTCCGCAACCTCAGTGGCCGGGCGCGGCGCCACCCAAAGCGCATCGTCTTTACCGAAGCCGATCACTACAAGGTCCTCAAGGCCGTGGAGACGGCGCGGGACGAGGGCATCGTGCACCCTGTACTGCTCGGTTCACGCGAGCGGATTGCCGCCCTTATTGAAGAGCACCGCATTGAGTTGCCGGAGGTGGAGATCATCGATCCCGCCGATCCCATGGAGGCCACGCGCCTGGAAACCTTTGCCCGCCACTTGGTGATGAAGCGGCAGCGCAAGGGCCTGACCCATTCCGAGGCGCTGGGTTTGATGCACAGAAGGAGTTATTTCGGCTCGATGCTCGTGGAATCCGGTGAGGCCGATGCGGTCATCAGCGGACTGACGCGCAATTACCGGGAGAGCTTGCTGCCGGCCTTGCACACCCTTGGATTGGCCGATGGTGTCAAGAAGGTGGCGGGGATGTACATCATTCAGACCAAGACCGGTCCCATGTTCTTTGCTGATACCACTGTGACCCGTGACCCTACGGCAAGGGAACTCGTGGACATCACGTTGTTGACCGCTGAGGCGGTGCGGTCCATGCGCATTGTACCGCGGATCGCCATGTTGAGCTATTCCAATTTCGGCTCGGCCAATGGGCGCGACGCCGAGAAGGTGCGGGAGGCGGTATCGATCTTGCACACAGAACACCCCGACCTCATTGTCGACGGTGAGATGCAGGCCAATGTCGCCTTGAATTCGGAGTTGGCCGGGGAGCTGTTTCCCTTTAGCAACCTGCGCGGCAGGAAGGTGAACACCCTGATATTTCCCAATCTGGCGGCAGGAAACATTGCTTACAAGCTCATCCAGGAAATGGGAGGATTTGAAGTTGTCGGGCCCGTATTGCTGGGCTTGCGCAAGCCGTTCCACATTCTTCAGATGGGCTCGAGCGTACGCGAAATCGTAAACATGGTCCGGATTGCCGCGATCGACGCCCAAACCAACGCATGATTCATCACCTCTCAGGCCGATTTGTAGAGCTGAGCCCCACCCACCTGGTGGTGGAATGCGCCGGCGTGGGGTACATGGTGCACATCAGTTTGCACACGTCTTCAGCGTTGGCCGGACAGGTGGAGGGCAAGGTGTTGATTCACGCCGTTTATCGCGAGGATGCCCAGTTGCTTTTCGGTTTCTCGGAAGCCACCGAGCGCAGCCTGTTTGTGATGTTGACCAGCGTCAGTGGTGTTGGCGCGCAGACGGCGCGGATGATCCTCAGCGGCTTGGGTCCCTCGGAACTGGTGCAAGTCATCTCCAGTGGAGACGTGGCTTCGTTGAAGGCGGTCAAGGGCATTGGTGCCAAAACGGCACAGCGGATCTTGGTGGATTTGCAGGACAAAATGGGCAAGGACCCGGCGTTTGGCTCTGCTTTAGGAGGAGATTTTAGCGGAGGTGCAGCAAAGGAATTTGCAGGCGGGGACAATACCGGCCGTTCTGATGCGTTGGGCGCCTTGTGCAACCTCGGGTTCGACCGGAAAAGGGTCGAAACTGTGCTCGACCAACTCGCAGGAGAAGGCGTGGACACGGTAGAAGAACTCGTCAGGGCTGCACTGAAACGAATTTGACCAATCAGGGCATGACCACTTGTGGCAATCGGCTGAAGCACAACTCCCGCGGGAGCAACCACCAAAGAAGGGGTTGGCTGTGGTGTTTGCTGTTGATGCTGGGCAGCCCGGTATGGGGTTGGTCCCAAACCGCGGACACGTTGGATCTGCCGCTTCCACACGGGCAGGACATGCCCAATCCTGAGGAGACCCCAGGTGGTGTGAGCTTGGACTTTCCCGATGTCGTCGAATACGGGGTGGACTACGACGAGACCACCGGGCAATACATCGTGCGGCAGCGGCTCGGGGACACCTTGGATTTCCGGAATCCGACCTTCCTCACCTTGGATGAATTCTTGGAGTACAACATCGACGAGAACCTGAGTGAGTTCTGGACGGAGATGCAGCAAGAGGTCGATGATGAGGAACGTGGATTTGCGCCCAAACTGACCGTGGACTCGGAGATCTTCGAGACGATTTTCGGTTCGAATGAAATTGAGATTCGTCCGCAGGGTTCGGCCGAATTGAATTTTGGAGTTCGCTACAGCCGGACGGAAAACCCCCGCCTCGCCGAGCGCGACCGGGCCATCACCACCTTTGATTTCGACCAGCGCATTCAGTTGTCCATCGATGGCAGCATCGGAGACAAAATCAACCTGGGCACCAACTACAATACGGAGGCCACGTTTGATTTTGAGAATCAGATGAACATCGGCTTCCAAGGTGAAGAAGACGACATCCTGAAAAACATCGAGGCGGGCAACATCAGCATGCCGCTGCAGAGCACGTTGATTCAGGGCAGCCAATCGCTGTTTGGAACGAAGCTCGAGACGCAGTGGGGCAAGGTGTACAACACCACGGTCTTCAGCCAGCAGAAGGGCGAGCGCAAGGAAATCGATGTGGAGGGCGGCGCCCAAACGCAGGAGTTCGACATCCGGGCGGACGATTACGAGGCCAACCGGCACTACTTCCTTTCGCAGTATTTCCGCGATCAATACGACGATGCGCTGAAGAGCCTGCCGGTGGTCAATTCGGGCGCGCGCATCACCCGGATCGAGGTCTACGTCGTCAACAACCAGGCGAACACGCAGGACGTGCGCAACATCTTGGCCTTTACGGACATCGGAGAGCACCCCAATTACATTTCCTCGGACCTGCCCATTGCCGACCTCACCGACAGTCCAGACATCGGGATCAACTTGAACCGGGCGCCCAACAACGCCAACAACGAGATTTTCCTCGATATGACCGGGGACCCCAATGTCATGGGATTCAGCGGTGCCGGTGCGGCCATTGCGTCCTACACGGGGCTGGATGGTGCGCCGATATACGCCCAGGGCATTCACTATGAGCGCGTCGGTAACGCACGGCGTTTGGCGCCCACGGAGTTCAGCTATAACGATAGGCTGGGATTCATCAGCCTCAGGCAGTCGCTCAACAATGCGGAGGTGCTCGCCGTGGCCTATGAATACACGTTGGAGGGAGAAACCTACCAAGTGGGTACCCTGAGCCAGGATGGTTATGCTGCACCGGGCGCATTGGTGCTGAAGATGCTCAAGAGCTCTGTCACGCGGGTGCTGCTCGAAAACGGGGGGGTGGCGCCGCTGTGGGATTTGATGATGAAGAATGTCTACTCGCTGGGTGCGTTTGGACTGAGTTCGGAGGATTTCCGCATCGGGGTGTGGTACAATGACCCGGCTACGGGGGTGGACTTGAATTACATCCCGCGCAATCCGCTGGATGGCGAGATGCTCATACAGGTATTGGGCATGGACAGGATCGACATCAACGGCCAGCTGCAGCCGGACGGGGTGTATGACTTTGTGGACAATGCCGCCACGCAAGGCGGTACGATGAACAGCCAGAACGGCCGGGTTTTCCTGCCCTCTGTGGAGCCTTTCGGCAAATCGTTGCGGGACCAGATTGAAGCGCGGGTTTCTGATCCAGACCTGGCCCAGTCCCTGATTCAGACCATCGTATTTCAACCGCTTTACGACAGCACCAAAACGGCGGCACAGCAGATTCCATCGTTGAACCGCTTCAGGATCAAGGGCCAGTATCAAAGCCAGGTCAGCTCGGAGATCATGCTCAACGCCCTCAACATTCCAGAGGGGTCGGTGACGGTGACATCTGGAGGTGTGCGGTTGATTGAAAACCAAGACTACACGGTCGACTACAATTTGGGCCGGGTCCGCATCATCAATGATGGCCTGCTGGAAAGCGGTCAACCCATCCGCGTGTCTTTGGAGAGCAACAGCTTGTTCAACATCCAGACCAAGACCATGCTCGGCACGCGCTTCGACTATGCGCCGAGCGAAGAGCTGGCCCTGGGAGCGACCTTCCTCAACCTGCGCGAACGCCCATTGACGCAAAAGGTCAACATCGGCGATGAGCCGGTGAACAACACCATTATGGGAGCGGACTTCACCTATTCCAGGTCGAGTCAATTCCTCACGGACCTCATTGACAAGTTGCCCTTGATCAAGGCTTCCGCCCCTTCGAGCATCAACCTCAGTGCAGAGGCGGCCTACCTGATTCCCGGCCACAGCCGGGCCGTGGGCAAGGAGGGCAATGCCTATATCGACGACTTCGAAGGGTCCCAAAGCGCGATCGACATCCGTTCTTGGACGCAATGGAGCTTGGCGAGCACGCCAATGCTGCAGCCCAACCTCTTTCCGGAGGGCAACGTCGAAGACAGCTTGTTTGTCAATTTCAACCGGGCAAGGCTCAATTGGTACACCATCGACCCGAGCTTTTTTGGTGGTGGACTGCAGGATGGAGAAGTGGATTTGGACGTCCGTTCCAACCACCTGATGCGCTTGGTGGAGAACAAGGAGGTGTTTCCCAACCGCCAGTTGCCCCTTGGCACGCCTGAGAACCTGCCCACCTTTGACCTGAGCTTCGACCCGACGGTGCGCGGGCCATACAACTACTTGCCTGCGGAGGGCATCGGGCCGGTTCCGGGGATGAATGCCGATGGCTCGCTGGAGGCGCCTGAAGAGCGCTGGGGTGGCATCCAACGGGCGCTGTTGACCACGGACTTCGAGTTGTCCAACGTGGAGTACATCCAATTCTGGGTGATGGACCCGTTTAACGATGACAGTCCCAACGGCACGGGTGGAGACCTCTACATGAACCTCGGTTCGGTCAGTGAGGACCTGCTCAACGATGGTCAGCTGGCGTTTGAAAATGGCTTGCCCTCAGCCAACCAACCCGCGCCGACCGTCGAGTCCACATGGGGACTGGTGGCCGACCCTTCCACCTTCAATGTGGTCAATGCCTTTGACAACTCCACCGGGGACTACAGCCAACAGGATGTGGGCTTGGATGGATTGAATTCCAGCCAGGAGCAAGAATTTTTCTCGGATTGGTTGGGCGGACTGCAAGGGGCGTTGGACCCTGCGGCCTATGATGCCATCGCCCAGGACCCCTCTGCGGATGATTTCCGCTATTTCCGGGACCCGGAGGCCCAGGCCAACAATGAGAATGTCCTGGAGCGCTACCGCTTCTTCAATGGTTACGAAGGCAACAGCAGCACGGCGCAGCCTGCAGGCTACCCCATTGCTTCGACCACGCTGCCCAATACGGAGGACCTCAACGAGGACCTCACGCTGAGTTCCATCGAGAGTTATTTCCAGTACCGTGTGCCTTTGCGTCCGGGAGAGTTAAACGAGGCCAACATTGGACGGAATTACCTGTCGGATGTATTGGTGGCGGACAAGACCATGCCCAATGGCGAAACGCGCCAGGTGAAGTGGTTCCAATTTAAGGTGCCCATCCGCGATTTTGAGGCCCGTGTCGGGGGCATCAGCGATTTCCGAAGCATTCGTTTCATGCGGATTTTCATGAAGGGATGGCGGGAGCCTGTCACCTTGCGTTTTGCGCGCTTGGAGCTGATCCGTGGAGAGTGGCGGAAGTTCGACCAGTCCCTGGCGGGGCCGCAGGAGATCGAACCCGATGACCCTTCGGACACCCAATTTGCCATCAGCGCCGTCAACATTGAGGAGAACGGTTACCGGCAGCCCATCAATTACGTGACCCCTCCGGGCATCATCAGGGAAATCAATGTGGCGACCGCGAACCAGGCCCAGCTCAACGAGCAGTCCCTGCAGTTGGAGGTCTGTGGGTTGGAGGACGGAGACGCCCGGGCGGCGTACCGCAACATCAACTTCGACATGCGGATGTACAAGCGGCTGCGCATGTTTGTCCACGCTGAGGCCGCGCGAGCCGATGAGCCGTTGGAGTCTGGTGACCTGACCTGCTTTATCCGCTTGGGATCGGATTTCGTGGACAATTACTACGAGTATGAGATTCCGCTTGAGGTCACCCCGTGGGGCACTTCTGAGGAGTCGGAAATATGGCCTCAGGCCAATGAAATTGACCTGCGGTTCCAAGACCTGCAGACGCTCAAAATCGCCAGGCCAATTGGTTATCCCCTCTTTCAGGAGTGGGAGCGGATCGAAGGCTCCGAGCGCTACGTGGTCAGGGGCAATCCCAACCTGGCGAATGTGGTCACGGTGATGATCGGTATCCGGAACTCGGACAAGGACGTCAACCCCTTCGGAGTGGACGATGACGGGCTTGATAAATGTGCCATTGTGTGGGCCAATGAGCTGCGGTTGTCGGAGTTCAATGAGGAAGGCGGATGGGCAGCTACAGCGCAGTTGCAGGCCACTTTGAGCGACTTGGGCAACCTCAACGTGGCGGCCAACATGTCCACGCCGGGTTGGGGGGGACTCGAACAGCGCGTACAAGAGCGCCAGCGCGAGACCATCCAAGGAGTGGACGCCAACACCACCCTGCAACTGGGCAAGTTCCTCCCCGATTTTCTGGGGGTGCAGTTGCCCATGTACCTCGGCTACAGCGAGACGGTGTCCACCCCGCAATTCGATCCCCTTTCGCCGGATGTGGAGATTGCCGATGCCGGATTGTCGCCGGAGCGGACCAAGAAGTCTCAAGAGATCAACCGCATCCGGAGCATTAATTTCTCCAACATCAAATTCGACCCCCAACTGGGTGGACGGGACAAAAAAGACAAGAAGGGCAAGAAGTCCGGAAGGGAAACGGCCCAGGAAACCGCCAAGAGGCTGGAGGGCGCAGATGACGTCACAAAGGAGCGGGAATTGATGGCGCAGCGTGGCGCGGCGGGACGCCCCTCCCAAGGAGGCGGCAAGAACAGCGGTGGAATCTTGGCTTTCCTCGACCCGGGCAACCTCAGTGGCAACTTCGCCTACACGGAGAATTACCGGCGCGACATCAATACCGAGTTCAACATCCGCAGGAACTACCGGGGCGGGCTGCGTTACGACTTCACCAACCGGCCCAAGGAGGTGAAGCCCTTTGCTTGGCTGGGCAGGAGCAAGGCCCTCCGTTGGTTGACTGATTTCAACTTCTACACGGGGTTGAAACAGGTGTCGGTCAACATGTCCATGGACAGGACGTATGAGGCCAACCGGATCCGAAACAATACCGCCGATTTGCTCGGCATCGAAACGGCGGTGTTGGTCAATACACAGGTGCTGAAGCAGTGGAACTGGAACCGAGACTACGTGGTGAAATGGGACCTGACCAAGAGTTTGCGCTTGGATTACAACGGCCGGGCCACCGCCCTGGTGGGTGAGCCGGTGGGGGTCATCGACCGCGCCGATGCCGAGGGCTACGCCCGCTACCGCGATACGGTGTTGACCAACATCGAGAACTTTGGTGAGGTCACCACCTATGACCACAGCGTGTCGGCCAGCTACAAGTTGCCGTTGGACAAGCTTCCCTTGCTGGACTTCACCTCGGCGGACGTGCGCTACCAGAGCACTTACCGGTGGGACCGCGCGCCCTTCTCGCAGGACTCCTTGGGCCACACCATTCAAAACAGCCGGAACATCACCCTCAACGCGCAGGCGAGCCTCAAGACGCTGTACGACAAGGTGCCCTTCTTGAAGGACATCAATTCGGGCAAGCGCAAGCGCGATGCGATGAAGGAGCTGGAGAAAAAACGCAAGGAAATCACCAACGAGGACCGCGATGGATTCGGCAATTACGATGACGACGATAAGCCGCCACTGTACATCGACCCCATCTCTTTCGTGCTCAAGGCGATGATGTCGGTGAAGAGCTTGAACATGAGCTATTCGCGGAATGAGGGCTTGCTTCTTCCCGGATTGGCGGTGGACAGGAAGGCGCGTTACGCGGGATTTGACGAGGCCTTTGAGGCGCCGGGATTGCCCTTCCTGTTGGGTCACCAGAATACAGATTTGCAAGGCAACAGAACAGGGGATTACGCCGTCGATGCCGCCAATCAAGGGTGGTTATCGGCCAACCCCTACCAGAACCAGACCTACCAGGAGAACTACACGGCTACGCTCAACCTCCGCGCCCAGCTCGAACCCATTGACGATTTGAAGATCGACCTGGACGCCAGCCGCACAGAAAGCCGGAACCAGCAGAGCTTTTTCCGGTTCGATGATGCCTTGGGTGATTGGCAATTCGAGTCGCCGCAGGACGGGGGCAATTTCACGTCCACCATCATGACATGGGGAACGGCATTTGTGGAAGATGACGAGACCTTCGACAGCGAGACCTGGCGCCAGTTCAAGTTGGCCCGACTCGACATGAGTGAGCGGTTGAATGCCGCGAACTACAATTTGCCCGACAGCGAACCGACGGGCTACTATTCGGGTTGGGGACCGACGAATCCATCGGTGACGATTCCTGCTTTCATTGCCGCCTACACCGGGCAGGAGACCGACCAGGTGTCCCTCGACCCCTTCAAGACGGCTTTGGCTCCGAATTGGCGGGTGAGCTACGATGGGCTGTCCAAGGGCAACCTGCTCAAAAACCGGGTGAAGCGCTTTACGCTGAACCACAGCTACCGCTCCACAATGACGACTTCGTACGTCACCAACCTCAGTTACGAGCAAAACGACCTCGGCTTGCCATCCGCAGGTGATGTGGTGGGCAATTGGATCAATGAGCGCCAGTACAACCAGGTGACGATCTCTGAGCAGATGTCGCCCCTGATTGGTGTGGACATGACGCTCAAGGCCAAGGGCAAGAACGAGCCGCAGATCAAGGTGGAGATGCGCCGGGACCGGACCATCAATTTTGGCTTGACCAACAACCAGATCACCGAAACCAAGAGCAATGCGCTGGTCATCGGTACAGGCTATCGGATTGCCAATGTGCCCAACCCTTTCCTGCGGACCCGCGGCAAGTTGCCCATTCAGATGCTGAAGGAGACCGACGTGGTGCTGCGTTTGGACATCACGGTGCGGGACAACGCGACCATCATCCGGAAACTCGATCCTTTGGCGGTGGTGCAGGGAGGCACCCCTGGGGACAACAGGGAGAACCAGGTCACGGCAGGACAAAAGGTGGCCAGCATCAAATTCAGCGCGGACCTGGAGGTGTCGCGAAAGCTGATTTTACAGGCCTTCTTTGATGAGCAGCTCACCCGACCCAAGGTGTCCACGAGCTTCGCCACGACCAACGTCAAGAGCGGCATTGCGCTCCGATTCAACCTCACGCAATAAACCGGGCGGCGATTGCCCGCCTGCGCTAAATTGCCGCCATGAACATTCCTCAGGACCTTCGTTACACCAAGGACCACGAATGGGTGCGCGTCGAGGGTGACACGGCCATTGTGGGCATCACTGATTTTGCGCAATCGGAATTGGGTGACATTGTATTTGTTGAAGTGGAAACCGAGGATGAGGCGCTCGACGCAGATGCCGTTTTCGGTACCATCGAAGCCGTCAAGACGGTCAGCGACATGTTTATGCCGGTTGCCGGAACGGTGGCAGCGCTGAACCCCGAATTGGAAGACAACCCCGCTTTGATCAACGAGGATCCCTACGGTGAAGGTTGGATCATCAAGATCACGCTCGGTGCGGATGCCGATCTCAGCCATTTGATGAACGCCGAGGCGTATGCCGCGGAAGTCGGCTGAATCCCGCCGTCAAGTCCGGCAACGCCGCATGCTGCCCGCCCTGTGCATGGGCGTGGCTGTGGTGGCCCTGCACGCCATGCCCGGCGGCGAATTGGGCGCCCACGATTGGTGGATGAATTGGAGGTTGGACACTCTTTTGCATGCGGCCTTGTTCGGTTTGTTTGGCCTTTCAGCGCTCATTGCGCTGCGAAAAGGTGCCGAAGGCAGCACTGGCTGTCGTCACGCTTGGTGGTGGGTGCTTGGCGGGGGGATGATCTTGGCCGTGATCCTCGAAAGTGCCCAAGGTGTCGTTTTTCCCGGCAGGGGCAGTGATCCTTGGGACTTGGTGGCCGATTTTATCGGGCTTCTGCTCTCTGGATGCGCATTTCGGGCATTGTATTTGATGTGGCCTACGGGTAAGAAAGCCCATTGACTAATTTGGTCCCCTGAAAAGGAAGGCCCAGCAACACACCATCCATGCAGCCACGCAAGACACCACAAGCCGATCTCGAGAACAAAAGGGGATCCTGGAGGTCCATTGGATTTGTCTCGGTCCTTTCCCTGCTCCTGGCCGCTTTGGCTTGGACCAGCTATGACGTAAACATCATCCGGGCCTTGGACTTTGAGGTCGACCTCCTCGAAGACGAAGTCATTCCGGTGAACGTCATTCCTCCCCCGCCGCCGCCGCCACCTCCCCAGCAGACTACGGTCATTGAGATTGTGGATGACGAGGAAGAAATCGAGGAAGAGCTCGAGATTGAGGACATCGAAATTGATGAGGATACCGAGATCGAGATCATCGAGGTTGAAGAGGAGGAGGTGTTGGAGGAGGACATCCCCTTCATGATTGTAGAGGACATGCCCGGATTTGGTCCTTGCAAGAGCAAGACCGGTGCGGAGCGCGACCAGTGTACCCAATTGGAGATCATCCGATACGTGAGCTCCAACACAAAGTATCCGCCCATCGCCAAGGATGCGGGGATTCAGGGCACGGTCTTCGTCTACTTTGTTGTAGGCAAGGACGGCAAGGTGCGCGACAGCAAGGTGCTGCGTCCGGTCGACCCCCGTTTGGATGCGGAGGCGCTGCGCGTGGTGAGCTCCCTTCCCGATTTCGAGCCCGGCCGCCAGCAGGGCAAGCCGGTCAGTGTGCAATACACCATTCCTGTGAAATTCATCATCCGCTGAGGCGGACGGTTCACCAGCTGAACCAACCCACAATGGCCATCGCGAGATAGATGGCGTAGAGCGCGGCCCCCATTGGAAGGCCGCGCTTTGCGTACAGGTAGATGGCGACGGCGTCGATGGCGATCCAGTAGGCCCAGTTCGCGTGGTGGTTGCGCACCATCAACCAGGTGGCCAGTACACTAAACACCGTGGTGAAGGCGTCCACTGTGGGCAGCGCACTGCGGGTGTGTTTTTGGAGCCAGCGCGCCACAAGAAGGGTGGCGGCAGAGGCGACAACTATAGCGATGAGGTGGGTCTCGGTGGACCACTGTCTGGGTGTCCAATCTTGGGCGCCGGCCGATGCCCAGGCGCCATAGGCCGCCATGGCAACATAAAACCCTTGCAGGGCGGCTTCGGCCAGTATGTGCTTGCGCCAGCAGAGCCACATGAGCAAGGCGGCACCAACGGCCGCCGGTATGAAGCACCAGGGTGTCCAACCTTGCAGGTATCCCCAGGTGTAGGCGAGGCTCAGGATGACGGCGGCAGCTTCGGCCCACCGTTCCACACGGTTGCTCCTGCTGTCGTTCATTCGAAGCGCATGTTGCGGATGAGGCCCTCGGCAGCGGCGAGCCTTTCGGTGGGCTCGGCGGTCTCCACTTCGGCGAAGGGCACCCCCGACATTTCCAACGTCTCCTTGTATTGGGCTTGCAGCGCCCTTCTGTCTTTGAGTTTGGGCAGCGTCCGCAGGGGGTCAGGTTCCCAATCGGGCAGGGTATGGCAGAGGATGTGCAAATCGGCCATGGCCATGGCTGACTCCCAGCCTTTGAGGTGGGTGCCAAATACGGTGCGCGACCAGATTTCAAGGGTAAGGGCACCGGTGTCGCAGAGGAGCCCCGGTGTTGCTTGGCCTGTGTGCGAAGTGATGTTGTGTTGAAACACTGACAGCAGGCGTTGCAGGTCCTGTGGGCCATAAGATCCGGCGACTACTGCGGCATCGGTTCGGGCGGCCTCGGGCAGCAGGGCCCACCCCAACCGGGCGGCAAGTTGCTGGGCCAATGTGGTCTTCCCTGCATTTTCTACCCCGGTCAGCACCACGATGGGCGGGGCATTCAATCGTCGAAGTCGCATCGACACGGCGGGCTGAAATGGAGGGTCTTGCCGGGCAGCAGTTCCTTGACCCAGGTCTGCTCATCCACAGACATTTCGTTGTTGAGCAGGTCCAATTCGGTCAGGTGTTCCAAATCGCTGAGCGAAGGAGGGAAGTGCCCGATGACGTTGGACCAGAGGAGCAACCTCTCCAGCTGTGAAAGGGCGTCGATGTCTTCGGGAATGCCCCCGATGATGTTGTCGGACAGGTCCAATTCACGCAGGTTTTGCAAGGAGAGCAGTGCGCTGGGAATTGTGGTCAGGCGGTTGGATCTGATGCTGAGGCGTTCCAGCGTCTGGAGCTCACCCAACCACGGGGGGAGGCTGTCGAGTTTGTTTTTGTCCAGCACGAGTTCGCGCAAAAAGCGAAACCGCCTGAGCCTGTAATCGACCTCCTTCCATTTCTGTTTGGTCAGGTCGAGGCGCCACACCCGTTCCGGCCGTTCCAAGGCGGCTTCGTAATCGGTCCAAACCCGCGCCGTATCCCATTGCACTGAGGTTTGCGCTGCACCCTCGACCACACCTGTTGCCAGCATCAATAGCAGGCATGCGTTGCGAAAGGGGCCAAGCGGTGTGCGCATCAGATGTTCAACGTGGATTGATTGCTCATGTGTATCCCAAGATGCGTTTGGCGGCGGTGGCATCCATGCCCAGCTGGTCTACCAGTGCATCGGCGCTCTCAAACTTCTGGACGTCCCGCAGTTTTTCGACGAAGGTGATCTCTGCGGTGGCGCCGTAGAGTTCGGGGGCTTCAGTATCGAAGAGGTGGGCTTCTAGTTTGGCGGGTGCGTCGGCGGGGTCAAAGGTGGGGCGTGGGCCAATGTTGACCATGGCGGGACAGGCTTTGATGGGCCCTGTTGGTCGGCTGCCGTCGGCCTGGGTCAGCAGTTTTACTTCGGCCGCATACACACCTTCTGCGGGCAACAAAAGGTGGGGCTCCAACGCCTCGAAATTGGCCGTTGGATAGCCCAGCTGGCGGCCCCTGCCATCGCCGTGGACGACCTCGCCGCGCCAGGCGGGATGACGGCCGAGCAGGGCACTGGCCTCGGCGAGTTCTCCTGCGCGCAGCCGCTGGCGGATTTTGGTGCTGGATACCGTGAGTTCGCCTTCGATGTGGGCGGGAATAAGTTGTACAGTGAATCCATACATCTCACCGCAAGCGCGCAAGAGGTCGATGTCGCCTTCTCGGCCCGCCCCGAAGCGGTGGTCATGGCCGACGACAATCGTGGTGATGCCCAACCCCTCGACCAGCACGTCGCGCACGAAATCTTCAGGACGCAGGCGCGAAAACTCCTTGTCGAAGGGTTGGATGACGAGATGGTCCAGGCCGGTCTCTTCGAGGCATTCCATGCGCTGGTCCAAGGATTGGATGAGTTCCAGGCCGCTGTCCGCGCCAAACAGGACCTGCCTCGGGTGGGGGTCAAATGTCAAGACCAGCGTCTCGGCGCCCATGGTTTGGGCCTCATTGACCATCCAATCCAACAGCGCCCTGTGGCCCAAGTGGACCCCGTCAAAGGTGCCCGTGGTCGCTATGCGACGCTGTCCTGTTTTAAAGTAGGGTAGTCCTCGGTGAATCCGCACTGGAGCAAAGGTAGGATGGGTCTGTAACGGCGCCGTCATCCGTACTTGAGCGGGGCAAATTGGTGGGCGTTGAAAACTCGTTTGCGGCCTCTGGTGACATTGGATGTCAAGAGGTGAACTGTTTGGGTTAATTTTGCGCCCAAATCAAGGGCTGAAAAGCCCCTATACACCACGCGTCAACCTCTGCTCCCATGAGCCAAAACGTCGGTTCCATTACCCAAGTCATCGGTCCTGTTGTGGACATCAGTTTCCCAGTGGACATGGCATTGCCCAAAATCCTGGAGGCCATGGAGGTCGACCGGGAAGGACAGCCCCCCCTTGTTCTCGAGTGTCAAAAGCACATCGGTGAAGACACCGTTCGCGCCATCGCGATGGACGGAACGGAGGGTTTGCGCCGCGGCATGGCCGTGAAGCTCATGGGCCGTGCGATGAGCATGCCTACGGGTGAAGCCATCAAAGGCCGCCTGTTCAACGTTACTGGAAATGCGATTGATGGCATTGATGGAGGCAAGGTCGACAGCGCCGGTCCCCGTGAGATCCACCAAGCGGCACCGAAATTTGAAGAGCTCAGCACCAGTACGGAGATCCTCACCACGGGCATCAAGGTGATCGACTTGATCGAGCCTTATTCCAAGGGCGGAAAGATTGGTTTGTTTGGTGGTGCGGGTGTGGGCAAGACCGTCCTCATCATGGAGCTCATCAACAACATCGCCAAAGGCCACGACGGCCTTTCCGTTTTTGCGGGTGTGGGAGAGCGGACGCGTGAAGGAAACGACTTGTTGCGTGAGATGATTGAATCGGGCGTCATCAAGTACGGTGAGGCTTTCGAAAAGAGCATGGAAGAAGGTGGTTGGGACCTGTCCAAAGTGGACATGGAGCAACTGGCTACCAGCCAAGCCACCCTCGTGTTTGGCCAGATGAACGAGCCTCCAGGTGCGCGTGCCCGTGTGGCGTTGAGCGGCCTCTCGGTGGCGGAGTACTTCCGCGATGGAGGTGGAGAGGGTGCCGGTCGCGACATCTTGTTCTTCATCGACAACATCTTCCGCTTCACGCAAGCGGGATCAGAAGTGTCAGCCCTCTTGGGCCGGATGCCTTCCGCTGTGGGATACCAACCTACGTTGGCCACGGAAATGGGGGCGATGCAAGAGCGCATCACCTCGACCAAAAACGGATCGATTACCTCTGTGCAAGCGGTCTACGTCCCCGCGGACGACCTCACGGACCCCGCTCCAGCAACGACGTTTGCCCACTTGGACGCCACGACGGTATTGTCAAGGAAAATCGCTTCCCTCGGTATCTACCCGGCTGTGGACCCACTCGATTCCACCTCCCGCATCCTCACCCCGGAAATCGTGGGTGACGAGCACTACGGAACGGCTGAGCGCGTCAAAGAGACCCTTCAGCGTTATGTGGAGCTGCAGGACATCATCGCCATTCTCGGTATGGATGAATTGAGCGAAGAGGACAAGCAAGTCGTGCACCGCGCCCGTCGCGTTCAGCGCTTCTTGTCTCAGCCCTTCCACGTGGCTGAGCAGTTCACCGGCATCCCGGGTGTACTTGTGTCCATCGAAGACACGATCAAGGGCTTCAACATGATCCTTGATGGCGAACTCGATCAGTATCCGGAGGCGGCCTTCAACCTGAAGGGCAACATCGATGAGGTGATCGAGGCCGGAGAGAAGATGCTCGCCGAAAGCGCTGCCTGATGAAGGTCGAAATCCTCACACCTGATGCCGTGTTGTTTGACGGTGAGGCACGTCACGTGTACCTCCCCGGTTCGGATGGTGCGCTGGGGGTGTTGGATCGTCACGCGGCCATGATCACCACCCTGACCAAGGGCACGGTGAAAGTGGACACTTCGGAAGGAGAGCAGTCGTTTGATTTGAACGGCGGCACCGTGGAGGTCTTGGACAACAAGGTCCTCATCCTCGCCAGCTGATTTTTCTCCCTGCTATTCGTGGTGGTAGGGTTCTCCCCGCAGGATGGTCTGCGCCCTGTAGAGCTGTTCGACAGCGAGGAGGCGGATCATCTGGTGACTAAAGGTCAAGGCACTCAAGGCCAGTTTTTCTTTTGCAGCGGCCTTGACGGTGGCATCAAACCCGTAGGCACCCCCTATGACCAGTGCAAGGTGGCGGATGCCCCTGTGGTGGCGGTCTTCGATCCAGCTCGCGAGCTCGACACTTCTGGGCTGTTTGCCGCGTTCATCGAGGAGCACCACATGGTCGACGTCATCGAGGGCTTTCAGGAGAATCGGAGCTTCGGCGGACTTCAGCTGATCGGGGGTGGGCTTGGAGGCCTTCAATTTGGCGTCGGGCAGCTCGACATAGCGGAAGGGGGCGTAGCGTCCGAGACGACCCACGTATTCGTCAATCCCCTCTCGGAGCCAGGGTGCGTGGGTCTTGCCAATGACAATGAGGGAAATGCGCATGCCCGAAGTTCCGTCGAATTAACTTGCCGACCATGTCGAGCAGCGATGCCATGAACCAAGAGGTAGACCAATGGGACGCACAGATGGGTGAGGCGATTGCCCGCGCTTGGTCCGAAGATGTGGGAACAGGTGATGTGACGTCCCTGGCATGCATCCCGGAGGACGCGCAGGATTCTGCGGGGTTCCTCATGAAGGGGGACGGTGTCATTGCCGGTGTCGAAGTGGCCCGGCGCGTGTTGGCGTATGGCGCGCCAGGGGTGAAGTTTGAGGCCGACGTGAAGGACGGTGATCGGGTGCTGACCGGGCAGGTCATCGCCTGGGTGGAAGGCCCGGCGCGGGAAATTCTGACTGCCGAGCGTCTGGCGCTCAATTTCATGCAGCGCATGAGTGGCATTGCCACGGGAACGCGCAGGGTGGTCGACATTCTGGAAGGCACGGGGACCCGTGTCTTGGACACCCGCAAAACGACGCCGGGCATCCGAGCGTTTGAAAAGGCAGCGGTGGCGATCGGCGGAGGCATGAACCACCGCATGGGATTGTTTGATCAGATCCTCATCAAGGACAACCATGTGGATTACGCCGGCAACATGGCAGCTGCGGTGGGGCGGGCGCGGGAATTTTTGGTTGCACAGGGCCGTTCGGTGCCCATCGTGGTCGAGGTCAGGGACCTCAAGGAAATCAATGAGGCTTTGCATGTCGGGGGGGTGGACCGTCTGCTCTTGGACAACTTTTCGCCGGCCTTGGCGGCTGATGCAGTGGCTTTGGTTGCGGGCCGCGTGCCCACAGAAGCCAGTGGGGGCCTGACACCGGACAATGTGCGGGCCTATGGCGAGGCGGGCGTGGATTTCGTTTCGCTGGGGTGGCTCACGCACAGCCCGCTTCCGCTGGATATCAGTCTCAAGAGTGCAGCCGCACTGAAATTGCAAGGCCATGGGTGACCAGCGTTGGGAGCTTTGGATGCGGCGCACCCCGCTGCGCGGTTTGATCATCGTGCCGCTCGAGCGTTTCCACCCCTGGGGATTTCAGGGCATGAGCGCTTGGGACGTGTTTCGGTTTTTCGTGGTGGGGGTGGCCAAGGGGGCCTTGGGCATTCGGGCAGCGGCCATCGCTTTCCAGGTGTTCGTGGCGATTTTCCCGGTCATTTTGGTCTTGCTCAGCTTGCTGCCATTGATCCCCGTGGCGGACTTTCAAGTCAGCCTCTTTGATGCCCTGCGTGATTATTTCCCAGGTGACACCTTTTTGCTGGTGGAATCCACGGTGGCGGATTTGCTGGCTACAGGGGTGCACCCTGAAATCGCGAGTCTTGGTTTCCTGCTGATGCTGTTTTATGCCTCGAGCTCGATCAATGGCATCCTGTCTGGCCTCAATGAAGCGCACCACTTGGAGCGCAGGGGAAATTGGCTGTTGATGCGGGCCATGTCCATGCTGCTGATGGTGGTGTTTTCCCTGTTTCTTATCGTCGCCGTTTTGCTGATTGTATTCAGTGGATCTCTGTTGGGATGGCTGACCGCTCAAGGCCTGGTGCCACTGGAGGACCTCCCGTTGATTCAGGCCATTCGGTGGTTGGTCACCCTCGCGCTCCTGTTTACCACGATCACAGCGCTGTACAATGCGGCGGATTTCACCAAGGACCGCTGGCGGTTCATCACGCCGGGAGCGGTGGCGACCACACTTCTGATTGTGCTCACCTCCGTTGCCTTTGCTTGGTTTGCCAATTCTCTTTCCAACTACAACCGGCTGTACGGCTCTCTCGGCACCCTGCTGCTGCTGTTGGTTTGGCTCAATGTCAATTGTTTCCTGCTCATCATCGGGTTTGACCTGAACACGGCATTGAACAAGGCCCGTCGCGGGTTTTCAAAGCCAGAGCCCACGGGTGCGGCTTTGGACGCATCGGCTTAATTTGGGGCCATGATTCAACGATTCGCCCTTGCAGTGGTGCTGCTCAGTGCCACCACCCTTGTGTCTGCACAGACGCTGACTGGAAAGTGGAAGACCATAGATGATGAAAACCCGGGCAGGGTCAAGAGCATCGTTGAGATTACCGAGCAGGACGGCAAGTTCTACGGGACAGTCGTCGAGCTCTTCAGGCTTCCGGATGAAGACCAAGATCCGCACTGTGACAAGTGTTCCGATGACCGCAAGGACAAGCGCGTGCTCGGAATGCAAATTGTGCGGGACATGGAATCCGAGCCCGGCGAATGGGACGAGGGGACGATTTGTGACCCAAAGAACGGACGGGTCTATGGCTGCAAAATGTGGTTCGAAGAGGGCGAACCGGATGTGCTCAAGGTGCGCGGGTATTGGGGGTTCATCTACCGAACCCAAGAGTGGTTGCGTCAGTGATGCTCTGGCACTGAGCGGGCACCGGTGCGGATGCGGGTTACTTGATTCCGCGCATTTTGTTGAGCCGTTCAGTGGCGATGTTGACCACTTCGGGCGCGAGGTTGAGCCGCATTGTGGCGAAGGTCAGCCACGCGGTGACCAGGCTTGATTTGAGCAAGATGAAACCCATGGCGATTCCTACTGGATGCCAGAGGTTGATGAGGATGGCGGGTGCCACGATGACCAGCAGAATGCGCAGTGTACCCAGGTCGGGAACGAATACACGCCACACTTTCCAGACGATGATCTGGCGCAAGGTCACCGCCAAGCCGACTGCAATCAGGGTGGCCAATGCCGCACCCACCAGCCCGAGGCCCAATCCGGAATCGGGGATGAACCACAGGTTGAGCGGGATGGCGAGGATGACCATCATCCAATTGATCCAAACGGTTTTTTGATAGTGGTCGGATTGCCCAAGGAGCATCGATGAGCCCATGGAGGCGCTCTGCAAGACCTTGATCAATCCGACAACGGCAATGACGGTGCCCAGTCCTTTGAAGGCCGCCGGGAGCAATTGGTCTAATTCTGGAATGCACACCCAGATGCAGGCCAAGATCCACCCACTGATCAGCAGCATGCTGCGGTGGGTCATGCCCATGAGGCGCCAGGTTTCCCGTTCGTCTTTCGCGTGCAGCGCGCTGGCGATGAGGGGCTGGAGCAGGCGGGTAAATGATCGGTAAGGGACCTGTGCCACGGCTGCGATGAAGGCGGCAATCGTATAGGCGGGAACGTGCTCCAGGCCCATGCACCGTCCGATCATGATGATGTCGATTTGACCGAGGATCATCCAAGCGCTGGACCCAATGATGAGGGTGCCGCCGTATTTCCGAATTTCCCGAGACAGTGTGCGGTTCTGAATCCGCTTGGGTGTGATGGTAAAGCGGTTGGCCAAGCTTTGGGCAATCAGCAATGTCAACACCACGAGGTAGAGCCCGACGAATGCCGGAAGAAAGGCCGCCTGCCCCAGCCAGCCCAGCCCCAAGGCCACAGCGAGGGCGAGGTAGCCAAATTTGAAAAATGTCTCGCGGGCAAAGGTGGCCAATGAGGTTTTCAATCGCGAGGACAGGAACCCTGAGAAGTAGATCTGCAGACCGGTGATCCCAGACAAGAGGGCGATGGGCCAAACGGCTTTCCGGTTTTCGCCTTCCAAGCCCAATACATCGGCCACGCTTTCGGGGATGACCAGTGCAGGCAAAGCAACCAACCCCAGGAAAAGAACGAGGGGTGGCGCCAGCAAGGTGGTATACAATTCCGGCAGTTTGCCCTCAGTTGTGAAAGTCCCTTTGAACCGGTTGAAGGCCGATGGTGCGCCAAAGGCCAGCAAGGGACCAAATATCATGGCCCATGCCGCAGCGATGCGCACGAGTCCCCACGACCCGAGGTCGTCTTCAAAGGCCCAGGGCAGGACAAAGAGGTTGTTGATTCCACCGAGTGCAAACCCCAGCAGTATGCTGAGGAAATTGCGCAGGGCTTGGGCGGGAACTCGCAGGCGGGCCATGGGGTCAGGAGCGGGTGCTGGGGTGCTGAATCATGCCATCCAAGCAGCGGGCCAGTTGTCCGGTGAGGCTGCGTCTTGAAAATTGTGTGCCGATTGCAGGATCGACCCCTTTGCTGGATTGCAGCGTGGCCAGCATTTCCATGGCGCTGTCCATGTCGTTGTGGGCGCAGGGTTTCAATTGCCATGACGTGGCGAGGTCACCGAGGTCACTGGGCATGGGCACGATGACGCCGATGGGCCGCTGGGTGGCGAGGTACTCAAAGGCTTTTCCAGGAATGGCCTTTCGCCCGGTGTCGTTGTCGTTCTGTATCAGCAAGAGGGCGTCCATGCGTTGCATCATGGTCACTGCATCGCCATGTGAAAGGTAGCCGTGGTCGGTCCAATCTTCGGCGCGCATGTGCTCCTTTAGGCTCGATACGACAGGCCGGCTGGCGGTTCCGGCCAGGTTCAGGTGAATGCGCTTCCGTGTTTCGCCCAAGTTTGCGTTCCACTGTCGAATGGCTTTCCACAGGCCAGGTGCATCCCGCGTGGGAAAAAGGGAGCCAAAGTGGCCCAATTGGAAGACCGCCTCTTCCTCGGAACCAGTGCGCGCGCGATGGGATGCGTCTTCCAGGTCATCTTGGTCCCAACCGTTGTAGATGAGTTCAAATTTGGAGAGGGTTTCCGGGCGTTTGTCCGGGGCCAAAGAAAAGAGGGTGCTTGGACTGGAGTAGGTCTTGAAATCTGCCGTGTTGACGACGGCCCGCTCCATCTCGAGATGTCGTCGGCGGGTGCGCGGGGTGGGGTGGAAATCTTCGAGGTAGTCCATTTCCCGCCAGAGGTCTCGGAAATCGGCCAACCACGGGATGTCCCACTTTTTTTTCAGTGCCAGGCCGATGAGGTGCACGCTGTGGGGTGGCCCGGTTGTAGCGATGGCGTCGAAGGGCCTGCCCTCCTCGAGCGCGGACCGCAGGATGTGAGCGGCGGCCTTGGTGGCTTTGCGCCTCCACAGTACCCTCGGATCAGGCAGCAGGAGGTTGCCGCGGCCCCAAAGCATGGCATACTGGGTCCAGCTCTGCTGTTCATCTTTGGACGCCACCGAACCCAGCCGTTCGGCCTTTCCCGAGCCCTTGAAGAGGTTCATGACCGCTTCGTACGGTTCGAATATGGGCACGCGGTGGACCGCCAGGTTGTGGTCGACCTCTTGAGCGAGCGAGTCGTCGAGCACCGGATAGGCGGCGCCTTGCGGAACCAGGAGTTCGGGTTGCCAGCCGTTCTCAGGCAGGTACTTGGTGAACTTGAGCCAGCGCTGAACGCCAGGACCACCCGCCGGTGGCCAGTAATAGGCGATGACCAGCACCCTTTTCCTTGGCAGATTCTGCTTGGGTTCACCCTCCATGTTCGAAATCTACTCCAGGGTCAGACAATCGGCGCACCAGCGGCTGTCGTCATTGTGCGTGACAGCGGCACTGTCATCTCGTGGAAGCAGACTGGTCACCACTTCTCCGAGCCAATCCTTGAGCAAGTCATCGTGGCTGGGGTCGAGCACGCTGTTGCCTTCCCATTTGAGTGTAAGCAGGCTGCTGGAGTCGCCGGCCCCCTTTCTGCCGGCCCTGATGGCCGAACGGATGGCATGAGCCTCGGGGTGGCTTGCCCGGAGCATGGCGGCGTAGAGCAGGAGCTGGAGCGCCTTCCCGTGTTGGCCATCCCCCAGTTTGTCCTTCCAATTGGCGCCCAGCTTGAGGTCTTTGCCTTCGACCTGGCCCGTTTTGTAGTCGATGACCTGCCAGACCTCGCCGCGCGGGCTGCGGTGGACTTCTACCCGGTCGGCGATCCCGCGGAAGGCGATGGACTTGCCGTCTTCCAGGTCAAATTTGCGGGCCATTTGCTCTTCGAGTCCGATGATGGTGACGGTGGTGCCCTCTTGCCACTCCTCGAGTTCGTCCCGTACCCACCTGCCCACCATGGCCGCGGCCATGCGAAGGACAAGCACGTTTTCACCGACGTCGGCGCGGGCCCCGGCTTTTTCTGCGGCCAGCGCCGCGACAAGGCGTGGCTGGACATCGCGGGCGAGTGCTTTGAGGTCTGCAGGGGTCAGGGCGCGGCCTACCGTGGATTGTAGCCCCTCTTCCACGGCTTTGTGGATGATGGTTCCGATGGTATTGGCCTCGAGATGTTCCTCCACGGATTCGGCTTCACCGAGCCCCAAGACATAGCGGTAATGGAACTGGCGCTCGCAGGAAAGGGCCTGGTTCAATGCGGAAGGACTCATGCCCCTCACGAGTATTTGGTCCATGGAATTGCGGGCATCGGCACTCCAGCGCAGCGCCGGGATGGCGGGTGCAGGATCTGGCAGTGGAGCGGACCACAGGGACTTCCGGAAGCGCACGCCTGGCAAGGATTCTTTTGACCATGCTTCGATTTGGCCAAGGAAGCGGCTTGGCTCTGTACCGCCATCACCGAGATCAGAACCCACACAAATCAGGTGAACCGTGGTGGCCCTGTGGAGCAGGCGGTGGAGGTAGGCAGAAAAGATGCCGTCGCGCTCGGGTCGGCCGGGCAGGCCCATGGATCGCTGGATGTCCAGTGGCATGAAGGTGGGGGGCGGCGTTCCGTCCGGTAGGGTGCCCTCATTGACGTCCAAGATGTAGACCTCGTCGAAGTCGAGCCCCCTGCTTTCGAGCAGCCCCATGACTTGCAGGCCCTCGAGGGGCTCGCCCGCCAGGTCCACAGCGTGCAAGGATGTCCACTGTTGGATGCGCGCTCGGGTTTCTTGTAAGTCGGGTGGAGGCCCGGTGCGGTCGATGCTGCGCTCGTGCAACGCGACGATGTCGCGAAAACCCATCCAGGTTGCGGCGAGCCAGGGGTCTTTGGGCAGGCGCGTACCCGGTGCGTCTGTCCAGCGCGCCACAGCGGAGAGTAACGTGGTCGTCCCATCATCGCGTGCAGCCTCGGCCGTTGCGCAGCCTTGCCACCAAGGCGTGAGGAGGCGTTCTATTTCAGGGAATGGGGCGAGGTCCTCCCGCGTCATGCGGATGGCACTGTATTTGGCGCAATGGCGCGTGAGGGCATCCAGTTGGCCGGCTGCCTTGGGATGCATCAGGCGGGTGATCGGGTGGGCAAGCAGTCCCCTTAGGCGCGAGTGGTGCAACCGGCCCTTGTCGCTGTGCAGTCCGAACAGCAGGTGCAGGAAACTGCGGAGCGGGGTGCGGTCCAGGGAGACCCCCATGGTGAGGTTGACCTTGCCAATGGAACCCGGTATGGCCGACAGCAATTGCGGCGCGAGGTCCGAGGAGGGCAATATGATGGCCGTTCGGTCGGGGACATGGTCTCCTTCGCGCTCCAGTTGCTCCCGCACATACTGCGTTTGCATGGTGCGCGAACTGCAGGTGACCACATTCCATTCGCGGACAGGATGGCGCCCTTGTTGGGCCGCGTCGGCGAGGGGGTGTGGCAAGGAAGACCACCGCTCGCGGCTCACGATTTGCCGAACGAAACGCCCCGCTTCCTGGCCGTGCGACACATAGGAGCGGTCAGTGTCCCACATCCACTCTCCACGCCCGGCGCGGATGAGCCGGTCCACGATTTTGTGTTCGGCTGGGGTCAGGGCATTGGCACCCGCCATCCACACAGTGCCTCCTGCGTGGCGGATGGCATCTTCTTCTGTGGCCATCAACCTGGCCAGCATGCCCGGAGTGGTTGATCCGAAATTCCTGAGGTGTTCGTGAAAAGCCGTGTGCAGTGGATACAGGGCGTTCCACTGCTCCAAGAAGGCGCGCTGTCCGGCGGTGAGGTCTGGACGATTGAAACTCCAGGCTTCGATGTCCTTGATGTTGCGCAAATCGCGAAACGCCTGTCGCACGTCCAATAGGTGGTGGTCCAGTGTATTGAAATCTGCGAGGGCCGCCTTGCCCCACGGTTGGAACCGGTCGAATGAGCCCCAATCTGGCAGTCGGTATTCTTTGCGCAGGCCCTCCGCTACTTGCTGGAGTTCGACCAAAAGCTCCACTTTACCTGGCACATGCAGGCCCAATTGGTCTGCGCTCCATTCGCCCAAGGTGGTGATGTGCGGCAGCCAGTGGCCGGCGTATTGGGGTTGCTTGAGGGCTTCAGTCAACTTGCGCCCCGCCCGGCGTCCGGGCAGCAGAATGGTCACGTCGCGCCATTGCGCGGGCTCCATTTGCTGTAACCGCTCAAGGATGCGGTGCAAAAAGTCCCCTTCTCGGATCATGTGCGGAATCCTTTGCGGATGAAGGTGATGAATTCCTGGCGGCTTTTTTTGTCCGCAAAAACCGACCGCATCTCGCGCCAGAGCGAGGAGGGTGGTGGGTCGGCAGGTGTCGGATCGTCAGGTGGTGTTGGCGCCGCTTCCGGTTCTTCGGGGAGGTCCACGCCGGCGTCTTTGAGGATGCCCTTGAGGGTGTCTGCCCTGCGAAACCGCTCCTGGGCGGACTTGCGCATGCCGTATTGCTCCTCCAGTAGGCCCAGGTTGTTGAGCGCAATGGCGTCCTCAGGATCGAGTTCAATGGCTTTTTTGTAATCCGCAATGGCGCCATCCACGTCTTTCATCGCCGCCCGAATCCAAGCGCGGGAAGCATAGCGGTAGGCCTTGTCCGGTTCCAATGCGACCGCGCGGTCGAACTCATCGAGCGCTTCTTTCTTGCGGCCGAGTTGGAAGATGCACACGGCATGGTCATGCATGAGGTCGCCGTCGGTTTCCCCGTCGCGTTTCAATGCGGCAAAGAGCATGTCCGCTTCGGCCCATTTTTTTGCTGCGTACAAGGCTTCGGCCTCTTTTCTTTTCTCCGCGTTGTTCCCCATTATTCTGCTTTTACCAGGGCTTCGACGGCGCTGATCATGGCCTCGAATTCCGCCTCGTCAAACAACCGTGTGAGGAAGGCGATGTTTCCTTGACGGTCCACCACGACGTTGCGGGTGACCCCCGCCTTGGGCACAGTGACCGCTTTGAACAGTGCACCACCGGGGTCCAGGCACACGGGATAGGTCACTCCGGTGCCGTCCACCAATCCTTGGACCTTGGGTGCGGGTTCGTCCAGGTCAACCCCGAGCAATTGAACACCGCTGTCTTTGAAGCGCTGCCATACCCGCTCTTCGAGGTGTGGCATTTCCTTGCGGCACACGCTGCACCAAGAAGCGGTGAATTGCAGGATGTAGACCGAACCTTCCAACGAAGTGTTGGACCAGGTGTTGCCGCTGAGGTCTGTGAGTTCAAATGCAGGGGCGGGGTCGCCCACATGGATCCGGTAGCCCCGGTTTTCGTCCTGTGCATGGACGTTCCAAAAGCCACAAGTCAAGCCGAGCATGGCGATGGCAGGGGCCGTGTTTCGCAGGTTGAACAGGAATGAGGTCATGGCATGAAGTTCCGAAAAACACCGGCACGGGCTGTGCTAATTTTCTACCATGGAAGTGACGTTCATTCCCCAGTGGTTTGCGACCCCGGATGGGGCTTCTACATACGCCTTGTCTTCGCCCGATCGATTGGTCGAGCATCAGCGGGTGGGTGGCCGATACATGCGGCATGTATTGGAGGTCAAAACCTACCCAGACCGCCTGCATGTGTCTGCGCTGCTGGACCGGCTCGCGTCGGGGGCACTCGTGTCCTTGGAAGAAGTGGATTACGCAGAAAGGGTAAGGAACATCGAGCAGTTGGAACGCATCGGCTGACCCGTCAAATAAGGCGGGTGAAGCGCCGTTTATTCGCTGCGTGCAGATTCAGCAACACCATTCTCTGGCGGGATTGACCACTTTCGGTCTGCCTGCCACCGCCGAGCATTTTGTGTCGTGTACTTCTCTGGAAGAGGTGCGCGAAGCCCTCGACTGGCACCGCAATCACGGCGGGGAACTCCATGTTCTCGGGGGTGGAAGCAACGTTTTGCTGGCATCGGACCTGGGCGGACTGGTGCTGCACATGGGCATATTGGGGGTGGAGGAATTGAGCCGGGCCGATGGCCAGGTGCTCGTCAAAGTCGGCGCAGGCGTGGTGTGGCACGATTTTGTGATGACCGCATTGGACCGCGGGTGGTACGGATTGGAAAACCTCTCTTTGATCCCCGGCAGCACAGGGGCAGGGCCCATGCAAAACATTGGGGCTTATGGGGTGGAGTTGGAGGAGTATTTCCACGCGTTGGAGGCGGTGGAAGTCAAGACCGGAGCCGTGCAGCAATTCAGCCATGGGGAATGTGCTTTTGGATATCGGGAAAGCGTCTTCAAGCGCGCCTTGAAGGGGCAATTCGCCATTACTTCTGTGACCTTCAGATTGAGTGAGGCGCCGGAGTTGCGGCTTGGCTATGGTGCCATCCGCAGTGAGTTGGAGGCTGCGGGCGTGGAGGAACCGACCGCCCGTTCGGTTTCGGACGCGGTCATCCGCATCCGGCGCAGCAAGTTGCCGGACCCCGCTGTGTTGGGCAATGCGGGCAGCTTTTTCAAGAACCCCGTGGTGGGCGATGATGTGTCAAAGGCCCTCAAGGCGCAATTTCCCGAGATGCCCCAATACCCCACCCCAGGAGGGGTGAAGCTGGCTGCGGGATGGCTGATTGACCAAGCGGGATGGAAGGGCCATGACCGCGGTACCTGCGGGGTGCATGACCGGCAGGCGTTGGTGCTCGTAAACAAAGGGGGCGCCACGGGGCAAGACATCTTGCAGCTCGCCAAGGAGGTCCAACAAGATGTGGTGGACCGCTTTGGCGTGGCGTTGGAGCGGGAAGTCAACGTGCTGCCCGAAGTGGTTGCCGGGGGCTGAGGCGCCTTAGAATTCTGCGCAAGGCAGGATGCGGTGCGGTCTGGTCCTGAGGTGGCTCGGGGTGCGCCACACGTAGCTCAGGGTCAATTCATGCGCGCCATCCGAAATGCCCCAACCCAAGGTGGACACGGTGATGTCGTAGCTGTAGCCCACCCTGAAGTTGTCTTCAGTGAGGCCCAGCAGCAGTGAGATGGCGTCGTGGTTGGGGGCGCCGTCGGGAGCGCTTTTCATGAGGATTTGGCGGTAGGAGATGCCGTAAGTCAGGAAGGGGCTGTCCATGCTGAACCCGAAATCCATTTGGTCGAATGCGCCTTGCGAGCGGTACGAGGCGGCGATCAAGACGTCTTGGTTGCTCCCGGTTGGACCGCTGACATAAGGAATGCGGACGCCGCCATGGGCGCTGAACCAGATGGGTACCGGTGCGGTGGTCGCTTCGGTCAGGCTTTCAGAAGGGCTGTTGAGGTGGCGGCTGCTCATGCCGAGCCAGAATTTCTTGCTGTACACCACACCGCCTGCCGCCACATCGAAGTAGTTCCGGACCAGTTGAAAATTCTGCAACCCCTCCAATGAAGCGCTGGCTCCGCCGCCGGCTGTTCCCCGATTGAGTTGGTCGCCAAACACGAGGTCTTGCCAATTCAACAAGCCCCGGCTGCTCCAACCCAATTGCAGCCCTGGACGGAAGGAGAGTTTTTCTCCGAGCGGCACTTCATAGCTGTATTGAAAGGCAAAGGAGCTGGAGCCCAATGCCCCGCTGCCTGCTTCGTCGGAAGAGAAGATGACACCCAACCCGCTGTTCAATTTGGGGATGAAGACGTCGTAGGAGGCCCCATAAGAGACGAAGCGTCCCGGGATGCCCGGCCACTGATTCCGATAATGGAAACTGACCCTGTTTTCGAGCGTGCCGCCAGCAAATGCGGGGTTCAGGTGCGGCGCGGCCGCATAGAATTGCGTGAGCTGCGGATCTTGGGCGTGCAACGCCGACCCTGTTGTGGAGAGCAGGACGAGGACGCTGCCGATCATGAGACCGGCCCGGGCAATATTGGAGTAGTTGCTCATCGTCTAATCAAGGTCACGTCACCTGCTTGTTCTGCGGTCGTGCCGTCGAGGAAGACGGCCGCTACGCGCCACACGTACACATCCTGCTTGCAGAGTTTGCCTTGGAAGTGTCCGTTCCAGCCAATGGTGGGATCGGAGGTGCTGAAAATCTGTTCGCCCCATCGGTTGTACACGGTAAAGCTGTACGCAATGGGGTTTCCCTGGATTTGCGGGAAGAAAACGTCGTTGTCCCGGAAGTCGTCATCGCCGTAGGCCTGCGACCCGGAGCCGTCTCCACCAAAGGTGGGCGTGAATGCCGTGGGCACCCCCACCGAGCCGCCTTGGAACTCGATTACGCAGGTGCTGCGCTGCGTACTGTCGGCGCAAATCGCGTTTTCGATGACCAAGGAAATGTTGGGGTCTCCCGACTCCATGTAGGTGTGGGTGACGATGCTGCCCTCTGGAATCTCGGCGGTCGAACCATCACCGAAGTGCCAGGTGTAGGTGGCGCCTTCATAGTCAAAATTGGGTGTCAATTCCAGAATGTCACCCACTTCGATGCACTGGTCGGGGAACATGTTGAAGCCCGCATTGACTTGCTCCAACACCTCCACGGTGTGGGATTCAGATACCGCCGCACCCCCCGGTCCGTAGGCAGTGATCCACACCTCATACATGCCCGGCTCGTAGTACGTGAAGCCGACGGGTTCGCCAAGGTTCTCGCTCACGGTGCGCGTCGAGCCTTCGCCAAACGACCAGACGAGGCTGTCTACAGCACTCTCAGGGAAGGCGTGGAATACGGCCTGCAGCGGGGCGCAGCTTGTGGTGTCGCCTTCGAAGCTGATGGCAGGCGGAGGCGGCACGAGGGTGATGGCTGTTGAGAAGGTGTCGGTACACCCGTGGTTGTCCAGCAAGACATCCACCAGGTGGGTGCCGTAAGCGTTGTCCGCCCAGGAGATGGCCCCGTTGTCGAGGTCGACGTCGCCATTGCCTTCGGCATTCCACGTGGTGGAGGTGCCGGAAGGGCCTTGGTTCATGTCGATGATGTTGGTGATGTAGGGGGTATCAAACACCACATCCGGGGTCAGGATGAAGCTGGCCTGAGGCTGTCCCAACACGATTATTTGGGCCGATGTCGCATCGCTACAGCCGTTTTCGGGGTGGACCACATTCAAGTGAATGTCCAAAAGGGCATTGGTCAGCGTCCCGGAATTCAGGAGGTTCGTATCCGCGAGGGGGGCGGTGGGCTCAAAACCGACGAGGGTGTCTTCGCCAATCGTCCATGTCCAGGCACCACCAGCTGTGCCCACATCCAGGGGAACTCCGGCGGACATGTTGACCAGGTCGAAAGCATCTCCAATGCAGAGGGTGTCTGGCACGGTGAAGGCAGCGACGGGCACTGCGGGAATGTCGAGCGTGACTTCGTCGTAGTCCGCACAGCCCGAAGAAATGGCGGTCACTGAAGCGGTGGTGGGGTATCCGGTGCCGAGTGGGTTGGGGTATGCGTGCGAAATGGTGGACAAGGAGGTGACTTCGGCCTCAGGCGTGAAGGGGTCACCAAAGTCCCAGATGAGCGTGTCGGCGACGCCAGAATAGCTGAAAGTCGCCAGGACGTCGCAGCCGCTCAGGCCTTCTATGATGAGTTGGCCCACGGGTTGGGGTTCCACGGAAATCGAGTCCGTAGCCTCGGCTGAGCAACCGGTCAAGGGATCGGTCACCGAGAGGTGGACCCCATAGGTGGCGGGTGTGCCGGCCATGCCGGGAGCGCCAGGGTTGGCCACCCAGTTGGGTGCACTGGGGGCGTTGCCCGTGGTGGTGTCCGCGCCAAAGGGCGTATCGATGATCCAAGTGGCGACGCCACCGGCGGGCACGGCGATGTCATTGATTGAAAAAGGAATGGGTTCGCAGCCGCCAACAGGCAGGGTGAAGCCCGCGGTGATTTCTTCCTGCACGAGCACTGTGGTGCTGGCTTCTGCGGCGCACCCTTCATCATTTTCTGCAATCAAGGTGAGCAAATGGGTGCCGGGCGCGAGTTGAAGCAGCGTGTCGGTTGCACCGTTCCAAGGGTATACCGTACCGAGGTCCACTTGCAGGCTCCACGATGTGGCACCGTCTTCAGCTGAATCGGTGCGTTGCGGATGCACGGGATCGGGTGCGCAGAGGGCGTCTTGGGCAGCAATGGAGGGCGTCGGGCTCGAATAGACCTCGACTTCGGCTTGGACACTGCCTTGGCAACCGAATACGCTGGTGCCTTCCCCTGAAACGGTGTAGGATCCAGGCGTGTCATAGAGGTGTGCGGTGGACCCGGCTGGGTCGGGATTGTCCGGATCGCCAAAGTCCCAATTCATGGCCAGGGCGGCTTGAAAAGGCGTGGTCAATGCCAACGGTGCGCATCCCGCTGCGTCGTCCAGTTGGGGCTCAAAAGTCGGCCGAACGAGCAGGGTCACGGCGTCCGAGGCGGTGCATCCGTTGGACCGGAATACCGACACGTCGACGGTCACCGTATCGGTGAGCTGGTCGGGGTTGGTGAAGGTGTACGAAAACCCTTCGAAGTTGCTTGTGATGGTGCCGTAATCCTGAGCAGCGCCGGACCAGACATTGTCTACTTCCCAATACCACGCGCCTTCTTCACCGAGGTTGAAGGCATTGCCCGCAAAATCAAAGGAATTCCCGCTGCACACATCGCCGCCGTTGGTTTGCACGAACGGCGATGGGGCCACGGCGACCAGCATGGAGGCGGTGTCGCTGCAGGTGCCGAGTCCCGCCTCTACCATCACCGTGTAGTGCACGGTGTCCTCGCCATTGTTGGGGGGCCAAGTATGGGTTCCGTCTGCATCCAATTGGTTGGTTGAGCCATGACCGAAGTACCAACTCAGTTGGTTTGCGGCAACGCCTCCAGTGGTGTCCGAAGCAACCAAGGGAATGCTGAGCGGGCTGCACCCCACGGTATCATTGGTGGCCAGTTCTACAGCGGGTCTCGGCAGGATGTCGACGGCATCGGTGATCGCATTTGTGCACCCCGTCGCCGTGGTGACGACCAGCGTTACGGGCAGGGTACCGGCTGCATCTGAAGTGAAGGAGGTGGTTTCTCCGTCGAGTGCGGTGCCGCTGATGGTCCAGTCAAACTGGGTGATGGGCCCTCCTTGGGTCACATCGGTAGTCGAGGCGCTGGCGTCCAGTGCGATGGGATTGCCCAGGCACGCGTTTTGAGCCGTGAAAGCCGCTTGGGGAACACTGGCCAAGGTGAAGACCCTGCTCTGGCTGTCCGCGCACCCATTGGCAGAGGTGACATCAAGGGTAAATGTGAAGGCGCCAGGACCATTGACCTCCACGCTGGGTGGAGTGGACGTGGTGCCAATGACGCCAGTTCCTTCAAGGCCCCAGGAGTATTCAATGGCGTCGGCAGAGGCATCCAATGGCTGAACCATGGCCGAAACGGCGCAAGTGTCGGAGGGCAAGCTGAAGTCGGCTACGGGTGGCGTGAGGATGGTCAAAGGGACCGCGTCAGTGCCAAGGCAAAGGGGGGCGAGGGTCGGAAATACTTGCACCGAAGCATTGTAATTGCCTGGACCATCATACACATGCCCAGGTTGGGAGGGAATGCCTTCAAACGGAATCAGGCCGTCCACCATGGTGATGGTCATGGAAAATGCACCCTCGCCATAGGTGAAATTGAAGCTGAGGTCTTCAGCGGTCAAGGGCGCTTCCGCGGACCAAGCCACCGTTTCGAATTGGAAAGGTTCTCCAGGACAGAGCGTGGTGACATCGGCGGTGACTTCCACTGTTGGGGGTGGGGTCACCATGATGTCCCGTGTGGTGCTGTCAATGCCACAGTGGTTCTGGGTAAACAGGGTCACTGTGTAGATGCCAGGGCCGGGAAAGGAAAGGAGGTGGTCTTGTTGGCTGGCACAATCGGCGCCCCAGTTGATCCAGTTCGTTGGATCGGGCCCCGCACCGATGTAGGTGGCGTCGCCAAAATCCCAACGCTCCGTCCGGATGGTGCCGTTTCCGGCGATGTTGTTTCCTTCAGATGAGGCACAGCAATTGGGACATGCGCCATTGCTCACGGTGGTTTCGTTTTCTGGCCAGCAGAGCACAGGATCGGCCACTTCTACTTCGGCCTCGTCGATGTCCCAGGTGAGGAAGGCGTTGGGCAGGGAAGCTTGTTTGTACCCTGTACCTACGATGGACCCGCCGGGCACGAAGGGGGTGTTGGCTCCGCGGACGGAGCAGTAATTGGAGTAGGTCAGTGTCAGCGTGTGGTCGCATGTTCCCGAAGCACAGGCTTGGGCGTCATAGGTGTGCGTGGCGCCGAGGATGCGGAAGATTTCGTCACCGCCGCTGGAGCTGAACCTCAGCGTGTCATAAGCGGGGTTGGTCAGCACATCGGACATGGTGAATTCATCTGCTGCGGTGCCATCGCCCCAGTCAAGGCTGAAACTCCATGTGGGGCTGAAGGCCAGATTGATGTCCACTTTGGGAAAGGCATCGAATGGCGCGCAACCCGCGTTGTTGTCTCCGTACACCAACACGGCGCCCGGACTCTCGGGCTCGTAGACCAAGATGCCTTGCTGCCCGCCGGGACAAGCATCGGTGGTGACGGCGATGTTGTACGTCTGCCATTTGTCTGGCGTGTAGGTGTGCTCAATGGGGGTTACACCGTCCCATGCACCTACATTCTCGATGGCGGATCCGTCGCCCCAATCGACCAGCACGCCGGTATGTCCCGCGGGTTGTGCTGCCAAAGCGAAAGTAAAAGGCGCAGGATCGGCAGTGACGCTGCCAATGCACTGGAACCAATGCGGAACCGTCAGGGTGTTTTCGAGGGACTCATAGCTTTCCGTGCCGGTGAAGACCGGACATTGCCCATGGACAGCGGGACTTTGAACCGCAGCGCATGCGGTACAGAGCGATATGATGAGCCAATGACGAAGTGCCATAGTGCCCCATACGCGAGAAGGGCCGTGTGGGTTACGGCGTGCCGATTGCATTGATGTAAATTACCTGTACCAGCTGCCCTATCGTATTGGAAGTGGGGGACTTGTTCACCTTCGGGTGCGCACTTCTTGCCCGTGGAAAGCTCAGTTGAGCAGGCTGGACAGGAACAGCAGGGTCAGGCCCAGCAAAAACGCGAGCCCCAGATAGGCGGTCCACCGAAGCCAGCGCTGCGGTCGGGCCGATTGAGGAAAGGCCTTTCTGGTCACCAATATGAGCATCGCCAGCGCCGAGGGTGGGGCGATGCAAAAGCTGAGGATATTGCCCAGGTCCAGCAGGGTCCGGATGTCATCGGGAAATGCGATGATGAGCAACAGGGCGCCCAGGGAGATGAGCACGAGGCTTGCCCGTTCGTGGCCCGTATTGACGGGAGCGTCCCGCAATGCGGAGATGCCGTGACTGAAGCTCCGGCTGAACCCGTCCAAACAGGCGATGCAGGTGCCGAGCATGGCGGCAAAGGCGGCCGACCCCACAAAGGGGGCGCTCCACGGCCCGAGCACGTCGGTGTAGAGGCCGATGATGCCGGCGGCAAAGGCGGCGGTGCCCTGAGGTAAAGCGGTGGCGTTGGTGCGCAAGAGCAGCGCCCCGAGCAGGAGAAAGCAGATGGCCAGGACAATGCAAAACGCGTAGCCGAGGTTGAATTCACGCAGGGCCTCCTTGAGCCGGGGAGTGAACCCGGTTTGCCGGTAGCGTTCCAAGGTCCAGATGCTGACCCAGGGACTGAGGTCCACGGCGGAGGGCATCCACCCAAGCAGCGCGATGAGGAAGGTGAATTCCGCGCCCCGCCAAGGATTGAACCCCACTGGTGCCGGCGGCACGGCAGAAAGCGGGGTGTGCAGCAGGGCCCCGACGGTGGCGCTCACGGTGCCGATAAGCAAGACGAGGCTGATGGCCTTGATGACTTTGTCCAATGCGGCGTAGCGCCCGATGAGCAGGATGCCCACGCAGCCCGAGAAAGTGATGACGGCCACGTGCGGGGTGGCGTTCATTCCGAGCATTTGGGATGCGCCGAAGAGGTTGTCGAGGAAAGCGGCGGTGACGATGCCCACCCCGCCCATCACGAAGGCGCAGGTCAGGGCCGTGAGGATCAGGTAGGTCCAAGAGGCCCATTTGCCGAAGGTCCGGTAGCCGGCGATCAGCGAGGTGCCGGTGGCGTTGGCATAGCGCGTGCCGAATTCAAAAAAGGGGTACTTGGCAATGTTGGCCGCGAGGATGGCCCACAGGAGGGCATAGCCGTATTCCGCTCCCGCCCGCGTGGCTTGTACCAAGTGGCTGGTGCCAATGGCGGTTGAAGCAAAGAGGATGCCGGGTCCGAGCGTGAGCAGGAAGCGGCGGAGGTTCATGGGTCAGTGCGGATCCGCGAAAGCCGGATTGGCGGCAAAGGCGGTGTCGGTCAAGGTATGAAGGAACGCCAGGAGGGCTTCCTTTTGCTGGGGCTGCAGCATCAAGCCGCCCGAACTGTACTTCATGAAAGGGTCGATGGTGGCCGAGGGTTGGCCGCCGGAATTGTAGTGGTCCAAGACTTCCTCGAGGGTGGAGAACCGCCCGTCGTGCATGTAGGGCGGAGAGAGGGCCGCGTTGCGCAAGGTCGGTGTGCGGAACCGGCCGCTGTCCAGCGCGACGCCGGTCATGCCCGCCAATCCCGGGTCGGCCGCGAAGGTGGCGTCGAGGCCGTTGTTGTGGAAGAGGTAGTCAGAAAATTGGAGTCCGGCCTCGCCGTGGCAGTGGAAGCAATCGCCACCGAACTGTCCGCCGGTGACGATTTCGGGGTCGCCGCCTTCGCGGTTGAAGATCTCGTAGCCCTGAAACTCCAGCGTACTGAGTTGGGTTTCGCCCCTTCTCCAGCGGTCAAACTTGCTGTCGGCGGAGATCATGGTCCTCAAAAACTGGGCGATGGCCTTGGTGGTGCTGCCTGCGGTGATGCCCTCTTCACTGTAGGCTACGTCGAAGCGCTTGGCGTAGCTGGAATCAGCCGCCAGCCGTGCCACAGCTTCGTCCCAGGGCAGGTTCATTTCATCGGGGTGCGGCACCGGATCCAGGATCTGCTCCTCGAGGGTGGCGGCGCGCCCGTCCCAAAAGAACCGCTGGGTCCACCCCATATTCACCAGGGCCATGGCGTTGCGGGTGCCTTGCGCCCCCGTGACACCAGTGGATACCGGATTGGGGTCGGCAAAGGAGAAGGCGGGCAGGTGGCACGAACCACAGCTCATGCTGCTGTCTGCGCTCAGGGCCTTTTCCCAAAAGAGCAATCGGCCCAACGCGATGCCCTCCTCGGTCATGGGATTGTCCGGGGGGATGTCCATGGGCGGGAAGAACGGGGGAATGCTGACTTCGTAAGGCGTGGTCCCCGGAGGTGTTGGACACTCGGTCGCGGGGTCTGGTCTGCAACCGATGAGCACGGTGCAACAGGCCAGAAGGCCAAAGCCCAGTTTCCACCAGGTGTCGCTTCGCGGTACTCGGGTCAACATAGACAACAAGTTAAGCCCCTGGGCACACTCATTGTTTTTTGAGGGTCACAGCTGACAATTGCGCTGCGACATAGCGCTGGGCGAGGGGGAGGTTGTCCCCCGTGTGGGTGACGTTGTCTTCCCGCACGTCGATGGTATCGGTTCCATTGACCAAAAAATGCAGGACTTCTGCTTCGAGGTCAAAAACATGGTCGCTGCATTCTGCCACAGTCCAGGGGTCGTTGTACCTCACCTCAATCAACTGATCGTCCCCTCCGATGTGGAAGGCAAATGGATGGATGAAATTCTCGGCCCCAGTGGTATCGGCCTTGCCATCGAATTTGCTGAAGATGTAGCCTGTGTTCCAGCTCCAAAACATGCCTGCGCTGCCATTGACCCCGAGGGGGTGGTCGTTGGGCCAAATCGTGGGGTCGGTGTTGGTGTTTACTGCCGCAGGCACCCCGAGGTGCACCCTAAAGCCCGCGTAAGTGCCCGGCTGTACGATGTAGCTCCGGGCGCTTTCGGTTCCGGCGTCCCAGCGCTCTGCATCGGCGAGCCTGATGGCGCCGGTATCATTGAGCAATTCTATGCCCCCGAGATAGATGGAAAAGGTCTCCAACCTCAGGTTGTTTCCCGCCGGCCCCATGGCTGTGCGGCCCACAGTGACCGAATCTCCGCCAAAGGTGAATTCCGCATTGAGCGTGAGGGTTCCTGGCCCACCGTGCATGGGCTCGGGCTTGCAACCAGAGACCAGAACGAGGAGAACGAAAATTCCCGCGGCAAAAGCGGCGCCTTGGCGATGAAACGTATTCATGTTGTGAAGTTCCTGCACATGGAACGGCGGTTGGGGGGTCGGGGTTGCAATTCATTCACGGAAAGACGTGTGCGGGGCTTGGGTGGTGCAGACGGAAGGGCGAAATTGAGCACATGACGCAAGAGGTGACAACGGATACCCCAGGGGATGAGATCGGGGGAGGATTCCGCGTGATGCGGGCTTCTGCGGGCAGTGGAAAGACCTTTCGCTTGGTGGAGGCCTACCTCGGATGTTGCCTGGGCTCCAAGGATCCCTTGCGTTTCAGGCGCATCCTGGCCCTGACTTTCACCAACAAGGCCGCGCAGGAGATGAAGGACAGGGTGGTGTCGGAATTGAACCTCCTCGCCTCCGATGTGTCGGCCAGCAAACACGCTCCAGGCCTGCTCGCGAGCACCGGACTGAGCGAGGCTGTGCTGGAAGAGCGCGCGCAGAAACTTCGGCACACTTTGCACCGCCATTACGGCGAACTGTCCATCATGACGCTCGATAAATTCGTCGGGGGGCTGGTCCGGGGTTTTGCTACGGATTTGCAACTCGAGCACGATTTTTCGATTGAATTGGACACGCTGAGGCTCTTGGAATCGGCGGTGGACCGCGTGTTGTCACAAATGGGTCGCGACCGCGAGCTGACGGAGTTGTTGGGGCGATTCGTGGAACAAGCGGTGGAGGATGACCGGGACGCCAAAGTGCGGCGGCAGCTCATCGACATTGGCAAGTCCATCGAACAAGAACAGATGCAGCCCTTGTTGCAGGCATTCAAATCTTGGACGCCGGCGATGTTTCTGGAGGTCCAGGATGGGATGCGCAAGGAGGTCAGCCAGACCCGGTCTGCGCTCAAAAAGCAGGCCCGCACCCTCTTGTCTGAGCTTTCGGCGGCGGGTCTGGAAGGGACTTTTTCGAGGGGATGGGTCACTTCCAATTGGCTGCCCAGCATCATCGCGGGCAAGGCGGAGGTGCGGGGCTCCACCTTGGTGAAAGGTGTGGAGGAGGGGCAGTGGGCCAAAAAGTCGGATGCAGAGGGTGCGGCGGCCATTGCACCTTTCCAGGACAGGTTGGCCGCGCTGGCTGCCCTGGAGGAGGGGCAGGCCAAATGTGAGGCGGGCCGAGATTTTCGCACGCGCCGCATGTTGTCAGAGCGGCTGCCGCTGATTGGCACGTTGACGGCGTTGCGCGCGGCGAGCATGGAGGTGCAGGCCGAGGAAAACGTGCGCACGCTCGGCGGGCTCAATGCCATGATCGCCGATGTGGTCGCCGAGAATCCCGCGCCCTTCATTTTTGAGCGCACGGGCGAGCGCTATGACCACATTTTCATCGACGAGTTCCAAGACACCTCCGTCACGCAGTGGCACAACCTGGCTGTGGCGGTGGGTGAGTCTTTGGCGCAGGGCCACCTCTCATTGGTGGTGGGCGATGCCAAGCAGGCCATTTACCGCTGGCGCAACGGTGACCACCGGCAGCTGTTGTCTTTGCCCGATCTGGTTTCGGACGATCCGAGAGGCCTGCCGCCGGCCCTCAGTGACGCTGCAGTGCAGATGGATGTCGCCTTTCAAGACGAGCCCATTTTGGACAATTGGCGCAGTGCTCCCGCCATCGTGGACTTCAACAATGCGCTGTACACTGCGCTTGCTTCTGGTTTGGGCGCGGGTTTGGATGCGGTTTACGCGGGGCAAGAACAGCACGCCCGCAAGGGCTTTTCAGGGGCTGTCGAAGTGGAGGTACTGGAGGGTGCTACCGTGGATGATCGTTTCGCGTTGGTGTGCGATTGGATGGAGGCGCGGATCCGCCAAGCCATGGCGGACGGGTTCGCACCGGGAGACATCGCCCTGTTGGTTCGCACCAACAAAGAAGCCCGGCGGTTGGCTGAGTACCTCCTCAGTTGCACCCCCCGCATTGTGCCTTTTACCGACGAGAGTTTGGCCTTGGGCCGCCACCCGGCGGCCTTGGCTGTGGTTCACCTCCTCGAGCTCTTGGTGGACCCGAAGCCGCCTGCTCCTTTGTTGAAATTCGTGCAGGCGTGGGGCGCTCTGGAAGTGGAGGCCGGTCGGCCTTGGGACGAGGCACAATGGTTGTCCCAGCACCACACGTGGAAGACTTACACCCGGAGCAATGGAACGGAAGGCCGTTTCGCCGTCTTGGACGCCGAGGCGCTCGTGAAAGCGCTGGTGCCTTCATTTAACCGGGCGCAGTGGTCGGCGCTGCCGTTGTCTGAGTGCGTGGGGCGCATCCTGCGTGCCCTTGACCTCGATCAGCGTTATCCTGCCCATGCGGAGGCGCTGATGGAGCTGACTTCGGAACGGGCAGCACTGGACCGCGGCCTCGAAGGTTTTTTGGCGCATTGGCAGCGCAAGGGAGCAATGCAGTCGATTCGGGTATTGCCAGGACCGGATGCCGTGCGCATCCTGACCGTTCACAAGAGCAAGGGCCTGCAGTACCCCGTGGTCATTACCCGGTTTGACGAAAGCGACATTCATCAGTCCAAGGTGCTGTTGCCGGCAGCCTTGGATGCGTCGACCTTCGGCGTGCCGGGGGTCGTGGTGCCCATGTCTGCGCTCAATGAGACGGCGGCGCACGAAACATGGGAGATGGAGCATGCCCGTCAGCGGTTTGATGCCACCAACGTCGCCTACGTCTGCACCACGCGGGCGGAGGTGCGGTTGCACATTGTGATTGACGCGGAGAAATTGGAATGGCGGAAGGACGATGCGCCGGGCAAGGTGGGCCGCATGGTGGCCCGTGGCATTGAAGATGCCTTTGGCTGTGATTTGGCGGCTGGTCCATGGATATCCGGGGACCTGGCCTTGGCCAAGCCGTTGCCCGATGCAGGCGAGGTGGACGATGTGGAGGCCCACGCCATCGGCGGTTTTGTATTCCACGGCATACCAGATGGTGTGATTGCCGGTCGCAAAGAAGACAGGATGTTGCCCGTGCTGGGCAAGATGAGCGCCCAAGACTTTGGCAACGCGGTGCACGCCGTTCTCGCGCGGATCCGAACGGCGCAGGATGCGCACCGGGTATTGGACCGCCCATGGCCGTGGTTGCGCTGCGGCAAGGACGACTGGGAGAAGGTGAAGGCCGCAGTGCGCGGGGTCATGGATTCCACGTCGATGGCGCCGTGGTTTGATGGCAGCGGAAAGGTGTTTGCCGAGCGCGACTTGGTGGGGCCGGACGGCAAGATGCTGCGACCGGACCGCGTGGTCGACTTCGGAGACCGCGTCGATGTGGTCGATTTCAAAACGGGAGAATACACCGAGGACGGGCAACGCGACGCGCATTTGAAACAGGTGCGCGGTTACATGCAGGCTTTGCGCCACGCAGAGGGCCCTCTCGTGCGGGGGTTCCTTTACTATGTCAAGGAGGATGACCTCGTGGAGGTTGTCCCTGTGTGAAAGCTGAGGCTCAGGCCTCGTGCTGGTTGAGGATATCGTGTCCGCCGTCGAGCAGGTATTTGTCTCGCTTGAACAGCGCCACGTCCGATTGCACCATCTCGGCGCACAATTGCGCAAGGGTGTGGGTCGGCTCCCAGCCCAAAACGGACTTGGCCTTGCTGGCGTCGCCCACCAGCAGCTCAACTTCCGTGGGCCTGAAGTAGCGCGGATCCACAGCGACCAGTGTCTTTCCCGTCTTTTTGTCTACGCCGGTTTCCTCGACGCCTTTGCCCTTCCACTCCAGTGAAATGCCAACTTCGGCAAAGGCCATGTCCACAAACGAACGGATGGTCACGGTATGTCCGGTGGCCAGCACATAATCGTCCGGCTCGCTCTGCTGCAGCATGCGCCACATGCCTTCTACGTAGTCCTTGGCATGGCCCCAATCGCGCTGCGCATCGAGGTTGCCCAAGTGAATGTTCTCCTGCAGGCCGAGGGAAATCTTGGCGACAGCCCGCGTGATTTTGCGCGTCACAAAGGTCTCACCGCGCAAGGGGCTCTCGTGGTTGAAGAGGATGCCGTTGGAGGCGTGAATACCGTAGGCTTCCCTGTAGTTCTTGACAATCCAGAAGCTGTAGAGCTTGGCGACGCCATATGGGCTCCTGGGGTAGAATGGCGTGGTCTCGCTTTGGGGTACTTCTTGCACCAAGCCGTAGAGCTCGGAGGTTGATGCCTGGTAGAAGCGCACATCCTGTTCCATGCCGAGGATGCGGATGGCTTCGAGCAGGCGCAGGGTGCCGAGGCCGTCAGCGTTGGCGGTGTATTCCGGTGTGTCAAAGCTCACCTTGACGTGGCTCATGGCCGCGAGGTTGTAAATCTCGTGCGGCTTGACCTCCTGGACGATGCGGATGAGGTTGGTCGAGTCCGTCAGGTCGCCGTAGTGCAGCTTGAGCCTGACATTTTGATCGTGCGGATCCTGATACAGGTGGTCGATCCGGTCGGTGTTGAACAGCGACGCCCGCCGCTTGATGCCGTGCACCTCATAGCCTTTTGAGAGCAGCAATTCGGTGAGGTAGGCACCGTCTTGTCCGGTGATGCCAGTGATGAGTGCGCGTCGGGGTGAGGCCATGTTCAAATTTACGACTGGGCGGTGGGAGTTGGGGTGTCCATTTGGCCGCCGTCGTCCAGCTGGTGTTCCACGAGCTCCTTGTAGCGGCCGTCGCGGGCCATGAGTTCGTTGTGGGCGCCGATTTCGACGATGCGTCCAGACTCCAGTACGGCGATGCGGTCGGCGGACCTCACGGTGGACAAGCGGTGGGCGATGACGAGTGAAGTGCGGCCGCGCATCAGGCGCTCCAAGGCGATTTGGATGGACTTTTCGCTCGAGGCATCCAAGGCACTGGTGGCCTCGTCGAGGATGAGCAAATCGGGATCGCGCAAAAACGCCCGCGCCAGGGCGATTCTCTGCCGCTGTCCGCCCGATAACTGGACGCCGCGCTCGCCCACAAGGGTGTCAAAGCCGTCGGGAAATCCCGTGATGAAGTCCAAGGCGAGGGCGTCACTGGCGGCCTGTCGGACTTCAGCTTCGGTGGCGCCCGGGCGGCCGTAGCGGATGTTCTCTTCGATGGTGCCGCCAAAGAGGATGACCTCTTGGGGGACCAGCGCCATTCGGCGGCGCAGTGGTGTCAGCGGGTGCTCATCGATGGGCTTGCCGTCTATGAAAAGGGTGCCGGAGGTCGGCAGCCTGAAGGCGGTCAACAGTGTGGCGATGGTGGACTTTCCTGCGCCGGAGCCCCCGACCAGCGCCAAGGTCTCGCCCGCCTTGAGTTCGAGGTCAATGCCCTGTAAGACTTCCACGTCGGCCCGGTTGGGGTAGTGGAACCCGACGGCATCAAATTTCACGGACAACCGCTGCCCGGTCTGTTCTGCATCGGCGTCGCTGTCCAGCGAGACGTCCTCGCGCGCTTCTTCGACCAGGTCCATCACCTCTTCGATGGCGCCGAAACCGCGTTGCAATTCACCAAAGATGTTGGCTATGCCCCCGATGCTCCCGGCCACAAGCCCTGTCATGAGCAGAAAGCTGAAGAACTCTTCAGAACTCAATTCACCCGACTGCAGCATGCTCGCCCCTTGGAAGAGCACGAGGGTGATGGCCCCGAAAATCATGACGATGATGAAGCTCGCAAAAGCGCCGCGCCACAGGGCGGTTTTCAGGGCGATGCCGCGCACTGTTTCTACGCGCTCCCGGTAGCGGGAGAGCTCGTAGGCCTCACGGGCAAAGGCCTTGACGCTGACAATGCCGGTCAGGGTTTCCGAGACGATGGTGTTGGATTCGGCGACGGCCTGCTGGGTGCGCTTGGACATGGACCGGATGAACCGGCCAAAGAACATGGCGGACAGGATGGCGACGGGCAGGGAGCCGAGCATCCACAAGGTCAGTTCCCAACTGAAGGTCATGAGGGCGAGCAGGCCGCCGCCGATGATGATGCTCTGTCGGACGAGTTCGGCCAGCACGGTCGTGAACGTGTCGCGGATGGCTTCGATGTCGGCGGCGATGCGGCTGCCGAGGTCGCCCACCCGTCGTGTATCAAAGAAGGCCATCGGTTGGGTGATCATGCCGGCAAAGGCGTCTTCGCGCAGCGCTTTGAGCATGCGCGTGGTGATTTCACCAAAAAGCCAGATGCGGATAAAGCTCAACGCGGATTGCAGGATGAGCACGGCCAAAATCGCCGCTCCAATGCTCTTGAGGTCACCTGCGTCGATGGGCAGGGGCAGCTCAAACCCTTGCGTGCCGGCGCCGGGATCCACACCTACGCCACCGAGTTGGCCCCACAGTCGGGTGACCAACAAGGTCAGCACGCCCGAAAGTGTGATGAGGACGATGCCGGCAACGAACTTGAGGCGGTGCGGTTTGAGATAGGGGGCAATGCGCGAGAACTGCCTGAAACCGTCGCGGTTCAGCTTGCCTTTCCTCGGTGGGGGAGCGAGGGGATCTTCGGGGGTGGAGCGTGCGTGTCGGGCCACGGGTACGTGGAGATTCCGTTGAGGCGTCAAAGCTAAGTTGTGCAAACTTGCGGCAGCCGAAAGAGGGGCATCGAATGTCGGCAGCAACGCCCTGCGGATTTACCGATTCGTTGTCTATCTTTGCGCTCCCTATTTCGAAACCCTGTGTCATGAAAAGGACATTTCAACCCTCCGTTCGCAAGCGTCGCAATAAGCACGGATTCCGTGAGCGCATGGCTTCGGCCGCTGGCCGCGCCGTCCTCGGTGCCCGCCGCCGCAAGGGCCGTAAGAAATTGTCCGTCTCAGACGAGCGCCGCCACAAAGGCATTGAGCGCTGAGGCTGATACACTGTCAATTTGTTCAAGGGCGCCGGAAGGCGCCCTTTTTTATTGGCCCTCCCTGCGGTGCAGGGTGTTCGTCGCTGGGTCTTTGACCACACATTAGGTGTTGGCTACTGCTGTGGCCAACCAAGCGGCCGGTTCCGCGAGGTGGTGCCACGCAACGGTCAGGGTTTGCTGTTGAACGGTGGCCGTAGCCCGGGCTCGCTCGCCTTCAACGGCGTCCCATTGCAGTCCCGTCAGGAAGTCCACACCCTCTCCGAACACCTTGAAGGCGGCTTCTTTGGCTGTCCAAAGTCGGCACAACGTTTCGGTGTTGTCACCGAAGTGGTCCAAGATGGGTTGGTCTGCCGGTCCCACAAACCGGCGCCGCGCGGTGTGCAGGCGCTCAGCGGAAGCTTCCACATCGACGCCGATGGGCAAGGGGCTGCGGGCCGCCGTAACCCAGCCGCCGCCGTGGGAAAGGCTGCAGTGCCCCTTGTCTAAAATGGGCTTCCCATTGGCCAATTGGCGCATTTTTGGCCAGTTGTGGCGCGCCAAAAGGGCGTTCAAGGCTGCCCGTTGCGCGATCAATGCCCCTCCGCAAGGTTCTCCTATGAGTGTGACACCCTCAGCAAGGGTCATGGGAAACGGTGTATCGGGCATGGGACCGCAAGGAAACAAAACGGCAGCAAACCTGTGTTAATAAGGTTAACCGGTCCGTTTCACGACGGCTATCTTTGCACCAAATTCAAGAAGAACGCATGAGCGTCTCAAATACAACTACTGCATTGCCTTACAAGGTCAAGGACATCAACTTGGCCGAGTGGGGAAGAAAAGAAATTCAGCTCGCAGAAGCTGAGATGCCCGGCCTCATGTCCTTGCGTGAGCGTTACCGCAACGAGAAGCCGCTCGCCGGTGCCCGCGTGGCCGGATGTCTTCACATGACCATCCAGACAGCCGTGCTCATCGAGACATTGAAGGAGCTGGGTGCCGATGTGACCTGGTCGAGCTGCAACATTTTCTCCACCCAGGACCACGCTGCTGCGGCCATTGCTGCTGCTGGCATTCCCGTATATGCTTGGAAGGGCATGACGGAAGAGGAATACGAGTGGTGCATCGAGCAAACGCTCTTCTTTGGAGCAGACCGCAAGCCGCTCAACATGATCCTGGACGACGGTGGTGACTTGACCAATGTGATTCTGGATCAGCACCCTGAACTCGCTGGAGGCATCAAGGGCATCTCCGAAGAGACCACCACGGGTGTGCTGCGTTTGTATGACCGCGAGAAGAATGGCACGTTGCCCATGCCGGCCATCAATGTCAACGACAGTGTGACCAAGAGCAAATTCGACAACAAGTACGGCTGCCGTGAGTCCTGTGTGGACGCGATCCGCCGTGCGACCGACATCATGATGGCAGGCAAGGTGGCTTGCGTTGCCGGTTTCGGTGATGTGGGCAAGGGCTCTGCTGAGAGCCTGCGTAAAGCGGGTTGCCGTGTGATCGTGAGCGAAATCGATCCGATTTGTGCGCTGCAGGCGGCCATGGAGGGATACGAAGTCAAGAAGTTTGTGGATGCCTGCGCTGAGTCCGACATCGTTGTGACCGCAACGGGCAACAAGGACATCGTGACCGGTGAGCACTTCAAAGCCATGAAGGACAAGGCCATTGTCTGTAACATCGGCCACTTCGACAACGAAATTGATGTGGCTTGGCTCAAGGAGAATTACGGTTCAAGCCACGACAACATCAAGCCACAGGTCGACAAGTACACCATTGATGGCAAGGACATCATCTTGCTGGCTGAGGGCCGCTTGGTCAACCTCGGTTGCGCCACGGGTCACCCGTCGTTTGTCATGAGCGCGAGCTTCACCAACCAGACGATTGCCCAAATTGAGTTGTGGAAGAACAGCTCTACCTATGAGAACAAGGTCTACACGCTGCCCAAGCACCTCGATGAGGAAGTGGCGCGCTTGCACCTCGCCAAGATTGGCGTGGTCCTCGAAGAGATGTCTCAGGAGCAGGCCGACTATATCGGTGTGCCATTGAATGGTCCTTACAAAGGGGACGCTTACCGCTACTGATCCGCTCCATGCGGATGTGAAAAACCCTGGCCATCAGCGCCGGGGTTTTTTCGTTGGGGTCAATTTTGGATGGTGAGGACGGGAGCGATCCAGGTGGTGGTGTAGCGCTCGAGTGGCGCTGTGGTGGGTCCTTGGATGATGGAGCCGTCAAAGATGTACCACTGGGAACCGCTGCACGGATCCTCGATGGTGTAGCCATCCTGCAGTATGGTGCACTGGCAACCTGCGTCTACATCATGTGTCGCATGGCGGTCCAGGACCACGAATTCGTCGAGGGTATAGCGGTAGACGATCAAGCCCCGGCTGCCGCCGGAGATGTAGAGCCAGTTGCCCGGGAAGTTCAGGCTGTTGTACGCCGGAAGGGCGAGGTTGATGTCCACATCGACGGCCACGTATGGAATGACGCCCGGGGTATCGCGGCACCCGCTGAGTGGGGTGAGGGCGATCGAAAGGATGATGAGCAGTCGGCGCATGTCGGTGTGTTCTTGTCGCGGGTGGCGCAGGTGTCTCAAGCCGAAGCCGCGCGCAGGCCCAGGGGGTCCTTTGGGCGGCCAGGGACAAAGTCCTTGAGGTAGAAGGGCGCGAAATCGGCGACGTTTTCGGTTTGGCCGGCAGCGAGCAGTGTGGCAGCTTCAGGAAGGAGGGCTGCTGCCGTCGGGAATGTCTGCAGGAAGGCCCAATCTGCAGGGTGCGCTTCGAGGACCGCCTGGCACTTCTCTGCCCCGTCGCCCACGAGCAGGGCAGGACCGGAGCCGAGGTCGGAACGAAACGTGTGGTCCACGGCTGTGGCTACAGGGGTATCGGAGGGGTCAAAGGTGTAGAGCTCCATGCGGCGGGCATCGATGGCAGGGACCACACGCCTTGGGGCCGCTGCCATGGCGGGCATCGCTTGTATGCCTTGGTGGCGCAGGGCGCGCAAGGGGCAGGGGGCGAGCAGCGGCAAGCCCAGTCCAGTGCACATGCCCTTGGCAGCAGACACGCCAATGCGCAGTCCGGTAAACGAACCGGGTCCGCGGCCCACGGCAATGGCGGTCAAGGCGGACTTCTTGACGTTGGCTCCGCGCAGGACCTCGTCGATCAATACATGCAGGCGCTCGGCATGGAGGTATTGGCCGCTGGACTCCTCGCGCGCTTGCACCAACACACCAGCGGTATCCCCGAGGGCCACCGAGCAGTTGAGCGTGGAGGTCTCGAGCAGGAGGATCATGGATTATTGCGTGGAGATCGAGATGGAAAACCCATCATCTTGGGCGCTGCCACTTCCGGCTTTGGCTTGAACGGCATCGCCATCCTCGAGTTTGCGGCTGAGCAAACCATAAGGGCCGGTGATGACTTCAGCGCCTTCTGTCAGCGGCGTGAGGAGTTCAATGACGGCATTGTCCTGTATGCCGGTATTGATGTCGTAACGGACCGCTTTTCCTTCTTCGAGCAGGAAGACGCACAGTGCAGAGGGTGCGCCGCTTTTGGCAGCGGTATCTGCCCGCGTGGTGACCGCCTTGATGGGCACGGCCATCACGCCTTCTTTGACCTCTGTTTCGATTTCAACGGTGGCGGACATGCCGGGTCTGAAGGGGGTCCAACTGCTGTCTTGTCCCGCGCGCAGTGCGCCGTAGCTGTCGGGCAGGATGCGGATCTTGACGCTGAAATTGGTCACGCTTTCCAAGCTCAGGCGCGCAGCACCCGTGGCGTTGAGTGCGGTGTTGCCAATCTCTGTAACGACTCCGAAAAAGGTGCGTTCTGTGTAGGCGTCGACCTCGATGCGGGCCGTGTCGCCGAGCGTGACCTTGACGATATCGGATTCATTGACCTCTACATCGACTTCCATTGCGCCCAGTTCGGAAATCTTCATGATCACTTCGCCTTGGAAGGAGCCGATGCCCTGCACGCCCTCGCCTTCCTCTTTGACCAGCGCTGTGACGGTTCCGGCTTGGGTGGCCCTGAGGACGGTGCGCCGCAGGTTTTCCTCTGCTTCGTTGACGGTGGCTTCTGCGCTGCGGATGCTGAACACCGCTGAGCGCACACTTTGGTCCGAGGCTTCGAGGTCGGCTTCGGCACTGCGAAAGGCCACTTCGGCTTGTTCGAAGTCGGCTTGGCTCAGCACGCCGTTTTCGTGTAAGTCGGCATTGCGGTTGAAGGCCAATTGGGCCGCTGCGAATGCTGCATTGGACTGGGCGAGCCGCGCCTCGGCAGTGGCTTTGTTGGCCCGGGCGTTGTCCAGGGCCGCTTTGGCCTGGCTCAGGCGGCTCTCGAAGATGTCGGGGTTGATCCGCGCAAGCAGGTCACCAGTCGCCACGCGGTCCCCCTCTCTTACGGGCAGTTCTATGAGCTGTCCGCTGACTTCTGCGGACACTTTGACTTCGACTTCGGGTTGAATCCTTCCCGACGCGATGACGGTCTCTACGATCCGGTGGCGTTGAACGGTATCGGTTTCAACCGATGGCAAAGTGGGCCCGCCTCCGAAAACTGAAGAGAGGATGACCATGAGCACGACGCCTCCGCCAATGATGTAGTAGATGCGCTTGCCTTTCATCGCTCAGAAAATATTGAACCGCAACCCCCGGCCGGCGTAGAAATCTAAAATGGCGATGCGGAACACCAGGTCATAGCGCGAACGCAAGGCCTGAAGACGGGCCGTGTCATAGCGGTTGCGGGCCTGGGTATAGTCGACCTGTGTGGAGGCGCCCTGCTCGAACCGGATTTGGGCGTTGTCGAAGGCGAGCTTGGCAGAAGCTTCTGATCGTTCGGCAGCGGCGAGGGTTTCCCCCGCATTGAGGGCGTCCCGGTGGGCGCGCTCAACAGACTGTTGCAACCCCTGCTTGACCTGCTCCAATTGGAGTTCGGCCTGGGCCACTCCGATTTCGCTGCGGCGCACACCGTTCCGCACGGACCAGCCGTTGAAGATGGGTACCGACAAACTGAAGAACAGGCTTTGGTTGACGTTTTCGGTGATTTGATTGCTGAATGGGCGGGTCTGAAACTCATTGAAAGTCAATGCACTGGTAAGAACGGGCTCGAGGCTGTTCTCCGTGATGCCGATGATGAAGGTTTCCAATTCAGGGTCGCCCACAGGCTCCTGCGCCGCCCCGGAATATCCCGATCCATAACTCCAACTGGCGCTGAGTCGCGGCAGGCCGACGGTTTTGGCCAGGTCCTTTCCGATTTCTTGTTGGCGTATGCGGGAGTTGCTGGCCTTGACTTCGGGAAAAGAGGTGAGCGCTGAATTCAGGACCTGGTCGAGGTTGGGCAGGGCGGGCATGTTGCCCACCCGGGAGAGGTCTGGCCGGTCGATGCGCAGATTTTCAGCGTCATTCGGGCTGAGGCGCATGGATTGCGCGAGTTGCAGCTTGGCGAGTGCGACGTCTCCCTCGGCCGATGTGCGGGCAGATTGGTCGGATGCCAATTGAGCTTGCAGGTCCAAGAGGTCGGCCTCAGGGGCCGCCCCTGCATCTACAAAGGCGCGGATCCGCTCCACTTGTGTCTCGGTGGTCTTGACATTGAGTGCGGCGATTTCCAGCGCGTCCTCTGAAAACATGAGCGAGAGGAATGCGCTGGCGACTTGCAAGGCCACATCATTGCGGGTGTTGTCGAGGTCGTGCTCTGCTGCGATCCTGCGCTCACGCGCTTGGTCCAAGCGCAGGTGGTTGGCCATGCCGCCGTACAAGGTGATGCCTGTCCCGAGGCCCAAGCTGTTGGAGCGGATGCGGGAGGTGGCAAACTGGTTGGTGAACGGGTCGATGCGCTGTCCCCAATTGTAGCCGTGCGAGGCGCTGCCATTGAGGTTGGGCAGGAATGCCGCTTTGGCTTCGTCTACGTCGATGTCGTTGCCCGAGAGCCCAAGCTTGCCTTGCTGTATCAGCAGGTTGTTGGCTTGCGCGTGCTCTACGGCGCGGTCCAAAGTCCAGCTTGTGGTTTGGGCGCGCAGCGGCGAGGCCGCGGTCATCAATATCAGGAAGAGGGCAGTGGTGAAACGAAGGGGATCCGAAGAGACCCGGGATATCGCAGGAGTGCAGGGCATGAAGGACATCGCCCCGCGAAAGTAAGGTGTGTGCGCATGGTGCGCACGGTAGAATTGCGCTCAGTATCGCGCGACCTCTATTTCTACCCGTCTGTTGGCCTCGTGTTGCCAGGCATAAATGGGGTCTGGGAAGAGCAGTGCATCTGCGCCACGCCCTTGGGGCGCTAAGCGTGCAGGGTCAATGCCGTGTGCAGTGAGCCAGTCGACCATGACTTCAGCGCGCCTGATGCTGGCTTTGCGATAAAAGGACCGGGATTTGCGTCCGTCTGCACCATTGACGTGGCCGATCACGTTGAGGTGGACGTTGGGGTTTTCGTTGAGCCAGGTCAACAGCTCCTCCGCTACGCCTAAACTCTTGGGGTGGAGCCGGTCTTGGTTTCCGATGAAGTGAATGCCCAGGATGTCGGTGCGTTGTCCGGATTCTATGGCGCGCAGCTCGACGCGGATGTTGGGGTCTTTGAGTAAATCGGGGTAGAAGGACTCGGAGTGAAACATGTAGCCCGGTTTGTGGCCAATGAGCGTGTGCCTGCGGTGCGGCACAATCCGCAGGACGGTATCGGTCAACTGGGCCCATCGTCCCGGGCGCCGGCTGTGGTACCCAAACAAGACGAGGTCGCAGGGTTCAGGTTGACCGTTTGCTTGCACCGACAGTCTGTAACTGCCGTATTCGAGGATGGTTTCATTGGGGTCAATGGCCCGCTCGGCGTAGAACTGGGCGTTGGCGGGAAGACCCCAGGTGAGAAGGGTTGATACGGCCATGAAGGCCAGAACGATGTGGCAACATCGCCCAGGTGCGGCAAGCTGGTTAAGCATGCCTCTAATTTACACATTATTCGATGAAATTCCTCCTTTTGTAGAGTAAATAACCGAATACGCCGAGCAAAATGTAGGGTACAGCCATGATGTACAGGATGCCCTGATTGATTCCACGCCCTACTGCACCGGCTGCTGCGCTGTCTTCGGCCACGGCCTTGCACATGACGCATTGGCCCATCAATTCACCCACCAAAAGCAGGAGGGCAAGGGCCAAAAAACAGGGCAACAGGCGGGTCATCAATACGGATAATAGGGCGAAATCATCCAGAATACGATGACTCCGGTGGCTGTCACGTAAAGCCACATGGGCATGGTGATGCGCGCGATGCGTCGGTGGCGTGTGATGTCTCCAGCGAGGCCACGGGCATAACTGAATAAGGCGAGTGGCACGATGATGGCAGAGAGCAATATGTGGCTGAGCAGGATGGTCAAGTAGACCCACCGAATGGCACCCTCCCCCCCGAATTTGGTGGAATCGGTGAGCATGTGAAATGCCACATAGCTGATGAGGAACAGGGCCGAAAGCGCCAATGCCGCGGTATTGAGGTTGCGGTGTCTCCTGACGTTTCCCTTGCGGATGGCGGCCAGTGAAAATGCCAGGCACAAGAAGGCGGAGCCGTTGAGCAAGGCATTGAGCCTGGGGAGCAGATACACCTGTTTGAGTGTCTCCTCGGAAAGTCCTTCGGCAGGGGGAATCAGATAGAGGCCCGATACAATCAGTGGCACGGCGATGGACAGGGTCCAGACAAACCGCTTGACGGCTCCGTCGGACGGAAGTTGTGCTTTCATGGTTGGGCAGTTCCGACGGGCGCACCGGCATTGGCCAGCAGGCCCATCATGTCATTCAACATCTGGTCTACATCTGAGGTTCTCGTGCCATCGTAGGTTCCCCGCAGGCGGCCCTCAGTATCTACAAGGATGATCTGGTCGCTGTGGAAGAACCCCCCTGCTGCCGTATCGCTGGGAAGGGCAGTCAGCAGATAGCCCTCTTGCAACAAGGGATAGAGGTCCGACTCGGCTCCGGTGAGGAATTTCCACACGGCGGGATCCGCGCCGAGCCGCTCGCCATATCTGCGCATCCGTTCTGGGGTGTCGTTTTTGGGGTCTACGGTGTGGCTGAGGATGCGCACCCGGTCTTCCAGCCGTTCTGACCACAGGTGGTCGTGGACGCGTGCGAGCTGCGAGCTGATGACCGGACAGATGGTGGGGCAGGCGGTGAAGAAGGCGTCTACGAGCAGCACCTTGCCCTCGACGTCGCGGTGGCTGTATTCTGCCCCGTTTTGGTCGGTGAGGGCAAATTTGGGCACTGTGTGCGCTCGGTCACCATCGGCTGGTCCGAGAAAAGGCAGCGCAGGAGCCAGGGCATGTTCGCGCCAACGGTAGGCGCGTTCTGTTTTTCGCTTTTTGAGCAAGGCGATGTCCTCCACCGCATCGCCGATTTCGTGCTCGCTGGAAGCGAGGTATTTCTGCCGCACGAAACCGCGGTCGTCCACCAACAGCAGGGTGCCGATGTTAAAAGGGTCGTCAGGATCCCGGGGGATGCCCAGTCCATCGCCAATGATGCTGTCGAGTGCGGATTGGTCACCCGTCAGGAACAGCCATTTGTCGGGATAGCGGTTGTAGCGCTCATTCTGCTGCACATAACTCCGCAGCCTTTCTGGGGTGTCGTGTGCGGCGTCGAGGGTGAGGCAGATCAGTCCGACATCGGGTTCGTCGCGGTAGCGCCAGTTGGCCCACAGCAATTGCTGCGTCAAGCGGGCGAGATAAGGGGTGGAAGCGGTGTCGGTCGTCATACAAGCCACCAACCAAAAGGTGCCTTGGAGGCTGTCGCGCGTGACCGTGCGCCCATTTTGGTCCAGGAGGTTAAACGCCGGCATGCTGCGCGCACCCACCGGGGAGGTCACGCGCGTGCCGTCTGTTGCGAAGTAATCGAGATCGCTGAACTCGTGCTTCATCCCCTTCCCGAGGAGGACGAGCAGGAGCAAGGGGAGCCCAGGCAGGGCGGCGACGAATAGAAACCGGCGCAGGGGTCGCCGTGGTGGAGAATGGCGCTCGCCCATAGGCCCAGCTGCGGTTTAGTGGAACATGATGTCCATCCCGTAATGCGCCAATCCTTCCGTGATCGCAATGAAGATCAGGTAGAGGATGAAGACGAAGTAGGGGAGGATCACGGCGTTGCGCAGGTTCTTGCGCTCGTCACCGAGGTGCATGAAGGACATCACGATGTAGCCTGCCTTGCACAAAGTCAGCACGATGAAGGTCCACTTGATGGCGGTCCAAGTGAAGGTCTCCGAGCGCTTGAACATCACGCCCATGCCCACTTCGATGGCCGTGATGACCGAAAGGATGACCGTGACGAGGTAGATTTTTTTGCGAATGGCTACGCCTTCTTCTTCGCTGTGGTGGGCGTTGAGGGCGTAACTGTCGTTTACGATGAGGTCGTCGCGCTCCATGTCAGATGAGGTAGAAGAAGGTGAAAACGAATACCCAAACGAGGTCGACAAAGTGCCAATACAGGCCCACTTTCTCCACCATTTCGTAGTGCTTGCGGCGCTCCATGACCCGGTTGAGTACCAAGAAGAAGACCACGATGTTGATGATGACGCCGGAAAACACGTGGAACCCGTGGAACCCCGTGATGAAGAAAAAGAAGTTGCTGTATCCCTGTTGGGTGGCGTATTCACTGTGATTGATGCCCCCCCAATCTGCACCGAGGCCGGGGATGGGTGCGCCAAAACCAAAGTTCTCTGAGCGCGCGTTCCACAGCGTCATCATGGCGTCGCCCTCGACGAGGGTTTCATCTTCAATGTACTTGTTGAGCTTGAGGCCGTGCAGGTGGGCTTCGTGCGGGTGATCGCCGAGCTCGGTCAGCACGACATGGCCGCCCTCTTCTGAGAGGGGCACGCCCAATGGGTCCTGGAGGTGCATCTCCATGAGGTGCCCAAAGTGGTGGTCCATGTAGACGCGCTCTCCCGCTTGGAGGGTCATGTCTTCTCCGTTGGGTGCGGTGATGGTCACCTCTTTGGCCAAGTTGAAGAACCCGCCGCCGCCATGGATGAAGTGGCTCCATTCCCAGGCTTGTGAGCTCAAGAAGAAGATGCCGCCCACAATCGTCAACCCCATCCACTTCAATACGCTGGAGCGGTCGTTGCGGTGGCCGGCCTCCACAGCCAGCACCATGGTCACCGAACTCACGATCAAGATGAAGGTCATCAGGGCCACATAGGCCAAGGGATATTCGCCTTCAAGTCCTGGCAGGGCGCGAAAGGCTTGTTCACCGATGGGCCAAGGGTCTACCGCGCTCGCCCTCCAAAAGGCGTAAGCGATCAACAATCCTCCAAACGTCAAGGCGTCTGATACGAGGAAGTACCACATCATCATTTTGCCGTAGCTCACGCTGAACGGCGAGCGCCCTCCTCCCCAGAGGACGTCTTTAGAAATTGCTGCTTTTGCCTCTCCGGACATGACGCTGATTTGCGCCGCAATATTACGCCATACTCAATGGACGAGGAACAGGAATGCGAACAGGTATACCCACAAGAGGCCCAGGAAATGCCAATACACGCCTCCGGTGTGCAAGCGCACCGTGTCATTGGGGTGTATTTCCCCCTTCAAAATGCGGATGCCATTGACCACGAGATAGGCCAAACCGAGGGCGAGGTGGAAGATGTGTATGAGGATTAGGATGTACAGGTAACCCGAGGCAGAGTTGGAGGTTCGGGCCACATCGATGCTGATGTCCCTGACCATGAGAACGTCGTCGGGCGCGAAAATTTCTCCGGTCGACGGACGGAAATTCAGGGGAACCCCATCTTGGGTAATGGTGTAATCCTTGCCCCATTCAGCAGGCCCTTTCACGAGGTTGTCGATGCTGTTCCAGCGGTAGGATTTTGCTCCCGAAGCCAATTCATCCACTGTCCAGCCCATGCCTTTTTCTTGAAGGTGCCCCCATCCGTGCAGCTGCATGACGGTAAACGCGACACCCATGGCGAAGGTGATGGCCAAGAAGATGAAGCTCGCCTGGGTGTTTCCTTGCTTCATGGACCGCAAGCTGAGCCACATGGGCAGCGAGCTCAACAAGATGAGGACATTGCTGATCCAGAGATCGCGCGGGGCTTCGATGTGCACCCAATATTGGCCCACGTTGGAGACGATGTAAGCTGAAGTGAAGCCCGCGAAGAGCATGACCACAGCAAACAAGATGAAGTACATGAGCATCTTCTTGGTGCGCTCGCGAACCGCGGGGTCCAAGCCTTCGAAGACGTCAATTTTCCCAATGGGTGCTTCCGGAGTGGTGTCGGTGGAATTCATGGTCGGATGTACAAGGGTAGAACCATCGCCAGGCGCTGGGGTTCAGGGCATTTTGTCGAGTACGTACGTGAGTTGCACGATTGGGAGGTACAAGAAGCTCGCGAACATCAATTTGCGGGCGTCGGCGACCTCCAGGTTGCGCCACAGCCGAAAGGCGGGAACGCAGAAACCGACTCCGGCGAGCACGGCGATGACCAAGGCCGTGTCACCCACCATGGCATCGCCTCCGGGCAATGCCCAGGGCAGCAGGCTGGCGGGAATGCACAACATGGTGTAGAGCAGAATTTGGCGCGCGCTGGCCGCCGAGCGTCCTTCTTTGAAGGGCAGCATGCGGTAGCCCGCCTTGAGATAGTCCTCATGGGCCACCCACGCGATTGCCCAGAAATGGGGAAACTGCCACATGAATTGGACGGCAAACAGCGTACCGGGCTCGATGCCAAAGCGGTGCGTTGCGGCCACATAGCCGAGCATGGGGGGGATGGCCCCTGGAATGGCCCCGACCAACACGCTGAAGCCCGTGCGCGATTTGAGCGGCGTGTAGGCCAGCACGTAGCTCAACAGGGCGAGGAGCCCCAAGAGGCCCGCGCGCGTCCCGAGGTGGAACAGGGCGGCCAGACCGATGGTGCCGGCCACTGTGGACAGGATGGCGGCTGTGCGTACCGACATTCTGCCTGTGGGCAACGGCCGGTCTGCGGTGCGGCCCATTTTGGCATCGTTGCGGCGCTCAATGATTTGGTTGAAGCCGTTGGAGGCGCCCGTCAGGAGGTATCCACCGATGGTCAACTCGAGGAAGGGCAACAGCGCAATGGTGTCTGTGCCCATGAACCAGCCCAAAACGGCGCTCAAGACGACAAATGTGCCGAGGCGCAATTTGAACAGGACGGCGATGTCCTTGAGGAGAGAGGGGGATGGCACGGTGGTGGCCGACATGAAGCGGATGGCGAAATTAGGGTGACCCTACCAATCAGCACCGAGCCAAGGGCCTGTAGTGCGCAGTCCCAAAACGAAAAAGGGTTGTATTTCCGCTGATTCCCCGGCATCCAATCGCCGAAACTCCCCGCGGACAAAGGCCTGGACGCTCGACAGGCCGCTGAAATTGATTGGGCGGGCCGCATCGATCTGGAGCAGCAGCAGGGAGCGGGCGGTGCCGTTTAGCCAGAGGTAAGTTTCGGCTTGTCGGTCAATGTCGCCCACTTGTGGCAAGGATCCTGTGGGCGCATCGCCAAGGGGGTTGTCCCCCCGGGTGGAGGCTGTCAAGCGGCTGTGAAAGTTCCACTTTCCGCGCTGCGCCTGGACGGCGACACTGCCTTCCAAAAAATTGGCGCCAAGCGGATGGGCCAAGGGGGTCAGTCCGTTGAGGTAGGCGCTGGTCGGGGTGTAGTGGCTGTAGGTCCACGGCCTCACACCGGACAATTCGGCGCGCCAAGCCCCCCTCGGATACGTCCAGCAGATGCCGCCCAGCATGCCATACTTGTTGCCCCACCATCCGGTCGAACCCAGAATTTCCTCTACGATGAGCTCGTCCAACAGCAGTTGGCCATAAAGGAACCGCTGCTGCTTGTTTGTCGTTTTGCCCAGGCGCAGCTTTCCCTCCAGCCCGACAAGGGCGTTGTCCGAGCTGCCTTGGGCGTATTCGGTGGGCCTGATGCTGGTGAGCGGAAGCAAGTAATGTGGCTCGAATCTGCGCTGACCACCGTTGACATTCCACACGACGGCGCCCCACAGTGCTCCTGTGATGCGTTGGCCGAAGTCCACTTCGAGCCTGTGACTCACGACCATGCGCTCGATGCCCGTGCGCATGGTGCCCGTGGGGGGTATCCATGTCCGGGGATCTCCTGCGTTGTCGGTGGAGCAGTAGAAGCTGGGCGCGCCTTGCAGTGCTTCGATGCGGTGACGGTAACGCAGCCGGCCCCCGCTGTTTAATTCGGTTTGGAGAAAAGGCACAGGCGCCGCGTGCCTCCCCCTGAAGAGGGACCGCCTGCCCCAGCCGTCGTGCAGCGTATCCCGGCCCAAGGCGAGGTGCACCGAGGGAAGGGGGTGCCAGTCCCAGCGTGCCCGAAAACGGCGGGCCATTCGGCCTTTTCCGAAGCGGCTGTCGTAACCGGCTTCGAGGGCGCGCAGCATGGTTGGCCCAGCACCTTGCATGAGGTCCAGCGCAATGGTGCCGTCCCATTTCTGCGCATGGCCATGGGCTGAAATAGAGCCACGAAACAGAACGCTGCTGTTGGCCTCTCCACTAGAGAAGGTGCCGCCAACGGCACCGGGATGCAGGTTGAATTCGAGGGTGGACGCTGTATCGGGTGGCGTGGCTTTGGGCGCTTTGTCTTGCGCTTTCAGTCCAGCAATGGGCAGTCTGCAGAGACAGAAGAGGACCAAAATGAGCACCGCGCGCATGGGTGCAAACCTAATTCGTTGGTGCCGAAGGGACCGGACCCGAAGATGCTCCGGACAAACAGGGAGCCTGATCAGTGGCGTTGGACCTGCGAATTGCGCTGCGTGAGCCTTTGCATCGCGCGGACCTTTTCCATTCCGATGATCAACACGGGCAGCATGAATGCACAGCTGAGTAGGAGAAAAAAGGCCAGTGTGGGGTTCATTTCAGGAATGCAGAATCCCAACATGACCATCAAGGCGGTGTACCCATGAATGAACAGGGCGGCCTGCAGGTGGGTCATGCCCAAGTGCAACAGTTTGTGGTGCAGGTGCTGGCGATCAGCATGAAAAGGAGATTTCCCTTTCAGCGCGCGCAGGGTGAAAACGCGCAGGGTGTCCACCAAGGGATAGCTCAAAGTGGTCATTGCCAAAACCGGGAGTGAACGGTGTGCCCACATTTCGGGCACTTGGTCCAATGGGGTCTGCATGATGCTGATGGCCATGATGTAGATGAACATCCCCAAAATCAGTGATCCGCTGTCGCCCAGGAAAATGCGCGCTGGGGTAATGTTGAACAGGATGAAACCGGTCAGGGCGCCCGCCAGCGCAAGGCACAAAATGGTAAAGTCTTCTTGACCTGTCACCTGGAACCACAAGGTGCAGGCAATGGCAATGAGCAAACCATAGCCCCCTGCGAGGGTGTCGATGCCATCAATGAGGTTCACTGCATTGACCACAACGATGTAGACAAACAAGGAGAAGGGCACCGCAGCGATCGGTGAAATTTCTCCGAGACCGAAAAGCCCTCCAAAATCCGTAATGGTAAAGCCCCCGCCCATGATGAGGATACATCCCACGACCAATTGTGCCACCAGTTTTTTGATGGGGTCCAACTCGGTGAGGTCGTCCTTCAATCCGAGGAAAAACAAAATGATGGAGCCTGCGGCCAATCGTAAAAACGGAACGGCTTCAGCACCCTCGGGGGAGACCATCAAAGTGGTCGTAAACAAGGTCCCGATAAAAACCAATACGCCACCTAATCGGGGAACGCTTCGCTTGTGAACCTTGCGGTCCTGAGACGGCTCGTCAAGCAAGTTTTTCTGCAATGCGAGCTGAATGAGCGAAGGCATTCCGAGCATCACGATGATGAATGCAAATAGAAATGGCAACATGATTCTGGCTACGTGCAAGATACGACAATTTATGAGCGCATACTACCGTAAGGGCATATAAGGTTCCGGTTTAGCATGCAATTAGGAATATTCTCACAAGGCGTTTTTTAAGGGTCTGTTCAGTTGTTTGATTTGATTCTGATCTTCGTGTTTTTTTCCGGTGGTGATGGTAATAACGCCCGAAGGGATTCTATATCAGCCTTATACCAACTGAAACCTCATTTTGTCCCTTTTTATGGTCGTTTTATAATGGGGCATTGCTGGCTTTGAGATCTTGCTTGACAGATTACTGTCACAGTAACTCCCCGAGCTTTCTGTATGGGGTCATTTTATTAAACGAAACACGTTTTCACACAGAAAACATGACGTTTAATGGTCAAAATGACTTTCTGTTGCGGATGACCGGTGAGCTGATTCCAAAGCTCCACCAGGACTTGCCGGTGCCAAATATGTGCATCCCGGACACGAATGGCGTGAGTGGGACCAGGGGTGGCCCCCATCTGTTGGGCCTTTGGCGTCCCCGTTTCATTCTTGCTGTGGGGTTGACGGCGTCTGCCGATCGCGTGGGAAAGTGGAGGGTGACCTTGTGTGCGACCTCTCCCGAAAATGTGATGGATGCTGTGTGGGTCGTCCCTGAATGTGAAGGAAGCAGGCTGGTTTCCATGCACAGGGTCAAGCCCCCAAGCCTGAATTCTTCGCCTTGGATGAGGGTAGGACGCAGTGCAGACCACGGCTGTATGCCGAGGGGACTCACGGGCAGGTTGGGATCGAGTGCTTCAGGGGTGGAGGCCCTGTGTGGCGCCCACTCCGTCCAAACGGTCCAATGTTCGCCCTGCCGAACGTGGCCCATGAGAAATTGGACCCTGTCCATTTCCTCAGCGTCTACCAGTGCATCATAGCGATCGTCGTTGGCAGGGTTGGTCCGCACTTGGCCGTACCAAGTAGAGTGCGGACGTCGCCATTGGATGTCCAAGCCTGAATGCCCAGCCAAGTACCAAGGGGTTTGAGGGGTTTGAAAATTCGGAACATGCCACGGTGCCATTCCAAGGGTCCAATCCCATGCGGCATTGCGTGAGGTCCCGCGGTTCAAGGCATCGGTCCAACGGGCGCTGATCAAGGAGATGTCGAGGCGGTTTTTGCCGCGTTGCACGGTCTTGGTGATGCTGCGGAGGCCGAGGCCAAGTGGATGGTAGCGGCCTTCTCGGGCGCCATCCGCCGGCAGTCGGTTCCTTCCGCGCTGACGGGATTGCACCCATCTCCAGGTCCATCCTTTGCCGAGGTCAACTTCAACAAGAAGAAAAGGGGCAGGTGCACGGGCACCGTTCCAGAGGATGTTGCGGCTGCCGGGTCCGAGTGAAGTGCTGCCCAGTCCCCATTGTAACCGTACGCGTTGCGAAGGGCGCGCGTCGAACCACACTTCGGCCAGGCTGTGGTCGAGCGTATACAGTCCGTTTTCTGCCGGTCTCAGTTTGCCTGTGCCCATGCCGGGGTAGGCGCCGGCGGCCAAGATGTATTCTGTTTCAGGGCCGACAAGCAGGCGTTGCATTTCCAGCACCTTGCCCCCGAAGCGGACCTTGTTGTCGATGTGTCCGGCATACCTCACGCCCCGGATGTTGCGGTGGCCTTGCTCGCTCAATGGGCCACCGGTTGCCTCGACCTGTCGAAAGTCCCTCGCGATTTCCACAACGGGGTCCATGGCCACCTCAACAGGTCCGTCCATGTACAGGGCGTGTCGGTGCCACCACGTGTCGCGCCCGCCTTCGGCTTCGGGAAGGGTGCGCAGGGTGTCATAGGGCAGAATGCCGGCATCGGCTGGCGTGGCCAGCGTGGGCATGCGCAGTCCGTTCGGGAGGCGGTCAGGAATTGTGATTTGTCCCTGGCTTGTGAGGGCGCAGATCAGGCCGCAAAAGATGGGCAACAGGCATTGGGCCCATCGCAGAAAAGAGGACCGGGAAAGGTGCCTCGTTGGGGTCATTTGGCGCGGGCGGCTTCTGGCGCCTCGCGGAATTCAGCATAGACGCTGCGCAACCCATCCTCGAGGGCGATGCGGTGTTTCCATCCGAGGCTGTGGATGCGGCCGCAGTCCATGAGTTTGCGCGGTGTGCCGTCTGGTTTGTCACTGTCCCATTCAAGGGCACCTTCGAAGCCAACGATGCGGCTGATCATCTCGGCGAGGTCTTTGATCGGGAGGTCTTCACCTGTCCCCACGTTGACGAATGGTTTGTCGTCGTAGCGCTCCATCAAGAAAAGGCAGGCCGCTGCCAGGTCATCGACGTGGAGGAACTCGCGCCGGGGCGAACCTGTGCCCCAGCAAGGGACGGTAGCATCTGCATTGACCTTGGCCTCGTGGAATTTCCGGATGAGGGCGGGCACCACGTGGCTGTTGTTTAAATCGTAGTTGTCGCCAGGGCCATAGAGGTTGGTCGGCATGGCCGAAATGAAGTTCGCGCCGTATTGGTCGCGGTAAGCTTCACAGAGTTTGATGCCGGCAATCTTGGCGATGGCGTACGGCTCGTTGGTCGGTTCCAAAGCGCCGGTCAACAGGGCGTCTTCTCCCAGGGGTTGGGCGGCCAATTTGGGGTAGATACAGCTCGAGCCGAGGAACAGCAGTTTCTCTGTCCCAACGGCATGGGCCGCGTGGATGATGTTCGCCTCGATCATGAGGTTGTCGTAGAGGAACTCCGCCCGGTAGATGTTGTTGGCGTGAATCCCGCCCACTTTGGCAGCGGCCAAAAAGACGTGGGTAGGCCGTTCCCGTTCCATCATGGCCCGCACGGCGGCCTGGTCCCTCAGGTCCAGTTCACTGCTCGTAAAGGTGATGGGGTCGGGCAGCCCTGCGGCTTTGAGTGCGCGACAGATGGCGCTGCCCACCATGCCCCGGTGGCCGGCAACGTAGATGCGAGAGGAGGCGTTCATGCTGTTTGCAAAGTTACGGCTTCAGCGCTGTGAGGCATGCCGCGCAAAGGCGTTGGATAGCGCGTTGAAGGCGAGTACCAAGGAGACGATGCAGGCACCGGGTATAAGCGCCAAGTGGGCATGTCCCGTGAGGATGGCGCCGTAGTGGTCGCGGATGAGGTTGCCCCAACTCGGCATGGGAATCTGTGCGCCGACCCCCATGAAGCTGAGGCCGGCCTCAATCAGGATGGCGGCGGCGAAGTTGGCCGAGGCGATCACGGCAATGGGGCCGGTGAGGTTGGGCAAGATGTGGAGCAAAACGATGCGGGGGGTCGACAGGCCCAAGACGCGTCCGGCCTCCACCCATTCGACGTTGCGCAGGGCGATGACCTGTCCCCGCACCACACGGGCCACTTCCACCCACATGGACAGGCCGATGGCGAGGAAAACCTGTTCGAAGCCTTTGCCAAAAGCCAAGGTCAAGGCCAGCACCAGCAGCAGTGTCGGGATGCTCCACACGACCTGCAGCAACCAACTGACGACGGCATCGAAGGTGCCGCCGAGGTAGCCGGCGAAGGCGCCCAAGGGAATGCCGATGAGCAGCGAGAGCAACACGGCCACCAATCCGACCGCCAAGGAGAGTCCCGATCCGGCGACGACCCGTGAGAGGTAGTCGCGCCCGAAACGGTCCGTGCCGAGGATAAAGGTGCGGGATGGCGGCTGGTCCTGTTCAAATGCCGCTGTGCCCTCGGTGATTTCATTGGATGCCGCACTGACCGTGCTTCCTGGATCCAGCATGGACCATGCCAGGTGTTGGTCGTTGGCATGGCGCGAGGGGTCGGGCCGCCACATTGTACTGGTGGTGGCAATAAGGGTCCACAGTAAAATCCAACATGCGCCGATCAGGGCGGTGGGTTCGCTGCGAAAGAAGGCGCCAGTGCGTTGCACAATGGCAATTTAGGCGGTCGTCCGTCCCTTCCAGCGGACTTTTCTGAAGGGCATCAAAAGGAGGGTGGTGATGATGAATGGCGGGTGCACAAGGGCCAGGAGTGCGAGCGCGGAGACGCGCCGCAGGCCCCCCATGCCATCAAACAGGCCGTATGCTTGGCCCACCTGGTGGGTATAGGCCATGTCGCCCAGCGCCTTGGTGGCCCAGAACGCAAGACCTGCCAAGGGATGGAGGATGAGCAGGGCGATACCGGCGGCGTGCATGGCGGCGATGGTCGTGGCCACGCGGCGTGCTTCTTTCAGCGCCCGCGGATAGGCGGTGGATTTGGCACCCCAGCGGATGCGTTGGTCCAGCAGTTGGCGCAAGGTGGGCATAGGTGCAGCAGAGGCCATCGCTTCTGTGCGGCCAACCCAACCGACGCGGTTGCCGTCTCCCTGGGCGATGAGGGCTGCGAGCGAGAATACATCGTCGCCACTGGCAAGTTCTGGCCGCAGCGCGTCGTGGGGAAAAGCGCTGCGCCGCCACACCCAAGCCCCGCCGCTGGCCATGGCAGGGCGTGACCGCTGCACAGCTGCCACGGCCCAGCCTTGCATGGCGGCAAAATCCAAGGCCTGCAACACATCGAGGGTGCGCTGAGGAGATCCGCTGGCCGCGTTGGCAAGGCGCAGAGGCAACAGCAGCATGTCGAATTTCGACCCGCTCTGTGCGAGGGTTTGAGCGATGGCGTCGATGAAGTGCCGTCCAATGCGCACGTCGGCATCCACTTGCACGACCCAAGTGGTTTCAGCCGCGCGCATTCCGGCGGAGAGTCCGGCTTTCTTTCCCGTGCCCGGGTTGGCCATGATGTTCAACGGGAAGGGCCAACCACCGGAGGGTGCAATGGCCTTGAGCGTATCATCATCTGAGGCATCGTCCACCACGATGACTGCAGCCGGAAGGCAGTTGCCCTTGGCGAGATCGGCCAAGAGCCGCGGAAGGGCGCGCGCCTCATTGCGGGCGGGGAGGACGACGGTCAGGTCTTCAGCGCGCTCGGGTTGCCATGGGGTAGCCGCACCCGGTGCTTGATTGCGGGCCTTTGTTTCGGCGGGATGCAAGGCGCCTTTGAAACGCCGACTCCACCCCGCGATGTGCAGCAGGTGCAGCAGCAGGGGCAGGAAAAGAAACAGGGTCAATCCTTGGAGTGTCACGCACCCAAGTTCGCGCGCAATGTTTTGTCTTGGCGCTGGGCGGCTCCTTGCCAGATCAACCCCACTATGGCAGGGATGAAGATGTTGATCACCCAAAGGGTGAGGGTGGCGGCCACGATGGCGGTAACGTCTGCCGGATTGGGTGACTCCATGGTGAGCAATGCCGCCGCTTCGCGCAGTCCGAGGTCACCAAAGGCGGGCAATGGGGCGAGGCTGGTGAGTCCCCAAGTGAGGGCGACGCCTTGGCCTTGCAGGAAGAACCGTTCTACTTGGTGGGTCAAATCAGTGAGGTGCCCGAATGCGTTGAGCAGCAGAATGAATTGACAGAGCATGACGAGGAACCGTGCAATGCTGAAGATCAGGGCGCGCTTTCGGCGCACAGTGGCGATTCTTCGGCTCAGTCCCCAATGGCCGCTGAAGGGCGAATGTTTGAACCAAGTCCAGAAAGCGGGTGTCCAGCCGAAATAGAGTCCGAGTGTTGCGGCTGAAACCACCAGCACGGCGACACCAGGGAGGTAGAGCTTCGCACACAACAAGCCAAGGGCTGCAGCCGTGATGGTGCACCACCACTGGGAGACGGATGCTGTAGCGAATGCGCGCAAGGCCATGTTGCGTTCGCGGGGTTTGACGGCGGCTACCCTTCCAATGCCAGCGCCGAGGCGAAAGGGACCAATCATGCTCCATGCGGTGCCATAAAGCACCTGTCGCGTCCGCTTGGCCATGCGTGCCCAGGGCATCAACTCGGCCCACTTGACAGATTCAATTCCCCAATTGACAGGGACCAATAGCACAGCGCCGAGCAATGCCAGCGGGTAAATCGTGAGTTGCCATGCTTCCGCAGGCAGCGCGTAAAGGCTGGAGAACAACCAACACCCCGCTCCGCCCAGTGGCAGCAAAAACAGCAACCCCCAGTGAATGGGTGCGGGGAGTCTGAGTTTATCGGGCCATTTTCCCCGGTCCATATCAGCGATGGTTGTACTCAGCATCGATGGTGTATCAGTGGTGCGGGACACGTCCAAAATTTACGAACTGCTTGTAGGAATACTTCCCAAATTCACCGTCATATTTTGTGTAATTTGTAGACGTATAATTGTATGGAATGTCTCAATATCGTGCAACATGGATTTTAGGGTCCTTGGTGGATACGGTCATGGACGAGGCGAGAAACCTGTGGGCGTCTTGTGCCAACTTGTCCCCGTGAAAGACGGCGCGACCATCATCCTCGGAATCGACCCAGGGACGACCATTATGGGATACGGTGTCATCCGCGCTTGGTCTCGCCAACGGGTGGAACTCCTCGAAATGGGGGCCTTGCATTTGTCCAAGGTTTCCGATCCGGCGGTCAAATTGCGTCGGATACACGACCGCTGTGCCGGTCTGATTGAGGCGCATGCGCCGGACCACTTTGCAGTGGAAGCGCCGTTTTTTGGAAAGAACGTCCAGTCCATGCTCAAGCTCGGCCGCGCCCAAGGTGTGGCATTGGCCGCCGCGCTGGTCCGCGAGGTGCCCGTTGCCGAATACGCCCCACGGCGCGTGAAGCAGGCCATTACAGGATCGGGAGCGGCCTCCAAGGAGCAGGTTGCGGCCATGGTGCAGCGCACATTGTCCATTCCCGATGCGGACATGCCGCGCGACCTCGACGCCACCGACGGTTTGGCTGTGGCGCTCTGTCACCATTACGAAATGGGCACCCCGACCCTTGGAGGGAAGGGTGGTGGCTGGGCCGCCTTCGTTCGCGAAAACCCCGAGCGCGCGCGGTGATGCTGTCCCCTTTCTGAGCGACCTTTACCTATGGCTGAGTACGAACCACTGCCGGTTACCCTTCCATTTCCTACCCCACGCCAGGAGGTATTCGATTTGCTCAATGGGATTTGGGATCGGAATTGGCTGACCAATAACGGACCCGTACTTCGGGAGTTCGAGGCCACGTTCACCAGGACCTTTGGATTGGAGCACGTGAAGGTGGTGGGCAACGGGACGGTGGCCCTGCAGTTGGCCTACCAAGCGCTGTGTTTGGAAGGCGAGGTCATTACCACGCCCATCAGTTATATCGCGACAACGAGCAGCTTGGTTTGGGAGCGTTGCAAGCCGGTCTTTGTGGATGTGTTGCCCAGTACTTTGTGTTTGGACCCGGAGGCCATTGAGGCGGCGATTACAGACAGGACGACGGCGATTGTGGCCACACATTGTTATGGATTGCCCTGTGATGTGGAAGCCATACAAACGATTGCCGACAAGCATGGATTAAAGGTCGTGTATGATGCTGCCCATGCGGTGGGATCCACTTTCAAAGGACGCAGCCTCCTCTCCTTTGGGGATTACAGCACGACCAGTTTTCATGCGACCAAATTGCTGCATGCCGTGGAGGGGGGCGCCATCATTTCGGCCAATGCCACATTGGACCGCAAGATTTTCTTGAACCGCAATTTTGGTCACAATGGCCCCGAGGATTTCTCAGGCGTCGGCATCAACGGCAAGATGTCGGAGTTCCATGCGGCGGTGGGCCTGGTCAATATGCGCCACGCTGGTGCCATTTTGGCTCGGCGAAAACAGGCCCATGCTTGGTATGATGCGGCGCTTCAGGGTGCCGCGGTAGAGAAGTTGGCTGCACCTGAAGGAACCGATTGGAACTGCTCCTATTATCCTGTGCTTTTCGACTCTGAGGCTGCGCTGCTGCGCACGTTCGAGGTGCTGGCAGCACATGGGATTACCGCACGGCGCTATTTCTACCCCAGCCTAGATACGTTGGACTTTGTGGATCCCGCGGTGCTGCCTGTGGCGCACGATGTGACCCGGCGGGTGGCTTGCCTTCCGCTCATGTACCAGTTGACCGAGGCCGATGTGGCCCGGGTGGCCGGCATCGTTTGTCAGCACGCGTGATCAGCTGCCGGCGACGTCTGGGGTCAGCAGTGTCTGCGTAGGGAAGGCGAAGTCCAGACCTGCGGCGTTGAAGCGTTTGAGGACCTCCAAATTGACTTCGCTCGGGCTGTATGCCCAGTGGCCCTCCTTTTTGACGTAGTAGACCACCTTGACATTCAAGGAGAAGTCGCCAAAGCTCTCGAACCAAATGGTGGGCTCATCCTCCAAGGTTTCCGAGCGTTCCGTGATGATGGCCCTCAAGATGCCGATGGCTTCTTCAACCTGCTCAGGGCTCGTATCATAGGTCAGTCCGAGGGTCAGCGCCACCTTGCGGGCAGGCTCGATGGTGACGTTTTCGAGAAAGGAATCCGTGAATTTGAAATTCGGGATGATGACGATTCTGCCCGCCAGGGTGCGAAGGCGGGTGGACCGCAATCCGATTTCCTCGATTGTTCCGTCGTAGCCGGAGATTTGGACACGGTCTCCCACTTTGAACGGCTGGTCCACGAATACCGTGACGCCACCGAAAATGTTGGACACGAAATCTTTGGCTGCCATGGCCAAGGCCAAGCCGCCGATGCCCAAACCGGCAATCAATGCGCCGACATCATACCCTGCGTTGTTGAGGGCCAGGATCAATCCGAAGGCCCAAATGCCGGAACGCAACCCTTTGCGCAGAATGGGGCCGAATTGGTCCATCATGGCGCTCTCCTTTTTCAAGGTGAAAGGCACAAAGAAGTTGAGTATCAGTGCGTCCACCAAGCGTGCGATGCCCCATGTGACGTTGAGGGCATAGGCCACTTTCATGGCGGCGTTGACAAAGTTGTCGACGTCATCACCAAAGGTCAACTGCCCATATGCTGTGCGCAAGGCAATGATGGTCAGCGCCAACACGAGGGGCTCCTCCATCTTGTCGACGATGAGGTCGTCCAGATTGGAGCGTGTCTTGGCGGTGGCGCGACGCGCAATGGCGCCGACAATCTTGTACAAGACTCGGGCAACGATGATGCCGCCAATGGCCCAAGCCAGAGCAATCAACCAGTGCTCGAGGGTATTGCCGATAAATGTGTTTTGTAGGATTTCCATAGCGTGTCGAATGGGGGCGCAAAATGCGCTTTTCCTGTGAAATAATGAGGCGGGTCGATCAGAACCCGATACTCAATCCGCCGCGAAAGGTGGGGTTCTGGTATGGACTCAAGGGGTTTTCAGTCACGTCATAGAGGACGGTGAACCCCGCGCCGAGTTGGTCGGTCAGTCCCCTGTAATAGCCCGCGCCCAACCAAAACATGGACGTCCACTCTCTGCTGATGGGGTAAATGAACAGACCGGATTCTTGGTTGATGTGTTCCCATTCAACATGGGCGAAAATCCGCGTGAGCAATCTGTGGCGGGCAAAAACATTGCCGCCGTAGAAGTTTTGGTCAACGTTGCCATAGCTCTGCTTGAAACGCTGGAAATAGTACGTTCCGCCGGCGCCCAAGAGTAAGCTCTCATTGATGCGATACCCTACTTGAGGTGCACCGCCGATCACGGTGTTGGTGCCGAATTGCAATGCGCCGCTTCCGCCAAATGTGAGGCGCTCCTTGAAACTGCGCTCTGCCAAAGACCGCTTGTCCACGCCGGTAATCTCACGTTCGCGCTCCTCGGAATCGAACCACCAATCGCTCTGCGCGGAGGTCAAATTTGAAATTGTGAGAAGCAGGGCGGTAAGGAAAGTGAGCCTGTACATGACGCTCCGAAATTACCCCGGTATCTTCGCATCTATGCAAGGCGAAACGGCCCCCCTCCGCAATGGCGCGGACCTGCGCATCGGATTCCTGGGCGGCGGCCAGCTCGGGCGCATGACCATTCAGGCGGCCCTCGATTTTGATTTTCGCATCGAGGTGCTCGACCCCGATCCGCAATGTCCTTGCGCCCGGATCGCCCACCGTTTTACCCAAGGCGACCTCAACGATGCGGAAGCCGTCATCAACTGGGGCCGCAGTCTGGATGTGGTGACCGTTGAAATCGAAAACGTGAGCACGGAAGGGCTGACCGCATTGAAAGCCATGGGGGTGCAGGTATTGCCTGACCCCGCCCACTTGGCGTTGATCCGCGACAAAGGGCTGCAGAAGCAATTTTATGCAGAACACGGAATCCCTACCTCGGCCTTTGCGTTGGTCGAGTCGGGAAGGGCCGAGGTGTTGACGCGCGGGTTGCCGGTGGTGCAGAAATTGCGCACCGGCGGATATGACGGCCGCGGCGTGCAAGTCATTCGCACTGAAGACGAAGCGCGCTATGCCTTCGACGCCCCCTCGGTTCTCGAGGATGCGGTGGACATCGACAAGGAGTTGAGCGTCATCGTGGCCCGCTCCACGACGGGGGAGGTGAAGATGTACCCTGTGGTCGAGTCGGTGTTCAATGCGCTGAACCTGGTCGATTACCTCGTCGCGCCCGCGCGCATCTCGGAGGCTGTCGAAGCGGAAGCCCGACGCGTGGCCTTATCGGTCGTGGAGGCCATGGATTTTGTGGGCCTGCTCGCCATCGAGCTCTTCCTCGACAAGGAGGGCGGGATCCTGGTCAATGAGGTCGCCCCTCGGGCCCACAACTCCGGCCACCACACCATCGAGGCTTGCGGAACGTCCCAATTTGCCCAGCACCTCCGGGCCATCCTCGGCCTGCCATTGGGCGATACGGCCCAGCATTCCGCTGCAGCCATGCTCAACTTGATTGGCGCTCCCGGCGCTAGCGGCACTCCGGTATACCTGGCGCTCGGTGCCGCCTTGGCCGAGCCTGGCCTTTACCCGCACATCTACGGCAAGGTGGCGGTGCGCGAAGGCCGGAAGATGGGGCACGTCACCGTTCTTGCCGCCTCCGCCGATGCCGCCGAGCAGCGCGTCCTCGCCCTGCGCGACCACATTTCCACAGTCCACGCACATTGAGCTGAACGGGCCGTCGCTCCTGCTACCTTCGGGTCATGCGACAGTATCTCGACCTGTTGGAGAAGCTCCTCGAAGAAGGGAAGGCGCGGCCTGACCGCACTGGTACCGGTACGCTCGGTCTTTTTGGCCATCAAATGCGGTTCGACCTGAGTGAAGGCTTCCCGGTGCTGACCACCAAGAAGGTGCACCTGCGCAGCATCATCCACGAGCTGTTGTGGTTCCTGCAAGGCGACACCAACATTGCCTACCTCAAGGAGAACGGCGTGCGTATTTGGGACGAATGGGCCGACGAAAACGGAGACCTTGGACCCGTCTATGGCTACCAATGGAGGTCGTGGCCCAACCCCGGCGGGGGCAGCACCGACCAAATCGTGCAGCTGGTCGATCGGCTCAAGACCAACCCATACAGCCGCCGCCACGTGGTGAGTGCATGGAATCCGGCGTTTATCGACGAGATGGCCCTGCCCCCTTGTCACTGCTTGTTTCAATTCCACGTGCAAGACGGCCGCCTGAACTGTCAGCTGTACCAGCGTTCGGCGGACACCTTCTTGGGCGTCCCGTTCAACATCAGTTCATACGCCCTCCTCACCATGATGGTGGCGCAGGTGTGTGATCTTGAGCCGGGCGATTTCGTGCACACTTTCGGGGATGTGCACTTGTATTCGAACCATGTGGACCAGGCCCAAGAGCAGTTGACCCGGGAGCCCCGCGCTTTGCCTACGATGCGGATCAACCCGAACGTCAAGGACCTCTTTGCTTTCCGCTACGAGGACTTCGAATTGGTCGATTACGAGCCGCATCCCCACATCAAGGCGTTGGTTAGCGTCTGAGGGCGTTCCATCTTTGCTCCATGCGTGTTTCCCTCATTGCGGCGGTGGCCGCCAACGGCGTAATCGGCAAGGACAATGACCTGATTTGGACGTTGCGCGATGACATGGCGTTTTTCAAGGCGACGACCAAGGGCCACCATGTGATCATGGGGCGCAAGAATTGGGAGAGCATTCCCGAGCGCTTTCGGCCGCTGCCCGGTCGTCCAAACACCGTGCTTTCGCGCAATGCCGCCTACGAGACGGAAGGCGCCGACCGCTGTGACTCGTTGGAAGGGGCTTTGGCGCGTGCCAAAGCAGATGGTGAAGACGAGGCGTTTATCATTGGGGGCGCGCAGATATACCGACTGGCCCTCGAGATGGGTGTGGTGGATACGATGTACCTCACGCATTTGGATCGGCCGTACGAAGGAGACACCTGGTTTCCGGACTTTGAGGCGGACCATTGGAAGGTCCAACCCATGTTTCGCCACCTTGCCGATGAACGCAACGAGGCCGCTTTTGAGGTCTGTCGCTATGACCGTCTGCCTGTGGGTGAACCGGCGTCATGATTGGCCGGGCACTTTCAGCTGTCCTGATTTTTTTCGTGCGCGGCTACCAAGTTCTGATTTCGCCTTGGCTGGGCAGCAACTGTCGCCATGTCCCGACATGTTCGGCTTACATGATTGAAGCGCTGAGCGAATGGGGTCCGCTGCGGGGCGGTTGGATGGGTCTGAAGCGGCTCTCCAAGTGCCATCCTTGGGGCACCCACGGCCACGACCCCGTACCCCAGCGGCCCAATAAGGGTCAAGTCCACCGTGCACAGGAGGATGCGGGTTAATTTCACGGCATGAATTCAACCAAGCTGTGGGCTTTGATGCCCATGATTGTCCTGCTGGCAGCATGTGGAGGCCCCCAGGAAAGCGCCTCGATAAAGGAGGCCAAGGCGGTGCACGAGCAGTTGACCCGCATCGGTAGCGAGTTGCACGATGCGTTGATGGTGGCCATGGCGCCGCTCGAAGACAATATTGATTCCGCGATGATGGCGGGTGATACGTTGCTCGCAGCGGAATTGGCCAAGTTGGAAGGGCAATTGGACCGCATTGATGTGCGCTTCCATGATTGGTCCGAGACGGTGGTCGAGATCCCCGGCCAGGCCTGTACCCACGACCACGATCACAGCGGCCATGACCACGCCGACCACAATCATGACGACCATGACCACAGCGGTCACGATCACAACCATGACCACGGCGCGCAACTGCCTGAAGGCCTTTCGGATGAGGAGATATTGGAGATTCAGCAGGCGTTGAAAATGGCGTTGGACAGCCTCAAGGCGGACTTCGACCGCATTCTCGATTGATGGACTCCACCGGTTTGCCCTTTCAACCGGCCCGGCCACGACGGAACAGGCGTAACGCGGCCATTCGCGGCTTGGCGCGTGAGTCCCGGCTGCATCCCGAGCAGTTGATCTACCCTTTGTTTTGTGTCGATGGCAGTGGAATCGAAGAGCCCATCGTCACGCTACCCGGCATGGCGCGCTTGAGCGAGGACAAGTTGCTCGCGGAGATTGAGCGGTCTTGGAACCTGGGCATCCGGAATTTCTGCCTCTTCCCGGCGGTGGAGGAGCACCTGAAGGACAAGGTGGCCACCCACAGTTGGGCCGACGACAATTTCTACCTCCGCATCGCCCGCAGTGTCAAGGAGCGGTTCCCGGAGTGCAGCTTGATGAGCGATGTGGCTATGGATCCCTACAGCTCGGACGGCCATGATGGTGTGGTGACCGAAGACGGGCGCATTGACAATGAAGCCACCCTGCCCATCTTGGCGCGGATGTCTGTGGCGCAGGCGCAGGCGGGATTTGACTGGATTGGGCCGAGCGACATGATGGACGGCCGTATCGGTGTAATCCGCGAAGCCCTCGATGAGAAGGGATACCATGAGACGGGCATCCTCGCTTACACGGCCAAGTATGCCAGTGCGTTTTACGGTCCGTTTCGCGATGCGCTTGACAGTGCGCCCAAATCGGGCGACAAGAAGACCTACCAAATGGACCCGGCCAACGTGACCGAGGCGCTCCGCGAGGTGGAGTTGGACGAAATGGAAGGCGCGGACATCGTCATGGTGAAGCCGGCTCTGGCTTACTTGGATGTGATCCGTGCGGTCAAAGAGCACACGGCCTTGCCCGTGGCAGCCTACAACGTGAGCGGTGAGTATGCCCTTGTAAAGGCCGGCGCGGCGGCCGGGTTCCTCGACGCCGAGGCGGGTATGCTCGAGGTGCTCGGTGCGATCCGCCGCGCTGGAGCGGACATCATCCTCACCTATTTCGCCCCAGAATACGCGGCGTGGTACAAGCAGCAGCATGGCTGAAGCGACCCCACTTGTTGTTCAATCCTCGATCAAGCCGTTTTTGATTTTGGGCTCTCCTCGCTCGGGGAGTTCATTATTGCGGGCGCTGTTGAATGCGCACACCCAAATCGTCGTTCCTCCCGAGTGCGGTTACATCCAGTGGTTAGGCAAAAAATTCAAGGGTGCTCCAGTTGACATTGAGGAGTTTGTCGCCGCACTGAGCGCCTCAAAGAAAATTGAAGGATGGGGCCTTGATTTTGATGTGCTCAAGGCGAAGCTCAAGCAGCAATTTGGCAATGACCGGGTGGCATTTGAGCAGCTGGTGGATTTTACGCACCGGAGCTACGGCGGGGAGAAGCAGGTGGTTTGTTGGGGTGACAAAAACAATTACTACATCGACACTCCCACTGAGGTCTTGGATATCATAGGCTTCAGAATCATTCACTTGATTCGAGACCCTCGGGGTTGCTATGCGAGCAGAGAAAACCTTCAGACTGATTACAAGTCCCAGTATGCGCCGGATTTAACAAGGGACCTCAGTGATTTTTGTGATGAATGGAAGACCCAGAATGAAGGCGTTTTGGCCTTGAGGGAAACAACGCCATTCATCCGCGTTCGCTATGAAGACCTCCTGTCAAATCCAGCAAAGGAAATGGGGGCGTTGTTCGAGTGGATTGGCGTGGAAAGCGAGGAAACTTTCCATTCGTTCTACCTGAATGTGGATGAGCCTGCGATTACGTTAGAATGGAAGCAACGCCTGGCGAGCCCCATGGATGCGGGCAGAGCAACCGCATGGAAGGGGACGTTGACGGCGTCGGTTCAAGAGGATATTTGGAACGCTCTTGGATCGGATTTGATAAGTTGGGGATATGAAAAGTGACGACACGGCGGCAATATTGGAAGAAGTCCGCCAGCGCCTAGAGGATTTCCTCGCCGCAGGTGGCCACCGCAAGACGCCGGAACGGTTTGCGGTACTTGCGGAGATTTACACGCAGGGCGGCCACTTCGACGTAGACAATTTGCTCGAGCGGATGAAGGCGCAGGGGGCCAAGGTGAGCCGGGCCACGCTATACAACACCATCGAGCTGTTCATTGAGGCGGGGCTCGTCCGGAGGCACCGCTTCGGAGAGCAAAGCCAATACGAGCCGGGTTACCCCGCCCGCCAGCACGACCACATCATCCTCGACAACGGTGAGGTGCTCGAATTCTGCGACCCGCGCATTCAGCAAATCAAGGCCACCCTGGAGGACCATTTCGGCATCGAAATCCTCCACCACGCCCTCCACATCTACGCCCGAAAGAAAAATTGACCATGCGCGCCTCATTGATTTTGCTCTTGCTTTTCTCTGCTCACCTTGCTGCCCAGCAGAATGTGCCGGCCAACGTCGAGTTGCACCGCCAGGGCCAGGAGCCAAAGGGGTATGCCCCCTGTGAGCCGTCCATTGCGATTGATCCGACGCGGCCCGACCGAATTGTGGCGGGCGCGGTGTTGGATTACGTCTATGTGAGTGAGGATGCCGGGCAGACTTGGTCCCGCGACCGGTTGACATCTGACCTGGGGGTGTTCGGAGATCCGTGCATTGTGGCAGGGCCCAAAGGCGATTTCTACTACGCACACCTGAGCGATCCAAAAGGAGAGGGATGGCGCTCGGAGGAGCTGTTGGACCGCATCGTTGTGCAGCACAGCAAGCCAGGAAAAAAAGTGGGCCGGAAGTGGAGCAAGGGCGCGGGTGTGGGATTGAATGGTGCCAAGGACCAGGACAAGGAATGGATGGCGGTGAGCCCAAGCGGAGAGCGCATCGCGATGTGTTGGACGGAGTTCGACCATTATGGAAGTGAGGCCGAGGGCGACAGCACGCGCATCCTGTGCAGCACGGCCAACCGCAAGGCCAACCAATGGACCGATCCGGTGAGGGTCTGCGCCTTGGAGGGCAATTGTCTCGATGGAGACAGCACCGTCGAGGGTGCGGTGCCGGTGTGGATTGATGAGGTGACCTTGGGGGTGACGTGGGCCTATGGCGAGCACATTCGATGGAATGTATCCGAAGATGGCGGCCGCACGTTTCGTTCATATGAGCAGTACATCGCCGACATCATTGGGGGCTGGGACCATTTGATTCCGGGCATCGGCCGGGCCAATGGCATGCCGGTTACCGGTGTGGCACGCGCGGGTGAGCATGCGGGGAGGGTCTATGTCAATTGGGCCGACCAACGCAATGGTCCCTTTGATACGGACGTTTGGCTGATTTGGTCGGACGATCAAGGCAAGTCCTGGTCGGAACCGGTGCGGGTCAACAACGACCCTCCGGGCAAGCATCAGTTTTTTACTTGGATGGCGGTGGACCCTGTCACGGGTCACGTGCACGTGGTGTTCTACGACCGTCGCATGACCGACAGGACGGCGACGCACGTCTATGTGGCGACTTCTACCAACGGTGGGGCGCACTTCACGAACCGCCGGGTCAGCGAGACGCCTTTTGTCCCAAGTGAAGAGAGCTTTTTTGGCGACTACAACAACATCAGCGCTTACGGTGGCCGGGTCAGGCCCATTTGGACACGCAATGAACAAGGCGTGCAGAGTATCTGGACCGCGTTGATGGAGGACCGCTGAATCCGGCAATTACCTTGGCTTCATGAGCTCCGAAGTGATGCGCGTTGCCGTGACCTGCGGCGGTTATTCGGGTGAGGCGGACATCAGCCGCAAAAGCGCCGCCATGGTGGTCAAGCACATGGACCGCGCGCGGTTTGCACCCACGTTGGTGCACATCGACCGCGACGGTTGGTTTGCCGAGACGGCCGACGGATCGCGCTTTCCGGTGGACAAGGGCGACTTTGCTTGGACGGATGCCAGCGGAAGCCGTCATGGGTTTGATGCTGTTTTCGAAATGGTCCACGGTACGCCCGGAGAAGACGGGCGCTTGAGCGCTTACTTCGAGCTGATTGGCCTGCCCTATACCGCCTCGCAGCCCCGCACTTTGGCGATTGGCCACCACAAGGCTTGGACGACTGCACTGCTGGCCCGTTTGGGTCACCCTGTGGCGCAAGCGGGCATTTACCGTTCGGATATCCTCGAGGGTTTGGAGGCGCAACAGGACGCACTGGCCGCACAATTCGGATTGCCCTGTTTTGTCAAAGCTTGCGAGAGTGGGTCGAGCATAGGCGTGACGCGGGTCGATGCGCCAGACCAATTCAAAGCGGCCTTTGAGGCGGCCTTTGAAGCCAGCGATTCTGTGATGGTGGAGTCCTTCCTGGATGGCCGAGAATTCACCTGTGGCGTGATTCCATCAACGCCCGGCGGCTCTCCGCGGTTCCTGCCTGTTACTGAAATCATCAGCGACAATGCCTTCTTCGATTACGAAGCCAAGTATGCCGGCAAGAGCCGAGAGGTAACACCTGCCGATATTGACGTTGACTTGACATCAGATATTCAGGAGCGCGCTGTTATGGTGTATCGAGATCTGGATTGCAGCGGAATGGCGCGGGCAGACTTCATTCTCCACGAAGGCGTGCCCCACGTCGTGGAGGTCAATACGGTGCCGGGTTTCTCGGAGATCAGCATTATCCCCCAACAGGCGCAAGTGGTGGGCATTTCACCCACAGAACTAATCAGCTTGATTCTGGATGACGCGCTGGCGCGGAAGAAATAGGTTCAGGACTGCCGGATTTTGGCGGCGGTGGAGGCGAGGTCGGCTGGGGTGACCTGCAGTTTGGGGCGCTCGAAGTTGATGTCGGCGACGCCGTTCAATGGGATGAGGTGCACGTGGGCGTGGGGGACCTCGAGGCCGATGACGGCCACGCCGACGCGCTCGCAGGGGATGGCGCGCTCGAGTTGAAGGGCGACGTCGCGGGCAAATACATTGATGCCGGACAGCAATTCGTCGGGCAGGTCAAAAAATCGGTCGATCTCGAGCTTGGGGATGACCAGCGTATGGCCTTCAGCGAGCGGCATGATGTCCAAGAAAGCGAGGAAGCGGTCGTCCTCGGCAATCTTGTGACAGGGAATCTCTCCGGCCACGATGCGGGAAAACAGGCTGGGCATGGCGGTCGCGTAATCTTGGGATGGATCGGTATGAAAAGGGGTCGGTCCGAGCTTGAGGAATTCGGCAATCAGCCGCGTTCGATATTGACGATCTCGAATTGGATGATGCCGCCTGGGGTCTGGATGTCGGCGATTTCGCCGAGGGCCTTGCCGAGCAAGCCCTTGCCGATGGGCGACTCTACGGAGATTTTTTTCTCCGCGAGGTTGGCTTCGTTTTCGGCGACGAGGGTGTAGGCCATTTCGCGGCCGTTGCCCATGTGTTTGACCGTGACCTTGCTGAGAATAAAGGCCTTGGAAGTATCGATTTGGGTCTCGTCGATGATGCGGGCACCGGCCATGACGGCTTCTGCCTTGGCGATTTTGGCCTCGAGCATGCCTTGGGCCTCTTTGGCCGCATCGTATTCGGCGTTTTCGCTGAGGTCGCCTTTGTCGCGGGCCTCTGCGATTTGCTGAGAAATAGCGGGGCGCTCCACGGTCTTCATGTGGTGCAACTCGTCTTTGAGCTTTTGGTACCCCTCGGGGGTGTAGTATGAAACGTCCGCCATGGCGGTAGGGTTTGTTCGTGTGGTTGTTGAATGGTCCCTGAGCGTCTCACACCGCCGGAGCGATGGGGCTGGGGCCCAAAAAAGAGAGTCCCGGAGGCCTCTCGTGTGGTATAAGGTACAAAAATGAGGGTAACCCCCCTCAAACACAAGGCTTGAGGGGGTGTCTTCCGTTAAAAATTGTCGAGGTCGACGGGCCGCATGACGGCGAACCACTTGACGATTTTCTCGCCC
>ENA-UOXV01000096-UOXV01000096.1-marine-metagenome-genome-assembly--contig:-NODE-96-length-107179-cov-20.485904_pt1 | contig 107179 bp, 96 predicted proteins | sample MGYA00238165_ERZ766961 | MGnify/ENA primary metagenome ERZ766961 (study PRJEB28924, sample SAMN03173240) | marine metagenome | biome: Marine; feature: Water; material: Subsurface seawater | place: North...
CGATACATTTTATGAATTCTATGCGCCTCTTTTTCCATCTCATTAGTCCATTCAATGTCATGCGCATCAATATTTTCAATTAATTGCTTTAAAGATGTCGCCCCAATAATGCTTGAAGTAACGAATTTACGAGTTTCGACAAACTTTAATGCAAATTGCGTAGGAGTAAGATTAAACTTTAATGCAGTGGCATTACAATCCCGCCATCCACTTTCTGCGTCCCAATAAGCGCCCATAAAATCTTTAAATAAATTACCCCGCGATCCCTCAGGAGATACGCCAGAATCATATTTTCCTGTTAAAAACCCCATGGCAAGCGGAGAATAAGCCAGAAGACCAACCTGCTCTCTCATAGCGATCTCAGCTAAATCATAGTCAAACCTTCTGGCTATAAGATTATACACACATTGGTTAGAGACAATACGTGGCCAGTTATTTTTATTTGACAATTCTAGATATTTCATAGTGGCCCAACCAAATTCATTAGATAACCCCACGTGCCTAATATTTCCTTTTTTGACGTGTTGGTGAAGTGCTCCCAATATATCTTCCAGAGGGACCATATCATTCGAATCGTAATCACGATATGAGTGAAACCCGAAAGGGGGAATTCTTCTATCAGGCCAATGAAGTTGATAAAGATCAATGTAATCAGTATTCAATCTTCGCAATGAACCTTCTATAGCTTCATTTATTTGTTTTGGCGTATGTCTAGTCTCTTCAGCATTTTCACGACACCAATTCATATTTGACCGACCTGTTATTTTGGATGCTAAGATAAACTTATCTCGGTTTTTTCTACTTTTTATCCAAGATCCTATATAATTCTCAGTTCTTCCTTGAGTTTTCGGGTGACCTGGGACTGGATACATCTCAGCAGTATCTATAAAGTTTATCCCTCGACCTAAGGCATAATCTAATTGCTCATGAGCATCGGATTCCGAATTTTGTTCCCCCCAAGTCATAGTTCCAAGACAAATCGAGGTTACTTCAAGGTCAGTTTTACCGAGTTTTCTTAAATCCATAGTCAATCCTTTTTGGTAAAATAAAATACTAAACATTTAATGATGCTAGCTATTGGAATTTTATTAAAAATGCATTATATATACATAGAAGAACCCGCAAGAGTTCAATTTTGAAATGGAGCAATTAATGAATCAGCAATATAATCGCACAGTAGCAGAAACAGGTGAGATAGACCTTGGCCTCAAAAGCTTTATGCTTGGTACATATCGGTATATGGCACTTGCAATGGCTGTAACTGCATCAGTAGCTTTTTTAGCAAAGGATATATTACCCCACGCAGTATTGCGAGGAAATCCATTAATTCTACTTGGCTTTGTCATAGCTATCCCATTACTCTTTGGTAGTGTTGGTGCTAAATTACCGACAATGTCTAAAGCAGGAGTATTGAGGTTTCTCTTCGTATTTGCAGCATTTTTAGGCATATTTATGTCAGCCATTGCGGCATTTGTGCCTGGTGTTATTGTTGCTAAAGTATTTTTCATGACAGTAGCAATGTTTGGAGCCCTAAGTCTCTTTGGCTATACTACCGAACGCAACCTTGGTACTTATGCTAAATATGCTTTTGCCGCTTTTCTTGTATATATTGTAATGAGTTTAGTGTTTGCTTTCATACCCGGAATGGCTCCTGAAGCAGGAGGTGCAGTCTTTAATACAATGAATCTTATAGTTTTAGGCGCAATTGCAATGATTACAGCCTGGGAAACCCAGATGCTAAAACGAACCTACTATTCCTTTAGTGGTAATGATTTGATGTTAGAAAAACTTTCAGCATATGGGGCAGCATCTTTATTGCTATCTTTTGTAAATATGTTTCAAATACTACTAAGCCTATTTGGACGCGAGTAATTTACTGTAAATATATCAATTAAAAACCCCGCTTTATTAAAATAAGCGGGATTTTTTTTGGCTTTCTTTGCTTGCCATTCAGTAATATTTATGACAGCTTACTCTAGGACTAAAGCAAAATATTGCTTAGTTCGCAATGTAACGAAGTTAATCGTTCTTAAAACATAGGGGAGAAAAACTATGGATCTTGCAAAAATTGGATGGGGGCTAGGTACGTTAGCCGCAGTTGTATTAACATTTGTCAACACTGGTCATGATGGAACTATTCTAGCAGTTCTTGGATTAGTAGCTGGTTATGCTTCAGCAACGGACCATCGTCGCGGTGTAATGATTGCAGCTATATTCTTAATGGCTGGAGGTTCAGGCGCTCTAGGTGGAATTATTGGTGCAGGGGAAACTCTTACCAATGTTCTAGGAAGCTTGAGTTCAGTCTTTAGTGCTGCTGCAGTAGCAATTATAGTGAAAACTATGGTTGAAAGGTTTTCTGGATCAGAGGCTTAATTTCTGACGAGAATAATCTTAAATAAAGTCTTTATATAAGACTTATATAAAATACCGCTTCTGAATTTCAGAGGCGGTTTTTTACTTCACAATAAATCGGTACTTATCAAAAATACGTAATACAGATTTCAAATCATGACCTCGCTTCAATATTAACCCACCAGGAGCTATAACTGAATATTGTCCTTGTTTATTTTTAAGGGACGGGGTTTTTTCAATTTTATAAAGAGCATACTCAGAAGCTTTACGGTAAATAGAAAACACCGCTTTATCCTTCAAAAATGAAATCGCATAGTCTTTCCAAACGCCCTTCGAAACCATTTGGCCGTAAAGACCCATGATTAAATTAATTTCATCTCTCTGAAAAGATACTTGCGAAGCATTTGTATTCTTAGATGGAGCATCAAAACTCCTTAATGTTATGATATTCGATCTCACAGTCTTATTAATAAGCGCATTTATCAAAGTTGCAATAGATAGACACCCGCATAGGCATACTTATGTCTGTAACTAGACTATATTATCTAAATCTTGTATTGCTTTTGCCATATTTGCTCGGAGATCTCTTAGTCGAATTTTTAGTTATTTTTTTTGGGTTTGCTTTTTGATCTGACTTTCCTGTTAACCCTCCTTCTTTTTTAAAACCCTGCCTCTCACCCTTAGGTTTATCTTTATTCCAGTATTTTACCTTTTGGCTTGTTCCAGTTCTAGCTTTTTGCTCGCCTGCTCTCCCATCACTCTTTTTATATTTATTTGAATTACCTTCCTTTTCAGAATTAGACCCATCCGTCTTATTTTTTGGTCTTAAGTCATTGTTATTAAACTTACGCTGACCTTCGGGTTTATCTTTATTCCAGTTCTTTGCCTTTTGACCTGTTCTGGTTCTAGCTTTTTGCTCGCCTGCTCTCCCATCACTCTTTTTATATTTATTTGAATTACCTTCCTTTTCAGAATTAGACCCATCCGTCTTATTTTTATTGCCAGAAGAGATAGACTTTTTTCTAGATTTACCTCGCCCTTTTCTTCCCTCTTTTTCAACTTCCTCCTTTAGCTCCACAGGAGTACGAGTTTTTAATGCACGGGCTTTTTGCATAAAGTCTTCAGGAAGTTCATCCACTCTAATGCTATTTTTAAGTAGTTTTTGAATTTCTTTTAGGTAAGCCCGTTCAGACTTATCAACGAAAGCATGTGCAACACCAGACTTATCAGCTCGTGCAGTCCTGCCTATTCTATGAATGTATTGCTCAGGAACATTTGGTATCTCATAATTAAAGACATGACTTATGCCTTCAATATCAATCCCTCTTGCGGCTACGTCAGTCGCTACTAAAATTTTAATTTTATCTTCACGAAAAGCATTGAGTGCTCGCTGCCTTTGATTCTGAGATTTATTTCCATGTATAGCAAGTGAGGCTAGGCCTACTTGGGCTAGACGCTTAACAACACGGTCAGCACCGTGTTTAGTTCGAGTAAAAACTAAAGCTCTATGAACATCAGGCGCTAATAAGCATAATGATAACAGATCCTGCTTTTCAGCCTTGTTAACAAATGTTATTCGTTGCTCTACTTTTTTTGCCGTGGAGTTGGGGGGGGCAACAGAAACTGTAACAGGATTATTTAAAAACTTTTCAGCAAGTTTTTTAATTTTTGGCAGCATAGTGGCTGAAAAGAATAAAGTTTGACGGTCTTTCGGTATTAACGGAATTATCTTTTTTAAAGCATGTATAAAGCCCATATCCATCATTTGGTCTGCTTCATCTAAGATTAGCACTTCAATCTTCCCTAGACTAATACTTCCCCTATCAATCAAGTCAATAAGGCGTCCAGGGGTTGCCACAACGATCTCATTTCCTCGCATAAGTTGATTTATTTGGTGCTTAATACTTACTCCACCATATATAGTTGCAATGGACAGATATTCTATCTCGCTGCCATAATCACGCAATGACTTTGTGATTTGAGAAGCCAACTCGCGTGTAGGGGCAAGAACAAGAGCTCGGGGCTCTTTTGCAGCAGGCCTTAATTTATTTATGCAGAGGTGGTTTAAAAGTGGAAGAGAAAAAGCAGCTGTTTTGCCAGTCCCTGTTTGAGCAATACCTAGTATATCCTTACCCTCTATTACATGCGGGATAGCCTCCATTTGAATAGGAGTCGGCTTAGAGTATCCCAATTCATTAATCGCATTAAATATAAGTTCGTTAAGGTTTAAAGATTTAAAGTCAGACATATTTGCTCGATTATTTTAGGCTAAGTGGGTTGAACCAAGAGAGGAAAAACACCAAAGTGTAAAAGCCTATCACAGCAGTAAGACCTGCCGTTAAGGGCCCCTATAAGAAATGTCAAACAATGAAAGATTTATTTTATTAATTCACAGTACTATGAAAATTTATTCAGGTTTATATTATTTCTCAACCGCACTATTATTTCTCATCAAAATCAGACCAACTCCACTTAAGACTACTAGTCCACCAAATAATAATTGTGGGCTGAGTTTTTCATTTAATATCAGCACACTCGCGATAACGGCAATGACTGTAGTCATTAGTCCGGCAGTAGAAACAACATATATTGGAAGACGCTGAAGCAACCAATAATAGGAACCGTGGGCCACAATAGAAACAAGCAAAGATGAATAAGCGAGAGCTAACATAAAGTTCAAACGGTTGTTCACTTCAAAAGCTTTTAATTGTTCGTTTTCGAGAAGAATAGTAAGGGGCCATAATACTAAACAACCTATAACGGCAAACCAAGATAAGAGATGTAATGGGCCTACGCTCCGTACAAATTTGACTAAAACAGCACCCACAGCTTCACTAAAAGCAGCGCCAATCATTAAAAATACTCCAAATAAATAATAGGGGCCTGCTGCTTCATATGGCTTTGCAAAGGAAATTATTACCACCCCCAAAAGAGCTAAAATAATGCCTAATAACTTAAAACGACCAATTCTATCTTTGAAAATCATCATCGAAAGTATTATAGAAAAGGGTACATACAGCTCAATCATAATTGCAGCTGTGGATGCTGTAGTATACTTTAAAGCTGGAAACATAAAAGCATAATTTAGAGCACCATAACCTAAACCCGCTCCAAAAATTGGCTTCATTAGTTTTCCATGCCATTTTAACCACGGTAACATAATAATTGCTACTAAGCTCATCCGCATCGCAGCATAAAACAATGGGTCTGCTGTGTACCCAACAGTTACCTTCATAACTATAAAATGTAAGCCCCAGATCGAGCAAACAAGGAGTAAAACCATAAATTCACGATATGACATATAATCCCATCTTAATGCGTCAAAATTGATTAACTAGTATTATCTGCGTCTAAAGCTAAGATTTTTCCCATATTTTCATGAATAGTTTTCACAGCCTTAAGGGGGCGGATCATTACCTTAAAATCAATTATTTTTCCTTCGGCATTCCATGAAATAATATCAACACCATTTATAATTATATCATTTATATAAAGTTGGAATTCCATGACTGCCTGATTATTATTTTTTACTTCTCTAACATACTCAAAAGTACCATTAGTAAAAATTTTAAACGCAGCCGATAAGTATTTTATAGTAAGATCTTTTCCTATTTGTGGTGTGTGAACTACAGGAGAATGAAAAACACAATCTTCAGAAATCAAGCTGTCAAGGTCATCAATATTACTGGAGCTTACTATGTTGTGCCAAGTGGCCAGAGTATCAAAAGTCATACCTGTCTTTCTTTAATTAAAGAATAAAAAAAGCCAGCCCATAAGCTGACTCATTTAGTTTCAAGGTTGAAAAATTTTACTCTTCGTCTTTTTTCGCCTTTGTACGTCTTTTACGCTTCGGCTTTTCTTCATCTTTACCTTTATCACTATCTTTATTATCCTCACGCGGCTCACGAGGAATTTCAAGTCCAGTCCCTTGATCTACATATTTCATAGCTAGACGAACTTTACCTCGATCATCAAAACCCATAAGTTTAACGTAAACCTCTTGACCCTCTTTCAGGTGGTCAGACGGGTGATTAACTCTTTCAGGTAAGATTTGCGAAACATGAACTAAACCATCTTTTTTTCCAAAAAAGTTTACAAAGGCCCCAAAGTCTACAACTTTAACAACTTTACCCTTATAGATAACTCCAGCTTCCGGTTCCGCGGTAAGGCTATGGATCCATTCCTTTGCAGCTTCTATAGATTTCTTATCAGTTGAAGCAATTTTAATAGTCCCATCATCTTCAACTGAGACACGGGCTCCTGTTGTATCAACAATCTCACGAATAACTTTTCCACCAGTGCCTATGACATCACGGATTTTGTCAACTGGGATTTTTACAGTTTCAATACGGGGTGCAAATTCACCAACCTCGTCACGTGAAACCTCTAAAGCCTTATTCATCTCACCTAAGATATGAAGCCTACCAGCATTAGCTTGCTCTAGGGCAGTTGTCATAATTTCTTCAGATATCCCTGCAATCTTTATATCCATTTGCAATGATGTAATCCCCTCTGAAGTACCAGCAACTTTAAAGTCCATATCTCCTAAATGATCTTCATCGCCAAGAATATCAGAAAGAACAGCAATACCATTATCTTCTTTTATGAGACCCATAGCGATACCTGACACGGGTCGCTTTAACGGAACTCCTGCATCCATCATCGCCAAAGAACAACCGCAAACAGTGGCCATGGAGGAAGAACCATTAGACTCCATAATTTCAGATACCAAACGAATGGTATATGGGAAATCTTCAGGTTCTGGAAGTACTGCCTGAAGAGCTCTCCAAGCTAACTTTCCATGACCATGCTCTCTTCTTGATGTGCCCCCCATTCTACCAGCTTCACCAACTGAGTAAGGTGGAAAATTGTAGTGTAGAAGGAATTTATTTTTAATAGTACCTGTTAGCTGGTCAACAAACTGTTCATCATCAGATGTTCCCAATGTTGCAACGCAAAGAGCTTGTGTTTCACCTCGAGTAAATAAGGCTGAACCATGTGTACGGGGTAGCATACCCGCTTCAGATACAATTGGGCGAACCTCGTCTAACTTACGACCATCAATTCTTTTCTTTGTTTTTATGACTGTAGATCTGACTGTAGATGATTCAATGGATTTAAAGACGTCAGAGAATATGTTGTCAGCCATGCCATCAGGCTTTGATTCTGATAGGCCTAACTCGTCCCAAGCAGCTGATCTTATTTCACGGAGTGCATCTTGACGTTCCATTTTATCAGTCAACTTATAAGCTGCCTTTATTCCTTTTTCTGCAACTTTTTTCATGGATTTCTTAGCATCTGTAAGATCGGTAGCTTTAAATTCCCAAGCTGGCTTACCAGCAGACTTAGCTAATTTCTTAATAGCCTTTATAACGTCTTGACAAGATTCATGCGCATACATTACTGCACCTAGCATTTGCTCTTCTGTCAATTCTTTTGCTTCTGACTCAACCATCATTACGGCATCCGATGTGCCAGCTACTACAAGATCTAACTCGGATTCATTGAGTTCACTTAGAGTTGGGTTAAGAACATAATCGCCTTCAATTAAACCTATTCTAGCTGCCGCTATAGGTCCCTGGAAAGGAACTCCAGAAATAGTTAAAGCTGCAGATGCAGCGATCATACCAAGCACATCTGGTTCATTTTCAAGGTCATGCTGTAGAACTGTAATAACTACCTGAACTTCATTTTTAAAACCTTTCGGAAACAAAGGCCGGATTGGTCTGTCTGTTAAACGAGCTATTAAAGTTTCCCTTTCTGTTGGTCGACCCTCACGCTTAAAATAACCGCCTGGAACTTTACCTGTGGCATAGAATTTTTCCATATAATTAACCGTTAGTGGAAAAAAGCTTTGACCCGGCTTTTCAGACTTTGCGGCGCAAACAGTGGCCAACAGAACTGTTTCACCATAAGTTGCAAGAACCGCTCCATCCGCTTGACGGGCCATCCCGCCTGTTTCTAATTTAAGAGGACGTCCAGCCCAATCAATCTCTACTGTGTGTTTATTTAACATATCGTACTTTTTCTTTCTTCATCGTACATATACCAAAGTTATTTGTTTCTTTGGATTTGCGCTTCATGCGCACTTTACACATTTATGTGTAATAGGCCGCCCGCATTGGCAGCCCCAATAGTTTTAGGGTTAGTTTAGTGACGTAGCCCCAATTTTTCTATTACCACCTTGTAACGGGCCTCATCTTTTTTCTTTAAGTAAGCTAAAAGACGTCTTCGCTTAGCAACCATTGCTAATAAGCCGCGGCGCGAATGATTGTCTTTTTTATTAGTTTTAAAGTGCTCAGTTAAAGTTTTAATTCTATCAGTAAGAATTGCGACTTGAACCTCAGGTGATCCAGTATCACCTGGTTTTGTGGCGTATTCGTTGATCAACGCTGTTTTGCGTTCTTGTGTGATCGACATCGTGTTTCTCCATATTAATCTAAATTAAACACTCTCTTAGGCTTATGATAACCCTCGGTAGTGCTACAAATAGCAACTGCATTATTGTTTAACATAGCTAAAATCCGATCAGGGTATTTAGCATTACCAGTTAATTTATTCACAATTGCACGTCCATGTTTTAACTCAGTGGCTTCAAGTTCTGTAATGGCTAGCACCGGGATGTCGTCCAGTGCAGTCTCTACAGGCCTCAAAGCCCTTAAAACTTCGCCCCTATGGCAGAGATTTTCAAGTTCGTCTAGCGAAAAAGAATGGTTTAGATTGAAAGGTCCTACGCTTGTTCGGCGAAGCATAGTTACATGGCCACAAGTATTTAGGCCTAAAGCTAGATCCCTTGCTAAAGAACGAATATATGTTCCTTTTCCGCAAATTACCATGAAAGTTGCAGAATTTTCATCATGTCCAATTAATTTAAAATTTTCGACTGAGATTTGTCGTGACTTAATTTCCACGGAATCTCCCGAACGGGCCAGCTCATAAGAACGCTTACCATTAATTTTAATAGCAGAATAACGGGGCGGGACTTGATTAATTATACCTATAAAATTTTTAAGCTGAGCTTTTACAGCTTCTTTAGTCGGCCTAACCTCAGATACAGCAGTAACTTTACCTTCCTTATCTAAAGTATCTGTATTTTCTCCAAATGTAAGAGTAAATTCATAAGTTTTTTTAGCATCCATCAAAAAAGAAACCGTTTTAGTTGCCTCGCCCAAAGCAATGGGTAAAACTCCTGTAGCTAAAGGGTCTAATGTCCCTGCATGACCTGCTTTTTGAGCTGAGAAAAGGCGTCGAATCCTACCTACTGAAGGCGTTGATCCTAAACTATATGGCTTGTCTAGAATTACCCATCCATTTATAAGATTGCCCCTACGCTTCCGTGCCATATAAGCCCACTTTAAATCAAGTCCTGCCTGACCTTTGGTTGGTCAAGCAAGCGCGCCATATCTTTCGCTTTATCAAAGCTTCTATCAGCTATGAATTTCAAGCGAGGGGTTGATTTCATTTCCATTTCTTTACCCAACCTGCCACGTAAAAAAGAGCTACACCTCTGCAAGCCTTGAATAACTTTATCCACATCACCCCCTCCTAAAGGTGAAGCATATACACGAGCATGCTTAAGGTCAGGGGAGGCCCTAACTTCTGAAATAGTTATAGAAACCCCTTGTAAATCCACATCACGGATGTTTTCTTTTGCTAAAATCTCAGCTAAGGCTCTTCGGATAAGCTCACCTGCCTTTAACTGTCGTTGGGATGGAGGCTTATTTTTGGTCATAAAACTTTCCTGATGCGTTAATTTAGCAGTCAAAAAAACAATTAGACTGCTAAATAGGTTTTAATGCAAATAATTAGTCTAGTTTGCGATTAAGCATCTCTACTGTAAAGCATTCAATGAGATCGCCTTTGCGCAGATCATGGTAGTTTAAAAAGCCCATTCCACATTCCATTCCCGCCTGAACTTTCTCAACTTCATCTTTAAAGCGCTTTAAAGTGGAGAGTTCCCCTTCATGGATAACAACATCATCACGAAGCAACCTTACGCCTGAACCCCGCTCAACTCGTCCTTCTGTTACCTTTGCTCCAGCTATTTTCCCTAATTTAGAAATATCGAAGATCTCAAGTACTTCAGCATAACCAATAAAGGTTTCCTTACGCTCAGGCTCTAACATACCCTCTAAAGCACCTTTAATTTCATCAATTAAGGCATAGATAATTGAATAATAACGAATTTCTACACCTTCCTTTTCGGCCAACTCTTTTGCCTGGCGATTAGCACGAACATTGAAAGCAATAATTGGAGCATTAGAGGAAGCTGCAAGCTGTACATCAGACTCAGAAATACCGCCGGCAGAAGAATAAACAACACGAGCTTTAACTTCATCATTACCTAAGCTTTCAAGAGAGGTTTTTATTGCTTGTGAGGATCCTTCAACATCTGCTTTTACCAACAAAGGCATTTCAGATGATGTCTTATTGGCTAGCTTAGCCATCATTTGCTCCATAGAGGCAACACCCGAAGCTTTCGTTATATCTTCTTTTCGTTTCCTAACCCTATACTCTGTAAGCTCTCTAGCTCTTTGCTCTGAGTCAACAACTGCGAAAGGTTCGCCAGGCGCAGGAGCACCATCCATTCCCATAACAACTACAGGCATAGAAGGACTTGCTACTTTTAATTGGGAGTTACGCTCATCCATCATTGCTTTAACCTTACCCCAATATTCGCCCGCAACAACAATCTGGCCCCTTTCCAAAGTCCCTCTTTTTACAAGTAAGGTGGCAACAGGGCCTCGACCCTTTTCAATTTTAGACTCAATTACTAAGCCGTCAGCATTACGCGTTGGGTTTGCCTTTAACTCCATTAGCTCTGCTTGATTCGATATTGCCTCAGCTAGGTCAACTAATCCAGTTTTCTTTTTAGCGGAAACCTGAATAGCTTGAACTTCACCCGACATAGATTCAGTTATAACATTGTGTTGAAGTAGATCAGTTTCTACTTTTTGTGGGTTAGCATCATAACTGTCCATTTTATTTATAGCTACAATGATCGGAGTATCAGCTGCATGAGCATATTTAATCGATTCAATAGTTTGTGGCATAACACCATCATCGGCAGCAACAACCAGAACTACAATGTCTACAGCTTGAGCACCCCTAGTTCGCATCTCAGAAAATGCGGCGTGCCCAGGTGTATCCAATACAGTAATCTGTTCACCCGACTTAAGTTTTAATTGATAAGCGCCTATATGTTGGGTTATTCCACCTGCTTCACCAGACGCCACATCAGTGGTTCTTAATGCATCTAATAGGGAAGTCTTTCCGTGGTCAACATGGCCCATGACTGCAATTACGGGCGGACGCGGCTTACGGTCTTTCTCATCAGAAGGCGTATCATCTATAATAAAATTATCTTCAACATCCGCTTCAGCTACTCGTTTTACTGTATGCCCAAAGTCTTCCACAACAAGCTGAGCTGTATCTGCATCAAGAATGTCATTCATGGTGGCCATTGTGCCTTGCTGCATCAGATACTTTACAACATCACGAGCCCTTTCTGCCATTCGATTTGACAATTCAGATACAGTTATTGCTTCAGGTATAACAACTTCACGTTGAACTTTATCGCGGTCCCCTAATCCACCACGCTGGCGCTGCTTCTCTCTTTCTCTTGCCCTTTTAACAGAAGCAAGAGACCTTTGGCGCTCATCATCACCCGCTAATGCAGAGACAATGGTGAGCTTACCTCTTCTTCTCTTAGTCTCGCCTTTTGAGCGAGTAGGTGGCGGAGCCGCACGTTTTTTCTTAACGCGGCCGCCGGCTTTTTCAATTTCACTTAAATTATCATCATCTTTTTTTAAAGCAGACGCAGCACCTACCGGCTTACGAGCAGCAAGTCTAGCTACCTCTTCTCTCTGACGGTTCTCTTCTTCCGCCTCTAAACGTTTCAATTCAGCTTCTTCTTCAGCTTTCTTTCTTGCTTGTAATGTCGCTTTCTCTTCAGCCATTCGTCGCTCACGCTCTATTTGTTCAGCGTTTTTCTTTGCACCTCTTACATCAGCTTCAGCCTTAGCAGTATTTAGAGCATTTTGTCTTTTTTCGTACTCATCCTTAGATAATCCTAACTTTTTAGCAGCCAAAGCAACCTCGTCCACTTTAGGCTTTACGGGGGTGACAGAAATTTTTGGAGCAGCTTTTGGTTTAATAGATTCTGTGATTGAACCCGGCCTAATAATTACTTTTTTCTTTTTTTCTACTACTACTGCCTTTGAACGTCCTCCAGCAAATGACTGTCTTACGGAACCCCGCCCTGAAGAGCTTAAGGATAATGGCTTACGGGCAGTTTGTTTTTTATCGTTTGTATCAGTCATTTTCATCTTTCAAACGGTAAGTTCATAAATCTTACCTGTAATGTTATTTTCTAACTTACTTTAAGTCGTACAATCTAACGACCTAACACTTATATTCAACAAAGAAAAAATCTTTATTTTATTTTTATTTCATGTTCTCTATCAGGCCAGTCCAGAGGTACTAAGTCTACAAATCCAGAAAGTCGCTTTACCTCTGTTGCTAATGTCTTAGCAAGCTTTCCTCTTTTTATTCCTGCATGAACAATAGATTCTCGAGATAAAGCTTCCCCAATTTGATTTGACGAAAAACACCCCACAATAATTGGGTCAACGAAATTATATTCTCTATTCATTGCTTTTGATAAGGTTCGAATTTTACTACGACCATCTTGTGATCCATCTGAAGCTTCAATCCTAATTGCAACTTCTGCATTCCTTGCCATGGACTGTACTTGATCAAAACCAAGAGATATACATCCAGCTTTACGTGCCATAGTTACCAAACCTAATACCCGTCTTGATAATAAACGTTCAGTCACACCAAGTAAATCGTCCAGAACTTTAACTTTGGATTTAAAACTTCTACTGAAAGCAGACCTAGATATAACCTCAGAAACAGAACTAGATTCACTACTCACCCAAACTCCACGTCCTGGTAATTTTCCGAGAATATCAGGTACGACAACACCAGTTGGGTCAAGAACGAACCTTATCATATCAGAGCGATCACGCACTTCGCTCTTGGCGATACACTTTCGCGACATAGGCCTGTGACCACGCTTATCAAAGCTACTAATTTCTGAAGTGACCTGCAAGTAACTAACCTAACCAAAAACATCCTTAGCGGTGGGTTCAGATGGTATAGTAGGAATTTCTTCCTTAATATCCTCTTCTGGAACCAATAGATCACTTTCGTCGATCCACCCAGCCTTAACTCTTGCGCGCATTATGAGGGATGTCGCGCTTTCTTCAGAGAGCTTAAACTCCTCTAGCATGCCAACCTCATGAACTTTTTCGCCATTTTTCATCTCAGTATATCCTCGTAAATCATCAGGAACCAAACCTGCAACATCTTCCACAGATAGTACTTCATTTTCACCAAACCTAACAGCCATAGGAAGAGTTACCCCTTCAATTTCTAGAACATCGTCATGTACACCAGCAGCGCGGCGTTTTTCGTCTTGCTCTTTAGCAATTCTTTCTAAGTACTCACGTGCACGTGCTTGTAATTCCTGCGCTGTTTCTGCGTCAAAGCCTTCAATAGAAGTTAAATCATCTATAGCTACATAGCCGACTTCCTCCATAGTTTCAAAGCCTTCTGAGACTAGAAGTTGTGCGATCATTTCATCCACATCCAAACCTATCATAAATAATTCTGAACGCTCTTTAAACTCGACCTGACGTCTTTCAGATTCTTGTTCTTCAGTAAGAATATCGATAGCCCAGCCTGAAAGCTGTGAAGCAAGGCGAACATTTTGTCCTCGACGGCCAATAGCTAACGAAAGTTGCTCATCAGGAACCACAACTTCAATTCTATCATTTGCTTCATCAATAACAACTTTTGCAACTTCTGCAGGCTGTAACGCATTTACAATAAATGTTGCCGCATCTTCAGTGAATGGAATTATATCGATACGCTCACCTTGAAGCTCATTGACAACGGCCTGAACACGTGATCCACGCATCCCAACACAAGCTCCAACTGGATCTATAGCACCATCGTTTGAGTAAACTGCAATTTTTGCACGAGAACCTGGATCTCTAGCAACCGATACAATCTGAATGATTCCTTCATATACTTCGGGAACTTCCTGAGAAAACAATTGGGCCATAAATTGCGGATGAGCACGAGAAAGGAATATTTGTGAGCCACGCGGCTCTTCTCGTACATCCATTATATATGCCCGTATACGATCTCCACCTTTGACATTTTCACGTGGCAATGCCTGATCACGTCTGATGACACCTTCAGCCCTACCTAAATCAACAATAATATGCCCATACTCAACACGCTTAACAATTCCATTAATTATTTCGCCAATTCTATCTTTGAATTCAACAAACTGTCTAGCGCGTTCTGCCTCACGTATTTTCCCCATGATGATTTGCTTAGACATTTGCGCTTGAACGCGACCAAATTCTAAAGGGGGTAGCGGTGTTGAAATTTCGAACCCAATTTCAGCATCCGGGTAATCCACTTTTGCTGTAGCAAGGTTAATTTGTATAGAATCATTTTCGATCTCTTCGTCCTCAGTAACTGTTATTACACGACGCAAACTTTGGTCGCCAGTTACTGGGTCTAACTTTGCCCTAATATCAAGTTCAGAGCCGTAGCGCATTTTAGCTGCCTTCTGGATAGCCTCTTCTATGGCCCCTAATACTATCTCCTTGGGTATTGCCTTTTCATCGGCAACTGCTTTCGCTATTTGTAATAACTCAAGTTTATTTGCACTAATTCCTGCAGTAGACATAAGGTCTCCTATTCACTTTTTACATTGGTTTTTTGTTGTTTCACTTCGTTAGCTAAATTTTTTTTATCTTGACCTTCTTTAATCAGCTTATCTGTAATTAATAACTTAGACTCAGAAATCCATTCAAATGGAATCTGTGCAGTTTCACTTTCATCATCTAATTCAATATCTATATTGCTACCATAAACTCCAGCTATTACGCCACGGAACCTTTTACGTCCCTCTACCATCCTGTCTAAATCAACCCTTGCTGTATAACCAACATAGTTTTCAAAGTCTTGAAGAGAAGTTAAAGGACGCTCTAGTCCTGGCGATGACACTTCAAGGATAAATGGATCATGAATCGGGTCTTCGACATCAAGTATTGCTGTAAGCTCACGAGAAAGCTTTTCACACTCTGAAATACCTAAAAGGCCATCAGAAATTCTTTCAGCCATCACCTGAACTGTTTTCTTTTTGCCTGACTGAACTCGTATTCTTACAATATTTAAACCCATATCTTTTGCAACAGGATCTACAATTGCGAATATTCTTTCATCAATATTCGTTTTCGTTTTCATAATATCTTTCATATTCTAACCAGGAGGGCAATAAAAAAGGCGGCCTTTTGGGCCACCCTACAAGCATCCTGTGCTAGAGGTAATTAATGTTGTCTAGTTAAGTTGATAATAAGAACTTTGCAAGCCTTAAGTTAATTAAAATATTAAAATTTTATAAAATCAAAAAAATACCCCTGTCTACCTTCTCTTAATGCCTTTTCTAAATATCTAGTTTTAGGCCAGTTTTCAGGACGCTCCATCCAGTCTTTTTTTTCAGATGCATGCCATTCATAACCATTATGTCTTTTAATTCTTGTAAGAACCCAGTCGACATAATCCGTAATATCACTTCCAAACCTCAAAGCTCCCCCTTTCTGAATTACACGATAAAGGTCGGAAAGAAGTTTTTCATTTATAAGTCTACGTTTATTATGACGTTTTTTTTGCCAAGGGTCTGGGAAAAGTATAAAAACTCGATTTATGCTACTGTCAGGTAGTAAGTTTATTATTTGCCTTGCATCACCCCTATATAGCAAAATATTTTTAAGTCCTTGATCAACAACTCCCTTAACGGCCTTTACTATACCATTTAAAAAAGGCTCAACTCCTATTATTGTGATATCGGGGTTATTTTTTGCCTGCCATAAAATATGTTCAGCTCCTCCAAAACCAATTTCTAACCAGACTTCCCCTTCAATATTGGCGAGAGGATTCTTTGAAAATTCTACTGATTTACTTATATCTATTTTAGGATACTCTTTTTGCATCAAGAGCTCTTGATTAGTACTCAAAGGTTTTCCTTTAGATCTACCAAAAGTTCTTAAAGGTTTTAAAATGTTTTCTTTCATCCACTCAACTCATTTAAGGAAATAATTTAACAGGGCTAACAATTTATGTTCTTACATTTCTACAGCTCAAAAAGGTAAATCCCGTTGCAACCAAAAGGTTTATTAAAAATAAAACATAATTTATGTACTTTGAAAAAATTGTTTTTGGCATCGGTTTTGGTAATTTAATATCTAAAAATCCAGTTTCTTCAGGTCCTATAAATTGCTCATAATAACCAAGTGGACTTATAATTCCCGAAACACCGTTGGCGGCAGCACGAACAACCGGAACTCCCTCTTCGATAGCCCTATATGCTGCCATATTAGAATGCTGAAACGGTCCAAAACTATTTCCAAACCATGCATCATTAGATTGATTAAGAATCCACTGAGGCCGCTCTTTATTTTTTGGATTTGGAGTAAAGCCTGAAAAAATGATTTCATAACAAATTTGAGAGCTAACGAGGGGTAAACCAGGAAACTCAACATTGAACTTATTAGGAGCGGAGGAGATAGATAAGAGCGATGTAGATATAACGGGCACCTTTCGAATTTCCATCCATTTACCACCTGGAATAAATTCACCGAATGGAACTAAACGTACCTTATCATTATATGCTGCCAATGAAGGAGTACCTAAATTATCAAATTCAACGGCAGCTGATGTATTGTAATAATAATCTATAGGGCTATTTGATTTATTAGAAAAGCGCAATTCATGCCGCAAGGAATTAATCAACCAGACAGGAGGATTTTCTGTTCTTTGAGCTAAATATTGACCCATTGCTAATAGCAAGCCCTTATTTTCAAGGGCAAGACCACTGACAGCACCCTCAGGCCAAACTATATGTGTAATATTTTCAATTCCAGGAGATATAGATTCTGATAAATATCTTTTTGTAATCTCAACTGATTTTAAAGAGTTGAATTTATCCTTTTGTTCAAATCTAATCTGAACAATCCTTAACTTTACGTTCTCAACATATACAGAGGTTTCACTTAACAGTCTTGCAGAGCCAAATAAAAATATGGCTCCAGTCGCGATAGTAAAAACAACCAGACCCTGCCATTTAAAATCTGTGAAAATAATAATATAAACCAAATAACCCAAGCTTAATGCAAAAAAGGTTAAACCATAAACTCCCCATATAGAAGCAGACTGAGAAATTGGCCCCCCGGCCTCGAAGATATAACCCAATAAGTTCCATGGTAAGCCTCCAAATATAGTTCCACGAATAAACTCTGCCAAAAAGAATAAGGAAACGAAACCAAAATAATCGACTAAACCACTTTTTTGCACCTTACTAAAAAGAGCGCCAGCCAATCCCCAAAAAGAAGCCAATATTAAACTTAAGAATATCACCATAGGCGGCATAATTATTATAAATTCGGTACCCCTGGCGATAAAAGCAGAACCAATCCAATAAGTTCCTGCGATAAAATATCCAAATCCAAAGCAAAAGCCCTCACTAAAACCTGAAATAATTGGCTTACTTTTTTCTCTAGCTAATTTAAGCCGAGCTACCAGGCACGCTACGCAAATAATAGTTATAAACCACAAATGAAAAGGGGCCTGACCCAATATAGCTATAACACCCAAAGCTAAGGAATATAATTGCCCGCTCCTTGATGAATTCATAAATGAAGATTTAATTGGTATCACTTTTCTTGTTTTAACAGGTTTTTATTTATCGTGTCACTTATACGAAGTCGCTTTACACGTCGGGGGTCAGCATCAATGACCTCAAACTCTATATCGTCCGGGTGACGTATGATTTCACCACGCTCTGGAACCCGTCCAGCAAGAGTAAAAATTAGACCGCCCAAAGTATCAACATCATCTTCTTCATCTGGGGTAGCAAAATCTCGGCCAAGTATTTTTTCGAAATCATTTATATTGGTACGCGCATCAGTTTCCCATACAAGATGCCCGCCCTTATCTGATATCACTTGTATTGCATGATCAACATCGTCATGTTCATCTTCTATTTCACCTACAATTTCCTCTATGAGATCTTCAATAGTAACAATCCCATCTGTCCCACCATATTCATCAACAACAATAGCCATATGCGACCTACGAGCCTGCATTCGATTTAATAAATCTTGCGCTAACATAGATGGTGGAACAAAAAGAACAGGCCGACAGATACTACGAATTATTTTTTTATTGGGGTAAGTTTTTGATTGTCGACCTTTCGCATCGAACAAAAGGTACGGCAAGACATCTTTAATATGCACCATTCCAACCGGATTATCTAAAGAATCTTTATAAACAGGAAGACGTGAATGCCCAGCTGTTTCAAAAGTTTTTGAGAGTTCTGTCAAAGACGCAGATACATCAATAGCTACTATATTTGCCAACGGAACCATAACGTCTTCTACAGTGACAAGATGAAAACGCTGAGCAGCATCAACCATTTCCTCTTGTATTGAGTCATTTTTATTATTTAAAACTGCATCACCTACATTATAGACAACTTGGGTTGGTTTGAGGCCTATTAACTTAAGGAGGAAGCCAAAAGGGCTTTTGTTTTTAATCATCAGAAATTACTCGTCTTCGATTTTATAAGGATTGTCAATATTCAACTCTGAAAGTACTCGAACTTCTAACTTCTCCATAATATTAGCTTCTTGGTCTGTTTGATGGTCAAAACCCTGAAGGTGGAGAAAACCATGAACCATCATATGAATTAAATGGTGCTCGAATGGGATAAATAGTTCTTCAGCTTCTTTTTTCAAGGTTTCATAAGACAATATGATTTCGCCCAGTATAGGTGTGGGCCCGTTACTTGGGAAAGACAAAACATTCGTTGCTTTATTTTTATTACGGAATTTCTTATTTAAAGATTGAATTTCTTTATCATCCACCAATGCAATACTTAGTTCGTTCGCTATTGGCCTCTCTAGTAGTATTAGTATTTTTTGAATTACACTAGGAGTAATACCTTTTATATAAGATTCATAATTTACCCAAGGCCTTGCCCTTACACTCACATCAAAATTGAAAGGAATATGGGCCACTATTTCGGAATTCCGCCTCTGGACTTAGAGGCTTTTTCATACGCATTCACTATTCGTCCTACTAATGGATGACGCACAACATCTGAAGCCTCAAAGACTACCTGCTCTATCCCCCTAATTCCTTTCAGTATATTTAAAGCGTGTGCCAAACCAGAGGTTGTACCCGAAGGCAAGTCACTTTGACTTGGATCTCCTGTTACAGCATATTTTGCTCGTTCGCCCAAGCGGGTTAGCACCATTTTCATTTGAGGTATTGTTGCATTTTGTGCTTCATCTATTACAACAAATGCATCTGATAAAGTTCTACCCCTCATAAATGCTAGAGGTACAACTTCTATATCTCCCGATGCGCGGCGACGGTCAACCTCATCTCGTCCTAATACCATATGGAGTGCATCCCATATGGGTTGCATATAAGGGTCTACTTTTTCATTTAGATCCCCCGGTAAAAAACCAAGCCTCTCCCCGGCTTCAACCGCAGGTCGACATGCAATAAAACGAGCTACTTCACCCCGTGCTAAAAGAGAGGCGCCATAAGCAGTTGCTAAAAAAGTTTTTCCTGTTCCTGCAGGCCCTACACCAAAACAGATAGTTTCATCACGCATGGCATGTATAAATTTTTCCTGCCTTGGGGTTTTAGGAACTATTGGAGACCTTCTTGGGAAAGGTATTATAGCATCAGCTGCAGCAGCCTTTACCTTGCCCTTTCCGATTGCCTTTATCAAAGCTCTTATATCAGAAATACCACACGGCCAGCCCCTTTCTAACCTTTGATAAACTTCTTTTATAAGCTCTCCAGCTCTGGCTATACTTGGTCCATCTCCATTGATGTGAACTGATGTTCCAGGAGCTTCGATATAGACGCCAAAAGCTTCTTCAATAAGAGCCAAATTAGCATGATTTGGACCACACATTTTTCTCACTAAATCTGTATCAGAAAATTCTAGTACTTGGGTTTCTTTCGACATAGAACGATATTAGATGCAATAAATACTAATTGTCTATAGAAGACTAAAATTACTAATAAATAAATATTAAAACTTATAAATTTTACTCAGTAAAAATATCTATTTATAAATATAATATTATTCCTGCACCAACTCTCCTGAAAGTGAATTACGTCCAGCTTTGGTAATTAAAACTGGCCTTATTTGGCCAATTAAATCGGCAGATCCATTAAAGTGTGTACCCTGCAAATAAGGACTTCGACCAAAAAGTTGGTTTTCTCCACGACCAACATTTTCAATTAAAACGTCTAAGGTCTGACCAACTAAAGATTCATTAAACTCAAGTTGTTGAGAATAAAGTAAGTCCTGCAACCTTTTCAAGCGGTCTGATTTAACATCTTCAGAGACCTGTTGAGGTAAACTAGCACCAGGAGTACCCGGTCGCACAGAGTATTTAAAAGAAAATGAACTGGCATAACCTATTTCTTCAACACATCTCATTGTTTGCTGAAAGTCAGTTTCTGTTTCACCCGGAAATCCCACAATAAAGTCGCCAGATAGGGCTATATCAGGACGAGATGACCGAATCTTGTCAATTAAAAGTTTATATTCTTGATAAGTATGGCCTCTGTTCATAGCGTTTAAAACTTTATCCGAACCAGCCTGAATAGGAAGATGCAAATAGGGCATTAATTTCGGTTCTGCTCCTAGTATGGATATTAAATTGTCATCCATATCCCTAGGGTGTGAAGTAGTAAAACGTAACCTATCGATACCACCTATCAATGCAATATGGCTTATAAGTTCGCCCAAACCCCATTGTTTGAAATTTGGCCCCATTATACTGTAAGCATCCACATTCTGACCTATTAATGTAATTTCTCTAACTCCTTGTGAAGCTAAATTACGTGCTTCATTTATAATCTGATCTACAGGGCGTGATACCTCAGCTCCACGTGTATATGGAACTACACAAAATGTGCAAAATTTATCACATCCTTCTTGAATAGTAAGAAAAGATGAAAAGCCTTTTACATGACGTGACTCTGGTAGATTATCGAACTTCTCTAAAGTATCAAAATCGGTTTCCAATACTTCGCCAGAATTTCTGTGAACTTTAGCAATCATTTCAGGTAATTTATGATAAGTCTGAGGACCTAAAACCATATCAACAACTGGGGCCCGGCGCTTGATTTCTGAACCTTCAGCTTGTGCAACGCAACCGGCGACTGCAACTTTCATTCCAGGATTATTTTTTTTCTTTAATTGGCGAATTCTTCCCAACTCAGAATAAACTTTTTCAGCCGCCTTTTCTCTTATATGGCAGGTATTTAAAATTACTAAATCTGCATCTTCAGGCGTTTCGACAGGCATGTAACCTATTGGTGACAATACATCTACCATTCGCTCGCTATCATATACATTCATCTGACAACCGTAGGTTTTGATAAAAACCTTTTTTGCATTATCATTAATTTTTTTATTATTATATAAAATTGAAGGTTTATTAATATCACGAGGCTTATTTTTATTAACATCAGCGGTTTTATATCCTGACTCGGACTTTGATTGCTTGATGTTACGTGACGCGTTTTTATCGCGCGGTAACAAAACTGTCATTTAAATTTCTCTCATAATCTTTTGACTTAGGCATATAATCGGAAGAAGTGACTTCTGCAAGTACTACTTGTTTTCAGCAGAAATTTTAAATTATAAAAATAGATAGGCAGTTATTATTTAATTTTTCGTCCATAAAGCTCAAGGCGATGATCAACTAACTCATAACCAAGCTTTTCAGCAATTTTATGCTGTAATTTCTCTATTTCATCATCAACAAACTCTACAACATCCCCTGTAGTAACATCAATAAGGTGATCATGATGGTCATCATCAGTAGTTTCATAACGAGCACGACCATCTCTAAAGTCATGCGTTTCAATAATGCCTGCTTCAGAAAAAAGCCTCACTGTTCTGTAAACAGTTGCTAAAGAAATTTTTGGGTCAATGGCTGAAGCACGTGAATATAAATCTTCTGCGTCAGGATGGTCATTGGCCTGTGAAAGAACTTTAGCTATTACTTTCCTCTGATCTGTCATTCGCAAACCACGCTCAGTACATTTTTTTTCTATCCAACTAATCATGTACAAAGTTTAGCCTAGTTCATGCTATACGGCAAGATATTTACGGTAAGTAATTGCTGCAACTCTTCCAGTGGCTCTCCTATAGTAGGACGGCCTTCTACCTATGGGTTCAAATCCCTCTTTTTTATAAAAATTTATTGCAGGGTGATTATCCTCGGCAACTTCAAGAAATAGTATATTTGTGCCATTATTTTTTAATTCTGTTTCAGCTACAGATAATAAAGCACTTGCTATTCCTTTTCTCATCTTTTTTGGATCAACTGCAATGGTTATAATTTCTGATTGGCCTTCAACTAAACTAACAATAATGAAACCATGAACTGGTCGAGAAAAACCAAAGCAGAGGTCTTTTTTAATATGTGAGAGCATATCCTCTTCACTCCAGGAAGCATAGAATGATTTAGCATGCAAAATAGACATATCTTGAGCATCATCATTAACAAGGAAGCGTATCATTAGCCTCTAATGCCTTTCGAAACCTTAGCGTCCGGTGCTCTGGAATAGAATGGTTTGGCAGGGTACTCAATAGGCGATAAATTAATACTCATTTTTGCCATAGTTCTCACATCATTAAACTGGTCTTTTAATAATAAGTCATGCTTTAAATTCATAAAACTATTTTTTGCTGCGTTAACCGTTTCTGTTACAGGCGGGTGCAGTTCACAACCCATAAAAAAAGCACTCCAACAGAGCTCCCCACGGCGAACATCCGAAACAGATATTATGTTTTTTTTCTTATCGGGGTCTGCTTGGTAGGCCCATAACTCTAAAGAAGATATACCTAAAACTGGTAATTTCTTAGGAATAGCTATGCCGCATGCAAAAGCAAGGGAGGCCCGCAGACCCGTGAAGCTACCAGGGCCCTTACATACAGAAATTTTTTTAATATCGTTGATGCAAACGTCTGCATCCTTAATTAACTCTGCAACCATTGGAGCCAATCGCTCAGAATGACCTTTGTCTATTTTTTCCGACTTATATGCGATCGTTTTTTCAGGGTTTATTATTGTGGCTGAACAATAAGCACCAGTGGTATCAATTCCCAGAACAAGCATAAATTAAGTTATTTGTTCAACACGGGTTACTTCAGGCACATAATGCTTTAAAAGATTTTCTATTCCAGATTTAAGGGTCATAGTAGAACTTGGACATCCGGAACATGCTCCTCGCATCTCTAAATAAACTGAACCATCTTCTTTATCAAATTGTCGAAACACTATATCTCCGCCATCTTGTGCCACTGCAGGCCTAACTCTTAATTCAATTAACTCTTTAATTTGTTCAACTATCTCTAATGTTTCACCTTCATAAGTAACATCTTGGGTGGTTGCTTGTATTTGATCAACCAAAGGTTCCCCTCCAGCGACATAGAAGTCCATAATTGCTCCCAATACTGCAGGTTTTAAATGCTTCCAATTTGCAGAATCAAATTTTGAAACAGAAATATAATCTACCCCAAAAAAAACACGGGTAATATCTGGTATCATAAAAAGCATTTCGGCTAGAGGGGCATTTGAAACATCTTCACCTCGTGAAATTTCAACTGGTGGTTGCCCTTCCCCAGTAACAGTTTTTCCAGGAAGGAATTTTAATGTGGAGGGGTTAGGCGTGTCTTCTGTTTGAATAAACATATATACTCTTATTTTTTCTTTAACTAATTAATGGTTTCTTTTTTTAAAATTGCTGTGACCTCAATTGATGGTAAATTTTCAAAATTCAGTAATAATGGAATACCATTTAAATGATTAGACAAATTAGCTTCAAATAACATCAGATGTAACCCTCCTTGCGCAAGCTCTACCGTCTCTCCTGCCATGATATTAAGGTTATTCAGTTTTCGCATTCGCATTATTTTGCCATCATGAATATGATTATGAATTTCAATTGTCTGACTAACTGGGCTAGTAATGGAAATTAAGTTAACTTTATTATTGCTTAAATTTTGTATACTCATATAGGCACTCGCAATATTCCTTCCTGCCATAGGTGGGTTAATATAAGCTGAACTCACATTAATTATTTCTGATATCTGGCTTTCATCGTTTCCGCCACTAATCGGTCCAAATTTTTCTTGGGCAGTACAAGATATTTGAACTACGCAAAATAGAAATGTTAAAAAATACTTCATGCTATGACCCAGAAAACCCAATTATTCGTCTTACTTCTGCCACAATTGGGTCGGAAATTTCTGAAGCCCTATCAGCTGCTTTTGAGAGGATACGGTTTAATTCTTCGGGGTCACTTAAATAGCGGTTCATGAGTTCAGTAATCGGCTGCATTTTACTCACTGCTAGGTCAGCAAGCGCAGGCTTAAATATACCAAAGCCCTTACCCGAGTACTCCAATAAAACCTCTTGGTTAGACATACCCGATAAAGCAGCATAAATTCCAACTAGATTTTTTACTTCTGGCCGACCTTCAAGCTCCTCTAATGACGATGGAACCGCACCTGCATCGGTTTTTGCTTTGCGGATTTTCTTTGAAATTTTATCTGAGTCATCCGTTAAATTAATTCTAGAATTATCAGAGGGATCAGATTTAGACATCTTCTCTGTACCATTGCGCAAACTCATAACTCTTGCTCCCGGACCTTTTATTAAAGGCTCACACAAGGGAAAAAAGTTAGGAGTAGAAAAATCATGATTAAACTTCGCAGCAATATCTCTAGTCAATTCTAAATGTTGCTTTTGATCTTCGCCAACGGGAACATGAGTCGCTTTGAAAGCAAGTATATCAGCAGCTTGTAATACGGGGTAATTATAAAGGCCAACAGACATTTTTTCTGAATTCTTTCCTGCTTTATCTTTAAATTGTGTCATACGGTTCAACCAACCAATGCGAGCCACACAATTAAAGTACCATGCTAGTTCAGAGTGAGCCTTAACAGATGACTGGTTATAAACTATCGCTTTGGAAGGATCCACGCCTGATGCAAGGTATGCAGCGGCGATGTGGCGAGTTTGCTTGGCTAATTTTTTTGGATCCTGCCAAACTGTTATGGCATGTAAATCGACGATACAGTAAATACATTCCATTTTTTCTTGAAGGTTTACGAACTTTTTTAAAGCACCTAAATAATTACCCAAATGTAAATCGCCTGATGGCTGAACACCAGAAAAAACTCGATTAGGGCCGTTATAAGTATTTTCATCTGTCACTTTTAGGTGCTCCGCTTTAGAGCATCGCGGATATCACTCAAATCGAATGCCCGCAAGAGGGCAGCACTCAATGAATAAACTAGTAATCCTATAAAACAGACAAGCATTAAAGAAAGTAAATCAGAAATTAAACCACCGTATGAAGCTTGAAGCTCAACAAAAGGTGCTACTACCTGCAATACTAGTGACATACTAACACTAGCCATTATTATTCGGGGTACTCTAGTCAATAAACGATGATCAGGGGTGAAGTGTTTATTTTTTATAAGAACTAAAATTAATGCTAGAACATTCACCCAACCAGCTATCGAAGTTGCCAATGCTAAACCGTGAAAACCAATATTTATAAAAAGATAGAGGCCAAAAGTAACATTTATAAGAGCCGAAATCGCAGCAAAAACCATAGGGGTTTTTGTATTTTCTCTAGCAAAAAAAGCAGGGGTTAAAACTTTCAATAGAACAAATGCAGGTAAACCATAAGCAAACATTTCTAACGCTATAGATACTTGGCTAGTGGTAAAGGCTGTAAATGCACCACGTTCAAATAAAGCGTCTATGAGAAAATACGGGATTGTGGCTAAGGCGAACGCTGCCGGTATAGTAAAAAAAGCTGCAATTTCAACAGCACGGTTTAATGAAACTTTTGCACCTCTTTCATCGCCCGAACGTAATCGCCTAGTCAGCGAGGGTAATAATGCAACCCCCATAGCTATACCAATTATTCCTAGAGGTAACTGATATAAACGATCGGCATATGTTAACCAGGAAGCAGCACCTTTTTCCATAGTTGCTATAGCGTGACTAACCAATAGGTTAATTTGTGTAATGCCCGCTGATAACAAACCCGGAACGCCTAAAAAAAATAATCGTTTTACGCCTGGTGTTATCCGGGGTCTTTTAAGACCAATTTTAACACCAGCTTTTCTACATCCCCAAACAACTAAACTCATTTGGACAAACCCAGAAAGAGTTATGGCAATTGTCAAAAAATACCCAATTATTTTTTGATTATAGCCTGAGAATCCTAATATAAACAATGTACTTATCATAAAAAGGTTCAAAACGATTGGGATAGCCGCAGCCAAAGCAAAATGGTTACGAGTATTTAAAATGCCAGAATACAAAGCGGTTAAAGACATAAACAATAAGTAAGGCATTGTTATTTGTGCATATACAACAGCTAAGTAATATGGACTGATACCACTACTATGATCAACAGCCTTATCAAGTCCAAAACCAATAATAGATAATGACCAAGGCATAGTTAACTCAAAGACTATTACAAGAAAAGCAACAACAACTAAAAGCGCAGATACTGACTCTTTTGCAAAAGCATCTGCGGAGTGCTGCCCTTCTTCCTCTAACTTTCTTGCGTATAGGGGTATAAAAGCAGCATTAAAAGCACCCTCTGCAAACATTTTCCTAAATACATTTGGCAATTTAAATGCGGTGAAAAAGGCATCCGAAATTACTCCTGCACCTAAAAATTTTGCTATAAGCATGTCACGTACTAAACCCAGCAAACGACTTACTAGAGTTAAAGAACCAATTATAGCCGTTGATTTTATTAATCGCATTTTAAGCTACTTTTTCATTAATTGTATCACTACTTAAGGCTTTAATTAACATAGAATTTAACTGCTGTTGATGGCAATCCGATATTATATTCTCTAAACCACAACTTTTGACATAAAAAACATCGATTGCCTTGGTTCCCTCTACTTCAATATGCGCTGATAATACATCAATATATTCATCTCTAAAGATTTCAGCAATATCATACAAAAGACCCGGCCTATCTTTGGCTGTAACTTCAATAATCATGATATTACTTGAGGCCGTATTGAAAAAATTAACACTTGGTACAATTGGAATAGCACCTGCACGAGTGGACATAATCGCTCTGGGTATTTTCATATCCTGAACATTCCCGTTAGCCCCCTTAAATGCTTTCATCCGTAAAACTTCTAATGCGTGATCACTTTGCCTCCCAAAAGCCTGACCATCAGAATTTTGAAGGTAAAAGACGTTCATTACCCTATCATTTTTTCCCGTATGCAGCCTAGCCCCTATAATTGAAGCCCCAGAAGCTGAAATTGAACGAGTTATATCTGCAAATAATTTTGAGCGGTCTTTTGTCATAATCCACAACTCAGTTATGTCACGAGCCCTGTCGCGCCTAGTTTGCACAAATGTATACCCATTGCTATCTAGATTTTGGTCAAAAAACCTCGCATGACGTATCAAATCTGTCATATCAAAATTAAGCCAATAACTAACATCCAGATCATTAATTATGGGTGCTATTCGTTTTGCCATCCCAGAAGAGAGCTTGTCATTTAACATTTCTTTTGCAGCAGCAGCGCGGGAAACAGGGGCTAATTCCTCTCTGCCTTTGAGATACATCTCCGTTGAATAATATAGGCTTTGCAATAAAGCTCCTTTCCAATCGTTCCATATTCCTGGACCAACAGCCCTGATATCTACTGTTGTAAGTACGGTTATCATATCAAGTCTCTCTTGCGATCCAACTAGCTCAGCAAACTCTTTAATAGTATCTGTATCAGAGATATCTCTCCTCTGTGCCGTTTCGCTCATATCTAAATGCCTGCGAATTAGCCAAGCAACTGTATCTGTGGTACCTTGCCCAACACCTAGCCGACGGCAAGCCCTGCGTCCTAACTGCGCCCCTTCGATGCACTGATCCCCCTGCCCTTTTCCGGTATCATGAAGCAGACAGGCCAAATATAATATTGTGATTTGCTCTTTTGTAAAATTTTTTACTATTTTTGTAGAGACTGGGTGCTCTTTTTCCATTTTACCCATCAAAATATTATCAAAGTTTTCTATTAAACGAAGTGTATGTTCATCTACTGTATAGGCATGGTGCATATTAAATTGTGTTCGCGCAACAATCCCTCCAAACTCAATTAAATATCGACCAAGTACACCTGCTTCATTCATAGCTTTTAAAGTTGAATAAGGTGATTTTGCAGAAGACAGAATTTTCATGAAAATTTTAGAATTTATTGGGTCACGACGAAACTCACCATCTATTAAATTTCGACGAAAATCTATAGCGCTAAATGCATCTGGATGTATGTCTAAGTTTCGACGCCCAGCAGTTTCGAACAACTGCAGTATCATAGATGGATTTTTTTTAATTTTTAAAGGATCAGAAAACATCAAACGACCATGATCTAATACAAAATCAGTATTTTTAATATTTCTTCTTGAATTAGGTAAAAATACATCCAATCCTTTAGGAAGTAATATCGACTTTTGTGCTTCCAATTTAGCACAGGCAATCCGAGTTAATGCCCCCACTTCTCTAGCATTTATAAAATATTCTTTCATAAACTTTTCAACTGCAATTTCTACAGGTCCTGAGGCATAGCCCATTTTTCTAGCTAATACAGTTTGCTTATCAAAACTTAGACTTTCATTCGGACGGCCAGAAATATAATGTAGCCAAATGCGAGCTCTCCACAAAAAGTCAGCCGCACGCACAAACCTAGTTGCAGAAGCTTTCTCAAACAAGCCTAAGTCAACATAGCTTTGAGGGTTTTGGGCATCATTAACTTTGTCATCTCTATCCAAAAACCGTGCAATCCAATATAATGAATGTAAATCACGCAAACCACCCTTACCCTCCTTAACGTTGGGCTCAATCATATACCTCGAGTTGCCTGCTTTCTCATGCCGCGCATCACGCTCCGCTAATTTTGTGGCAATGTATGCACGACCCTTTCCTCTTGCGACAGATTTTCTAAATTTTCTTGTTAGCTCTAATGCGAGTTCTTTTTCACCGCAAAGATAGCGTAAATCAAGAAGTGCGGTTAAAATTGTTTGATCCTCTCTGGCTAACTTTATTGACTCACTTGAGGTTCGAGTTGAATAACCGACCTTGATACCGAGGTCCCAAAGCATATAAAGCATATATTCTGTGATTGTGTTTGCACTCAATAAATCTTTTTGATTTGCCGTTAAAAAAAGAAGATCCACATCGGATTCAGGCGCCATTTCACCACGACCATATCCACCAACTGCACAGAGTGTAATGCTTAAAATATTACCAGATTCTGATGTTTCTGCTATTTCTTTCATAGTATAATCAAAGAGAGTTTTTATTATATCATCATGAATTTGAGAAATAAGCTTAGCAGTCTCAAGACCGCTTAATAACCCAGACTGAAATCTATTCTTTACAGAGTTTTTAGCCTCATCAAGTGTCGATTGAAAGATAGCTAAAATTTTATCTCTATTGTGTTGACTTCCTGATGAACAAACAAATAATTTTTCATATAAAATAGATAAGTCTATACCACTTTTAAGAATATTTTCTTGAGATCTCATTGATATATTTTCTTTAGCTTCAATCATAGTTATAATTTCATTTTCAGCTCATATAAAAAATCTAATGCGGCTCGGGGTGAAAGTTCATCCATATCTAGATTCTTTATAACCTCCAAAAACTCTATGTTTTTTTTATTTTGTGAAGAAACTTCAACTTCAAAAAGAGGTAAATCGTCAATTATGTGGCTTTTATTTTGATTATTAGACTCCAACAAAGATAAAACATTTTGTGCACGCTTTAAAGCAGCTGGGGGTAATCCAGCAAGCTTTGCTACTTGAATTCCATAAGATTTATCAGCCGCACCAGATACTAAGTCATGTAAAAAAATAAGATCCCCATCCCACTCCTCAGCCTTGAGGCTTACATTTTGTGCACCATCAATACTCTCAACCATTTTAGTTAGCTCATGATAATGTGTAGCAAATAAAGTTCGAGAGTTGTTAACTCCATATAAGTGTTCTGCCACAGACCATGCAATTGCTAGTCCATCAAAGGTTGATGTCCCTCTACCTATTTCATCAAGAATCACAAAAGAGCGACTAGTTGCTAAATTTAAAATAGCAGCAGTCTCTAACATTTCTACCATGAATGTTGACTGTCCTTTGGATAAGTCATCAGATGCCCCTACACGAGAAAACAATCTGTCAGCGATGCCAATATGAGCGGAAGTTGCTGGTACATAAAATCCAGATTGCGCTAAAATAAATATTAATGCATTTTGTCTTAGATAAGTTGATTTTCCAGCCATATTTGGACCAGTTATGAGTGTTAATCTAGGGCCTGACTTTGTATCTACATCTAATTGACAATCATTTGGGGTAAAATTTGAATCCGGTAACTTTAAAAGAGATTCTTCGACAACAGGGTGACGTCCTCCTTTTACAGAAAAAACTCTGCTATCATCCACTAAAGGCCTAACCGCGCCTGTATCTATAGACCAAACTGAAGATGCAGACAGCACATCTAATGTAGCGAGAGCTGAGGCTACCTCTCTTATCTCTTCTGTCAAAAAGATGGAACGTGCTACAAACTGTTGAAATATATCAACTTCAAGGGCCAATGCCCTGTCCCGCGCGGTTGTAATTTTAGAATCTAAATCTACGAGGTCTGTTGTAGTGTATCTTACAGAACCTCCGAGTGTTTGACGGTGAATAAATATTTCTTTTAGATTATCATTGTTCATTTTATCTGAATATTTAGGAGTAATCTCTATAAAGTAACCAAGGATATTATTATGTTTAATCTTAAGAGTGGGTATTGATGAAATCTTTATGTATTCCCCTTGCAAATTTGCTATATGATTACGACTATCGTTTCTCAGCACTTTCAATTCATCAAGTTCATCTGACCACCCAGTAGCAATAAATCCACCGTGTCGTGAATTTAAAGGTGCGTCAGGTAAAAAGGCTTCAGAAGACTCTGTTGCAAACTTAAAAAGTTCTACGGTATTTGATATTTTTAACTTTTCAACAGATTTAAATATATTATCAAATTTTTTTAGATCTATTATATCATGGAATAAATCTTCAATTTTTTGACACAAAATCAAGCCTTGGCTCAATGTCAAAATATCCCTGGGGCTACCGCGCCCTAAAGCAAGTCGACTAACAGAGCGAGCCATGTCCCCAATTTTTTTTAATTCTGTTCGTAACTTTAATAATAGCTTATCCTCTTCAACAAAAAAGCCTACTGAGTCTAAACGTTTATTAATCTCACCAGAATCTATCAAAGGTGAATTCAATCTTTGTCTTAATAACCGTGCCCCAGCACCAGTTACGGTTTTATCAATAACTGATAGTAATGAACCATTTTTGTTACCTCTTTGATTTCTATCTATCTCTAGGCTTGCGCGCGTAGCCGGATCTATAATTAAATAATTACTTGTTGAGTTGTGTTTTAAATTAGAAAGTTGGGCTTTCTTTCCCGCTTGAGTCAATTCAAGGTAATTTAACAATGCACCTGCAGCTGAAATTTCTGCCTTAGTAAATGCGCCAAACCCTTGAAGACTTTTCACATTAAAACACTTCTTCAATTGGGCCTCAGCAGAACGATAATTAAATTTAATGGCTGGCTGAGGGGTTAAGAAAGTATCACTTAAATGCAGAGGCTTTAAAAATTCAGAGTCTTGATAGAGTAACTCTGGAATAACAACTTCACTTGGAGACAAAGCTGCGAGCTTGCCAGCCAAACTATCAAAATCAACCTCAGAAACATAAAATGAGCCATCAGAAATATCAGCCCAGGCAATTGCATAATGACCCAACAAGGATTTATATAAAGCTAGAATAAAGTTTTGGCCTCTAGCATCTAATAATGTATCTTCAGTTAATGTTCCGGGCGTAACCACACGGACAATTTTTCTATTAACGATAGCTTTATAGCCTCGTTTTTTTGCATCGGCTGGTGTTTCTGTTTGTTCACAAACAGCGACTTTAAAACCTTTTTTAATCAAACGATGTAAATAAGTTTCTGATGCGTGCACAGGAACACCACACATTGGTATATCAGAACCGTTGTGCTTTCCACGTTTTGTAAGGGCTATATCTAATGCTTCCGCCGCCTTAATTGCATCATCGAAAAACAATTCATAAAAATCACCCATTCTAAAGAATAATAAAACATCGGGTCCAGCCTTAGCTTTAATGCCTAGAAACTGCTTCATCATAGGGGTAACCTTATGAGCCTTTATATCTTTATCAGCCTGAATATTCATATATTAATAAATTGAAGAAAATATTCGTTTTGCGCAAGCCTAAAGGCATGATTTGGCCACAGCATTTTCATTTATGCTGTCAGTAAATCCATTTAACCAATCGTAAAGTACAAATATTAATGCAGGAATACCTAAAACCGAGGTTAAAACAAAAAACCACATGTAATCAACCTTGTCAGCCAGTACTCCAGAAAAAGCAGCCAAGCTTTTACCGTAAAGTGCAAAAAGAGAAGAAAACAATGCATATTGTGATGCAGAATATTTTTTATTAACAAGAATAGACATAAAGGCTATAAATACGGAACCTGAAAAGCCTGCCGCTAGATTATCAGCCCCAATTGTGGAAAAAAGGTAAACCGTTTTTGGTGTTGAAATTGTTGCCAACCATGCAAAACTTAAATTGGTAAAGATCGTGATAAAGGCTCCAAAAACCATTGTTTTACTCATACCAAATTTTGCTACTGACCAACTCCCAGCAAAAGCGCCAAAAATCAGCATAGAAATACCAAAAACGCCTTTAACTGCCCCTATTATAGTTTTAGAATATCCAAGATCTATATATAGTGGCATTGCCATAACACCCATAGTTGTATCACTAATTCTGTAAGAGGCTACTATAGCAAAAACTAAAAGGGCCATCCATCCTGTGCGTTTTACTAAATCTGCTAGGTCTCCTATTATTGGAACTTTATATATTTCATCTCTATTTAAATAACTTCGGCCAAATGTGAGAAAAAATATTGTTCCTCCAAATGGTAAAAGTGAAACAAAAAATAAAACAAAAAAACCAATACTTTTTACAACGCCTGAGGGTAAATTAGAAAAAACATCCTGATATATATTATATGAAAAGCGGCCAATATATCTGAAGTAACCACCTTCTTTTATACCCAAATAAAGTATTACTGCCAATATTAATAAAGTAATCAAACCTCTAAATAAGCAGTTAAAAGCTTTTATCTTATTTTCTCTAATACTTTTACTTTCTTTGTGAGGCTCAGCCGCCCATAGGGGTGTTGAACTACCTAAAAAAGCTAAAAACGCTAAACCAATATAAGTTAGTTTATAGCCACCAATATCGGCAAGAAATAACCCTCCAGAAATAGCTGAAACCATACCGAAGCGATAGCCTAACTGATAAACTGCTGACATTGCAGCTTGCTCTTCATTTTTAGAGATATCTACCCGCCAAGCATCTACACAAATATCTAGAGTTGCAGATGTAAATGCTATTAAAACTGCACAAAATGCAACACTCACCAGGTCCTTTGAAGGATCCTGAAAGGACATAGATAGGATGGCTAGGGTCGTTCCCAGTGCCGAAAATAATATCCAAGCCCTTCTATTGCCAAGCAATTTAGAAAAGCCTGGAATTTTTAAGCGGTCTACTAAAGGAGCCCATATAAACTTCAAAGAATATGCAAAACCGACAACTACAAAAAAACCAATCGTCGACCTACTGGCACCTGATTCTCGCAACCATGCTGACAAAACGGTATAGACTAGTAAGATAGGCAGACCCGCACTAAAACCAAGACCTAGCATAGCAGCCATTTTGCGACTTGCGAAAACTTTTGAAATTAAAAGCGATTCATCAATATATTTTAGAGCCCTACTAGAAATCATAAATGTGGGTTTTCATAGATTTTTGCCTACTCATAAATATGCTATATATTATATTCAATTAAGTTTAGCCTATTAATTTTTAAATATCTTCAATTTTAAATATTTAATTCACCAAACCAATACAACGGATAGATTTGAATGCATTTAAATTTCGGTTTGTAATAGGAAAATTTAATGGGTAGGAAATATTTTTTAGCGGATCCCGCATATAATAAACATGTTTATCTCTTCCAAGGACCATGGCCCAATGCGATCTTCCATTTGGTAAATTATCAAACTGCACCAAGGGGTAACTACCGTTTACAATACACTTATCTATTATCTGTTTTGATACTGTATTATAAACAGTTGCTTTTGCTTTTCCTTTTGTAACACGGCGTATGCCGTCCCAAATTAACCAACCTTCTGACGTAAAACCATCGTAAAGATTGAGCGCACTATTAAGTTCAGATGGGTTCATTTGAAAACCTAAATTTGTTAGTGCCATGGCTGATGCAGTTAACAGGCAACCATCACTCGCAATTGTATCTGAAGTTTTACCCAGCCGTTGAGAACCCCACCTTCTATCTTTCTGTATAAATTTAGCTCGGTCCGGGAGATATAAATTACTCTTTTGGTTGTTACTGTAGTTTACAGAAGCTGGCGTTACTGGTGATGCGCAACTTAACAAAAAAATAGGCAAGCAAAGTATAATAAGATAATTTTTCATGATTAAAAACTAATGTACAAACGTTAATATAGAGTTTTCGAAACCCAATATATACCATTATATTATATAAAATACTTGTCCAAAACATAACTGATCCTTAAAAGATAACTACTGTGAGTGCATATGCCAAAAATTAATCTTTTAATATTTAAGTCATTGGCTATCTTTTCGTTATCCTTTTCAACTTCATTTACAGCTGTTCCTCAAAATAGCTTATTAACTGCAGATAGCTTTGAATCTTTAATATATGACTTTGAAAAGTATGAAATAAATATCAATCCTATAAAAAGTGGACAATTAGGAAATAGACCAGCTCTACGAATGCTCCCAAACGTAAGCATAGAGGCTCAGAAAGACAATGAAGCTTTAATAGAAAGTTTTATTCAGAGACATCTAGCTCTCTCCAAAGAACAAATGGATGAAAATATTAAACTGAGTTACGAATTATTAGGCTTTGAACTAAATCAAAGAAAACGCTTATTTCCATATGATACTATGAGGATACCATTCACAAATGATAGCGGTTTTTTCAATGAAATGAGTTATATATCACGTCAAACAAAATTTGAAGTAATTGATGATTATGACGCATATGCCTCTAGACTATCAAAGCTTCCAAAGTATTTCGAAGAACATAAAAAAAATATGCGCAGAGGGATTAATACACAATTTACTGCTTCAGTAGAAATTATGCCTGGCATTATAAAAGTTATAGATCAACTTAGTAAAGGCGATCCTAAAGAGCACCCTTTCTATATACCGTTCAAAAATTACCCCCATAATTTTAACCATGAAGAAAAAAATCGATTAGATATACTGGGTGAAACAACAGTAATTAATTCTGTTTTACCCGCATATAAAGACCTTAAAGAGTTTATTGAAAGTGAATACCTACCAAAAACAAGATTAAATATTGGTATTGGGACAAACAATAATAATAGGGAATATTACAAAGCTCTCATTAAAAATTTCACAACATTAGAAATAACACCAGACGAAGTCCATAATATTGGAGTTCATGAAGTACAGAGAATTAGATCAGAAATGGATGCGGTTATTCGTACAACTAATTTTAAAGGTACATTTAGTGATTTTTTGAAATTCTTGAGGACAAGCCCTCAATTTTATGCCTCCACTAAAAAACAATTACTCAAAGAGGCCTCTTATCTCGCTAAAAAGATAGATGGAAGAATGCCTGAGTTTTTTCAAACATTGCCACGTTTACCATATGGAATAATTCCAGTACCGAAAGAAATTCAAGAGAACTACACAACTGGCCGTTATTGGGGAGGGAGCCCTGAACTTAACAAAGCAGGAAATTATGTAGTTAATACTTACGACTTAAAACAAAGACCCCTTTACAACCTGCCGGCACTCACAGCTCATGAAGGGGTTCCGGGTCATCACCATCAAATTGCACTTAGCCAAGAAATAAAAAATGTTCCTTCCTTCCGAAAAGATATCCACGTTAGCGCTTATGTAGAGGGTTGGGGGTTATATGCTGAAAAATTAGCTGGTGAAATGGGAATTTATGAAACTGCATATGATAAATTTGGGCAGCTCACCTATGAAATGTGGAGAGCCTGCAGACTTTTAGTTGATACTGGAATCCACTGGAAAGGTTGGAATCGTGAAAAAGCAGAAGAATGTTTTTTTAATAATACGGCGCTGGCTCCCTACAACATAAAAACAGAAGTTGACAGATACATAAGCTGGCCAGGACAAGCAGTATCTTACAAAATAGGTGAACTTAAAATACTAGAATTGAGAAAATTTTCTGAAAGCCAGCTTGGCCATAAATTTAATATTAGAGAATTTCACGACCAAGTTTTAATCAATGGTAGTCTTCCGTTAAATATCCTCGAACGAAAAATAAAAGAGTGGGTCAAAAATAAGCTTTAGTCTTGTTATGAATATAATTAATAGGTTTGTATCAAATTTTTAATAATTTTTAGGCTTTTTAGCAGAAAATTTAGAATAATATATTTTCAATTTATCCAGGTCTTTCTCTGTATTTCCACTCGGTATAAAAAAATTATCTAAAATTATTCTCTTAGTATTAAAATCGAAAGCAGCTTTAAAAATTCTTGCATCAACTGCTTCTGCAATGTGCAAAAATCCAGTTCGCCATTGTTTTGTTTTTGATCGAGTACCTTCGGGTGCAATTGCTATTAGTGACCCCTTAAGTTTTTCCATATTTTCTACAGCTTCTTTAACAAGGCCTGAACCAGGCTTATTCTTATCGACAGGTATTCCTCCCATATATTTTAGAAACCTGCCTAAAAAGGGTTTTTTGAATAATGTGTGTTTTCCAAAAAAAGATATCTTTGCATCTAAACCTATTATTGCTATAAAACCAAAAAATCCATCCCAGTTAGATGTATGCGGCGCCGCTATAAGGACTAAATTTTCATTTTCTCTCATTTCAGGAATTCTTCCTTCAATTGTCCAACCAAATACTCTTAGCATCAATCTAGCAAGAAACTGTATTGCTTTTGGTCTATATGCCCTAAAAGCTTTAGGTATTTTATTTACATAAAATATAGGTCTATCACTTTTAATTTTAGTCATTTTTATAAAATAAAAAAAACATTTTGAGCTGGGCGGCAGACTATAGCCCTATCATTCTTTATTGCTATTGGCCTCTCAATCAGTTTTGGATTTTTGATCATAGCTTCAACTAAAATTTTTTCGTTGCTCTCTTGTTTTAAATTTAAATTTTTAAAAGCAGGTTCATTTTTACGTATAAGTTCTCGAGCAGATTGATAGTCTAACTTCTTCAATAGGCTATAAATTTTATCAGCCGTAAGACTATTTTCCATATACTTAAAAACATTATAATCAATGCTCTTTTCATCAAGCAAAGCTAAAAGTTCACGGGATTTAGAGCACCTAGGGTTATGATAAATTATTAAAGTCATTAAGAATCCTGTTGACAGCCAAATGTAGCCTCCAAAGACAAATATGAAAAGCACTTAAGTAATTTTAATTGGTTTGAAGTTTTATTTTTGTTTTTCAGTCATAAAGATAAACTTTTAGATGGTAATAATAAAGTTAATTTCTGGTTTAGACATTTATGATACATTGAATTTAAAGGTAAATAGTTAAATGAATGAAATTCCATATCAAATTTTTGCAGAAGAAAAATTCCTTTCAGTTATTGATATATTCAAATCAAATTTTGAGAGCAAACAAGAACATGGAGCACAATTTTGTGCTTATAAAAATGGTGAATTAATTCTTGATTTGCACGGAGGGTGGGCTGATAAAAAAAAATCAAGGGTAATAAACCCAAGTACATTATTTTCTGTTTTTTCATCCGGTAAAGCAGTTGCCTCTTTGGTAATAGCGCATTTAGTGGAACAAAATTATTTAAGTTATGATCAGTTAGTAAGTAGTATATGGCCTGAATTTGCAGAGCATGGGAAAAATAATTTGACTATCGCTCAACTTTTATCCCATCAATCTGGTCTATCAGGTATTAGTTGTCCAAATTGGACAAATGAAGATTGGTACTCATGGGAGAAAACTTGTAACACCCTCGCTAATCAAAAACCTATATTTTTGCCAGGAAAGCTTAATGGCTATCACCCCATAACATTTGGCTTCCTGATTGGAGAGATTGCTCGTCGCGCTGATAAGGATATGCGCTCACTTGGCAAGATACTAAGAGAGGATATCTGCGATCCTAATAATCTGGACATATGGATTGGACTACCTAAAAATAAACATAATGACTGTTCAGAAATTATTAAACCAAATAAATTAGCTAATCTTGGAGAAATTAATGCTGCAACAGAATTTGCTTTTTTAAAGAACTGGTCGACTCCCAACCCAAAACCATTAGATAGATGGCGTGAAGCAGAGTTTGCAGGCAATAATTGTCATGCAAATGCAAAGTCTTTGGCTCAAATAATGCAAATGGCGGTTAACGGAAATATAAATACAAAAAACTATCTATCAGAAGAGAAAGTACTAAGTTTAAGAAAATCTCATAGTAGCGGGCCTGATCTCGTATTACCCTTTATTTTAGATTTTGGAGCAGGCTTAATGAAAAATGCTCCAAATTATTTTTATGGGCCTTATCCAGAAACAGTAGGTCATAGTGGCTGGGGAGGTTCTTGTGTTTTTGCTGATCACATCAATGGCATATCTGGTGCATATGTGATGAATAAACAGAATAATACATTAATAGGTGACCTAAGACCTAAGCGAATTATAGACGAAATGTATAATTGCCTTTAAAAGGCCAATAGGAGAGAAACGTGTCAGAAAATGATTACATACAAAAATTATGGGAAATTGGTCCCAGCATGGCGGAACATACGCCCCACGGAAAAGAATTAGGTATAAAATTTGTTGCCGTTGATAAAGGCAGAGCAACCATGAGCTTGCCCTACAATACCGAACTAATCGGAGACCCCAAAACAAGAGTGCTTCACGGAGGAGCGGTGACCACTTTACTTGATCAAGCTTGTGGACTAGCTGCCATAGCCGGATTTGATGAACCAAGGATGTGTGCAACACTAAATCTATCTATAGATTATATGCGAGCAGCTGAGCCCGGAAAAACAATAATCGCACAAGCTCATTGTTATAAGGCTACTAAACACGTGGCTTTTTTGCGTGCGGTGGCACACGATGGCGATGAAACTGATCCTGTTGCAACCGCTCAAGCTACTTTTATGGCGACTAGCATGCTCAAAAAGGATATAAGAAATGTTTGAGCAAGAAAGAATTATTAAAGCCCTATCTCAAATTCCATATTCAATAACTTTAGGAGTCAAGCCAATATTTATTGGGGAGGAGTTTACTTTGAGGATGCCCTTCAAAAACTCAAATATTGGCAATCCCACATTACCTGCATTACATGGGGGAGCAATCAGTGGTCTCATGGAAATAGCTGCAATTGCCCAGTTATATATAACAACCAATGGAAAAAGCCTTTCTAAACCCATTGGCATAAATGTAGACTACCTACGCAAAGGTTTACCAAAAGACACTTATGCAAGAGCTGTTGTATTCAAACAAGGAGCTCGCGTTGCAAATGTTAGAGTAAGGTCTTGGCAGGAAGATTACAGCAAGCCAATAGCAGTAATGCATGGCCACTACCTAACTGATAAAGCCGATTAATGTCTACTTCAAAGGCTTTGAACTTAACATACAGAAATGTTTTTTCTCAAAGTTGGCCAATAATGTTAGCAAATGCTGCAGCACCCATTGTAGGACTTGTAGATACTTTAGTAATAGGAAGGTTTAGCTCCACAACAGCCTTGGCTGGAATAGGTTTAGGTGCCGTGATCTATGGAATTGCATATTGGGGATTTGGGTTTTTGCGTATGAGCACAGCTGGCCTGGCTGCTCAAAGTTTTGGTGCTGAAAGATATTCTGAAGTTCAAGCACACCTTGCCCGTGCAATTCCGCTAGGCATACTTATAGGTCTTGGTATATTCATCATGCAAATACCTCTACTCAATGGAGCACTTCTTGTGTTTTCAGGAACTCCAGATACAGAAAGTTCTGCGTCTATATATATACAGGCAAGGATTTGGGGGCTACCTGCAACACTTGCATCAATTGCCCTCATGGGGTGGTTCGTTGGCATTAGTCGATCAAGCCTCGCATTAAAAATGCAAATAGCCTTAAACGCAGTCAATATAATACTTTCTCCTATATTTGTAATACAGTTCGGGTGGGGGTTATGGGGAGTTGGTATAGCTTCAGCTATAGCCGAATGGTTTGGGCTCATAGTCGGATTATGGCTTGCACACTCTGAAATTATCAAACAAGGAGGTCTTATAAAAAAGGCTTTTTCAATTGATAGTTTATTGGATGCACCATCGATAAAGAAACTTGGAGTTACGAACAGCAATATTTTTATTCGTACAATGTGCCTCACTGTTGGCTTTAGCTTTTTTGGTAATGCGGCTGCAGCTCAAGGTATCATATTTCTGGCTAGTTATCATATCTTAATGCAATTTATCACAATGATAGCACTTGTGCTGGATGCTTTCGCTCATACAGCAGAAGCATTTGTTGGTTCAGCTTATGGAGCAAAAAATTTACAAAATTTTGATAAGTCTGTTAAATTAACGACGGATTTTTCTATTATTTTTGCTTTTATATTAAGTTTGGTAATTTTTATACTTGGCCCCTTTGCAATTGAATTTTTATCTACTGATGAAAATGTTATATCTACCGCGAATAGGTACTTACCTTACTGCGCATTGACACCTATTATTGGATTTGCAGCATGGCAATTAGACGGTATATTTATTGGTACAACTAGCACTCGTGAAATGAGGAACGCTGGCATTGTGGCAGTCATAATTTATATCTTAGCTCATTATTTAATAACCATTAAACTTGAAAAGGATGGCATCTGGATCTCTTTTTTAATATATTATTTAGCACGTGCATTTACTTTATCTTATTATTATCCATCCATAAGAAAAAGAATATACTCCTCTTTATAGTATAATATTTTTGTAGGAGCTAAGGTTTAACTTTGCTAAACATACATATGCCAGGACCAAAACCCTTAATACAATGTACACCTCCCAAACTCATTTGGAGAGATAAAAATACACCTATTTCAAAAGATTATGATGATATATATTTTTCCTCAGAAGGAGCAGTCTCAGAAACTGAAACTATTTTTTTGAAAGCATGCGGGATTCCCGAAAGATGGAAAGATTTAGAAAACTTTACGATCTGTGAGTTAGGTTTTGGTTCCGGGACTAATTTTCTTACAACTATGAAAATGTGGCAAAAAACAAAACCAAAACAAGGAAGGCTTCATTATCTATCGATTGAAAAGCATCCTTTTGAAAAATCCCAGCTACAAGAAATTTTATTATCATTACCTGAGCTCAAAAATTTTAGTGATGAATTAATAAAAGTCTGGCCAGGCCCTGTAAAGGGATTTCATAGACTGCACTTTGGAGATGTCAGCTTAACTTTAATTCATGATAATGCCTTTGACGCATTACATGAGATAGATGCCAGAGTTGATGCATGGTTTCTAGATGGCTTCAGCCCCTCGAAAAACCCAGATATGTGGTCGGATGAAATAATAGAAAAAATATATGATTTGTCAGCAAAGGGAGCTCGATTAGGAACTTTTACAGCTGCTGGAGCAGTAAAAAAATCCTTAGAAAAAGTAGGTTTTAAAGTTCACAAAAGGGAAGGTTTTGGTCGTAAACGTCATAGGCTTGAAGCTATACTGGAAGGGAAAAGAGTTAATAAGAAAATTATGCTTGCGCCGACTATAATTGGAGCCGGTATTGCAGGGGCATCACTAGCATTAGCTTTTAAAAGACGGGGAATTATTCCGCAAATAGTTCATAAAGAAGATTTTATAGCAGCAAGTCACAATATAGTTGCATTAGTTAAACCCAGATTAGACCTACAAGATAGACCTGAAAGTAGGTTTTTTTTAAATAGCTACCTTTATGCTTTAAATTTGTATAAAGATCACTCCTTAAAAAAAGGGGTTACTCAAATACCAAAATCGAGTGACGAAATAATACGATTTAAAAAGTTATGCTCTCAATCCCCACTGCCTAAAAAGCATCTAAAATATGATGGTACAGAGAATAAACTTAAACTTGGGAAATCTTTGATTATATGCCCAAAACTAATAATTAATAACTGGCTTAAAGGTATTCATTTAAAGCAAGAAATACCAAAAAATTCAGATTTAAAGTTTTTAGCGGCAGGTTTCGGACTGAAAAATATGCTTCAAGTCGAAAACATTCCTTTAAGGTTTACGCGAGGTCAAATATCATCTGTAAAAGCAAAACTTAAGAGTACATTAAGCTATGGTGGATACGCTATACCTATAGGGGGGCATGTAATTGTTGGGGCTACTCATAATAGGCTTGATGGAAATAACCCTTTTACACCCAGAGTATCTGACGACATTGAAAATATTAACAATTTAAAAAACTTTACAGGCATAGCTGCCACTATATCTGGCGAGGACTCTAGGTCGTCAGTGAGAGTAACCTCTAAAAATACCCTCCCAATTATAAGTCAGTTGGATACAAATACTTGGCTTTTTACTGGACTTGGATCACGGGGATTTACGTTTGCACCCTTATTGGCAGAAGCTATAGTTAGTAAAATATTACAAGAACCTATGCCTATCGCAAAGAGTGTTTGGGCTAAGTTTGATTACACTAATGTTAATTAAATTTTTCTGATTTCTACAGAAATATTGTTTAAAACAGCATTTCCTGAAAGATTATCTAATATAGAGGGGTCTGTAAGGTCGTTGATAGATACCCCTGGTTTTTTTCCAGCTTCTGTAAGCTTAACCCCTGCTCTACCATGCCCATATCCGTGAGGAATAGAGACAACTGACTGCATGATATCCTCTGTTATTTCAACAGGTAACTGAACTGATCCGATTTCATTGTATACCTCAACAAGTTCATTATTATCCAATCTAAGCATAGCAGCATCCTTAGGATTTATCATTAATGTGCAGCGGTTGGGGCCCTTAATCAGACGTTTAGAGTTATGCAGCCAACTATTGTTAGAGCGAACATGCCTGCGCCCAATCAAATTGAAACCGGAAGCCTTTGGCAATTTAAATGCTTCCTCAAACACTCTTAAATCTTTTAAAATTATATCGGGGGCACAATGAATTAATTTATCTTCTGTTTTGAGCCTTTCCGGTAATCTTGGATTTAAAGGCCCCAAGTCGTAACCATTGTTATTAGCTTTGAGTTGGGCCAAATTTATGCCATGCTTTGAAGATCTTAAGAATTGATCAAGTAATTCTGGCGGACTCACTCTTGGGGTTGGCGTAAGGTTACCGCCCTCGCGCAAAAGAGCATCAGTTAAATCAGCCATTATTTCCCAGTCTGACAAACTATTTTCTTTTTTTTCAAAAAGGGCGGGTGAATAATCAACATAATTTCTTATAGCAAGCGGAGCAAAGAAAAGCGGATAATGGTCTTTTTCAAGCGGCCCGCATGGTGGTAATATATAATCGGCGTGACGAGATGTTTCATTAATATACATATCGATAGAAACCATTAATTCTAAACTTTTAAAAGCTAAGTCTATTTGTTTTCCTCCTGGCGCGGATAAAACTGGGTTAGCCGCTATCGTAAGTAACGCTCCAATCTGTCCATCACCTTTTGTGATGATCTCAGAGGCTAACTCAGCAGCTGGCAACTCTCCAAGAACTTCAGGACGCCCCGAAACGCGTTGGTGATATCTAGCATATGAGCCTGTACCACTTCTTTCCACAGGGTCAATAACTGGGTCAGGAAACATTACTCCACCTTCCTTATCTACATTACCAGTGGCAATGTTTAATAATTGAATTAACCAATGGTTTAATGTTCCGTGTTTTGTAACTGATATACCCATACGCCCATAAACTATAGCTGGCTTACCTGATCCAAGTTGCTCCGCTATCGATAAAATTATTTGGGGGCTAATCCCACAATAATTTGATAAGTCTTCAAGTGAAAATCTACGAACAAAACTCATGGCCTTATCCCAATCCTTTAAGAATGCACTCAAATGTCTAGGGTTAATTAAATCATGCTCTCCTAAAGTTAATAATAATCCTATAAAAAAAGCTGTGTCAGTTCCTGGTTTAACATAATAATGCTCATCAGCTAATTTAGCAGTTTCTGTCCTTCTTGGGTCAATAACAACAAACTTTCCTCCACGGTCTTGTAATTTCTTAATACGGTTTTTAACATTTGGAACTGTCCAAAGAGAGCCATTGGAAGCTAAAGGGTTACCTCCTACACATAGCATATACATAGTTCGATCTATATCGGGTACAGGATACAAAGCATTGTGACCGTAAACCCACTTTTGGCATACCATATGAGGGATCTGGTCAAGAGTTGATGCTGAATATATTCCTATAACGCCCCAAGCCTTCTTTAATCCACGCATAAAGAAACTACTAGAGTAGTTATGAACATTTGGGTTTCCAGCAAAAATTGCTGATGCTTTTTTATTTTTTAATATTGCCTTATGCTTTTTTGCTATGTCAGAAAAAGCTTCTGACCAAGTTACTTCCTTCCAACCAGTTTTAGTTTTTTTAATTGGATGCCTTAATCTATCAGGGTCATCCTGAATATCTGGAATTGCAGTGGCCTTTGGACATATATAACCTTGGGATAAGACATGATCAGGGTTACCCGTTACTTTTGTAACTTTATTACCCTCGATAGTCATAAGTGTCCCACAATTAGCTTCGCATATGTGGCAAGTACGTGCGTAAATCTCGCTCATTAGATCTCCTAACTAAAGGTTACTATAACCAAATAGTACTGCAGGATAAGAATAATTAGAAGTAAATAAATTATTATAATAAGCTATTTAAGCCGACGTCGTATAGGGTTAGGTCCCAATGCACGCACACTACCGCCCCTTCGTCTGGAGGGCTGATAAGCAACTCTACTATGAGCAGTACAATAAGGTTCATCTTTATCTTCAGTTTTTCTTCCACAAAAACGAAATTCAGATGTACTTGGGTCACCAATAGGCCATTTACACATATGATCTCTGATAGTTAATATAGTAGCATATTTACCATTAGCCATTGGTTTGGCTTCAATTGGAGGCGGTGGTGGAGGAACAGAAATTGTTGACCGTTGCTTTCTTGGTGCTGAAGGCAACCTAGCTGCTCTTGTGCGAGCCGCCGTAGTTTTTCGAGTTGGTTTTTTTGTAGGATTTGAAGGTTTGGCTCTGCCTGATAATCCAAGGCGGTGAACTTTGCCTATAACAGCATTCCTCGTAACTTCACCGAGTTCTTTGGCAATCTGGCTTGCTGACAAACCCTCTGCCCATAGTTTAGTAAGTATTTCAACTCGATCCTCTGTCCATGCCATTTTAAAATACTCCCCTAATCGGTATCTTGAAAAAGCTCTTTCAATAAAAACACTGCGCACACAATATATAGTTTATTAAAAACAGCTATAAAACTAAATTACACAATATACAGTATATAATGTTGTAAAAACCACAAGATAGGCATGCAAAGCTATCCACAGAAATCAACATATAGATATAATAATTTATAGAAAAATTTACCTCAAATGTATTCATCCTAGCACTTGGCTTGCAAATAAGGTCATGTTAGTGCGGTGGTTAGTAAAAAGGTATTAATTATGAATAAATCAGGTTTGCAATCCTTACCAACCCCCAAAGTTCATGAATTTGGTTTAGTGAACTGGATGGGACTAGCTACATTATATAAAAAGGAAATAAAACGATTTATGCGTGTTGGTCCGCAAACTTTACTCGCACCTGTAATTTCCAACCTTTTGTATATGACAGTATTTGTACTAGCCTTCTCAGCACTAAGGCCTGACCCTAAATCTTTTATGGCATTCCTTGCACCGGGCTTGGTGATGTTGGGCATTTTAAATAATGCAGCAGCAAATAGTTCATCATCAATAATGACAGGGAAACTAATGGGTAGCATTTCAGATGTTTTAATGCCGCCGTTATCCTATTTTGAACTAGCTATCGGCTGGATCGGGGGGGCTGCAACTAGGGGCATTATCGTTGCATTGGTTACCTCGCTAGCACTCAGTTTTTTTACACCTATGTATCCAAGTAAAATCTGGGCAATACTCTACTTTGGTATATCGGCGGCAGTTATGATGGGCATGGTTGGAGTTCTATCAGGAATATGGGCAGAGAAATTTGATCAATTAGCCGTAGTAAATCAATTTATTATCCTGCCTCTATCGTTTTTGTCTGGAACATTTTATTCAATTGAAGTTTTACCTAAATCCTTCCAAGAATTAATTTTATTTAATCCTCTTTTTTATTTAATAGATGGATTTAGATATGGATTTTTAGGAGTTTCGGACGGCCCGATAATAACAGGCGTTATAACTATTTTTCTGATCAATATAATACTTTTCTTCATAGTGTTGAAAGTCGTTAAATCAGGATGGCGAATTAAATCTTAAGGAATAAAAAATGGCACTTGGCGATTACTTATATGATACTTATAACCCCCCGAAACAAACCTTTATAAGGGGTGAAGGAGCATATCTTTATACAGAAAATGGTGATAAATATTTAGACTTTATTGCTGGGATTTCAGTTAATTGTCTTGGACACAATCACCCGTCTCCAAAGAAAGCCTTAATAGAGCAAGCCAACAAGGTATGGCATTTATCAGGAATGTTTCAGTTACCAGGTGCAAAAGCTCTTGCGGAAAAATATTGCCTGGCGTTGCCATTTGCGGAAAAAGTTTTTTTTACTAACTCTGGGGCTGAAGCGCTCGAATGTGCCATGAAATCAGCTCGCAAATACCATTACGATAATGGCGATACGGAAAAAGTTGATATTATAACATTTCAAGGAGCTTTTCACGGTAGAACTTTTGCTACTATCAATGCGGGGGGTAATCCTAAATACCTAAAGGGCTTCGGGCCAGCTTTACCTGGTTTCATCCACCTGCCTTTTGCTGATCACAAAGCGCTTAAAAAAGCAATCTCAAAAACTACAGCAGCAATACTTATAGAGCCCGTACAAGGCGAGGGTGGTTTAAGGCCTGTGCCAGATCAATGCTTATTAGGATTACGCAAGATTTGTGATGATAATAATATTTTGTTAATTTACGATGAAGTGCAATGTGGCGCAGGAAGAACAGGGCGTCTTTTCGCTCATCAATGGGTAGAAGGAGCAGAACCCGATATAATGGCAGTAGCAAAAGGAGTTGGCGGAGGGTTTCCTCTTGGGGCATGTATAGCTAGCGCAAAGGTTGGAGCGGGCATGGTACCCGGCACACACGGCTCAACTTATGGCGGAAACCCATTAGCAACTGCAGTCGGAAACGCTGTTTGGGATGAAATATCCAAACCTAATTTTCTGAAGAATATTAATATGGTTTCTGATTTAATAAAAAAAGAATTTGAACAATTAAAATATGAATTTCCTGATGTTGTACAAGAGCTCCGAGGAAAAGGTTTACTATGTGGAATGAAGCTTAAAAAATCAGCATTAGAAGTTAGAAAAATGATGTTAGAGAAGTTTATGCTTGGAGGCTCAGCAGGTGACAATGTTTTACGTCTTGCTCCTCCGTTAATTATAAATGAAACGCATGTAAATGAAGCAGTAGTTATTTTAAGGTCATGCTTTGAAGAAGCTAAAAAACTTAATGATTTTGAAGTTTAGCTTAATGCTAATTGCGCCTGTCAGAAAAAACTGACATTTGCATAGAAAATATAAGTAATTTTTTGTAAGTATTATTCTTTATGTTAGGAGTAAAAAATGACCACCCCAAAGCATTTTCTTTCATTGGCGGATATACAGACATCTGAGCTAAGAAGTATTCTAGATGAAGCACACAGGATGAAAAAAAATCGAATAGGCTTACGAAAAGGTGAGTTAGATAATGACGCTCCATTAAAAGGGGAAACAATTGCTTTAATTTTCGAAAAATCAAGCACTCGGACACGTTTTTCTTTTGATATGGCCATCAGACAGCTCGGTGGAGGCTCTATTACTGCTACCAGTAACGATATGCAATTGGGCAGAGGCGAAACTATAGAAGATACTGCCAAAGTGCTATCTGGCTATATTGATGCAATCATGCTACGTGCAAAAAATCATGAAACTATACTTAACTTAGCAGCCAATGCCAATATTCCTGTGATCAATGGATTAACAGATTTTAATCACCCTTGCCAAATAATGGCTGATTTACTAACTCTTGAAGAGCAGACAACTTTAAAGGCGGGTCAGCTAAAAAACATGACACTTACTTGGGTAGGTGACGGCAATAATGTTGCGAATAGTTTTATAAATGCTGCAGTAAAGTTTAAATATAAATTAAGATTATCCTCTCCAAAAGGTTATGAAGTAAAAAAGAGTATTTTAGATGCTGCTAGGTCTCATGGAGCAGATATTGAAGTTATAAAAAATCCATTACAGGCTTGTACAGGCACCGATGTTGTTATTGCCGATACCTTTGTGTCTATGGGCGATAAAAACTCAGAAAAAAGATTAGAAGATTTATCCGCCTATCAAGTAAATGATAAATTAATGAATGCTGCAGCAAAAAATTCTATATTTCTGCATTGCTTGCCGGCCCACCGTGGAGAAGAAGTAAGTGCAAGCGTGATAGATGGGCCTAAGAGTGTTGTTATCCAGGAAGCCGAAAATAGACTTCATGCACAAAAATCTATAATTAAATGGTGCCTTAACAGTTAGAAAATACAAGAAAAAATGTTATGCCAAAAAATATAAATCGTAGACAAATCCTAGGTGGATTAACGGCCACAAGTGCTTTCGCATGTTCGCCAAAAAATATATCAAGCTATAATGCTGAAGAAAAAAGTCATTCTGGTGAATTTTTACATGGGGTTGCCTCAGGGGATCCAAAGTTTGATAAAGTTATAATATGGACTCGGATAACGCCAAAAGACCCGCAACTAGGACAACTACGTGTTAAATGGGAGTTATCTAAAAATGAAAATTTTGAAATAATAGCTAAGTCAGGTTTTTTTTCATCCCAATTATCTCGAGATTTTACTGTAAAAATCGATGTTAAAAATCTTATGGCTAACACAGAATATTATTATAGATTTCATTTTAATAAAAATACCTCGCCGATAGGGAAAACAAAAACACTTCCTAAGGGTGATATAGAAAAAGCAAGTTTTGCTGTTGTTTCATGCTCTAATTGGGAGCATGGATATTTTAATGTTTATGATCACATAGCACGTCAAGATCATTTCGATGCAGTTATTCACCTAGGAGACTATTACTATGAATACGGTGCAGGAGAATACGAGGGGGCTTCAGGAACTAATCTAAATCGAATACATTCACCTGAACATGAAATAATAACACTTGACGATTATCGCAAAAGACACGCACAATATAGAAGTGACAGTAGCTTACAGTTACTAACTCAAAAATTACCTCTTATAGCAATATGGGATGATCACGAAACAAGTAATGATAGTTGGAAAGCAGGGGCAGATAACCACGGTCCCAATGAAGGTGATTGGAAAGATAGAAAACATGCGGCTTTAAGGGCTTATTATGAATGGATGCCAGTAAGAGAGCCAAAGCTAGAGCGATTAAAAAGTGATATATTTCGAAGTTTTGAGTGGGGCAACCTACTAACTCTAATAACTGTTGAAACTCGGCTGACTGCAAGGGCAGAACCTTTAGTTATGGAAGAGCATTATGATTTAATTACAAGTCCAGGAGGAGCTGAAAACTTTAAATCTGATATATTAAATGACCCAACTCGAGAAATGTTTGGTATAACTCAAAGTGAATTTATAATTAATGAACTTAAAAAATCAAAATCCTCTGGAACCTCTTGGCGAGTAATTGCAAACCAAGTTATTATGGGTCGCTTACATACCACCGACCTAGAGCCTTACATTGATGAAAGTACTTTGAATTTAATTGAAAAAGATTGGCAAGGGGTTCGTGAAAGTATTCAACTCTCTAAGTATAAACTGCCGGTTTATCCTGATAGCTGGGATGGATATCCATACGCTAGGGAAAGATTTTATAAAGAATTAATAACTGAAGGAATAAAAGATATTATTGTACTTACTGGCGATGCACATGAGTTTTGGATAAATGACCTTACTTCTAAAAATAAAGAAAAAGTCGGAATAGAGTGCGTTACCTCTTCAGTATCTTCAAAAACAATGACAGCTTATTTAGGTGGCAATACAGCAGATTACTCTTTACTTCTTACACAAGCAAACCCTGATGCTCGTTATTATAACGCACTTCATAATGGCTATATAGACTTCTCATTAAATCAAGAAGCGGGCAAAGTTAAGTTGATAGGAGTATCAACTGTTGCGAGTCAAAAATATGAAGCATTTGAGATTGCGAGCTTTAATTTAAAAAAGCAAAGCGATACAATTACTGCAACAAAACCAAAGGGGTTAAATTTAAAACAAAGAGTACTCTTTGAAGGTATAGGTCAAGCTAAGCACTAAGCTTTTTTAGCCTCCAAGCTAAAAGCATGAATTTGAGAAATTTCTTCATCAAGTAACTCCATAACAAGTCTATGAATTTGCAATCTGTTAAGTCCATCAAACTTTTTACTGATAATTACCACATGAAAATGGCTTTCTTTCCCGCCACCATCCAGTCCATGTTTGATAGCTCCTTGATGATGAGAATGTTTCGCAGATTCATCTATAACCTCTAGGTGCGTCGGATTGAAACTTTCTTGTAATTTTCTCTTGATTGATTCACTTAAAATGCCCATTTTAACCAGTCCTTAAAAAACAACCAAAACACAAACCCTTAACGTAACAGTATATATGACAAATAATTTTGAATACAAACCCAAAGGCATAGATATCCGTGTAAATAAGGGTAAAAAGAAAGTAGACCCTAATCAACAAGTGTGTGATTGGGCCGGTTGCGTTAGCATGGGAGGGTGCAGGGCACCTAAATCTCCAGATAGCGTAGGAAAAGAATATTATAATTTTTGCACCCAACATGCCCGCGAATATAATAAAAATTGGAATTTCTTCTCAAACATGAGTGATGAGGATATTGCAGAATGGCAAATTGGAGCTCGCCATGGCCATAGGCCCACATGGGATGTACGTAAAAATACAGCAGAAAGGGCTTCCGCACAAAAAAAACGAAAAGCAGGTTCGACAGCTGCTACAGCTGAAGGTTATTCAATATTTGGTGAAGGTAAAATAACAGATCAGACTGAGGCACCAAGAAGGCGTAGTTTGTCCAAATTACAGCTTAAGGCTTTAAATGACCTTGGGCTAGACGATACGGCCTCCAAAGCAGATGTAAGAAAGCGTTACACACAATTAGTTAAGCAGCTTCATCCAGATACGAATCAAGGCAAACGGAATACTGAAGAAAGTTATCAGCGCGTAGTCAGTGCAATGAAAGTTCTACGAACAACAAACCTTGGCTAAAAATTTTACATTAACCTAAAACGGATAAGCAGATGAACGAAAAATTTCCAATTTTTAAACCGGACACATTCGTATCGGCGAGAGAAACCTTTAATACTAATTTTGATATGCAGGTACCTGCATTTAGTAAAAAGTCTGAATATGTACCAACTATAGATAATGCATATTTATTTGATTCTAAAACAACTCAAGCGATTTGCGCCGGGTTTGCTAATGATAGGCGGGTCATGCTTCAGGGTTATCATGGAACTGGCAAATCAACACATATTGAACAGGTGGCAGCTCGACTTAATTGGCCAATGGTCAGAATAAATTTAGACTCACATGTGAGTAGAATAGATCTCATAGGTAAAGATGCCATCGTTTTAAAGGATGGAAAACAAATTACAGAATTCCGTGAGGGCCTATTACCTTGGGCACTTCAAAACCCTGTCGCATTAGTTTTTGATGAATATGATGCGGGACGGCCAGATGTTATGTTTGTTATACAACGTGTCTTAGAGGCTCAAGGCAGACTAACTCTATTAGATCAGAGCAAAGTTATTACACCACATATTGCTTTTAGGCTTTTTGCTACAACCAATACTGTCGGACTAGGGGATACGTCAGGCTTATATCATGGAACACAACAAATAAACCAAGGCCAAATGGATAGATGGAGCATTGTATGTCAACTAAATTATCTCTCCCATCAAGAGGAAGAAGCGATAGTATTAGCTAAATCACCAACTTATAAAACTCAAGAAGGCAAGGATATAATTGCTTCCATGGTTAGGGTTGCAGATATGACCCGTAGTAGCTTTATTGCAGGTGACATATCTACAGTGATGAGCCCGAGAACAGTTATGAATTGGGCAGAAAATGCACGTATTTTTGATAATGATATTGCACAAGCCTTTAGACTCACATTTTTAAATAAATGTGATGAATTAGAAAGGCCTATAATTAATGAGTTTTATCAAAGAGCATTCGGAAATGATCTAGCAGAATCAGCAATATCTGGCTTAGTTAGTTAAAACAGTTAATGAGTAAAAATACTCCAGTTGATAAATTTAAAAATGCTATTAGTGCATCAACAAAAGCCTTAGCTGGCGACCCAAATATAGAAATTTCTTTTGGCGGGGACGTTGCTGGTTTAGTGCGCGACCAAGTAATGCTACCTAGCTTGCCTGCTAAATTAAGCTATCAGGAGATTTCAAAAATTAGGGGAGAAGCAGATGGAATAGCATTATATTTGGCTCACCATGACAAGACTATTCATAAAAAGTACCAACCCGGAATTGGTCCAAGAAGGGCAATATATGAAGCAATAGAAACCGCAAGAGTTGAAGCGGTTGGTAGTAAATACTTGAAAGGTGTTAGCTCTAACCTTTTTGCTTCTGCATTTGCAAGGGGCCTACGAAAAGGTTTCAACAAAGTAGGTATGAAGAAGGATGAAAATAACTTCGCCGAAGCATTAGGTCTATACACTCGTGAAATATTTACCGAAACTGAAACTCCATCCAGTTTTGATGGAATTATGTTAAATTGGAGAAAAAAAATAGTAGATGAAATATCATCAGATATAATAAATCTAAAAACTAAAATTTTTGATCAAGAAGAATTCGCAAAATCTGTACAGATACTAATTCAAAATTTAGAATTAAATAACAACCTTGCCGAACCAGAAGAAAATAAAGAATCAGAAGAAGAAAACTCTGAAAATGAAGGATCACAACCTGATCAAACACCGGATATTCCTCAAGAACAAGAACAAGGGCAGTCTGAAGTTTCAAGCGCTAACGCCATTGATGATGAAGAAATAAGCCCACAAGATATTATTGATGCAGAGAATATAGATGGCAGCCCTGATGATGAAAACCAAACTTCCGACCCAAATGCACCTCGCCCAAATCCTACAAATCTACCAGATCCGTATAAAATTTATTCGAATAAAAATGATGAGACTATTAAGGCCGAAGAACTTTGTGATATCGAAGAATTAGATAGATTAAGAGGTTATCTTGATGGCCATATGGCCGGTCTATCATCGATTATTTCTAGGCTGGCAAACCGTTTGCAACGAAAGCTTCTTGCCCAGCAGCAACGCGCATGGACATTTGACCTTGAAGAGGGTCAACTTGATACAGCGCGACTCACTCGCGTGATTGTTGACCCTATGTCAGCCCTAACCTTCAAGGAAGAGAAGGAAACTAATTTCCGCGATACGATAGTTACAATACTAATTGACAATTCTGGATCAATGAGAGGTCGGCCTATAATGGTTGCAGCTGTTTGCGCAGATATAATGGCCAGAACTCTTGAAAGGTGCGGGGTAAAGTCAGAAATTCTTGGCTTTACAACACGTGCTTGGAAAGGAGGACATAGCTTTCAAGACTGGATGACTAATGGGAAGCCAACTTCCCCCGGTCGCCTCAACGATTTACGCCACATAATATACAAAGGGGCAGATACTCCTTGGCGAAGAGCAAAAAGGAACTTAGGATTAATGATGCGCGAAGGGTTATTAAAAGAGAATATAGATGGCGAAGCTCTCGAATGGGCATATCAACGTTGCTCCCATAGGCCCGAACAAAGAAAAATTATAATGATTATTTCTGATGGAGCTCCGGTAGATGATGCAACACAGAGTCAAAACAAAACAGGCCTTCTAGAGTCTCACCTTAGGATGGTTATCGATAAAATCGAAAATAGAAGTGAAGTTGAGCTAGTTGCAATTGGTATTGGTCATGATGTTACGCGTTGGTACAAACGCGCGGTTACCATAATGGATGTTGAGCAGTTGGGCGGTGCTATGACAGAAAAACTTGCTGAGCTATTTGACGCTAAAAAATAACTTAGTCTTAATCCTGAATATATTTTAAAAATAAATTATAAGTAAATACTAACAAGGTTTTAAAACAAAATTTAGATTATGACACTAGATCCAAAAAATTGGGAAGAGTTTCGCCAGATTGCTCACGCTATGCTAGACAGCTCTCTGGATAAAATGGAAAATACCCGGCAGGGCAGGGTTTGGACTCCGGTACCAAAGGACCTTGAAGCTAGCTTCAAAACTGATACCCCAAATGAAAGTCTTTCTTTGCAACAGATAAAAGAAGAGCTTGATCAAATAATGAAGTATGGCCCTGGAAACACTCACCCTCGATTCTTTGGCTGGGTGAATGGTGCTGGCTCACCATCAAATATTTTAGCAGAAATTGCTGCAGCCGCAATGAATGTAAATGCAGGAGGAAGAAATCATATTGCTCCTATTATAGAGCAACAAGTAATTAAATGGTCAGCTAGTATTATGGGAATGCCTGACAACACAACTGGTCTGATAACATCAGGCACATCAATGGCAACAATTATAGCACTTAAAGTCGCTCGTGATAAAGCTCTTGAATTACACGACCATAGTACACTAGTTGGCTATACAAGCGATCAAACCCATAATTGTATAGCAAAAGCATTCGATTTATTAGGGCTTCCTAAGACTTCATTACAAAAAATCCCATGTGATAATAATTATGAAATTCATATAAAAACATTAAAAGAAACTATTGAAAAAGACATCGCTGATGGTCGTCATCCTTTCGCCATTATCGGTAACGCAGGTACAGTAAATACAGGATCAATTGATAATTTAAATAAGTTAGCAGATATCGCATACAATAATGGAATATGGTACCACATTGATGGAGCTTTCGGTTCTGCAGCAATCTTATCAAAAACTGCGCAGCATCGTCTAAAAGGTTTGAGCAAAGCAGACAGTATAGCATTTGATTTCCATAAATGGTGGCAAGTTAATTATGAAGCAGGTTGTGTTCTTATTAAAGATTCTATTTTGCATAAAAAATCTTTCGCCAATAGACCTGAATACTTGAAATATTGTCAAGATGGCCTCTCTGGGGGCGATTTTTGGACTATGGATTATGGACCTGAACTATCAAGAAGTTTCAGAGCTCTCAAAGTATGGGTTCATCTAAAGTCTCATGGGATAAGTGAAATTGCAAATGTTGTAGAGAGAAATATTAATCAAGCGCAATACTTAAAAAATAGAGTAAAATCAGAGGCAGTACTAGAATTACTGGCACCAGTAGCCCTCAATATATGTTGCTTCCGCTATAAATTTAAATCAAATATAGATGAGAAAAATTCACTTATTGTTCTTAAAATTCAAGAAAGTGGAATAGCTGCCCCATCTACAACCACAATAAATGGGAATACAGCTATCCGAATAAATATAACAAATCACCGAACTATTAATTCAGACTTAGACTTACTAATAAATTCAGTCTTAGAAGTAGGGAAATCCTTAGTTTAGTATTATTTAGAAGTAATTACCCGTCAGTAACTGGACCACTTTGAAGTTGGATATAATTTTCAATTCCTATTTGTTTGATCAAATCATATTGTGTTTCAAGAAAGTCAACATGCTCTTCTTCATTTACTAAAATTGATTGTAGAAGGTCTCTAGTACCATAGTCTCTTATGCTTTCACAATATTCAACAGCATCGCGGTAAATAGGAATCGCAATATCTTCAAGCTTCATGTCGCATTCAAGAATTTCATGAACTGACTCACCTATGTATAACTTTCCTAAGTCCTGCAAATTAGGCAATCCATTGAGAAAAAGAATTCGTTCAATAATCTTATCTGCATGCTCCATTTCTTCTATACTTTCTTTATACTCTTTTTCAGCTAACTTTGTGACTCCCCAATCTTTTAACATTCTTGAATGTAAAAAATATTGATTAATCGCGGTTAGCTCAGCTTTTAATGCTTTATTTAAATGTTCTATGGTTTTTTTATCGCCACGCATAATTAACTCCTTCTTTCTAAGGCATATTGAAACTTTTAGGTATATGTCGTCAATTTAAATGTTGGCAATTGCAAATCAATTGCAGAAAAAAATGACTTTTTTCAGTCATTTAACAGAGATTGAAAGTCAATCTCAAATAATTCGAAGAAATTGAAAATCACTCGCAGAAATGTACATAAATTTTTAAAGTGGTTATTCGGCAGCTTCTAGCTTAAGGTTAGTAAGTTGGTACTCTGCAACACGGTTATCAATACTAATACGGCACTGCCCACAATTAAACTTCATATTACACGATTTTAAAACATCTGCGGCAGAACGAGCCCCATTTGAGGTAGCTATGTCAACTTTTGCAGTATTAATATTATTACAAACGCAATGTATCATTCCAATAGAATATTCTTAATGAGAATGATTGTCAATCTCTTTGCGAATGATTTGCATAAACAGTTAAGAATCTTCGCCAGAGCCTTTACTCAAACGTAAGCTTTCGTTTATTTGACCTCTAACCAATGCAGATTCGACGCTTAATGGGCTAAGTTGCAATGCTTTTTCAATATCCATCTTGGCTTGATTTAATTTTCCTTGCTTTAATTTTACATTAGCACGATAGCGAAGTGCATCTGCATTTTCCGGTTCTTTAATTAACGCTGAATTTAGGTCTATTAATGCATAATCATACTGTCCCATAGCAAAATAAGATCGCGCTCTAATAATATAAAGGGGCACATAACCATTTACTAGATCCAATCCCTTAGAGGATGAAGAATAAGCCTTCTCAGGATGAGAGCTGATTAACCAAAAATTGGCAGCCTCAGCATAAAAATTAGCTCGCATAACATTATTTCCGCCATCCGAAGCAATTGCCAAGGCATCCAAACGTGCGGCTGCCTCAACTTCATGTCCGAGCGTAAAAAGGGACATAGCAACACAATGTTTTGCTCTTCTACCTCCACCCTCATCTTGCCAAATCATAGCCTCTTCAAAAGCTATGGAAGCGTCTTTTGATATTTTCTCCAAACATAGCTTATGTTTTTTATCAAAGTCTGCGGTTAAGTTTTTGGCTAATGAGTCATAGGCAAAAGCCATTGCAATGATATAGAAACTCAATAGGATTAAATGTATAAATCTCATAATCTATTACCTACCCAATAGGATGCACAGCAGCAATGCCTCGAAACTTTAAATATAGCAAAGGAACTGCTTTTTTCCTAGGGGCAGGTTATTGTGCTCAAGAAATATATGCACCTTTATTAGATCAAGGTTATAAAATCTATGTTACAACTAGAACCAAAGAGAGACATGAATATCTTAAAAAGTACGGAGTAATTCCTCTTATATTTAATGGAACTATCAATCCAAAGCTACAAAGTATAATTAAAGATGCCAGCATAATTCTATCTTCGATAGCCCCTGCAAATGGAGTTGACCCATTCTTAAGTAGGTTATCTAATAATCAAAAAAAGATAATGAATAATGCACAGTGGGTAGGGTATCTATCTGCAACAAGCGTTTATGGAAACAAGAATGGCCAATGGGCTTTTGAAGATGAACTTCTAAATCCATCTTCAATAAAAGGAAAAGAGAGACTTAATGCTGAGCTTCAGTGGTTGGAGATGGGCGCGCCTGTTCATATTTTCCGCTTAGCAGGGATATATGGACCCAATAGGAATAATTTTTGTAAACTAAAGCAAAATAAAGCGCAAAATATAATAAAAGAAGGTCATGTAACAAACAGAATTCATGTTGAAGACATAGCTAGCGCTATTTTAACTTCTATCGCTAATCCCGATCCATTTAAAATTTACAATATTTCAGATGGGAATCCCGCCCCCCCACAAGATATTATGAACTTTTCTGCCCAACTCTTAGATATAGTCCCACCGCCTCTGATTGAATACGGACAGGTAGAATTATCATTTAAAAAGGATATTTATTACCAAGAAACAAAAAGAGTAAGTAATAATAGAATCATCAATGAGCTAAGATGGAATCCCCGATACTCAAATTATCGTTCAGGTCTTATGCATTCCCTTAAGATTGAAAATGACGAAGTCGATACGATATATTTATCAGGTCACTTCGATGTTGCAAAGCAACATATCCAAGAGACACTATTATTGCTACCCGAACATATTAAGCTATCAAGAGAAGAAAAGGGGTGTTTAGATTTTAGGGTTACTCAGTCCAAAAAAACTGAGGGGCGTTTTCAAGTGTTTGAAAAGTTTAATTCCAAAAGAGCATATTTATATCATCAAAAACGAATTAAAAATAGCAAATGGAAAAATATTATGAAAAAACTTAAAAGAGATTATGAAATTATAGGATTAGATACTATATAAATAATGTAATAATCTTAAACTTATTAAATTTTGTGAGAATAGTATGGCGGCAACTGCAGATGTAGCTCATCACATCGTTAATGTGCTCCCTTTTAAAATTGCACTTATTGGTGTTCTGGGAATCGGAGCTCAATGGTTAGCGTGGAGGCTACAAAGACCTGCAATTGTACTCATGGCTATAGCTGGGCTTTTATTTGGACCATTAATAGGTTGGCTACTTAGTTTTAATATACCCCACTCTATTACCACAGGATTAGAACTATTTCATCTTGACCCAATAAAAGATTTTGGTGACCTTTACCGACCGATGATAGGATTGGCGGTTGCTATAATACTATTTGAAGGTGGTATGACCTTGCGTTTTAAAGATCTAGGAGACGCTTCACATGCCGTAATAAGAATGGTTATAGTTGCAGGCCCAATCGCCTGGCTTTTAGGTACTTTTGCAGCACATTATATAGTTGGGTTGCCATGGGATATATCCGCAATGGTAGGAGGATTATTTGTAGTTACAGGTCCAACTGTTATAATGCCGCTTTTAAGGCAAGCTCACTTAAAATCCAGACCCGCTAACGTTCTCAAATGGGAAGGCATAGTAAACGATCCTTTGGGTGCGCTATTTGCTGTAGGCGGATATGAATTTATAAGGTTCACACAGTCGGAAGCTTCTATTTATTTAGCTTTTGGAAAATTAGCATTTGCTGCAATTTTGGGTACCATTCTAGGAATTATTTCTGGCTATGGTTTGGCTTCGGCCTTTAGAAGAGGTCATATTCCAGAATATTTAAAAGCTCCTGTAGTTTTAGCATGGGTGCTAGCAATTTACGTACTTGCCAACAATATGGCAGATGAAACAGGGCTCTTGGCCGTTACAGCCCTCGGAATGACAATGGCAAATACAAAATTTGCTGCAATGGTTGAAATGCGAAGATTTAAAGAAAATATAGCTATTATTTTAGTTTCAGGAGTTTTTGTAATACTCACAGCCACCTTAACACCAGATATCTTAAAAGCTTTTTTAACTGATTGGCGTGTATTAGCTTTTGTTCTAACTATGATGTTAGTCGTTAGACCCGTTGCAGTTATGCTCTCAACATCATTATCCGGACTACATTGGAAAGAAAGTTTATTAATATCCATAATAGCGCCTAGAGGTGTAGTAGCCGTTGCTGTAGCAGGGCTTTTTGCTGCGGAGTTAATCGCATTAGGAAGGCCGGAAGGCGCATTATTTGTACCACTAGCCTTTGCTTTAGTTTTTGCCACTGTGCTTTTCGCCGGCTTTTCAATAGGTCCTATATCCAAGTACTTAGACCTTGCGGCAGGCGGAGGAGACGGTGTTATGATAGTTGGCGCAAATCCATGGTCTTTAGGATTAGCAAAAGCCCTAAAAGAGATGGATATAAAGGTTCTTGTTGCAGATACTAATTGGCAAAGATTACGAGGTGCAAAGCTACAGGGGCACGCTACATTCCACGGTGAGGTTTTATCAGAAAATGCTGACTTCAGGCTTGACCACACTGCTTTTAATTATTTAATATCCGCTACCCCAAATGATGCTTACAATGCATTAGTCTGTGTAGAGTTCGCACCAGAACTTGGCAGGCATAGGGTTTTCCAAGTTACATCAGATGATAATAATGAAGACGACGCAGATACCATCGCATTCACATCAAGAGGAAGAACTCTAACGTCCCGCAAGAGAAGCTTTGATGCATTAACAAAAGACTGGTGGGAAGGATGGAGGTTTCGATCCACGAATCTCTCTGCAGAGTACACACTTGATGACTTATATAAGGACAGGGGTGATGACCTGGATCTGATTTTAGCTAAAAAACCAGAAGGAGGCCTTGAATTTATTCAACCCGGAAAAGAAGCTAGAGCTGAAGGCACTATGGTACTTAGCTTCTGTCCTGTTAAAGATAAAGATGGTCGCGGGTCAGGAGCAAAAGAACTAGGTTTAGTCGGGCCTGCAGCAGCTCTGCCTGACTAACAATCTACACCCAAGCTATTAAAATCAAAATTTGGCCCCTACGGCATATAGCAAAGGTCCATTTAGCTTAAGCCACTGACGTGGTTTATTAATTTCGCCATAAATTTCAGAGCAGACATTCCAAAACGATTTACTATGGTTTGCTTCGATCAAATGGGCACATTCATGAGCAGCTACATAATTTAAAACATATTTAGGAGCACAAATTAATCGCCAGCTATAATTTATATTACCCAAACCATTTCTTGTGATACAGCTCCCCCACCTTGTTGCGGTATCTCGAATGCTTATCTTATTAATTTTTCTATGAAGCTTGCTTGCATAATATATAGATGCATTATCTAAATCTGACCTAGCTTCACTTATTAATATCCTTCTTATACGACCAGAAAAAGTCGAAATATCAGGTGAATATACATTTATTATTTGCCGTTCGTGATCTATTTTAAATCCTTTTGGTGAAGAAATACGGTTTAAAAGGTATAATTTACCATGAAACATTATAAAACCGCCTACTTCAAAGGGCTGGGCTGGAGGAAGTAATTCTAATTGTTGCGTAATCCACAGCTTATTCTTTTCTACAAAATTTTTAGCAGTTGGTAATGCTTTGAGACCTGGAACAGTTACCTTAATATTTCTTTCTTTTGGGTTAACCTTTAAAGTTACCCGTTTGGCACGCAAAGAATTACTGTAAACAACATTTAGTTTAGCATCAGTGTAAATATAAGTGCCACTATCTAACGCCAATTTCAGATCCCACTTAAATTAAAAAGTTTTAATATTGTTGTTACTATACAAAATGTATTTATTTCAGCATATTCTAGATGTATTTCTCAAGAAAGGCCAATATGAATATTGCACAGAAAATTTTAATTATATATGTCGTTATATTATTATTTTTATTAGGTGGCTGCACCGCGCAAGATAAAAGCAATAACCCTTCTGCTAAAAAATCTACCATAATTTATAATGATATTAGTAACTTTGAAAGTTTTGAAAAGTATTTCGTTCTAAAAGAGAGAGAAATATCAGAAACTGAAATTAACAATGTTATAAAAGCAATATCAGCTGTTAACCCGAACTTATTATCCACTTCTTCGTCGGTCCCAGAAAATTCAAATGGTAATTTTGTTTTTAATAATCCCACTTTAAATAAGTCCCTTACTATAAAACAAATTAAACTGCAGGGCGCTCACATGCAAAAAGGAATTTTATCTTTTGACCGCATAGACTTATCAGACATTAAATTTGAAAGCAGATCAAATGAAGCTATATCAGTTGAAAACATAACCATTATTTCACCAAAGTTAGAAACAGCAAAGTTAATTTTACTATCCCTTCAGGATAGTCAAAAAACAAAAGAAAACGATTTTAAGTTAAATGATCTTTTAAAACAAAGCAGCCAGGCATTAGCAATTAAAGATTTCTCTATTTCGAACGAGCACCAAACTTATAAAATTGGTAGTATTATTTGGGGAAGAGATCAAAAAAAAGAAACCTCAGACTTTCAAGTTATGAATATTGAGTTTTTCGGTAAAGATAACATAGGAAATGGTATAGAAGCTTCTCTAAGCTCTTTCTCAATAATGGGAATATCAGGAAAACCACTCCAAAATTTTTTAATTTCACCCAAATTAGAAAACATCTATAATAGTTTTTTAGAAGCAACATTCAAACTTTATAATTCAATAGAAATTAAAGACCTTAACTTTAAAAGTGAATACGCTAATTTAAAGATTGAGGCCTTCACTAACAAGCTAACCAAGCTAAGTGGTGTAACAAAAAATCGCTATTCAAGTAGTCCCATAACAATAGAATTAAAAAACTCACCCCCTTCCAAAGAAGTTACGCGAGTATTTGAAATAATGGAGAAAATTGGCTACAAAAAAATTACTTTTCAACATAGTCAAGAGTCTGAATTAGATATTAATAACAATACTTTAAAAATAAATAACGGATTAATTTCTGTAAATAGTGGTTTTGATTTATCTTACAATTATGACATATCAAACCTTAATAAACCAATAGACATCAAAAACTATAAAGCCAACATAAATCAGTTAAGGTTAGATGAATTTCAATTAAGGTTTGATGACAAATCAATACTAGAGCGAGTGATAAAATTTTATGCCACAGAAGTTCGCAAAACAACACAGGATCAAGTGAAAAGCGAATTAGCAACAGTGCTTACCTTGGCACCTTTAATGACTAAAGGTCTTTTTAGTGAACTTTCTGGAGAACTATCTAGTGAATTAATTAAACTTATAAATGATGGCGGGTCACTTTCTATTATAATCAAACCTGAAAAACCGATAAGCATATCTACTATCATTAAATCTGAAAACTCAGGGCTTTCAAAGAAAGAAATAGGGTTTTCAGCTAAAGCAGAAAAGTAAAAAAAGTTACGCTTATAAATTAAATTCCAATAGAATTAATAAAATTTTATTCAGTTAATATTTGTGGTTTCCTATGGTAAATTTTTAATCCATTTGCAGTAGACATTGAGTCTGATTGAGTATTCAGCATTGTTCGCAAACGATCTAAAATTAAGGTATCTATAGTGATAATAATTCCAGTCACATAAGTTGCATATTCTGCAGAGACCCCTTGGGAAACTAAAATATCTTGCAATAACACTACCGATGCGGATGGCGTGCCTGCAGCCGCTGTAGCAAAAATCATAGATTGAAAACCGACGATTGTCATATCACCTAAGCCAATTTCAATTCCAAAAGCTTTCATAGTGTATAATGAAAGTAACAAAAGGCCGATCAATGTACCAACCATATTAATCGTTGCTCCAATTGTATAAAAGGGTGTCGCTTCATCGGCATTAACACCTAGTTGCTCACATGCTTCACGCGTGGCTGGCAACGTAGCCATTGAGCTAGAAGTAGATACCGCGACTAATGCCTGAGGTAATACTGCACGCATCACAAAATTTATACCGCGACCTTGAATTATTGCTGTGATTATAACCATAATAACCCAGACAATCATCATAGAAAAAATATATGGAATAGTCAGATTTAAGAGTTTTACTAAATTTTCAAAACCACCGGGCTTATTCAATGCTAAAGTAATAGAACCAAAAACTGCCAGTGGGATTGTATATTGAAGAAATTTTCTAAACCCCTTTATAAAAAGATCAGAAATTTTATCAGCATGCTCACCAAGTCCCGCAGTCTTCAACGCACCTCCTAGCACCAATCCAGCATAAATAGAGATCATTAGAGCTGAAGTTAACACACCATAAATTTTTAACAAAAAAGGCATTTCTTTAATTGAACCAGATCCATTGCCTTCACTTGGTAAAGCTAGCCCTATATCAAGCCCTGAAAATAAAATAAAAGCACCAATTCCAACCGCCATACCAATTAATGAAAAGCAAAGAAAAAAACTAAAAACCCTAATAAATTTTGCACCTAAACCTCCTGTGGATATAGCTAAGGACGAACCAATTGATAGAATAATAAGGGCATACATTAATGGCTTTAAAGGAACAAATAATGCATCTTTAGCTAGTCCAGCAATTGATTTAGAGACAAAAACATCTCCCATCATTATAGGTGATGAAAGTGCGGAAAAACCCATAACCCAGCACACCATTGCAGCAGTAGCTGAAAGAAAAACCAATAAAAGAAGCGGAATGTTGTGAATTTTGTCCATAATATTATCCTAATCTAAAATAGCAGTACTATCTTTCACATAACAGCAAATTAGGCCAATGAAAAATTTAAGTAACGCTTATCTATCTATAATACTAAAAGTAGATAAAGATTGTTTACAGCTCTGGGTAAGCACATATATACTCGCTTAATGGATTTTTATATCATGAACGGCGCAGGAAATAGATTTGCTATCTTTGATGCAAGAGGCACTTTAGGCTTTCAAGTCTCAAAAGAAATAGTAATCAACTTTTGTGCTCAGAAATCCACTCAAATGGGAGAAAAAGGAGCGGATCAACTTATAATTATCCGCGAACCTAGGTCAAAAAAATCCAAAGTATTCATGGAAATCTGGAATCAAAAGGGATTTGAAGTAAATGCGTGTGGGAATGCTACTCGATGTGTAGCTTGGATTTACATGCAAGAAGCCAAATGTACATCTATGGTACTTGAAACCAAAGCAGGACTATTATCCTGCAAATTAGTTGGTGACAGTAAGATTACAGTTGATATGGGCAAACCCAAGCTAGAATGGAAACAAATTCCACTAGCAAAAAAAATAGATACAAAATTACTTAATATTAAATTTGATTTAAATAATTATAAAACTATTGGCTACCCAGCAGCAGTTAATATAGGTAATCCCCATTGTGTATTTTTTATCAAAGACTTCAAAGATATTGATTATAAAAAAATAGGTGCAAGAATTGAATTCCATCCAATATTTCCAGAACAAGCAAATATTGGGTTTGTTAAAATAATTAGTAAAAATATGATACAACTCAAAGTTTGGGAACGAGGCGTGGGAATGACATTGGCTTGTGGAACGGGAGCATGTGCAGCTGTTGTAGCGGCAGTTCGGCAAAAAAAAATTAACAATAAAGTTAAAGTTCAGGTTGATGGTGGTGAATTATTCATAGAATGGAATAAAAATACACAGCATGTACTAATGACTGGACCTGTAAAACTGGAACATAAAAAAGTAATTAAAAATTATTTTTAAATCTTCTACTGGACTTGACCCCTCTAACATTAAAGACCAAATAGCAGAAATGTCAAAAGAGACTACAGTCATAACACTCGGATGCAGACTTAATGCATATGAAAGTGAAGTAATGGCAGGCCATGCTTTAGACTCAGGGTTAGAGAATTCGATTATTATAAATACATGTGCGGTAACAAAAGAAGCTGTCCGCAGTTCTCATCACGCAATCAGAAAAGCTAAAAAAGAAAACCCCAAATGCAATATCATTGTTACAGGTTGTGCAGCTCAAATAAACCCAGAGGCATTTTCTAAAATGTCTGAGGTGGATGTAGTTATCGGAAATAATGAAAAAATGATCGCAGTGAACTTTGAGCCAAACAACCTAATGCTAGGCAATCCTATTAAAGTAAATGATATCATGTCAGTTAAAGAGCTTGCCCCGCAACTAATATCGGGCGGCAATCGAAACTTCACAAAAACTCAAAATAGAACTCGCGCTTTTTTACAAATTCAGAATGGTTGTGATCATAGATGCACTTTTTGTATAATACCATATGGGCGCGGGCAAGCAAGATCGACCCCGGCAGGATCTGTTGTATCGCATGTACAATCACTAGTTTTACAAGGCTACAAAGAAATAGTATTAACAGGGGTAGATTTATCTTCATGGGGGCAAGACCTACCAAGAAAGCCTCCTTTAGGTGATCTAATAAGACGTATATTAAAACTTGTACCCAATTTACCAAGATTGCGGCTTTCATCGATCGATCCTGCTGAAATTGATCAAGAACTTTTTACTGCTCTATCAACAGAAAAAAGAATGACGCCCTATTTGCATCTTTCGCTGCAGTCAGGAGACAATATGATTCTCAAAAGGATGAAAAGAAGGCATAATAGGGAAGAGGTAATCTCACTATGCAAGAAATTAAAATCCTTGCGTCCAGAGTTTACTTTTGGCGCAGATATAATTGCTGGATTTCCAACTGAAAGTGACGCAATGTTTGAAAATTCAAAAAATATCATCAAAGAAATCGGAATTCCTTGGTTACATGTTTTTCCCTATTCAGCACATGAAGGAACACCTGCAGAAAAAATGCCTCAAATTGAAAACTCCACAATTAAACTAAGAGCTAAAATTCTTCGTGAACAAGGGGAACTTGTAAAATTAATGCATCTTAAATCAAGAATTGGAACAAAAGACTTCGCTCTTTTCGAAGAAACAGGTTATGGAAGACTTCCAGATTTTACACTAGTAAAAGTAGACAATCCGCCAAAAGCAGGTACCATTGAAAAAGTTCATATTACTGGAATAGAGTCTAATAAAACGATCGGTATATTAATCTAGTGTCAGATAAAAAAAAACGTAGTTGGCTTTCAAGACTTGGCTTCAAATCTAAAGAAGAAAAACTTGCTCTTGAAGCTGCGAGAAAAGCCGAAGAAGACAAAATAATAGATGCTAAAATGGCTGAAAAAATGGCCGTCATAAATGCTGCTGCATTAAAAGCATCTCATCAGGAAGATACACAACAAACATCAACTAAAAACCCACCCTTAGTTAGCCCAGAAAAAGTAGAAAAACAGGCAGAAAAAAAAGCAACTATTCCAAAAACAAAGAAAATAAAATCAGGTCAAAAAAATAAAAAACTACTCAAATTAACAAATAAATCTGATATACAAAAAAAAATTCCCCTTAAAGATAAAAGGCCCGATGAGAGTAATGCTTTAAATATTGATGATAAAAAAATTGTTTTGAACGAGAATGGATTTTTCAAACGCATAACAGCGGGTCTATCAAAATCATCATCGCTCATGTCAGAGCAAATGTCATCCCTATTTAAAAAAAGGAAGTTGGATAATGCAGCGCTAAATGATTTAGAGGATATACTTATTCAAGCGGATCTTGGTTTAGAAGCCTCAGGAAAAGTTATTTCCAGTCTTTCAAAAGAAAAGTTTGATAAAGAGGTTAATGAATTAGAAATAAAAATTACGCTTGGCGAAGTTATATCTGAAATACTAACTCCTCTAGAATCACCATTAAAGCTTACACATAAAAAACCGCAAATTTTACTTTTTGTTGGCGTAAATGGATCAGGAAAAACAACAACATTAGGTAAACTCGCAAAAAAATACAGTTCTCAGGGTAAAAAAGTAATGATCGCAGCAGGTGATACATTTCGTGCAGCAGCAGTAGAGCAACTAACAGTTTGGAGTGACTTGGCAGGCGCAAAGATCATTTCTGGCAAACAGGGGTCTGATGCAGCTGGGTTAGTTTATGATGCAATCGATCAAGCAAAAGAAGCAGACACCGATATATTAATGATTGATACAGCTGGGAGATTACAGAACCGAACTGAATTAATGGATGAACTTGAAAAAATAGTTAGAGTCATTAAAAAACAAGATGCATCTGCGCCGCACCACTGTATTCTAGTGCTCGATGCCACAGTTGGACAAAATGCTCTTATGCAAACTAAAGCTTTTACAGACCATGCAGGTGTGACAGGAATTATTATGACAAAACTGGATGGGACTGCCAAAGGGGGAGTTCTGGTTGCGTTAGCTGAAAAATATAAGTTACCTATCCATGCCATAGGCATAGGTGAGAGAATAGAAGATTTAGAAAACTTTTCAGCCGCCGTATTTTCAGCAGCGCTATCAGGTACTTCTGAATTAGTTAAGTAATATCAGTTTTTTAAAACTAAAATGATATAATTGAAAATGGGACAATAAACTTATGACACACGAAAACACTCAAAGTAAATCTGCTAACTTTTGGATGGATTTCGGCCCTTTACTCGTTTTTTTTGTTTCATTTCAATTTTTCAAAAAAAATAATCCAGACTCAGCCATGCTAATAGCTGCAGGAATTTTTGCTACGCTAGCTGTTGTTGTTGTGTTCATTGGATGGCTTAAGTACAAAAAAGTATCAAAAGTACTTATACTCACAACGGTCATAATTGTAATTACAGCGTCCTTGGCTATTTGGTCAGGTAATAAAGTAATTTTCTTCATGAAGCCAACAATCATAAATATCCTATTTGCAGTCACACTTATGATTGGCACATTTCTTAAAAAAAATCCTTTAAAGGCTATGCTAAAACAAACAATAATATTACCAGACTCCATGTGGAACAAATTATCACTTCGGTGGGGAGTATTTTTTCTTTGTATGGCAATATTGAATGAATATATTTGGAGAACACAAACCGAGAGCTTTTGGGCCTCTTTTAAGGTTTTTGGCGTTATGCCTATCACAATGGCTTTTATGCTTACACAACTACCATTCATCATGAAGAATGGTAAAATTAATCAATAAAATTAAAAAGTATTTTTATTGTTCTATCTTTATAATTGATCCCTTGTGCATCAATGCTATAAACCCAAAAAAATAACCCGATTTGTGAGAATTATTATGGCATCTTTAGACAGTTTCAATTGTGAAAGAGAAATTAAAGTAGGTGAAGATGTTTATACATACTATGACTTAAAAGAAGCTGAAAAAAATGGCTTAGATGGAATCTCAAAACTACCAAGATCTCTTAAAGTATTACTTGAAAATCTCCTTAGACATGAAGATGGAAAAACAGTATTAAAAGATGACATTCATGCTATGGCTGATTGGCTAAAGACTAGGACGTCAACCCATGAGATAGCTTATCGCCCTGCACGGGTATTAATGCAAGACTTCACAGGAGTGCCCGCAGTTGTAGATTTAGCTGCCATGCGCGATGCTATGGTGGAGCTTGGAGGTAACGCAAATGCTATTAACCCGCTCAACCCAGTTCACTTAGTCATAGACCATTCTGTCATGGTAGATTACTATGGAACAAAAACAGCATTTAAGAAAAATGTTGAAAGGGAGTACGAACGAAACGGTGAACGTTATGATTTCTTAAAATGGGGCCAAGAAGCTTTTAATAACTTTGCTGTTGTACCTCCAGGAACAGGAATATGCCACCAAGTAAATCTAGAAAATCTGGCTCAAACTGTTTGGACTAAATCTTTGGAAGGCAAAACATATGCGTTTCCTGACACATTAGTGGGTACAGACTCTCACACTACAATGATAAACGGACTATCTGTGCTCGGATGGGGTGTTGGTGGAATAGAAGCAGAAGCTGCTATGCTTGGTCAACCTATTTCAATGTTAATACCGGAAGTTGTAGGCTTTGAATTAATCGGGAAACTCCCTGAAGGTGCAACTGCGACAGATTTAGTATTAAGAGTAGTGGAAATGCTACGACAAAAAGGTGTTGTAGGTAAATTTGTTGAGTTCTATGGGTCTGGGTTGGACTATCTCTCCCTAGAAGACCAAGCAACATTGGCAAATATGGCTCCTGAGTATGGAGCCACCTGTGGCTTTTTCCCAGTAGACGGGGATACAATAAAGTATCTCAATGCCACTGGCCGTGATGAGAAACGTATTAATCTAGTAGAGGCCTATGCCAAAAAGCAAGGTTTATGGAGAGATGACAGCTTACCAACTTATACAGATACAATTGCATTGGACGTATCAACAGTAATGCCAGCAATTTCCGGTCCTAAGAGACCGCAGGATAGGTTCAATTTAAAAGGAGCTAGTAAGCATTTCTTAAAAATACTAAACGATGAATATGGTAAAAATAATCTAAAAAATTCTTCAGTAAAAGTAGGCGGTAAGGAATATTCTGTTGATCATGGTGATGTTTTTATAGCAGCCATAACTTCCTGTACAAATACATCAAACCCATCTGTTATGGTAGCTGCTGGCTTAGTGGCACAAAAAGCAAATAAATATGGCTTACAAACTAAGCCGTGGGTAAAAACATCCTTAGCTCCTGGCTCTCAAGTTGTAGGTGAATATTTGGAAAAATCTCATCTACAAGATGAGCTTAATGAACTTGGTTTTGATGTTGTTGGCTATGGTTGCACAACATGCATTGGCAACTCCGGTCCATTGGCGTCAGAATTGTCTAAAGCTATTAAAGAAGGCGATCTAATATCTTGCTCAGTTCTATCTGGTAACAGAAACTTTGAGGGACGTATTGGACCAGACATAAAAGCTAATTTCTTAGCCTCCCCACCACTTGTGGTGGCCTATGCACTGGCTGGTTCCCTCCATCATGATTTTGATAATGACCCTTTAGGCGTTGATAAGAGCGGAAAGGCTATTTATCTAAAAGACATTTGGCCAAGCTCTGAGGAAATTGCCAGTGTAGTAAGAAAAGTAATAACTAGAGAAATGTTCTCAGAGAGATACGCTGATGTCTTTAAGGGTGATGAAGAATGGCAAAAAATAAAAGTTACTGGAGGGGAAACTTATAACTGGAACTCGGGGTCAACATATGTACGAAATCCCCCTTACTTTAAAGACATAAAGCCAACACCTGAATCTGTTGAAGATATTAAAAATGCTAATATACTTGCATTATTAGGTGACTCAATAACTACAGACCATATTAGTCCTGCTGGAGCAATTAAACATGATGGACCTGCTGGAGTATATCTTTCCGATCGTCAAGTTCCAAAAAATGAGTTTAACTCTTTTGGTTCTCGAAGAGGAAACCATGAAGTTATGATGCGTGGAACATTTGCTAATATACGCATAAAAAATGAAATAGCTCCTGGAACTGAAGGTGGTGTCACAAAGCATATACCAACGAATAAAATAATGAGCATCTATGACGCAGCAGAAAAATATGCTGAAGAAAATAAAGACCTCGTTGTTTTTGCTGGAAGCCTTTATGGAAATGGATCCTCTAGAGACTGGGCTGCTAAAGGAACAATACTACTCGGAGTAAAGGCTGTGATAGCTGAAAGCTTCGAACGCATTCATAGATCAAACTTAATAGGTATGGGCGTACTTCCTCTTGAATTTACTAACAATGAAAGTTGGAAAAAATTATCGATGAAGGGTGCGGAAACAATATCTATAAAAAATATAGACCAACTATCACCACGAGGAACATTAGATGTTGAAATAAAATATCCAGATGGTTCTGAGAAAATAATTACAACTACAGTCAGAATTGATACCGATAATGAACATGAATATTATAAAAATGGCGGAATACTACATTATGTATTACGAAATCTAGCAAATGAAAATGAATAGGCATAACTAATGGATAAAAAATTAGCAAAAATTTAAATTGAACCAAATATTTAAGGCAAAATAAGAATTTATAATTTTAATGCCTAAAATGCCTCATATTTGTGAAAACCATAGCAATACCCTTTTCATCAGCTGCTGCAATTACTTCATCATCTCGAATGCTGCCCCCTGGTTGTATTATAGAAGTTGCCCCAGCCGCAGCAGCAGCTAGCATACCGTCGGCAAAAGGGAAAAATGCATCAGATGCGCAAGCACATCCTTCAGTTTTTAAGGTATCCCATCCCGCTGTATCTTTAGCATCCTGTGCCTTACGGGCTGCTATGCGTGCAGAATCAATTCTACTCATTTGCCCTGCTCCTATACCTGCTGTTGAGCCATCTTTTACATAAATAATAGCATTTGATTTAACGTGCTTAGCTACTTTCCAAGCCATAAGTAGGTCATTCATCTCTTTTGGAGACGGCCTTCTCTTCGTTACAACCTTCAAATCAGTCATAGATACGTGTCCATTATCACGATTTTGAACCAGAATACCTCCGCCAACATTCCGATATGTTAAGCTTGGTTCTCGAGGGTCTGGTAAACTGCCGACAATTAATAAACGAACATTTTTTTTCTTCTTAAATAACTCTATTGCTTCGGGGTCTGCCGATGGCGCTATTACAACCTCAGTAAAAACCTTTAAAATATGCGATGCAGTGTCTTTATCTAAAGAGCCATTTAACGCAACTATTCCTCCAAATGCTGATACCGGATCACAGGCTAATGCATTTTTATATGCCTCTAGAAATGTTGGCGCTACACTTACACCGCAAGGATTAGCGTGTTTTATGATCGCTACAGCAGGGGTGGCACCCTCAGATACACTTCCGAACTCGGCTACAAGTTCATAAGCTGCATCAGTATCATTAATGTTATTATAGGAAAGTTCTTTTCCTTGTAATTGAGTAGCTGAAGCGACTCCCGGACGAGCGGAGCCATCAGAATAAAAACCAGCTATTTGATGAGGGTTTTCACCATATCTCAAACTCTGCTTTAATTTACCTGCTTGCACTTTAAAAATAGGATTAGTTTCATTTAAATGTTCTACAAAATAATTCGCTATGGCCGAATCATATGCTGCTGATTGAGCGTAGGTCTTACTTGCGAGTCTTTGTTTAAGACCACCACTAACCTTCCCTTGATTAGCATCCATTTCAGCTAGGACAAGCTCAACATCATCAGAGTCTGTGCAAACAGCGACATGTGCATGGTTTTTAGCCGCTGCACGTATCATTGCCGGGCCTCCTATATCAATATTTTCAATACACATTTCATAAGAACCACCTTGGTTAACGGTTTGCTCAAATGGATACAGGTTGACTATTAATAAATCTATTGGAATAATTCCATATTCCTGCATTGACATATTATGACTATCTATGTCACGATCCCCTAATAGCCCTCCATGAACCATTGGATGTAAGGTTTTTACTCTTCCATCCATCATTTCAGGAAAGTTAGTCACTTCGCTTACATCAACAACCGGAATGCCTGCAGCAGCTATTGATCTATAGGTTCCTCCCGTTGAAATTAATTCAACTTTACGTTCATGCAAAGCTCTCGCTTGTTCAATAAGTCGAGATTTATCAGATACTGATATGAGTGCTCTTTTTACTGCGGTAAGTCGCTCTTTAGAGAAAAGTGGAAGTTGAGGATTAGGTTTTGGCATAATAAAGAGTCTTTTTTAATTTTATGGAATGTGATCTAACATGATGGTATTTTTACGACAAGGAACCATTAGGTTCGAATTCTGGGAGTAGACGGAATAAGGCCAACCTAATTTTAACCGCATCATGTTGACGCAAGGCATAAATTAGCTCTCGAACACTTTCACGCATATCGTCAGGGCTATACATTTCTTCTGTAAGTCGCTTGATACCTTTGACATAGGTAGTCTCGAGTGACTCTTCCGGATTTATTAAAGTTTCCGTAAGTTTTTCTCCAGACCGCAAACCTGTATATTTAATTTGGATATCTCTTTCTGGTACCAATCCTCTTAATCGAATTAATTGCTTTGCTAAACGCAATATATTAACAGGTGAGCCCATTTCTAATATATATATTGATGAGTCATTAATTGATTGGTTTTCATTTAGTGCTGTAGCCTGAAGAACTAATCTAGAAGCCTCTTCCGCGGTCATAAAATATCTTTCAACATCTTTGTGGGTAACTGTTACAGGCCCACCTCGAGAAATTTGCTCTTCAAAAAGCGGCAACACCGAACCTGCAGAATCTAATACATTACCAAACCGAACTGAACATACTGAGATTTTTGTTTCCTTTGCCGCTGCCCTAACCATCATTTCACCAATGCGTTTACTGGCCCCCATAATGTTACAAGGTTCAACGGCCTTGTCCGTTGAAATAAATGTAAGACTGCTTATTTTGTATTTAAGAGCTAATTTCACTACATTTTTAGTTCCAATAACATTATTTTTAAGCATTTCTATTGGATTACTTTCACCCATAGGCACATGTTTAAATGCAGCGGCATGAAAAACTACGTCAGGCTTTAATCTTTCAAAAACAATTTCCATTGTTTTTTCATCGCAGACATCTACTAATTGTAAGTTCCAATTTATTTTATCTCCATAAATGTTTATAAGGCTACGGTTAATCTGGTATAAATTATATTCAGAGTTATCTATAAGGATTACCTCACTTGGATTTAATCTTGATATTTGTCGAGTAAGCTCAGACCCTATTGAGCCGCCAGCTCCAGTAATAAGAACCCTTCGTCCATTAATCTGGCGTCGTACAAGATCAATATTCATATCACTCACAGAACGACCTATTAAGTCAGAAGCCTCTAATGGTGACAATTTCAATCCCCTACTTCTATCTGCTCTTGATATTGGGGCACCAATCTCAGCAGCGACCTTCAGCAGTTCTTCTACCTGAGGTCTGTTAATATCTAAAAGAAAAAGCACTGGCCTGTGGTTTATGTGTTTTTTATAACGTGTATATATTTTCCCTAAGTCCTCTATATTTCCAACTACGGGGTAACCGCGAATTGATCTTCCTTGATAATCACCTTCAAGCTCAATAAGGCCAAGTATATTATAATGAAGACCAGTTTTATTTCTCACATTATCTCGAATATAGTTTTGGAGTGAATTGCCCGTTCCTATTAAAAAAGCATCAGTATTATGTGGGTTTGAGGCCAGTAAAAAGCCATTTATATCTCCTGTTTTTATTATCATGACCAGCAAACGACTGATGGTTGACAATACAAAAAATAATACCAATGTAATTAGTGCTGCAAACCTTGGGTAATCATGGGCCCTATCATCAAAATAAAATAAAAGTATGACTCCAAGAGAAGTGGCTAAAAAAGAAGCGGTAAATAATTGTCTTATGTCGGGCACTGCAGTAAATCGCCATACAGATCGATAAACTCTTAGTAACATCCAAATGACTATTACTGAAAAAGCAGTAGCAAAGCTAGCGTGCGTTGCACTATGGTCAGGGACAGGCAAATTTAAGAAGTCATAACGCCATGTAACCGCCCCGTAAGCAGAAAATGCGCCTATAAAGCTATCAAAAGCAACTATTCCAAAAGCCTTTGTAATACCTAAAAAATTAAACTTCAATTTCTTGCCTCTAATTTTCTAAAAGACCATCGTACTTTATTGCTAAGCGTTTCACCATCACTATCACAAAAAGCATTTCCTGATATAACTATTTGCTTACATTTTCTTGGGGAAGTTCCTGAACCGAGATATAGTGAGTTTTCTATTTTAATTGGCCCGTGATCGGTACGAAAGCGCCACCCAGTTTTACCCGCTTGGATCAGTAATGCACTCTTTTGGTCTTGAGATAAGCTAACACGTACATCTGGATGAAAATGAAATCTAATATCATAGGGTCTTTCATCTTTACTTAAAGGCACTTTTCCCAATGGGACTAAAAGGGTGTCTTCACCGCGAACATCATCACCCTCAATCGACATATAAATTCGCCTCTTATGTGAAAGACCTATTTTTCTTCTGTAACCGCCATGCGAAACTTCAACCCATGTCCCTGAGTCCTGTTCCTTACGTGATACAGTAACAGGACCGGCCTCAGAAATAACAACATCACCTAATATTTTTGCCAACCACCCATCTTTAAGAATTTCTCCTGCAGAACTATTATTAATTACTAATGTACTATGCGCAGCCGTGTTACGTACAAATTTTTTAAATTTTCTAGGCTGCTGCCTGTTCCAACCACAATTTACAACTAAACGCCCAACTTTTGTAGATAACTCAAATGAACCAGGCGCAAGGTGAGCCTGGTTATCAAAAGGTGTTGGAGGGGTATTACCTGTATCGATAATCATCACTGTTCCAGCAGAACTAATGCGTTGATATCCCGTATGGGGACAATATCCAAAAGGCTTTGTAAGTAGATCTGGGGCAGCCTTCATAACGGCCCTCAAACGTTTTGGGTGGTTTTCACCTCCGCCATTAAAATTTGAAAGCGTACCATCTGCTGCACAAAAAAATGGTAGAACGGATTTAAGACGGTCTATCGCACGGCTAACTGTTCTTGAGCCCTCGACACCTCTTTTAAAAAGCAAACTATCTACTATTAAAAGTATTTCCAGCGCTTGAAGAGCTTGCTCAGGCGACCGTGATATATGACCTCCATCGGGTAGAATTTGTTTATTAACTTCATCATCTAGCCAATCAAGTCCACGTCCTAGAAGACCATCAGTTTTCTCTTTTATTCTAGCACCGCCTATCGCAAGAGCAGAAGCAGCTTTCAATCTATGCAAACCAGGGCTAGTTTGTTTATAAACATATCTCAACCGCTTTAACTGGCGAACTACAGATATACGTCGAATTTGTGCTTTATTAGATAGACTATCACCATCTAATAAAGGTGACCATACTGTCAAAAGATTAAAGATTCTTTCAGAAAGAATATCAGGCGACCAAGCGAAGAAATTCCATTTTCCATAAACCTCAATCCACTTATCGACCAAGTTTCTCGCTCTAACGCTTGCATATTTATCTTTCGTCACTGCCAAGTCATTAAGCCAATGAAAACTATGCAACCAACGTGCAAACTGCTCAGAGGGAACAGCGAGTGTCCAGGGATCACCCTGGGCCCCAACATCCAAATTTTGCTCTGAATTTTGAAAATGACCTTTCAATAAAGCCTTACCAATATCTTTATCTCCGAATATAAAAGAAGGCTTAACATCATAAAATAAATCTGTTTTTCTGACATTTAATCTCAGGGATCTAATTGGGGCCTCTAGCTCAACACACCATCTATGCAAGCCTGAGGTAAGAATAGATCTGAGTATTAGCAAAGAAGAAATTCGGTTTGCCATAACAGTTTCAAATTAAACATTTAGTCATATAGTTACTTTGTACTTTTTTTACGAAGGGCTAATATATTCTCTTTGTAATTTCCTTGACCCTTAAAAACAGCACTACCAGCAACAAGTGCTGTAGCTCCAGAATCGATACAAAGCTGAGCAGTGTCTGGATTTACACCGCCATCAACTTCAAGTATAATATCTCTTCCAGATGATTTAATCTTATCGGCTAGAATTCTTATCTTATTTAATTGTGAATGAATAAAACTTTGACCGCCAAATCCTGGATTAACGCTCATAACTAAAATTAAATCCAGTTCCTCAATTAATGTATCAACAACGTCTGGATGTGTTCCCGGATTTAGAACAATTCCTGCCTTTGCCCCGCCTGCTTTTATAGCCTGCAAAGTTCGGTGTGTATGAGGCCCCGCATCAGGATGTATACTTATATAATCAGCACCTGCCTTGATAAAAGGGTCAATCAAATAATCCACAGGCGAAATCATTAGATGAACATCAAAAGGTTTACTCGTCCGCGATCTTATCGCTTTGACTACCATAGGACCTATTGTTAAATTAGGTACATAATGGCCATCCATAACATCAATATGAATCATATCTGCGCCAGCTTTATCTATGGCTTCAATTTCTTTTCCAAGGTCTGAAAAGTCTGCAGATAATATAGATGGAGATATTAATAGTTTACGAGTCATTATTCACTATTACCAGCCCAATACCCCGTACGCAAGCAAAGTAAATATTTCCATTTATACTTCTAACTTCTTAGTAACCGAATTAACCAAGCACATTTCATGAACTATTCGACCTTTTCATTTTAGCTATAAAAAAACCATCCATTCCACCTTCATCTGCTAAATAATGAGGTAGTGTTCTTACAAAGCCACCCTCAAAAGCTTCAAAAGGCAAATCTAAACCATCAATGTTTTTGATAGCCTCCAAGGAGAAATGAGGATTTCTTTTTAGAAACTTATCAATCCTAGGCTTGCCTTCTGCAGATAGCAATGAACACGTTGAATAAATGAGTACGCCGCCGGGTTTTACAAAACTGGCTGACTTATTAAGTAATTGATCTTGGATTTTAATTAAATTCGAAAGGTCCTTTGGTTTTCTATTATAGAGAACATCTGGATGACGTCGGAATGTACCTGTCGCTGTACATGGAGCATCTAGCAATACAGCGTCATAGAAATTTTCATTAGAGTCCCAATCTAATGCATCTTGACATATTATATCAGCTGATAAATTTGTTCTCTTAAGGTTTTCCTTTACCCTACCAAGTCTGGATATAGACTTATCCAGCGCTGTAACCAGAGCACCCCTAGAGGCAAGTTGCATTGTTTTTCCGCCTGGTGCGGCGCACATATCTAAAACTCTTTTACCGCTTAGGGACCCTAATAATTTTACAGGAATACTTGCTGCTATATCTTGAGCCCACCATTCACCCTCAGAGAAGCCTGCTAGCTCTGTTATATTGCCAATTTTATTAATTCGAACAGAGTTTTTCCCTATAATCTTGCCGCATAACTTATCTGCCCATATACTTTCATTAGACTTAACTGTCACATCAAGAGGTGGTTCCTGTGTTAGTTGGATACTAAATTTACGACTAGCCTGTCGTCCGTAATCAGACTCCCATTCTCCTAAAAGCCAAGAAGGAATATTTATTTTAGGGGGCTCCTGAGCAGCTAACTTGCTACCAGAATCTACCACCTTACGCAAAACAGCATTAGTTAAGTTAGCAAATCCCTTAGAAGAATTTCTTCCTTTAAGCATTGCAACTGTTTCTCCTACTGCTGCATGTGGAGGCGTTCCAAGATAGATAATTTGTGCCGCGGCTGTCTGAAGGGCAGCATAAATAAGTTTGGGTGGGTTCTGGCGCAAAAAGGGCTTTAGAGCTGAGTTTATTTGGCCCATTCTCCTAAAAGTTGTAGCAACAATTAATCGAACAAACGCTCTGTCTCGACTTTCCAGCATCGCATAATCTTTTTGAGAAGATATTACTTGTTGTAATGGCAAGTTCTTTTCCATAACCTCCTTAACACACAAAGCCGCCAATCTCCTTGATATAACGGAATTAGAATCAATATTTTTTTTGCTGCCAATACGATTGGTTTTATTTTTCATATGATGCCAATACATTATATTTAAGGTTTGGTAACTACTATGAAAAGGTTTTTAATTGTTTAAATTAAATAAAACACTATAGTTTCAATTGTTATGAGTAATGATCAGTATATCAAAAACTATGATAAAGTTATAAGCCCTGCTGCGCAAAGAGCACTGAAAGAAGCAGAAGAACGTCGCAAACTTCAGCACAAACAAGAAGCTAAATTAGCTAAAGAAAAGGGCGGACCCAAAGGGGCGGAGCCAACGCGTTATGGTGACTGGGAACGCGGTGGTATTGCTTACGATTTTTAATACTAGAGTTTAGCCCTTTTTTCATGCAATTTAAAGGCGCTATGAAGGGCTCTAACAGCTAACTCTGTGTATTCAGCATCTATTAAGACAGAAATCTTTATTTCTGAAGTTGCGATTACAGCGATGTTAATACCGCGCTCAGCTAAAGCTTCGAACATTGTTTGCGCTACGCCTGTATGGCTACGCATACCTATCCCCACCACGGAAACTTTAGTTACATTTTCATCAAACTTTATATCATTAAAACCTATAGATTCTTTAGAATCCTGTAGGGTTTTAAGAGCAGTATTTAAATCACGTTTTCCAATTGTAAAAGTCAAATTAGCGGCATTATCAGTACGTGATATTCCTTGGACTATCATATCTACACTTATATCGGCATTTGCCAGAGCAGAACAGACCTTTGCTACCACTCCCGGTTTATCCGCTAAATTTAAAAGTGTAATTTGCGCCTCATCACGCGAATAAGCAACTCCAGATACAACTCTTTCTTCCATATTCTTATCCTCATTACAGACTAAAGTTCCTGGATTTGGTTTTCCAGCTTCTACCATTGACGTCAAAACACGTATGGGTAAATTATTATTCATTGCCAACTCCACAGATCGAGTCTGAAGGACTTTTGCACCCAAAGAGGCTAATTCCAACATTTCTTCGAACGCAATAAAGTTCAACCGTCTAGCATCCTCAGCTATTCTGGGGTCAGTTGTATAAATACCATCAACATCTGTGTAAATATCACATCTATCAGCTTGTAATGCCACGGCCAATGCAACAGCTGAGGTATCAGACCCTCCTCGTCCGAGAGTTGAAATTCTTCCATCTTCACTAATACCCTGAAAACCAGCAACGACAGCAACTTTACCCTGCTGCATAGATGAACCCACCTTAGAGCATTCAATTTTAGAAATTCTAGCCTTCGAATAAGATTTATCAGTTCTAAAAGGAACTTGCCATCCAAGCCAAGATCGAGCGCTAACGCCTCGACGTCTTAATGCTATAGCTAAAAGACCCGAGGTCACTTGCTCTCCAGTTGCTACAATAGAATCATACTCATCACTTATATCACCACCCGTTATTTTTCCTTGATTGACCTTATCAGAGTCTAATTCATCCACTAATGATACAAGCTTATTAGTTTCGCCGGACATAGCCGAAACAACAACCGCTACCTCATTACCTGAATTTACTTCGGATTCCACAAGCCTAGAAACGTGCCTTATCCGATCCAAGCAGCCAACTGACGTGCCGCCAAACTTCATGACTATTCGACCCATTAGACTTCCTTTTAATCCATTAGCTTTTTAATGAGCTAAACCAATATTACAAGTAAAGAGATTTTAAAAATATTCTTCAAACACAAACAAGGTAATAAAATTTTTCCTTTTAAAAAAAACCGTCTTATATTTGTATATAAACGTATTTATATCGATATATTATGCTAGGAAAAATAATGAGAAAGAATAAAGTGTCACCTGAGAAACCCTTAAAAACATCTGTTGACCCAGATGAAATGGCAAGTTTTTCAAGAATGGCTGATAACTGGTGGGACCCGAACGGTCCTTTTAAACCCCTCCATAAAATGAATGGAGCCAGATTAAAGTTCATTCTTGATAACCTCTGCGAACTTTTTCATAGAGATCCAAAAGATAAAATTCCACTTAAAGGGTTACGAATACTAGATATTGGTTGCGGAGGAGGTTTGTTATGCGAACCACTAACTAGGCTCGGCGCTGAAGTGACAGGAGTTGACGCATTGGAACGCAACATACAAACAGCTAGAACTCATTCAAAAAAAATGGGATTAGAGATAAATTACCTACATGGGACTATCGAAAATTTAGTACTATCAAGCAATATAAAATATAATGCAGTACTGAACATGGAAGTTATTGAACATGTTAATAACCAGTCTACATTTATAAAAAATTGTGGAGCTATGCTTTCTGAAGGCGGAATAATGTTTTGTTCAACTATAAACAGAACTTTTAAGGCTTTTACTTTTGCAATTTTAGGGGCTGAATATATTTTACGATGGCTTCCAAAGGGCACCCATCAATATAGTAAATTTGTTACACCAGATGAAATTCAAAGATGGTTAAAGGATGCAAGCTTACTTCCTAGGCCTTGCATAGGTATGACACTCAATCCTCTAAAAAACACATGGAGTTTTACAGAAGACCTCCAAATTAATTATATAACCATAGCAACCAAATAAAATTAGTTTAATTTTTTCTTGTTTTTAGGCGACACTGCTTTTGGTATTGCTGTTAGAGTGATTCCCTCATTATGAAGATCTTTCGCGTCACTCAAGCTTGCTTCTCCATAAATTTTACGCTCCTCCTTTTCACCATAATGAATGGCCCTTGCTTCCTCTGGAAATTTATCACCCACATACTCAAACTTATCTTTTATGTGCTGTCTTAATTTTCTAACAACAGAATTAAAATTTGAGAGATCTTGAATGTCCTTCGATGCAATCGCTTCTTTTTTTCTAGATGAGGATATATTGGGAGCCATAATCGCTTTATCAATTCTTGTTGAACTGCAATACGGACAACTTATAAGCAGTTTACCTCTTTGAGTCTCATAATCTGAAGAGTTCGAAAACCATGCCTCGAATTCATGTTCTTCAAAACAAATGAGGTTATACTTAATCATAACTTTAAATTCACCTTATTGTATAAAGATGGTATATTTTTTCTAACCTGGTTTACTTCTCTTAGGTCTATATCACAACAAATATAGTCAGGTCGATTATTTTTAATAACAGATCTAATTTTACCCCAGGGCCCTATAACCATAGAGTTTCCATAGGTACTTCTTCCATCTTCATGCAGGCCAACCTGAGCTGGCGCTATAACAAAACTTCCGGTTTCTATGGCCCTAGCCCTTAAGAGTATTTCCCAATGCGCTTTGCCTGTAGGAACAGTAAAGGCTGCCGGGATTGATAGTATATTAGCATTAGCTTGGGCATAAACTCTGTAAAGATAAGGAAAACGTAAGTCATAACATATTGAAAGGCCAATTCTAGCGGCTTCCACATTAACCAGAACAGGAGTGTCTCCAGCAATGAACAAATTCGATTCTTGCCATATCTCGTCTTCAGATGCCTTGGCATCAAAAAGATGAATTTTATCATATCTGGCTTTTATTGTACCTCCAGCTCCAAACATAAAGGATCGATTAATAGCTTTATTAAATTTAGCCTTAATTGCGAGAGATCCAACAAGTATATTTACTGATAGTTCTTTAGCTAATGCACTAAAAAGTTTGACCCCAGGGTCATGACTTTCTTCATGAATATTCTTTAAAAGTTCTTTTGGATTACGCTGTATTATATGGGTCATTTCTGGCGTAGCAATTAACTTAGCGCCATCTTTTGCAGCAGCTCTTATAAAATACTCGACCTCCTTTAGGTTACAGTTGATGTCTGAACCCGAACACAATTGGATAACTCCAACACGCATTAAATTAATAATTTGTCTAATTTACCATTGGCTTCTAATGCATGAAGGTCATCGCAACCCCCAATATGCCTTCCTCCGATAAAAATTTGCGGAAATGTGTTCGCACCAAAAGACCGTTCTCGCATTTCAAGCCTAGTTTCTTTATTAAGATAAGCAGGTATCTCTTCATAAGTTACACCTTTTAAGTCTAATAAATTCTTGGCTCTCCAGCAAAAAGGGCACATCATTTTAGTGTATATCTCTATTTTAACCACAGTAGGTCCTACTCTAACTTGAAATTGTTCTTTTACATACTAGAAATTAGCCTCTAGACAAGTTTAATACATTTAACCCATCAAATAAATTAGATATTTTTCATGAAGCATATCTCTACAACTGAAAAAATTTTTAATACTGAATTACTTTCACTAAGACGCGCGCGCGCGAACAAAAGAGCAAAATCTTGGCTTATTAACCGCTGTATTGAGGATGTTGTGGAAAGAATACTTGATGTAAATAGAAAATTTGATTCAATTTTAATTATTGGTACGGAATTATTGCAAACTGAACTTAAAATAGCTTTACCAAAAGATAAATATAATAAAATTACCCATATAAATTGCATTACAGAACTAAACGTAAGGAATAGTTTTGATCTAGTTATATCTATTTTAAGGCTACAAACAGAAAATAATGTATATGAGATGATATCTAAAATTCATAAAAATCTAAAGCCAGATGGGTTATTTATTGCAGCTATGTTTGGCGGCAACACTCTTAATGAATTAAGGCAGGTTTTTTATAAAACTGATAACAAAATATTTAGTGGTCTAACTCCGCATATCTACCCTATGACAACATATAAACAAGCGGCTGAGTTATTGGTTAAGTCTGGTTTTAACCAGCCTGTGGTAGATAGCGATAGAATAACAGTAAATTATAGCAATTTGAATCGACTAATAAATGACCTGAGAGACCTTGGGGAAACGAATGTATTGAACACCCAAAGCAAACAACAGCTTACAAAGACTTATCTGAATACATTAACAAAGCACTATAAAAGCTCTTATTCAAGAGAAGACGGTAAATTAAAATGTACATTTGAAATATTGTGGCTTACCGGTTGGATTCCTCATATAAGTCAGCAAAAGCCATTGAAACCTGGAACTCCAAAAGTTAACTTTGAAAGTCTTTTTAATAAAAATAAATAACATTATATTAAAAATCTTTTACCTGCTGGAAGTCTATCACGAAGTTCTTTTGCCAATGGAATATCTGCAGCAACCAACTCATAGTCTTTTAGCTTATCAGGGAAAACCCACTTTAAAATCTGCCCTTCACAAGCTTTTGCGAAGCCGTCCCATTGTCTACAGATATAAAGAACCATTAATATATTAAACTCTTCATAAGAATGCGAAACAAATGAAAAAGGCTGTAAACAGCTTTCACAGGGGTCTATGTTTAATTCTTCTCTCAATTCTCGAACAATGGTTTGTTCTGGCTTTTCACCAGCTTCGATTTTACCCCCAGGGAATTCCCATAATAGAGGATGGGGTTTGTTGTAAGGCCTTTTAGTTATTAGGACTCTTCCATCTGGATCAATTAATGCACATGCAGCCACATATATTGTCATTTATTGAAATCCACTAACTTTATGAAAATTATAAACTATTTTGGTCATTATTTTATACAAAACAAACATTAACTAAAAGTTTAACTTCTATAATCAGTATTTATCGATATGTAATCATGTGTTAAATCACATGTATATAAACGTGCCTCACCGGTTCCTAAACCTAAATCTACCGCTAAATCTATTTCGGAATTTTGCATATATATAGAAACTTTTTTCTCGTCGTAATCTTTTGAAATACTACCCCCTTCAGCAATAGCATAAGGTCCCATAAAGATCGATAGTTTATCTCTCTCTGCAGGTTCTCCTGATTTACCCACTGCCATGACTACACGGCCCCAGTTTGCGTCCTCCCCAGAAATTGCGGTTTTGACTAGCGGTGAATTGGCAACACTTAGCCCTATAACCTTAGCACTACTGTTACTAACCGCACCCTTAATACTTATTTTTATAAACTTGGAAATGCCCTCACCGTCTTTCACAACTTGTAGAGCAAGGTCCATCATTACAGACTTAAGTGCCTCTATAAAATTCTGAAGCCTTGCGTCTGAAGGATCATTGATTTTATTATGCTGGGCTGTGCAGCTCGCCATTAGTAGGAGTGTATCAGATGTAGAAGTATCGCTATCTACAGTTATTGAATTAAATGTATCTTGTACAATCAAATTTAGTAAATTCTGCAATACACCCTCAGAAAGATTAGCATCTGTGGCGACAAAGGAAAGCATTGTTGCCATGTCTGGAGCAATCATGCCTGAGCCTTTGGCAATACCATTAATCCTTACAGGCACTCCATTAATTGTCGCAGTAGCCGATGAGCACTTAGGATAGGTATCAGTGGTCATGATGGCTTCAGCGGCCTTTGACCACCCAGCGTCAGATAAATTTTTATTAATATCAGGAAGGTGGCTTATAATTTTTGAAGCATCTAGCGCCTCACCGATAATACCAGTAGATGCAAAAATTACTGAATTGGATTCTACACCAAATTCTTTCGCACAACTGAGGGCTATTTTAGTAATTGCATCTTTGCCTTTTTTGCCTCCAAAAACATTTGCAACGCCAGAGTTAACTATAAGGAGCCTAGGACCACCAGTTTGCACATTCAAAGCTTTTTTAGACCAAACCACTGGATGTCCCGGGCAAAGGTTTTTTGTAAAAACGCCAGCAATTTGAGTGCCGGGGCAGCCATGAAAAACCCATAAGTCAGCCCGGTTTTTATATTTCATACCAGTTTCTGCCGTTGCCATTGTAAAGCCTGGTATTGGTAAAAGTGAAGAAAATGCTGATGGGGCAAAGGGTGATATTTTAAGTTTAGTCATTTTCGGTAATATCCTGAGGTCTTTCCAAAAGTATATCTGACAAATCATACACTTGAATTACATTTTCCTTACGAAGCTTTGAGAGTAAACTACTCACCTCTTCATATGTTATAAAGTCTATGATTTTTTCTTTCATTTCGGTTAATGTAGGCTGTGGAGCTCTTCTCCGCTTTAACAACTGTAAAATATGCCAACCATCTTTTGTTTCTATGGGATCGGAAACCTCTCCAATCGTTAAGGAAAATGCTAACTTTGAAAACTCATCATCCATCATACCTCTTGAAAAATAAGGTAAAACTCCACCATTTTCATTAGTAAAGGTATCTTTGGAGTATTCGGAAACTAAATCATCAAAACTTTCTCCTTTTGACAACCTTATGGAAACCGTACTTGCTTCTGTAAAGTCTTCTAATAATATATGCCTAACTTGAATTTCATCCATTTGTCCTCTTAAATTCTGTTGTTCGACATATAACTGCTTTATAGTTTTTTCATTAACCTTACTCTTAATATATTTCTCAAGCATTATATTACTCAAAGTGTGCTCTCGTGCGAATGCTAAACGCCGCGTAGCTTTAGATTCTTGATCTATTTTTTTCTCGAGTGCCTTAAGGGCTAATAGACGTTGATCAATAGCCTCATTGAGAACCTTATCATAAATTTCAGAGTCAAACTGTATGGTATCACCCTCACCAATAAGACCTCGCGATATTGCAAGGTCTTCAATATCTAAGAGAAAAATCTTAGTTTTATTTACTTCCGCAACCACAATATTAGTAGATTCCTTAGATATGTCAGATTGGTCTTGGGAATTGTTTCTGACTCCACAGGAGGTCAGAATAAACCACAAAAAAACTACAATTAAAATTAATAAATTAGTCTTAGGCATATTTTTCCATAAAAATTTAAAGCTTTTTGTTTGTTCCATTTCATTGACTTAGAGCAAGAGCATCCTTAAGTCATCAAAAAGCATTTATAAAGTTATCTGTACAATGCTACTTTTGCCATCAAGGAGCCCCAATGTTAGGGATAGCAAGAAAAATTTTCGGTACTGAAAATGATAGAAAGCTAAAAAAGCTACGTCCTATTGTTGATACGATTAATGCTTTAGAGGTAGAATATGAGGCATTAAGCAATAGTGAACTCAAATCTAAAACAGCTGAATTTAAAAAACGCGTGCAAAATGGTGAAGAGCTTGATGACTTATTGCCAGAAGCTTTTGCTACGGTCCGTGAAGCCGCAAAAAGAACACTTGGCCAACGTCATTACGATGTACAGCTTATTGGTGGCATTACGCTCCATACTGGAGAAATCGCGGAAATGCGAACAGGTGAAGGAAAAACACTTGTATCAACTTTAGCGGCTTACTTGAACGCATTAACAGGCAAAGGAGTTCATATAGTAACGGTTAATGATTATCTGGCCAGCCGTGATGCAGAGTGGATGGGGCAAATATATAGTTTTCTAGGCATGACTGTTGGTTGTATCAACAATCATGAAGCATATGGAAATGAACGCAAGCAAGCCTATAATTGCGATATAACATATGGGACCAATAACGAGTTTGGTTTTGATTATCTTAGAGATAATATGAAGTATACCCTTGATGAGATGTCTCAACGCGGACATACATATGCGATAATAGATGAAATTGATTCTATATTAATTGATGAAGCACGGACACCCTTAATAATCTCTGGGCCGACAGATGATAAGTCAGAATACTATAAAACAATAAATGAATTCATTCCGCTCATTACAGATGATGGTTATGAATTGGATGAAAAAGCAAGAACAGCTACCTTTAATGAATTAGGTAATGAACAAATTGAAAATATTTTAAGAGATAAAAATCTTCTGGAAGGCGATAGCCTTTACGATATTGAAAATGTAACTATAGTCCACCATATTAATCAAGCATTAAAAGCCCACAAGCTCTTTATTAAAGATAAAGATTACATCATTAAAAAGAATGAGGTTGTGTTAATTGATGAGTTCACAGGAAGAATGATGGATGGCAGAAGACTTTCTGAAGGACTTCACCAAGCAATAGAAGCAAAAGAAAAGGTAGATATAAAACCAGAGAACGTTACTCTAGCATCAGTAACCCTACAAAACTATTTTAGGTTGTACAATAAACTTTCTGGGATGACAGGAACGGCTGAAACTGAAGCTAGTGAATTTGCTGAAACATATGGGTTAGAGGTATTGGTTATTCCTACGAATAGACCAATACAAAGAATTGATAATGATGACGTTATTTACAGGACAGAAAAAGAAAAATTTAATGCGATTGTCAAAGAAATATCAGAAGCATCTAAAAATAACCAGCCTATGCTTGTAGGCACTGTTTCAATAGAAAAATCTGAATCGCTATCGAGTTTCTTGAAAGAAAAGGGTATAAAACACAGAGTTTTAAATGCTCGTTTTCATGAGGAAGAAGCTTCTATTGTAGCTCAAGCGGGGGTACCCGGTGCAATTACTATTGCAACAAATATGGCGGGAAGAGGAACAGACATACAGCTAGGTGGAAACCTTGATATGCGTTTAGAACAAGAAATCCCAAAGGACTTATCAGAATCAAAGCGTAAAAAACTTGAAGAAAAAATATCCAATGAAATAATAAAACTTAAAAAACAAGCCATAGAAGCCGGAGGCCTTTATGTTCTTGGAACAGAGAGACATGAATCACGTAGAATTGACAACCAACTTCGTGGCAGGACTGGAAGACAAGGTGATCCAGGAAGATCAAAATTCTATCTCTCAACTGAAGATGATTTAATGAGGATTTTTGGCGGAGATAGACTAAAGGCAATGATGGGAAAAATGGGATGGGAGGAAGGCGAAGAGCTAACTAATCGCTTTATGTCAAAAGCTGTGGAGAGAGCTCAAGTTAGAGTGGAAACCCGCAACTTTGATATCCGTAAAAATCTATTAAAGTATGATGACGTGATGAATGATCAAAGAAAAACCATATTTGAACAACGTATGGAGTTTATGACAGATAACGATGTATCTGATGTAATAGAGGATTTCAGGCATCAATGTTGTGAAGACCTTATTGAAACTTATGTACCCAAAAAAGCTTATGCAGAGCAATGGAATATAAGTGCACTTACTGAGAAAACAAAAGAAAATCTTGCGATGGATATCCCTTTTTCCGATTGGGCAAAGGAAGAGGGCATTGCAGATGAAGAGATGTTGGCGCGCTTAAAACAATCAACAGATAAAGCATTTAAGCAACTAACAGATGGTATTGAATCTAAAGAAATGCAGCGCATTGAAAAACAGCTTCTTTTACAAGTTATTGACCAAAATTGGCGAGAACACTTGCAGCAATTAGATAACTTAAAATCAGTAATTGGAATGCGCGCTTATGGTCAAAGAGACCCCCTTAATGAGTACAAGTCAGAGGCTTTCACTTTATTCGACAAACTCTTAACCGACTTAAGGGAAGGCGTTACTAAGGCAGTCACCCGATTGTTAATTAATGTGCAAATGCAACGACAACAGGAACGTATTGAAAAAGTTCAGAAAATAAAAGATTCAGCAAGGTCACCAATGGATATGATGCGTGTAGCAGAAGATAATGAGAACAAATTATCAAAAAAAGACTTCGAAGGAATTTCTAGAAATAGTCTTTGTCCATGTGAATCAGGAAAGAAATTTAAGAAATGTTGCGGTAAAAGCAACTGAAATGATTTCTAAGATCTTAAACTTTAAGTATAGAACACTACAATTTCTTAAAAACTATATATATTGCCCCAGTGTGCATCATTATAAAGAACATGTGCACATATGAGCATCATAAATATGCATTTTTTATTATTCCAAGGCAAATCCGTTTACTCTTAATGCTTACAATCTATCTAGAGGTATGGATTTCATAGCTCACCTGTGTGAGATAAATATAATGGAGATAAATATGAAAAAATTACTTTTAAGCACATCTGTTTTTCTAGCACTAACCGCTAATTCTAATGCTCAAGACATTAGCGTATCTACATCAGTGGATTATGTAAGTGACTATGTATTCAGAGGCGTGAGTTTAGCAGATAGTGCTATTCAGTCTGGTGTTGAAGCATCATTAGGGTCTTTTACCGCAGGCGCTTGGTTCTCAACTGGTGTTGGGGACACTTCATCAACAGCAGGAGATGAAGTTGATCTTTATGCAAGCTACAGCTTCTCACTTTCGGACCTCGTTAGTACTGATGTAGGAATTACTTACTATCACTACCCACAAGGTGGTGGTTTATTTGAAACTGATGGTGGTGGTGCCGGTACTTATGAGATTTACACAAGTTTAGGGTTTGATTTACCTTTGTCGCCCTCTGCATCAGCTTACTACGATTTAACACTTGAAGCGTTTACTCTCGAGGGTGGTGTTAGTCACAGTATTCCGGCAGGTGATAAGACAAGTTTTGATTTAGGTGCAACACTAGGTCTTGTTGATGGTGATGGTTTTTCATATGAGTATGGTTCAGCATCTGCATCTTTAGGGTATTCGCTCTCAGATGATGTTTCGGTTTATTTTGGTGCTACCTATGCCTTAAATTCAGAAGATATGTTAAATCTTGAGAAATCCCTAAATGGAAATCCTAAGGACAGTTTGTTGTTCTTTGGAGCTGGTATCTCAGCAGGATTTTAACTTCATAAATTTCATATATTTTTAAAGGGCTCTTTAGGAGCCCTTTTTTATAATAATGATCTACCAATATTCAAAAACTTATCTCTACGTTGCCTTACAAGTTCGGCAGTATCCATTTTAGAGAGAGTATCTAAAGACTTAACTATAGCGGTCTCAAGAGATTTTATCATTTCCTTAGAGGATCGATGTGCACCGCCAATTGGCTCTTTAATAATTTTATCAATCACCCCTAATCGCTTTAGGTTTTGAGCTGTAATTTTCATCGCTTTTGCCGCATCTTTAGCGCGACCACCGTCTCTCCAGAGTATAGATGCGCAGCCTTCAGGGGAAATCACAGAGTAAATAGAATGCTCTAACATCATAACAGTGTCCGCTGTTGCTATTGCTACAGCACCACCGGACCCGCCTTCACCAGATATTATAGAAACAAAAGGAACACGAACTGATAAACCTTTATCAATACTGCGCGCTATAGCTTCTGCTTGACCACGCTCCTCCGCACCTCTTCCTGGGTAAGCTCCTGCAGTATCAATAAAGCTAATAATTGGCACGTTGAACTTTTCAGCAAGCTCCATAAATCGTACAGCTTTGCGGTAACCCTCTGGTTGAGCCATTCCAAAATTATGTTTTAGTCGGGTTTCAGTATCTTTACCTTTTTCATGCCCCATAACTAATACGCTTCTACCTTGAATTTTTCCTAGCCCTCCCAATAAAGCGTAATCATCTCCAAACTTTCTATCGCCAGATAAGGGCGTGTAGCTGGTTACGAAACTATTAATATACTCACTAAAATGTGGCCTAGAGGGATGACGAGCCACTTGAGTTTTTTCCCAAGCACTTATTTTTGAGTATAAAGATTTAAGTTGTAGTTTAGACTTTTCCTTTAAATCAGATACATTCTGATCTTGAAGACCTTTTTTTTGAATCATCTCTTCTATTTTACTATCAAGTTCAGCAATACTACGTTCGAAATCAAGGTAAGTGCGTGCCATACTATACTTCATCCAATCTTAAAAACTGTTATATCAATGAAATTTCTTTGCGCTTTCTATCACTGAAATAATAATCATGAGTAACCTACAGTATTAAGTGTATATCTAAAAGTTTTTTTATGATTCTTAATAGCACTCTTTACTTTATTTTTAAAAATCTTATTTAGGCTACCAATCTCTCCAAATTCTTTCATTCACTTCGTTACCATAGCGCTGTACAAATCGTCGTTTCAGCCTCCTTTGCCAGTGATGAGCAGCTTTGAGATCCAGACCCTCAGCTATTATTAAAGTATCAGAAAATATTTTTGGCGTGATAGTTTTATATTTGTTCAGGAGTAAATCCTTAACTTTAATTTCTGCGCAAAAGTCCCAATCATCACATAATTCACGTAAAAAAGCTTTAAGGTCTTCTTCGAGGTCTGAGTGATATTGTCTTTTTTTTGGCATAATCTTAATTTGCTAATGGGTGTTTACTCTCTACTAGCTTTCTCATCCGTTTGTCTAGAACATGTGTGTATATCTGAGTCGTCGAAATATCTGAGTGACCTAATAAAGTTTGTACAGACCTTAAATCTGCTCCATTAGACAATAGATGAGTTGCAAAGGCATGCCGCAAAATATGAGGCGATACCATCTTAGGGTTTAGGCCTGCTTTTATAGCAAGTCTCTTTAAAAGTTGGGCAAATCTTTCTCTAGTTATATGACCATTTTTGGAACTAGAAGGGAAAAGAAATTTATCATGATATTCAATTGAACCAAATCCTTTCGGGAGCGTTAATTCACGAACTAAAGCCCATTTTTCAATCATATCTTTTGCAGTCTTAGTTAGAGGTAGTAATCTCTCACGCCCGCCCTTCCCTTTAATTAATAAACAATTATCACGCCTATTTGTTGACCTTACAGTTAGAGTTACAAGCTCTGACACTCGCAAGCCTCCTGCATAAAGAATCTCTAACATACAAAGCAAACGAATCCCCTTTGGGGAAATGTCTTTTTCTGCGGTCAAAAACAATTGATTAACTTCAAACTCTGACAATACCTTTGGAAGAGGCCTTCCTTGCCTTGGTCGGTCTAAATTATTGGCAGGGTTATCTTTTCGGTGGCCTTCGGTTTGAAGAAATAAAAAAAACTGCTTTAATGTCGAAAGTTTTCTTGCTGCAGTAGATGCGGCTATGCCCTCTCTTTGCCATGTGGCTAATACAGCCTCTAAATGTCCTGTCCCTAAAGTTAAAAAAACTTTATTTCTCGTAGCAAACTTCCAGTTCCTCAAATCACGCTGATAAGCTGATAAAGTATTTTCAGATGCACCCCTTTCAGCACTCATCATTTCCAAAAAAGACTCTATTAAATAATCATCCGTCATAGTCGTCTAGCAAAATCCTCAATGGCGATATCTTTAGCGAACTCGATTAATCCAGCACTTATCAAAACATCTATAATATTATAAATACTAGAATCGTTGAGAGGACTATTTTCAAGAATGATCGCCGCGCGCAATGCAGTTTCCGCAACAGAAGAGTGCCTAAGAGTAGTTTTAAGCAAAAGCATATCACCTGCCTTGACTGTAAACCCAAATCCTTCGTCTTTACCTTCCATTGCTTTTAAAAAAGGTAAAGAAGAGCTAACTCTTAAAGAGGATAATATGAAAAGGTCTCTATCTGAAAGAAAATACTGTAACTCTATATTTGGAAAACTAGCTTCTAAATTTGTTAAAAAACTATCGAAAAGGTAAGTATTATCTAATATAGCCATAATAAGCCTGATTTTAGTTTTTTGCTTTCCATTAGGTAATTTTTCATAGAGCTCACGCAATAAAGTGTAGTCTTTCCTCTCTAGGCTTGCGCGTACGAAAATATTAATATCCGGGATTTCAATTTGATCAGAAGTGACATTATCCAAATGAGTTTCAAGGGCTTTAACAATGCGGGAAAAAGATAAGTGTGTATCTGCTTTATTCAATATAGTAGCTAATATTTTTGCAGAAAATAAGTCTTCATTTTCTATCGTATCTAGTTTTTCACTTGAACCCTTATCAAAACTATCATTAATGAGAAGCTCCGGGTTATAGGTTGGTATCCTCTTAAATTGTATATTTCTATCGTTCACAATGCCATTTATTAAAAGCTCTTCTATTTGATCATATTTTATTTGATTAGGTAGCCGGTTAATTAAATCTACTTTATCTTTCAAACCCAGTTTATTGTTTTTAGCTTCAGTTATTAATGCCTGAGTATCAAAATTTATAGCCTTCGATTGCATTGCATTTACCAAAGGGTCAATGTTATTAGTGATTTTTGGTATTTCGTCAGAGTTACCTAAAAAGAAATCGATAAATTCGTAAAATAGTCTATCTTCATGCCCCATACTTTGAAGTAATTCGACAGCTAATTCAGCAGCAGCTAACTCATCACGACTAATATTACAAAAAACTCTAATCTTTATCCAATAAGGTAAACTCCTATTGTTACCTAAATTATCAGATATATCACAAGCAGACTCAATGTCATCACTTCCTAAAGCATACTCAACTCTATTTTTAGGTAAATGAACATAATCTGAATAACCTTTCATTAAAGTTTTGAGAGCATCATTATCTTGCATTTTCATTACATACCTTAAACGAGCACTAACATATTTTTTTCTTTCCCCCTCTGGGGGCATTCCGCCGGCCAATATCGTAGCTCTTATAAGTTTCCCTCCCACTTTACTTGAAGTCGTTGTCGGAATTTTATTAATTAAATCTACAGCTGTAGATGTTGAGGTGCCCTTCCAAAGATTAGCATCGAAAACGCCAGTTATAGCGTCTATTACACCAGGGTCATAAATACGGGCTGTTTCTAAATCTAAAACCTCTATATTTTCTGCGAAAACTGGGTACTGAAAAAAGAAAAATATTAATGATATTAAATATTTCATATTATTTTTCGTAATCATCCGGCAATTCAATTACTTTTAGATCTTGCGGTGCATTTTCACTAGATGCACTCGAAAGAAGCCACCATGTGAGTCCAAACAGGAATAAAACTAAAGTAAAACTGACAATAAATAATTTTTTCATAATCTGACCTTTAACATTATATATCAGATATTAACGTTTAAGTGTTGAGCAAACGTTACTTTTTCCTCATATTAAAAACCTATATTTAATACACTATCAGATATAAATATAAGAAAAGTAAGATAATAAGGAATAGTTCAATTAGTAAAAACTTTACAAACCGCTCAATAGCACTTGTCGGGCTGATGGGTGTTGGAAAAACTACAACAGGGAAACAACTAGCTAAAATTCTCAATAGAGAGTTTTATGACTCTGACTACGAAATTGAAAAAGCATCAGGAAGAACAATAAGCGGCTACTTTAAAGATTATGGTGAAAAGGAATTTAGGAAAGGAGAACGACTCGTTATAGAGAGGCTATTAGCTAAAAAATCTATAGTATTAGCAACTGGTGGGGGTGCTTATATACAAGAAGAAACACATGAAATTTTAAATGGCAGAGCATTAACAATATGGCTAAAAGCTGACTTAAATACTATTATGAATCGCGTTAGTAAAAATTATGATAAAAGACCTCTTTTGCAAGTTAATAATCCTGAAGCAAAGATTAAGGAACTTATAAAAATAAGGCACCCTATATATAAAAAATCACATATAACGGTTACAATTGATAATGATGAACAATTCTCTATTAGTAATAAAATAATACACGCAATAAAAAAATATCAGAGTAATAATTAATGACTATAGTAAATGTAGATCTTGGCCTTCGAAGTTATGAAATCATCATAAAAGAGGACCTCCTTTCTGAGGCGGGTAATTTTATTTCACAAAGGATTTCAGGAAAAAAAATTGCAATAGTAACAGATGAAAATGTTTATAGGCTTCATGGCAAACAACTCGAGTCTGCTCTTATAGGGTTCGAAGTTCATATTATAGTCTGCCCCGCTGGAGAGGCACAAAAGAGCTTTGAAGGTCTTCAAAAAATTTTAAATTCATTATTCGACAAAGGTTTCGAAAGAAATGATACTTTGATAGCATTTGGAGGTGGGGTTATTGGCGACCTTACTGGATTTGCGGCTAGTATTTTTAAGCGTGGATGTAAATTCATTCAGATCCCTACTACTTTACTTTCGCAGGTTGACAGTTCTGTCGGGGGGAAAACTGCCATAAACAATAAATATGGTAAAAACTTAGTAGGTTCATTTTATCAGCCTAAGCTTGTTTTGTCTGATACAAATGTTCTAAAAACATTGCCTAAAAGAGAACTAAAGGCAGGGTACTCTGAAATAGTCAAATATGCACTTCTTGGAAATTATGATTTTTTTAACTGGCTTGAAAAAAATGGAAAAAAAGTCTTATCTTGTGATCCAAACACACTAGAAAAAGCTATAGAGCTATCTTGTAAAACTAAAGCTAGAATTGTAGCAGAAGATGAAAGAGAAACTGGCAAACGTGCGCTGCTTAACTTAGGACACACCTTTGCTCATGCTCTAGAAGTTGAGGCAATGAAATCAGGAGACTTGTTACACGGGGAAGCGGTTAGCGCGGGGATGGAAATGGCTTTTGAGTTTAGCTTAAAAGAAAATTTATGTAGTGCTAAAGATGTCAAAAGAGTAAAAGCACATTTTCAAGCACTTGGCTTGACATCAATAAAAGATATTATCCCACTGCTTAAAAATTCAAATAAATTTTTAAGCTTCATGCAGCAGGATAAAAAGAATGATGGTGGAAACATAACTCTTATAATGGTAAACTCAATAGGCGACGCCTTTATCCAAAAGTCGACGTCAAAAGTTAGTTTGCTAGAATACCTTAGCCAACTTGCAGGACAGAAAAATGCTTGAATCAATCTTGCGTACCGATAACTTGATAATGATTTTTGTGGTAGCAATACTCCTTTACTTATCTAGTTTTTTTTCTGGATCCGAAACTGCACTAACAGCTGCTTCAAAAGCTCGCATACATAACCTGGAAAAAAATGGAGATAAGAGAGCAATAATTGTTGCTAAACTTTTACTCTCTAGAGAGCGGTTACTTGGTGGTATATTACTTGGAAATAATCTTGTTAATATTTTAGCTTCAGTTTTAACGACAGCAATTTTTACTAATATTTTGGGAGGTGGCGGATTAGCTCTAATGAGTGCAACAGTTGTTATGACACTCTTAATATTAATCTTTGCAGAAGTTCTTCCTAAGTCATATGCGATATCTCAGCCGGACACATTAGCATTGAAAGTAGCTACGCGAATCAACTTTATTGTTAAAATATTTTCTCCATTAGTTTTACTCATACAAATTATTGTAAATAGTACGTTGAGATTGTTTGGAGTGAATTCAAATTCAGCATCTTGGTCAGCGGAAGAAGCTATAAAGGGAACTGTTGACCTCCACCTTGAAGAAGGGGGGGTAGCAAAGCGTGCAAGAGATCAGATATATGGGGTTTTAGAAATTGGAGAACTAAACGTTGAAGAGGTGATGATTCATCGCAAAAATGTTTGCATGATTGATATTAATATTCCCTCAGAAACAATAATTAAAGAAGTTCTGAACTCAGGGCACTCACGAGTCCCACTTTATGAAAATGACCAAGACAATATTATAGGAATTTTACATGTTAAAGATATTCTTAAGTCAATATCCAGCGAGGCAGGAGAGCTTTCAGAAATAGACACAAGAAAAATAATGCGAAGCACTTGGTTTGTACCTGAGACAACATCACTTGTGAAACAACTGAAAGCATTTCAGCAAAAAAGGGAGCATTTTGCAGTCGTAGTTGACGAATATGGAGCTTTAATGGGAATAGTAACACTCGAAGATATCCTCGAGGAAATTGTTGGAGATATCCAAGATGAATATGATGAAGAAATCACAGGGATAAATAAATTAAAAGAAGGAGGTGCTATCCTACGCGGAAATTTGACTGTCAGAGATGTTAATAGGGCTATGGGATGGGAGCTCCCAGATGAAGAAGCGGTTACAATAGCAGGTCTTGTTATTTATGAGTCACAAACTATTCCAGAGGTTAATCAAACATTTTCATATCATGGTTACAGATTTGAAGTTATAAAAAAACAACGCAATCAAATAATCTCATTAAAAGTTACTAAAGTACATGATTAGTATTAAATTTTCTCGCCTAGAAATACTTCCTTTTATTTTTGTACTGTTAATTAACTCTTGCTCAAATAATACAGCCCCTTTCTCTCAGCCAATACATTTTTTTAATGCTAACATTATAACAATGGATCCTGATAAGCCTCTCGCAAATTCTTTTATTGTTACAGGTGATAAAATAACACTAGTTGATGAAGAAGCTGAAAGTTCAAGCCTAAAAAATATCATAAAAGTGGACTTGGGAGGTAAGACAGTTTTACCTGGAATTATAGATAGTCATGTTCACATTCGCGAGCTTGGAATGGACACTTTAAAGGCTAATTTAGTTGGAGTTTCTAGTGTAAAGGAAATAGTAGAGCGCCTAAAAGATAAATTCCCCAACCCAGCTCGAGGTGAATGGCTGATAGGGCAAGGATGGGACGAGGGTGCATTTGCATCCACAGGATACCCAGATAGACATTTAATAGATATATCGTTTCCAAATAATCCTGTAGCTTTAGAAAGTTTGCATGGGTTTGCTGGGTTATATAATGATTACGCACTAAAATTAGCAAATATTAATAGCGCTACTAAAGACCCTGACATTGGTAATATAATACGCCGTAAGAATGGTGAGCCAACAGGAGTTATGCTAACATTAGCTCAAGACCTAATTCAACCTTTTATACCAGAGCCAAGCAATGAAAAAATTAAAAATGCAATAGTCGCTGGGCTAAACAATATGGCTCTTGCGGGTGTAACATCTATACATGAAGCAGGCATGACTCCCAAAGACGTTGAAGCATTTATTGCGTTAAAAAAATCTAACTCTCTTCCTATAAGGGTATACGGAATGCTTGATGGAAATAATGATGAATTAATTAAACATTGGTTTGCGCAAGGACCGCTTGATGATAAAAATGATTTTTTAGACATAAGAAGTATTAAAATCTTCTATGATGGGTCTCTAGGGTCAAGAACAGCGCTTATGTCAGAACCTTATTCCGATCAATTGGGAAAGTCATTAGCAACAGAAAGAATAAGTACAGAAAAAATTCTAAGCCTAGGACGGAAGGCATCAGAATTAGGCTTCCAAATGGCTACTCATGCAATTGGCGATAAAGGCAATAATCAAATATTGTCATTATATGAAGAAATATTAAACTTAGATGGTACTTTTGATCATCGCTGGCGTATCGAGCACGCACAAGTTCTGTTTCCAGACTTTTATAATCGATTAGCAGAACTCAAAATTTTAGCCTCTATACAATCTTCCCATGCCGTGGGAGACAGTAAATGGGCAGAAGATCGAATAGGGCCAGAGAGAATTCGAGATGCCTATTCATGGCAGAAAATTCTCAAAAGTGGAGGGAGGTTATTATTAAATTCTGACCTACCTGGCGAACCCTGGGAGCCAATGAATACATTATATTTTGCTGTTAATAGAAAACCACTTAATAGTAGTAAGGACGAAAAAGGGTGGTATATGGATCAAGCTTTATCAGTTCAAGAAGCTCTTAAAGCAATGACTATCGAAAATGCCTATGGAGCATTCCAAGAAAAAAACTTAGGTAGTATTGAGGCTGATAAGTTAGCAGACTTCATCATTATCGATAAAAACCCTTTAACTATTGCTCCAGAAGACATAAAAAATATAAGCGTACTTGAAACATGGGTTTCTGGAATTAGAGTCACCCCAGACTCTCAATAACCTAACGATTAGCCTGCTTATTTTTCATGAATTCAACTTTCAAGTCTTTAGAGCTTTTCCGAGAGCCATCATGTGAATAACCAGGGGCAGCAAAAATGTATGCAAGCCTTTGATGGAATTTAATATTAGGCTGAAAGCAATCTTTAAATATATTATACATTTCTTTGAATGCTACCACAGCAGGGTTATAGGATGCGATCGGTGTAATTATTCCATAATTCACTGGGTCAGTCTCATCTTCTTCTGCAAATGTATTAAAAATCCTGTCCCATATTATCAAAATACCAGCAAAATTACTATCCAAGTACCTAGGGTTTTTTGCATGATGCACCCGGTGGTGACTAGGAGTATTAAAAATAAACTCAAACCATGGAGCCATTTTCTTGACAGACTGGGTATGAACCCAAAACTGGTAAACCAAGTTTACACCTCCAATAAATATGACTAGCACAGGGTGGAAACCTAGTAGAATCAATGGCGATGAGAGAAAAACATACCCAGTAAAATGATTATTCCATGGCTGCCTAAGAGCTGTACTCAAATTATATTCCTCTGAACTATGGTGAACATTATGTGCGGACCAAAACCATCTAACTTTATGGGCCGCCATATGCTTATACCAATAGACAAAATCCTGAAGTACTAAGCAGATTAGTATCGCCTTAATACTGAATCCCCAGTCAAAAAATCTAAATTGCCAAACCCACATGAGAATACCAATGCTTATACTTCCCATCAAAACATCGGAAATCAATTGCCCCACGCCCATACTGGATGATGTAATTGCATCTTTTACAACATAGGTACCCGAAATCCTTTTTCTGGATACAAGGTACCACTCTATTGCAATCAATAGTGTAAATATTGGAGCAGCCCAAAAAAGTACTGCTGGAAAATTTGGTATTTCGTACTCCATGCGTACTAATTGTTAAATAATGACTTAAATGTCAATGATACCTATTGTCTTACCACTAGCATGTTTCTCCTTCTCCTGTCATAACTCCAGAAATTAATTATTTCATGAGGGCAATCCATGAGAATTGTTATGATCGGTACAGGATATGTTGGATTAGTATCTGGGGTTTGTTTCGCGGATTTTGGACATGAAGTGATTTGTGTCGATAAAGATGTTACCAAGATAGAAATGCTAAAGTCTGGTGAAGTTCCAATATTTGAACCTTATCTAGAGAATCTTATATGTAAAAATGTTCGTGCCTCACGTCTAAAATTTACAACAGACCTAAAAACATCAATGAAAGGTTCTGATGTTGTATTTATAGCTGTTGGGACTCCATCACGACGAGGGGATGGACACGCTGATTTATCTTATGTTTATGAAGCAGCTAAAGATATCTCCAAAAATATAGAAAAATATACTGTTATTGTAACTAAATCTACAGTTCCCGTTGGCACTGGGGATGAAATTGAAAAAATAATATCTAAAAATCATTCCATTGAAAAGTTTTCAGTTGTATCAAATCCAGAGTTCCTAAGAGAAGGGGCGGCAATCAAAGACTTCAAACACCCTGATAGAGTAATTGTTGGTACAGAAAGCCCTAATGCTATTCAGGTCATGAAAGCCGTTTATAGGCCTCTATTTATCAACGAAACTCCTATATTGTTTACAAGTCGCAGAACCTCTGAATTAATAAAATATGCATCCAACTCTTTTTTAGCAACCAAAATTAGTTTTATTAATGAAATGGCAGACTTGTGTGAGAACTTAGAAGCCGATGTTCAAACGGTGGCAAGAGGTATAGGTCTTGATAAAAGAATTGCACCTAAATTTTTGCATGCTGGCCCGGGTTATGGGGGCTCTTGTTTTCCTAAAGACACTTTAGCGCTAATACGCACTGCTGAAGAGGCGGGAGTATCTCTATCAATTATAAAAACTGTGGTTAAGTCCAATGAAGACAGAAAGTTAAAAATGGTTCAAAAAATCATCAATTTTTTGGATGGAGATTTAAAAAATAAAACTTTAGCTTTTCTAGGGTTATCATTTAAACCAAATACAGATGATATGCGTTCATCTGCAAGTGTGGCTATCATACCTGAATTGCAAGCAAAGGGAGCTACAATAAAAGCGTATGACCCTGCAGCCATGAAGGAAGCCAAAGGGATTTTGAGAAATATAAGTTTCGCAGAAAACCCGTACGATTGTATTGAGGGTGCTGACGCGCTTGTTATATTAACAGAATGGGATGAGTTTAGAGCACTAGACATGCAGCGTATAAAAAAATTACTTAAAAAGCCAAATGTGATAGACTTGAGAAACATTTACAAATCGAAAAATATGAAAAATCTCGGATTTAATTATGTAAGCGTTGGACGTCCATAACAACTTTGCTTATTAATGTGATTATTATCTAATGAAAAATTAAGGCTATATTATGTGCGGCATTGTTGGAATTATTGGAAATTCGTCTGTAACAGATCGTTTAATAGATGGTTTACTTCAACTTGAGTATAGGGGTTATGATAGCTCTGGAATAGCTGTACTTGATGATGGAAAGCTTAAACGTGAGCGCTCAAAAGGTAAAATTAGTGGGCTTATAAGTAGAGTTTCAAAAAATCCTATCGATGGAGAATCAGGAATAGCTCATACACGCTGGGCAACACACGGCATACCTAATGAAACAAATTCTCATCCTCACTTTTCAGGTCGCGTCAGTGTTGTTCATAATGGAATAATAGAAAACTACTTAGAAATCAGGAACGAGTTATCTCATCGTAATTTTTTAACTGAAACAGATACTGAAGTATCCGCTCACTTAATAGATGAATTTTTACAAAAAAACATGGAACCAAAAGAAGCATTCTCAAAAAGTTTAAAAAAGCTAAATGGAGCCTATGCATTTGCTGTTTTAATAGATGGCTTACCAGGTCACATGTTTTGTGCAAGGGCAGGCTCACCATTGGCAATAGGTATCGGCGAAGGTGAGATGTACCTAGGCTCAGATGCAATGGCTTTAGCAAAGTTGACCAATAAAGTGATCTACCTTGAAGAAGGTGATTGGGCAATTCTCACTCCAACTTCCTACGAAATTTTTGATTATGAAAATAATAAAGTTACTCGCGATGTAACAATAGTTTCGGGCGGCCCAGCTATGGCAGAAAAAGGTAATTATCGTCATTTTATGCTTAAAGAAATCTATGAGCAGCCTGAAACCATAGGCAGGACTTTAGGTGTATATATAAATGACTACAATCTTTGTCCAAAGATAACAGAGAATCTTGATTTTTCAAAAATAGACCGTGTCATTCTTATTGCATGCGGGACTGCAAACTATGCTGCTCTAGTAGCAAAATATTGGTTTGAACAAATAGCAGGTATAGCCGTTGAAGTCGATATTGCCTCTGAATTTCGGTATAGGCGCCCTTTTTTATTAAATACATCTCTTTTCATTGCTGTCTCTCAATCAGGCGAAACAGCTGATACTCTAGCTGCTCTCAGATATTGTAAGAGCGCCGGTTTAAAAACTGCAGCTTTAGTAAATGTTTTAACCTCAACAATGGCTCGGGAGGCAGATGTTGCTCTACCTATTAATGCTGGGCCTGAAATTGGCGTTGCATCAACCAAAGCATTTACATCTCAGCTTATAGCATTGGCGGCGCTGGCTTTAACAGCAGGAGTTTCGAATGGCTCAGTATCAAAATCTTATCAAGAGAAGTTAATCAAAGATTTAATAAAAACACCCCGCTTAGTCAAACAAACGTTGAGGCTTAGCAATCAAATAGAGAAAATGGCATTCGATTTTTCAAAGGCTAAAAATGTATTTTACCTTGGCCGCGGAACACAAATGCCGATTGCACTAGAAGGTGCATTAAAATTAAAAGAAATCTCCTATATTCACGCTGAAGGTTACGCAGCGGGAGAACTAAAACATGGACCAATTGCTTTAATTGAAGATGGAACACCTGTTGTGGTAATAGCACCGTTCAACGAACTATTTGAAAAAACAATTTCTAATTTACAGGAAGTTGCATCGCGTGGTGCCTCTATAATTCTTATTACAGATGAAGAAGGAGAAAAACATGCAGGTTCAATGAGTTCAAGTGTTATAGTCGTGCCCACATCTAATGATTTTGTTTCACCAATAGTAACTGCAATTTCAATTCAATTGTTAGCATACCATGCCGCCGTACACCTTGGTACAGATGTTGATCAGCCGAGAAACTTGGCTAAGTCAGTGACCGTGGAATAAAAAAGCGTTATCGTAAAAATAACCCCTCTCTCCTCGTAAAGTTCAACTATACAACGGTTTCTAGTAAGTTATGGGACGTACCTTATAGTGAATATCAACAATATTTGTATGATCGAGTAGTAGAATTACGTTCGCTTAAAATAACCCCTATGTCCTATTTGAAGATAGCGGAGTTATTTAAATCAGAAGGTCTACTTACGCATAGCGGTAAAGAGTTCAAAGCAACTCACGTATTCAGTATTTACAAGAAAGGTAAGGTAAGGGAGGAGCGATTAAATAGACCAGACATTATGGAAGTCGGTCAGGTTAGTATAACTCAACTTTGAAATTCGTATCTATTTCTTAATTAATTTGCTAATGTCTTCAGAGAATTATAATTATATCTCCCAACAGGAGTTTCCTATATGCCAAAGTACAAGAGTTCGGATATCTTCAGGCGAACAAGTAAAGAAATAAATGTAAATAAACACACTCCTGAGCATATAGAAAGATGGAATTGGATAGGTAATGAGGGAAAGTCTTATAAAGAAATCAGCGCGCCGGACTCGGGATATAGAAGAACTCTTTTTAAAGAACAAGAGTATCAAGAAAACCAATCATCAATAGATCATCACCTTACTTATGATATTAACAGTAGAGGAATGGTTCAAAAATTGAAGAGTAACAAAAAACTTATTTTTGGTGAAATAGATGGTGTTACCACGCACCAAATTTTTTCTGATAGAGCAGAACTCGCAAAATCAGGAATTCACAGACCTACGATGGGAGGAATAGAAGGACGGGGTAGTGAAGGTTCTTGCTCAATTGTTCTTTCTGGAGGTTATGAGGATGACATAGATAATCTTGATTACATTTTGTATACCGGACAAGGTGGGCGCGACGCTAATTCAGGAAAACAAATTGCAAACCAGGAGTTTACAAGAGGAAATCAAGGTTTAGTTCTTAGTAAAGATTATGGACTGCCAGTCAGAGTAACAAGAGGGTTTCAAGTTAAAAATGGACCAAGTAAGGGTTATCGTTATGACGGTCTTTATTATGTAACACAGTATGAAAGGGTCAAAGGTAAAAGTGGTTTCTTCATTTGTAGGTTTCATTTGGAAAGCGAAAAATCAATAAAAAAAATTGAAGAAGGTTTGGGTAGATCCCTTCCTCAGGATTATAAACCAACTGACAGGTCAAAAACGACAGTAAACAGATTAAATAGAAATATAAAATTAGCAGAAATAATAAAAAAAATGTATGACTATAGGTGCCAAGTGTGTGGTATTTATCTAAAAAAACCTAATGGTGCTATAGCAATAGGAGCACATATAAAAGGTTTAGGGCAACCGCATAACGGTCCAGACACAATAAATAATATGCTCTGCCTTTGCCCAAACCATCATGACCAATTCGATGCGTCTGCTTTTTATATTGATCCTTCTAATATGGAGATAGTGGGTCTCGATCAATTCGAGAGTAAGCAATTACGCGTTGAACCAAAGCACAATATAGATACTAATTTTCTGAGTTACCAAAAAGATAGATATGAAATTGCTAACGGGTTATATTCAAAATAATATAAAGTTTGAATCGACGGGAAATTAACTAGGGGTTATTTTAACGATACTGCTAAATTATTCCGTTACTGTGGAATAGTTCACAACAGTGAATAATCTTATGGAAACTTCACTATACAATCATCTTAAAAATGTTAATCCAAATTGGACTAGTAAGTCTAGAATATATGGTGAAGCTGTAGAGAGCTGGGTTGAAAAAAATATCCAATGTGATTGTTTAGGCAGCTATATTATTCAAAAAGCAAACTATAAATCGATTGATGGTATCTGTAATAATTGTCAAAAAAAAATTCAAATAAAAGCTTCAAAAAATATTTTTAAACCAAATAAATCTAATTTTTTAAAAATAATGGGTGCAGAATATAAAACAACATTAAAAAGCATTAAGGAAATGGATTGGGATTTAATACTTGTATCATATGAAGAAAAAACAAATAATATTCATCAGGTTCTAAGAATAACCTCCAAAAATATTAATGAAGAATGTGTTATACCAAGGGCTAAATTAAAAGAAACTGCAAGAAGAGCAGGCTGGCAGGGTTGTTATTTATTGTTTAACTGGCGTCATGTTGAGGTTATTTTTTAACTCACTGTTGTGAACAAAACCGTTACGGTAGAGTAGTTTTAAAAAATGATTAAGTTTATAAAAAAATATGAATTTTGGGTTTTAATAATTCTTTCGATAGCAATGTACTTATCTGAAAGTTTGTTTGGTATCGATGGTCTCCATGATGCTGGAACGGTATTTTTCTTAATAGCAATTATTTCTCTTTCTATGAAAAAATTTATGAACAAAAATTAGGGAAGTAAAATAAGTGTCAGAAAACGAGAAGATACCATTCTTTAAGCGGAGGTGGGTTAAAATGTTTTTTGGATGCTGGATGCTACTTATCATAATTTCTCATCTTCTAGTTTATATGGGATACGATTTGTAAGTCATCTGCAACAACAGATTTCTAGCAAGTTTGTAAAGATAAAAAAAGAAAATATGACGTGAAAAAACTAAAAAATTCTATTAATTCTGGAGCCTTTATTGGTATTGGGACAGCAATAGGCGTTACAGTTTTTGCCGCAACAAATGAACCCGTATGGATCGCGCTAGGCGTTGCAATCGGTGCAGCTCTTAGTTACAGAAAATAAGGAAAAATGGTTTATTTGGTTTATCCTGAGTGTCTGACTACAAATACTTTAAAAAAGTCAATAATAGTTTTAGAAAAACAAACACAATTTAGGTGACTAATGAAAAATATATTAATTCATATTGGGCGAGTATTGTTAGCATTATACTTTCTTGCGCCCGGAATAGCAAAATTTACATCTTGGGATTATCATGTGGCACTTATGGAAACCCATAATATGATTATGGTTCCAATTTTATTAGCAATCGCAGGTATGGCCCAAATTATTGGAAGCTTAAGTCTTCTTATAAATAAACAAGTTGTTTTTTGTGCTCTAGGTTTTGCTGCGATGACTCTATTAATTAACATAAATTTACACGACTTTTGGAACGCTTATGAGGGTGTTGATGCAAAGCATGAGACTCAAAATTTCGTTAAAAATTTAGGGATATTCGCAGGTCTAATACTCCTCGCAGCAGTTAATATAGACGAAAGGGAAAAAAGTTAACGTATTTAAAATAAAATTTGAGTCTGTTAATGAAACAGTTTATAATTTAATTATGCGTTATTTGCTCTTAACCATTGTGAGTATTATTTTATCTTCTGATATTTATGCACAAACAAAATGCACCACCGATTATTTCGGGGATAAACACTGCACTAGTGAAGATGGC
>ENA-UOXV01000097-UOXV01000097.1-marine-metagenome-genome-assembly--contig:-NODE-97-length-106949-cov-15.358243_pt1 | contig 106949 bp, 93 predicted proteins | sample MGYA00238165_ERZ766961 | MGnify/ENA primary metagenome ERZ766961 (study PRJEB28924, sample SAMN03173240) | marine metagenome | biome: Marine; feature: Water; material: Subsurface seawater | place: North...
TTTTTAATAATAAAAAAATTATTTTTTTAAATAAAACTATTAATTTATTTTGAAAATAAAAGAATTAATATTAGGCGATTACGTTCCACTATTAATAATTGAATAGATAAATTGCAAGTAAATATCATTACTTTACATAATATTGATTTATCTTAAAATCTGAAAAATAAAATTTTTAATCAAAAATGAATAAAAAAAACAAACTGATATATTTTTCAGACTTAAAAATATCTAAAAATACCACAGATGCCTTATCTGAAAAAAATTTATACAAATTGACTAGTATACAAAAAATTGCCATCCCGCCTTCTTTAAAAAATAGGGACATTATAGGAAGTAGTAAAACTGGAACTGGAAAGACTTTATGTTATATTGTACCGATTATAGAAAAACTTTGGTGTAAAAACTGGACTGTCTGTGATAGCACTGGTGCACTTATAATCAGTCCTACTAGAGAGCTTGCGGTTCAAATTTTTGCGCTTTTAAAAAATCTAGTAAAATATCACATCTTTAATTCAAAATTATTTATAGGAGGAATTAAAAATGAAAAAACCAATGCTTCTGTTTTAGTCGCGACTCCAGGTAACGCTGCCGAAAAGATTCTCGATTCTCCTTTTTTTGATTTGAAAAATTTAAAAATCATAGCTTTCGACGAAGCAGATCTTATTTTAGATTCAGGTTTTAAAGAAATAATAGACTTCATAGTCGAATTCCTTCCTAAAAAAATTCAAACCTTAATTTATAGTGCCACGATAAACTCTAAGATAAGAAATCTGGCAATTCTAAATTTAAAAAAACCGATATTTTGTTTTGTTAAAAAAAAAAATAGACTTCAGAATATAAAGACGATCCAGATTCCAAAGAAATTATACCAATTTTTCTGTTTCGCAAAAATCGATGAAAAATTCACGCTATTGATTTCCTTTTTAAATGCTAATCGAGGTAAAAAAATACTTGTTTTCTTTTCTACGAGAAAACAGGTTAAGTTATATTACGAATTATCTAAAAAATTTTTCCCAAAGCTAAAAATCTTTTTTTCATATGGTAAGATGAATCAAGCGAAAAGAATTCAAAATTTCGTGTCATTTAATGAATCTGATAATGCAATATTTTTTACAACTGATCTTTTCTCGCGAGGATTGGATTTCAAATCAGTAGACTGGGTGATACATTTCGACTGTCCTTCTAATTTTGAAATTTTTGTTCATAGAAACGGGAGAACCTGTCGCTTTGGAAATTCGGGGAAAACGCTAATTTTTTTATTAGACACTGAATGGTATTTTTTGAAGACTATAAATCGGAATGGAGATAGAGTTTCGAAGATTTTTTTTTCTAAGAATCAAATTATAGGAATAGAAAAAAAAATCAAAAAATATATTAATACAAATCAAAATCTTTTAAAGCTAGCATTAGAGACTTTTTTGAATTTTTTAAAATTTATTTTTTATCAGAAAAATAAAAAAATTTTTAAATTTGGAAAAATAAAATGGCAAAAATACGCAGAAAGCCTAGGGTTATCCGTTCCTATAAAAAGCGTAATCGATAAAATTTTTCCCAGAACATAAAAAAATCTCAAAAATATTGCGGCCCCTACATTTTAGATGTTTGGATTTATTAATATCAGTGCAAACTGGTTTATGATAAATCAAACTTCGTTTGATTTATTTAAAAATAAAATTCCAACGTATTCAAAAAAAATTAGTTTGGGAAAAAATGTTTTGAATTTAAAATCACAATTTAATTTTTCAGATGTAAGAGAAAAAAAAATGAACAAATTAAAACATGTTACGAACAGTGAAAATTTTGTAAGTCTTGTGCAAAAGATTAAAACAAGAGATGCTTTTCTAAAATTTTGTAATAACAATAGGGAGCATATATCTTATAATTTATTATACAGATTAACAGCTTTGAAGCTCAAAACTTCTCAAGATAGCGAAAATAATTTAGAAGAAAGCCTAAATGATTTTAGAAAAAAAATACAAGAAAGCATTTTGATAATCGACCAGCCTTTTTCACAATCTCTAATTTTAGCTGAAAAAAAGATCAAAGAATCGATCAAAAATATAGACGATATTTCTTTTGTGATGGAAAATATAGGTGAAAATAGAATCGATATAAGTTGTTTCTGGATTGTGTTAAATTCTGCTATAATTGCATGGGAAAGAAAAAATAAAGTTAAAAATGATAAGAATGAAATATATGATGATTTGATCGCTATTAAAAATATCATAACAAAAAATCCAAGATACGAGGGGAATTTGCCTTTGGAACTGAAATATATCGATAAAGCCATTCAAAGCAAAAACGAAGATTCTATTTCGGAAAATGTCGATATTTCATTATTAGAAGGTATGAAATTGCTGATATGTCATATCGAAAAATTACCGTCTAGTTCGTATGGACCGATATTGAACGAGGTCTATAAAATCTATGAGATAAACTATAGAAAGTTATTTAAATCAAGTAATCAAGAAATGCGTGATTATAATATCCAATTTAAGCCATCGAAAATTGAAAAACTTTCGAAAATAGCGAACATTAAAAAAACTTCATAATAAAAAAACCACACATTCGCAAAAATCTATCATTATGGAATTTTTGATAGAAGATAATCTATGTGTGAAAGAAATTGATATGATTTTAAAAAACGAGTCGGGCAAAACATATAAGATAAAAAAAAAAATTTATAAAAATGTTTCTAGAATTTTTGCAACTTCGAATAAAAAAGCTACTGGTATAGTTCTCGATGTTAATACTAAAATTTTTCCTCTATCTGAAGGAGATGAACTAGATTTTTTAATCTCACGTCCTTTAAACAAAAAAAATTCTGACATAGAGAAGTTTTATAACTATAATAACATGAGCAATATAGTTGAAAAAGATGTCATGGAAAGATACGATTATGTGATGTATGGAAGTATTTTTCATACAGGAGAAGAGAATGAAAAAAAGTTTTTCTACGCAAGCTTCGGAGGCTTGTTATTGAAATATTTCGGAAAATCTGATTGTTGCATACATCAAAACTTTACGATAGATTCTAATATATTGTTATTCTTAAAAAAAGTCTGAAATAAATGCCTTTTATATTTATAACAATTAAAATATATCATTTAATTAATAAATTTTTCTATGTTTCCAGAATCATCTGATATAAAAAAAGAAAAATATTTAAACTTGAAAGAAATACAAGAAAAAAAAATATCAGATCATTCTTTAAAAAATCATTTAAATAGTATAAAAAATTCCATTTTAAAATCGGAAGAATTTGTTTATAATAAAACTTTAAAGTATTTTTACAAATTATTATTAGAGGATGCGAAAACCTCTAATAATGGAATGAAAAATATTTTTATTTCAGGATTCAAAGGAAGTGGTAAATTTTATACGGCGAAAATCTTAGCATCGTCAACGGATTCGAGATTCCCTCTTGTTTTTTTTAATGGTCCAGACATTATTCATGAAAAAACAGAAAACGAAAATAATCTATCTATCTTATCAAGAAAAGCTGTATGCATTACATTCTATCAAGATGTCAGAATATTAAAAGGAAGATTGATTGATCTTAAAATTATTCAAAAAAAAAAAGACTTCAAAAAAATTTATTGTAAGATATCATTAAGGTCAGAAAAGATACAAAGTGTCTACAGAATAAGCTCAACTTTATTAAAAAAAATGATAATAAAAAAAATAAAAATCGGAGATATAGTGAATATCGATATGGGAAAAGGAGATATTTATAAAGAAAAGGTATCGGATTGTAAAAACGAACTTTTAATTTTAGGTGAAAATATAGAAATTAATAAAATCAAAGAACACATCGTTTCTTTGAATGAATTAGATTTTCTCAATTTCAATCCTTCTCGTTTTTTCGAATCTAAGGCTTATAAATCAAATGAATTGTCTATAACAAAGAGAGAGAAGATAGACCAGCTAGTTGTCAAATGGTCTAAGGAAAATAAAATCAAAATTTTCAAAGGAACTGTGTTCATAAAAAACATCGAATATTTGAATCATACCTGTTTTTCTTTTTTTAAAAAAATTTTAGATAGTTTATTAAGCCCATCTTTTTTATGTACTTCTGATGATACCGCGTGTTCAAGTAAGCATCTATCAAATTATTCATCTGACTCAATCCCTCTCGATTTTTTAGACCGCTTTTCAATTTTCATAATGAAACCTTTTGGTAAAAGTGAAATTAAAAAAATTTTAATAAACAAGCTATTGGATAAAAATCTAATTTTAGAAAACAAAGTTTTAGACTTTCTTGTTAAGATTTGCGTCCAATGTGGGTTTGATTTTACACTTTATTTAATATCGATTTTGATAAACACGCTAAAATCTAATGCTTCTAATGTCAACATCGGGGACGTTTTGAAGATTTATGATTTATTTATAGATTATCGAAGATTGGTATGTAACCCAGTTTGTATATTATTTTGATTTTTTTTTTTTTAAAAAAACAATATCGATAGAGTGGGAAAATTATTATAATCTTTGAACATAATTACTCTTTTTTGAATTAATATGTCAGAGTTTAGAATTTGTTTAACAAGTCTTCTATTTGCGTAAGTTCGATATAAATATCTTTCAATGCACAATCCAATGCTTCGTTTGGGCTTACGGTCCCATCTGTGATAATTTTAAAAATGATAAAATGTTCAAGCGGATGAGGTTTTCTATATCCTGAGAAGAGAATATTTTTATCATTTAATAATTGAGAATGAATCAAATTGCCTAACGTATGGTCCTCTCTTTCAATTTTATAAAAATGACAGTTTTTAATTTCGGTATCTTTTAAAATTTTTATTTTTTTCCTGTTTTCCGGTAGTAAAATAGAATCTAATGGATTCGGAATATTACTCATCAAAGATTTAATTAATAGTTTTTATCAGTTATCAGTTAAATGTATAAAAAGGCGTAGATTTTATTAAATAAATAAATAATGAAATCTCAAAGAGTTAATCTCATAAAAAAAAATTCATATTCTACGACTAGAAATCGATTTAAAATTTCAAAAACACCTGGAAATAAGCTCAAGATTTTATACCTCAAAAAAAAAATTTCTCCTTTAGCTTGTAAAAATGAAAATATAAAATTAAATGGAATAAAAGTATCCGGTGTTAGAAAATTTTCTCATTTTTGCAGGAGAAAAAAAACAGTATCCAGGGCATACGGCGGTAACCTATCAGGACGCGCTGTTAAAGAAAAAATCATAAAAGCTTTTTTGATAGAAGAGCAGAAACTGATCAAAAAACTGCTTAAGAAAAATGACTAGTAATTTTCATTTTTGTTATTTTTTTATAATAAAATTATTAAATAATTTTTTTTTATTCTCATTTAAATAAACATGAGGTCTTTTGCTGGAAACATAAGCCCATTACGCGATTCGCTTGCAGAAGAAGTTGCTAGAATATTTTTTGGCTTTCTAGAAAATTTCAATCCATGCTTTTCTTTAAACGTAAGAAAAGAAGAATACCTTGATTACAAAAGGCAAATTGCATTGATGATAAAGCAAGATTCTAAGACAGTTTATATTGATTTTCAGCACTTGATTCAGTATAACGATGAACTTGCCGACGTGATAGAAGAACAGTATGCAAGATTAGAGCCTTATTTGAATGAATCATTTTTTCAATTTGCTAAAAAATACCACTGTTTTTTTGCATTCAAAGAGGGTCAAAGAAAGGAGTTTTACGTCAGTTTTTATAATTTACCTGATGTAAAAAATATAAGATCATTAAATTCAAAAAATTTCGGGAAATTGGTTTCTATAACTGGTATAGTGACTAGAATTTCAACCCCATTTCCCGAAATCGTTTTCGGATCTTTTGAATGCACAAACGAAATGTGTAATTATAAAATTATCAGAATGGAACAAAGATTTCATTTTTCTGAACCAAAAATTTGTACAAACTGTGGTAATGTTAACTCATGGAATTTATTAGTAGAAAATTCCGTCTTTTCAAATTTTCAAAGAATAAGAATTCAAGAAATTCCAACTCAGAAACCTTTCAGAAACATTCCTAATTCAATCGAAATATTTTTAAAAGAAGATGACGTTGATTTAGTAAAATTGGGAGACAGATGCATTTTTAGTGGCACAGGAATAATGTTGCCATTTTCTAACGATATAAAAAATTCACACTTCGTAAACTATAAAGAAAAAATTGATTTGAAAAAATCTAAAAATGAACATTTTGCCGAATTCATTTTTCGAACAAAATTTATAGTTTCTCATGTGCTTTTGTCAAATTTTTATAATAAAAAAATTTTTAAGAATTTTTTTAGAATTAGAAATTCTAGGAAAATTGATAAAAGTTTTTCACGGAACGAAAGAGAATTGGTTTTAAAACTAAGATCTAAAAAAAGACTTTTTAAAAATTTAATTTCATACTTCAAATTTGATTACGAAGAGATGAAAATTTTAAAAATCTCGATTTTTTTAATGATGATAGGAGGCGTTGAAAAAATCATCAATAACACCGAGAAAATAAGAGGGAATATTAATTTATTAATTAATGGATTAACACGTTTTCAAAAAACAAAACTTTTTAAAAGCATCTCGACGATACTGCCAAGAACAATATTTTTAAATGGAATTTTCAGTAGCCAAGCAGGTTTAATCGCATCTGTATCATGGGATCCACTGTTATCGTGTTTTTCAATTGAAGCAGGAGCACTGGTCATGGCTAATAGAGGTTTCTGTTTTTTAGACAACTATGACGGGCTTAAACGCAACGACCGTGTTTCTCTTCACGATATAATTGATCAACAATTCATTTCGCTAGCTAAAGCAGGTCTAAGGATGAATATCAAAACTAAAAATTCAATTTTAGCTTTAACTTCGACATTTTTAGACAGAAAAAATTCTTTTTTGAAAATAAGCGAAAAAAACATTTCAGAGAATTTGCCTGATTTTTATAAATTTGATATATTTCTGGATAGAGAAGAAAAGTATCGTAGTTGCACTGATTATAAATTCGTAAAATCAATCATTTCAATAAACAGTAAAAATCAAAAAACATATTCTAGAAAAATAAATTTTTTTCCAATACAATTGTATATTAGTTTTGCTAAAACTCTTAAACCTTCATTAAATAAAAATAGCAAGAAACTTGTTTTAGAAATATATATTTTCCTAAAAAAAAAAAATTTACTGGATTCCAAGAAAAAAGATTTTATGTCTCTAAGAAAGTTAGAAAATTTGATAAGATTATCCGAATCTTTTGCGAAAATATTTTTATCATCAGAAGTCGAACTATTTCATGTTAAGGCTGCTGCGAGGTTGTTGTTTTTTTCAAGTACTATAGAAAATAACATGTTGCATAAAGGATATTGTGAAAAAAAAAAAAATAAATTTGACATAAAAAAAAATGAATTAGAAAATTTTCCAAAAAAGATGAGTATAAGTTTTGGTCAATTTGATATGATTTCTGATCAAATATCCAAGCTTTTGTCAGAAAAAAAAATAGTTAAATTCAGAGGGATGACTATGAAAAAACTGGTCAAGTTTTTATTTTTAAATTTCAAAAGAAAAAACAACGTTGAAAAGGACAGAGATATGATGGATAAATTTTTTTTTACAATTAAATATATGGCATTTATACAGAAGTTATTGATTATAACTTTTAAAAAAAGTAAGAATTTAAATAAAGCGTATATTATATTAACATAGACTTTCGCACAGAACAGGATTCGAACCTGCGAAGGAATATCCCATGAGATTTCGAATCTCACACCTTAACCACTCGGTCATCTATGCTATTATTTATATTTTCATTTTACAATTTTACAACCTATAGACCGTGCTGTCCCTAGTATTTCCTTTATACACCCTTTTAGATCTATCGATAAAGACCGTTTTTTCTTAAGTTTCGCTATAAAAATAACTGTTTGCATAGAAATTTCTCCTTCATGCTTGATATTTTTTATTTTTTTCCTGTCTATTTTTGGTTCATTAAGCGCTTTTATCAAAAGCACTGCTGCCGATGGATTGACCTCGACTTCTGCTATCCTGTTTTTAATAATCAGTTTACACATGACTCTCAATCCTTCCCAATCTTTTGTCGCATTTGATAATTGTTCTCCTATTTTTTTAGGCGAAAGTCCTAGAGGGCCTATTTTAGGAGCCAATGATGAAACTGCAGCAACTTCTCCTCCTATTGTTCTAATATATATTACACTTATTGAATTAGGATCAAATTTCGGAGGCATATAATATAGATTTCTATCACTTGTTTCACATTACTTTAATTAACAGCGGTTATGTTCAGTGAATTGTTAGCCAGCATATACCATCTCGGAGATTTCCAGACTTATCAGTCAAAATTTAATATTTCGAATTTTTTTTCAATTTTTGATCACTTTATAAATAAGAGAGAATTTGATAAAACGATATGCAATATTTTGGTAAAATGCGCCTACAGTCTCATTGACGAATGTGAGTATATTTACAATTTGATTTTTTTTTTGGTGAAAAAAAAAAAGGTTTATAAAGGAAATCGTGAAGTTATACTCAATTTTAAAAATCATGAAAAAGATTCTTATTTTCAAATTGCATTTTTTTTAACAAACTTAGCCTTGGTTAACTTTATCCCAGTCTCATCTTTATTTTTGTTAATCAAGGGTATAAATACAAAAAATGAAAACCAGAAATACGGTAATTTTTATAACAATGGATTAGATTTATTTGTTTTATTTATATTTAAACTTGGTGATTTTTTATTTGCAGACAATTCTTTTTTGGAGCACAGTGTAACCATGCTTAAAGGAAATATAGATTTTTCAGCAAACATTTTTGGCTTTTTCAAAAAAATATCAAGAAATATAGCTAATGGAAAAATAATGCACGATGAAAAAATATTTGTTTTTAATCAAATGTGCATACTAAATAATATACGAAAGAATACAGGGTTACGTAAAAACTTGTCTAAAAGTCTTTTTTTCTTAGAATTTTCTAGAAAAAACTTGTTAGACAAGAAGTTAACTAGTAAAATTAATCTTGGGAGAAACAATTGTAACAAGTTTTCATTGAGATCGAATCAAAATTACAGCAATATATTTTTTAAAAAACAAAAAAATATTTTTCTAAGAATTAAATTCGAAAAATTTTTTTTGTTTTTTAAAATTTATCAGATGAATAAATTATTTTCTATAGAAAATACTGCATTTATATCAAATCTTATAAAAATATTCTGGCAATCAGAATATTTTAATAAGCATGAATTTTTTCATTTCATATTCAATTTGAATTTTAACAACTCCTATAGAACGAAAGGGCTACGAGTAAGAAAATTATCGAATTTTTCAGTGATCCATTATTTTTCAATGATAAAAATCAAAAACTTCGACACTTGTATGAATTTTTATGTGAAAAATTTTTTATCAATTTTTCAAAATTTTCAATACAATTTCGGATCAGAAATGCTGAATCTCGTTTTTATATGTATACAGAATTTAACACATAGTATTAATTGGAGCTCTCTGTTCAACAGTATATTCCTTTTAAAACAAAATGAAATTTTTATAAAGAAACTAGAAAATAATTATTTTTCACGAAAAAGTAAAAATTTATTCAAAAATATAAAATTACTACATCAATATACAAACCTGCAAATCAGTGATTTTTTTTTTAAGGTTTTCAAAGTTGAAATTTTTTTTTCAATAGAAAAGATGAAAAATATTTCTGATTTTTTTTCTAAAGATAGCTTTGTATTAGGTAATTATTTTAAAAAAAAAGAATTCTGTATGTTTTTAACAATAATGATTATAAAAAAAAAAACCCCGATAAGTTCAAAAATTATTTTTATCGAAAATAATAAATTCATTTATAAAAAATTTTTGTCTGAAAAATCATTTAACTTCGAAAGCATTCATTTACTTTCATTATGTTTTATAAGAAATATGATGAAAGATTTAACAGAAGTCATAGAAATCTTTTTGTTATATAAAATTGTAGATTTTTCGATTTACGGAAGGTCTTTTATGAAAAACAAGGATCTGATGTTTTCGATATATGGACTCGAGAATATAAGTTTATTAAACGTAATTATGAATAGCTATCTTGAAAACGACAATTTTTTATATCATGACAAAATGGATATAAAAAAGTATATAAAGTTTTCAAATGGATTTAAAAAAAATGAATTATTGAAAAGTTATTTAAACATCAAAAAAACTAAAAAAAATATGAGAAGATGTAAAAAAAATTGTGTTACAGGATCAAAAGAAGAGTTTTTATTATTTCATCAAAGTCTTATGACAAAGTTGTCCGACGAATTTAATCTGTTTAGTATCACGGACAAGTTCTTTTCACATCGGATTTTTCTTTCTTTACTTGACAGTAGAAAAATATCGAAAGTTTACTACAGAGGTTTTAGTGATTTGTTTAAAATAAGTAGTAATAAATTAAAATTTTTTTACTAAATTAGATTTAATTAGATAAATTCATAATTTCATTTATATAATAATTTAAAGCTGTTGAAATGTATTTTGAACGCCTTGATCAAAATTCGAATTATAATATTTCAATTTTAAAAAAAAACAAACTATTTCGCTTAAATGAATTAGTAATAGATAAAAAATTAAAAGAAAAATTTTTTTTTATGATTACCGAAAAAAAAATCCCAAATTTATTATTCACAGGACCACCTGGAAGCGGTAAAACGTCAGGAGGTAAGTATTGTCTTTTTTTTTAGACTAAAATTTTTTTTTTATATTAATAATTAGTGAATTGTATAATCGGCGAAATATTCGGTGCCAAAAATTCTTCGAATATATTTTTTTTAAATACTTCGGCTGAAGGAGGAGTCGAGTTAGTTAGAGAAAAAATAAAAAGATTTTGCAAAAAAAATGCCTCAAACGACATCAATTGCATGAAACTCGTTGTAATAGATGAAGCCGATGCTCTCACGGACACTGCCCAAGAAGCTCTGAGAAGATCCATGGAAATTTTTTCATCCAACGCAAGATTTATTTTAATATGCAATTTCCCGTCTAAAATAATCGAATCGATACAGAGCAGATGCACCGTCTTTCGATTTAAAAAAATAAGAAATAGACATAGTCTATATTTCATTCTAAATTCATTGAATAGAGAAAAAATTTTTTTCGATATTCGAAGCATCGAAACCTTGGTTTTTTACTCTGATGGAGATTTGAGAAAATTATTGAATTATATGGAATTTTTTATAAAAAAATTAGACTCTTTAAATTTTAAAATCATACAAAAATCAGAATTTTTTACCGAATTCTACTTATTGTTTGAATTTTTAGGAGCATGTTTTAACAAGAATATCTTTATTGCCCGAGAAATGTTAACTGATATCTTAAACAATGGTGTCAATTTTCAAGAATTTCTTATAACTCTTTTTCAAATAGTTAAAAATACTGATATATCTTTGAAAAAAAGATTAATTGTTATGAATACTATTTGTGAAATTAGAATCAAATTTTCAAAAAAACTTTCCAATAAAATAGATCCTAAATATTTAATTGAAAAACTCATTAAATTTAATTTTAGATAAAAAAAAATATCTTCATTTTGAAGTTTTAATTTTGACAATACTTATATGTATATATATCTTATATTAAATTTATTAAATGAAATCCGATGGGAATTTCTTGTTCATAAATACAGAAAAAGCCATTGATAAAAAATTATTTATATTGGCTAAAAACATTTCGATTTTCTTTAAAATAATAAATGTTTCTAGATTACCAATCAAGATTGAAAAGTGGATACTGAAATCAAATGAATTGCTTAGAAAATTAAGAATTAATAATATCTGGTATTTTTCACAGAGAAAAAAATTTTCTTTCTTAAGTTTGATTAACTCGACAGATAATCGAATTTTAGTTTCTAAGATAATAAAATTTTCGATACAAAAAGAACTTGCTGTTAATAAGTTTAAAGAAAGTTTTAGGCAAAAAAAATTTTTTTTGATATTAAATAATTTTATTGATTGTAGAAATTCAAACCTATTTATTACTTCTTTTTTCAAAAATTTATTCGGAGTGGAAAAAAAAAGGACTGACTATCAAAATATTTCAAAAATATTTTTTGTCGATTTTAACGAAAAGAAAAAGATATTAGAATTTAGGTTTTATAATACTACCAGTTCGAATATTTTATTAGATAGAAATTGTAGAAAAAACAAAATTAAAGCATGCCAGGTTTCTAAAAAAAAAAATCAATTGAATAATGGACATTGGTCTAGAAAAAAATTTTTAAGAATCAAGGAAATTGGCCCTAGAATTACCGTTAAAATTTTAGAATTACTTAACTAAAAAAATTTTTAATGATTTTATAACGCTTAGAGAAAAAAAAAGGAATTATCACAAGTCGATATCGAAATTTACAGATGGCTGTACTCGCAATCTTTTAACTTTTGCCTGTCCTTCTTGTTCGGCAAAATCTCTATCGTTTACTAGAGAAAAATTAAAGACATGAGGACCTTTAGAATAATGTGATACAAATTGAAAATTTCCAAATCCTTTAGGTCTAAGAGCTGTAGTAAGCCCAAAACCTATTACCATAGATTTTTCTTTCAGATTAGAGTTTGACGTCTGCTTTTCAATTTTATCAAGTGAATTTAATTTGACTACAGGAGATTCTTTGAATTTATAGGAAAAATCTGATAATACTTTTTCTAGTTCTTCTCTAGCTTTTAAACTGTCAAAAAGCTTTTCAACTTTTATGATTTCGGATTTTTTATCAAACCAGCTCATGACTTCGTCTAGTAGTTTATTTTTTTCTTCGTCAAAATCACGTTTTTCATCCATTATTAAATCTAATAACATATCTTTAAAGTTCTCAAGTGCCTTTTCTTGTAAGATTATCATTTGTTTAGTGAACAATCTTTTAATCCTGAGTCTAATCCAATCACCTAAATTATACATAGCTTCCTCGACATTTACTTCGTATGAAGCTAGGTTTTCGACTAGAAAAAAGGTCTGCATGAATAAGTCGAAAGACTGTCTACCAAAAGTTTCGATTATTTTACCATTATTAACAATGTTATTCCATTTTTTAAAAAGCTCGATAGAATTGGCTTTAATCAGATATATATATTGAAACAATCGATATGGACCAAGTATTTGAGCGATATCTTGTTCCTTTGTAAATTTACGAGAAAAGTAGATTAAACCATTTGATAAATCCGAAATACCTTTTTCTATAACATCCTTCGCGTTTATATCATTGTTAAGATTTTCTGGTTCAATTTCTGTAAATTTGATCAGATTATTATAATAAATATGTTTCTTATTTCTCCATTCGAACATTAATGTGTGTTGATAGATATACTTTTTATCATGGATTATCATGTATTCTGATCTGATTTCGAAAATTTCCTCAAGCTGAACAGGACATGTTAATAAGTTCATTCTTACACTATCCAATGCTCTTATCCAAATAGGGAATATTTTTTTTATAATATTTTCAATTGAAATTTCTGCATCCCATATTTTATTCATTTTTGAAAAATTGTCAATTTTTTCTTGAGCATTCTCGATTTTATTCCATATATCATTACCGTCTTCTATGTAAATTAAAAATAAAAGTACTGTTTTGCCTTTTTTTTTTTTAATCCATTCATGAATGCCTATAAGAAAAATTGAAGTTAAAATACTCACCTCTCTTTCTTCAAATATATCATTTCGATGAACATGGAAGATTAATACATTTGACAATGTTACTTTCAATTGTAATTCTGCAAAATAAGATATTGAACACACGTCTTTATTTTCGCTATACGGTAAGTAATTATCGAATAGATCAAAATGAACTTCTTTTTCATTATAAGCCGGATTTTCTTCCTTTGTCCACCAGAAAGTTCGTTTCCAAATCGGCTTTTCAAGCATGTTGATATAAAAATTTTTAGAATCGATTTCAGAGTTATCATAGACAATTGATCTTTCGCAAGCAGAAGGAAAGTAGACTCTAGATCCTAAAAGACCATCTTTAAACCATGTCCCTAAATGTGTCACGATTTTTCTTTTAAAATACAAATTTTTATTATAAGATTCCTTATAATCTTCTTCCGTATCGAAAGAAAATGGATTCTCAGATTCATAAGCCCAGTCGGCTATATTTTGAATAATTCCATCGATTTTTTTTCCCATACTTCCAAACAATTTATCTGTTATATTTTTTTTCCACTGACACATGTAAAAGATATTATTTGAGATGGATATCATTATAATTTTAATATTGTAGAAGAAGTACCGTTATATATATAATAATGTTTTTTTCTTATTCTAGATTTAACTTTAGGGAAAAACTCTTTTTATCATTGTATACGAAAAAAAGTATTCAAATTTTATTTTCAGAAAATGAATCAATAAAGAATTATGAAATCAATTTATTGAGTTTAGTAGATAAAATTTCTAAAAATTCAAGATTTTTTCTAAATGAAGCCGGCACGATCTTAGATTTCTTTCCCGGTACTATTAAAAGCGGGAAATTTTTTCACAAAACAAATACAGACAGATCCCTCGTTTATTACCTAGAGTTTTTATCTTACGTTACGTTTATATCTAAAGATTATATCGAATTCAAGTTATCAGGCCTGAGATCATTAAATTCCGATTTTTCTTTAGAAACTTTCTTATATTCAATAATCCCGCTATATAGAAATATAGCGGGAAGAGATATAAGAATTAAAACTTGGACGGAAAAAAATTGTGAAAAAATAAATACCAACGCAATATTTTTTTACCCTGGAAATTTTTCAATTAATAGACTAGAACATGAATTAAAAAATGTAATAAAAAGTATAAGGATAATAATTTCTTCTTCGACCAAGAAAAGTATCGATGAAGAAAAGGTAAGAGCTGTTATTGAAAAAAAATATAATTTTTATAACAATGATTACAAAATTTATAATTTTACCGTAACTAATCAAAATATACATTTTGATACAGTTTGCCTTTTGTACGAAACGTCAAAAGGTGTTATTCTAGGGGCAGATTACACGACTTCGTCTGTTGAAAATCGCGAATTTTATCTAAATACTATTAAATATTTATCAGATTTCATGATTACCCAGGATGCGAGTCGGAACTCGTCAAATTTTTTTAATCATAATTTTTTTATAATCAGATCGTTAATTGAAAATGTTAATGAAGATTTTGAAATCAAAGTTAAAAGTCTGACATTATGTAATATAAATCTTCTAAGAGATGTTAGTAAATTTTTGGGGATTTTTTATAAATTTATTCCAATTGCTCAGTCGAATATTTTAATAGTTAAAGTTATTTAAAGTTAGGAGATCAATTTTTTTTTATTCTCGAATAGAAAACAGTATCTTTGCCAAAATAATTTCTTCTTTTTTCCGTTTCATTTAATTTTTCAACACATTTGTTTTGTCGAATTTGCTGGATTAAAATATTTTGATCGATGAAAGGTAATAATATAATGCCTTCCCATAAATTTTTTTTCCCATTCATATCGAGTTCGAAATCTTTTGGATAAAACTTAAGTAAACCCGAGTTATCCTTGGTCATTAGATCCCCAAAGGTTTCTGGTAATAAGCGAGATGATTTAGGCGGAAGAACGGCTAATAATTGGATGAGCGGTTCGAAAGGTCTTCCTTTAGTAAAGTTTATCTTTATTTCGGAAATATTTTTTAGATCCGATGCCAAAGGTGTATAATAGAATGGGTAAAACCAGTCCCAAGAAGGACATCCTTTGTGATAATAATATAGGCACCAATGTAGCCCGTTTATGTAATCAATTTTTTGCCGATTTACGATTTTAGGCATTTCTGGGTCGTTGGATGAAACTCCCAGTTTTGAACGGTAATAATTAAATTTATAATTTTTCTCGTCAATTTCATTTTTAAACAAATCTTTTTTTTGATAAAAATAAATTTCTTCTGCGCCATTTGAAAGTTTTTCTAAAAAAACTTCTACTCTTCCAGGATGAATTCTATGTTTATCGGTCAAATATCCCTTGATATTTTTTTGAATTTCTTTGTATGATCTAACTAATAAATTCAGTCCGCCGGAAGCTATATCAAGATGAGGTAAACCTGGTAAAAAATCGTTTCCTATCAACATACACATGAAAATAAAATCGTCGACTATTCTATCACAGAGGTAGTTAAAGTCGAGTTTTTCTCTTGGTTTAAATTCGAAAAAAAGCATATCTCTGAGCAAAGAAATTTCCAGTAGATGAAACTCTTCAGACGCAGGATCATGGATGGACTTGAAATTTTTTTGACTGGTTATATTTTTTTGGTTACCGCGCCATGCCAATTTTTCTCTGAGTAGTGTGAAATTCTTTTCATGAGAAACTAGGCCAAGCATGATGAGATCAGCGTCGAGACCGTAGAGACAGTGTTTAAGAGGACTGTTGATGTACTTGCCATGTTTTTGCATTTTCCTAATAAAATTCATTATCTTGTGCTCGCCTTCGCCAGGAACATCTGCTCCACTAAACACGACATCGCATCCCTGTTGCCATTCTCTATCGTTATTTACCTGATATTGTATCCATTTCTTAAATTGATATGACAGTCTTTCCATAAAAGCTGTTCCAGGGGTAATACAGTTTGAATCAAAATTTATTATATCTAAAGCTTCGCTATCTTCATCTTTTTGTCTTATGGTATATTCACTCTCCAATTCTTTTGCCGATCTAAACCTTCTGGATCTCTGTTGATTCATTTTAGCTCTTGGCGCCACTCCGTCTATAGCTAAGTAAATTAATTTTCTAGGCCTTACTATACGAAAAAGATGATTTGTAAAAAAAAATATCTGCTCAAAAATATTCTCTTCAGTTAGGTCAGCATTCTCTTTTTTTTTTTGAAATACTGTATGTATTATACCATTCATATCAAGATAAAAACAATCAAATTGGTTTTTTTCAAGGACTCTTTGGTTTATCAAAGGATATCTTTCCGATAGCCATCTGAAAAATTTAGGGACTCCCATTATTATATAAAAATTAAACTTATTCTAAATTAATATGTATTGAAAATTATGAATATAAAAATAAATTCAAATTAAATCAATGAATAACTTACCTAAAGCAATGTACTTAAATCCACTAATAATGTTTTTCATCGGAATGGCTGGAAGCGGTAAAACTACATTAGTTCATAGAATAAGTATAGATTTATCTTTTATAAAAAAAAACCATTATATCATCAATCTAGACCCTGCTGCGATCGCTTGCCCCTATACTCCTAATATCGACATCAGAGACACGATTGATTATAAAAAGATCATGAAAGACTATTTTTTGGGTCCCAATGGAGCAATATTAACATCTTTAAATCTTTTTTCAACCAGATTTAGTCAAATAAAAAATATCATAGAGGCAAATGAAACTAGGTTCGATTATATACTCATAGATACGCCTGGGCAAATCGAAGTATTTACTTGGAGTGCATCAGGGTCTATTTTATGCGAATCATTTTCGGCAAATTATCCGACAGTCAATCTTTTTATAATTGATTTGTCTAGAAGCATTAATCCGATGACATTTGTCAGCAATGTGCTTTATTCTTGTGGGATATTATATCGAACTAAAATTCCAACTTTTATTATCATAAATAAAAAAGACATTACATCGATAGATTTTATACGAGAATGGTTAGATGACTTTGAAAGCTTCGACCATTCTCTCGTAAAAGAAAATTTTTTTGCTGGATCTTTCGCAAGATCACTAGCCCTAACATTAGACAATTTTTATAAAAAAACCTTTTTTTTAGGAGTAAGCGCTTTTTCAGGAGTCGGTACATTTCGTCTATTTAATGTGATTAAAAAAATCATTTACGAATTTAAAATCCAGTTTCAAGCGAATCTCGAAAAATTTTTATCCCAAAAAATATCTTATATAAATAAAATCGTATTTAAAAAAAATGAAATATTTAAAAAAAAAAAAGATGCCGGCGAAAGCGATATTCTCGATTATCTGGATATTTTGGATTTTCTGACTACTCTTAAAATAGAAAATGATAAAATATACATCATTGGAATAAAATAAATCAATTCAACTATGTAATTTTATTTACAGATTCTAATGTCATCGAACAGTTTGCACGACACCTGGACTATTTGGTATGATAAACCAAGTCTAGAAGTCAAGACAGAAAATTGGGATCAATTTTTAATTGAAATTTCTTCTTTTAATACACTGGAAAATTTTTGGAGTCTCGTGAATAACACGAATCGTTTGTCTGATATAGGAGTAAACGGTAGTTATCATTTTTTTAAAAAAGGTATCCAGCCTAAGTGGGAAGATGTTGAAAATGCCGATGGAGGAAAATGGGTTTTTTCTATGAACTTAGAACATTCTATAGATATTGATATGTTATGGGAAAAAACTGTTTCGTTTTTAATAGGAGGTGGATTTGGTCTAAAACAAAATTCTATAATAAACGGAATAGTAGGCAGTATGAAAAAAGGCCAAGTTAAGTTTGCACTTTGGACTAAATGCTCTAACAATAAAAGAATTCAGTTGTCACTCGGCGAAAAATGGAAATTGTTTTTTTTAAAACAAAAATTAAATAAGTCATTTATCTTAGAATATCATGAACATAAAAATTAAAATTTAGAAACGTGTGAATAAGTTTAATGCTACTATTTCTTAACGCCCCCCCATTTACGAATGGTTTCTTCAAACTGGTTATTATAGTAAATTCTAAAACAATCGATGATTTTAGACACTTCAGTTTTTTCAATTTTATTAGATAATGTCAAAGCCAAACATGATGCTTTTTTTCTATCGACGACTTGTCCCATTTTACTTTTGCTTTTAATTATAGAAAAAGGTATATTAAAGTGATTGCACAGGGAAGGGAGCCATATAACACATTCTATTGGGTTTACGTCATGTGCAATGAGTACGAATAAAGCTTTTTTTTTCTTGATAAGGTTGGCCACTGTGTTCACCCCGTGTTTTATAAGAAATCGATTTTTTTTTTTTTTTTCATCAATCTCTATATTTTCACTCTGTTGTGTATCTTTTTTTTGAAATTTTTTTAATAAATTGAACACTTGTCTTGTCAAATCTTTATCCAAAGTTCGTGTAAACTGGAATATCGAGGGGGGAACTTTTAATTTTTGTGAAAACAATTTTCTTTGTCTTTGAATTTTTATATACTTTGGCCATTTTACAAATCTGGATAAGTTTTTGGGAGCTTTTAAATTTTTTCCAAAAATTTTTCTATCAATATTAAAAGAATTACTAAAACTTTTTGGAATTATTTCCTTTATCGACCTGGTCAAATTAGTATTCCTTTCTTTCATTAAATAAATTTATTCAGCACGCGTTCTCCACCTTAATAAAATAATCAATAAAGGACAGTATGAATACATGTTTAGATATTATTTTAAATTTTTTTTATTTTTTTTTTTTTTAAATTTGGAAGAGCCTCTTAATAGGATTGAATTTTTACCAGTTGGATATTTCAGCGAAAATTTTCCAAAAGTGTAAAATTCACCGCCAGACATCTCGATGCGATTTTTTGCGCTAACAGAACAACTTAAAGCACATACCTTAATTAGCGAAATCTTATCAATTCTCTCATCATTGAGAATTTTACCGACCACTACAATAGTTTTACCAGGGTTTTTTTTTGCTATCTTATTTATTTTAGAGATTGAGACATTTGATTGGTTTTTTCTAGACATAAATAACCTTTTTAATACAGTTTTATTGAATCTAGAATGAGTTCTACGTGATAAAAATCTATACACCTTTATTATTAAAGCAAGATACAGATTTGGGGAAGCAGATGAAGTTCTATTTACACCGCCATTCATTCGTCTGTAATTTTGAATTCCCATAATAAAATTTAATATGATACAAAGTAAAAAAAAAAACACAGAAGTAGTTTATTAAGTTATAAATAATGGCATTTGCATCATTCATTCTAAAACCTGCTTTTTCAAAAACAAAAAACATTGTGCGAAAAAAAACTACAAGCTCTGAGCATTTTTTTAATAATATAAAAATGATGCCCATAGGAGTTCCAAAAGTAGCTTACAGAGTACCGGGAGCACCTTCAGCCGATTGGGTTGATATTTACAATAGATTATACAGAGAGAGAATTATATTTCTTGGTCAAGAAATAGATGATGAAATAGCAAATCAAATCATTGCAGTTATGCTTTACTTGGATTCTGAAGACAATTCTAAACCAATCTATTTATATATAAATTCTCCAGGGGGGTCTGTTATATCAGGTCTTGCGATGTATGATACTATGAGACATATCAAAAGCGAAGTAGTTACCATTAACGTTGGTTTGGCTGCTTCAATGGCTTCATTTATATTAGCAGCCGGAGAGAAAGGGAAAAGATTAGCTCTGCCTCATTCTAGAGTAATGATTCACCAGCCTATGGGAGGGGCACAAGGCCAGGCTTCCGATATCGAAGTAGAAGCTCAGCAAATATTAAGAATACGAAAAAGTCTAACTGAAGATTACGCCGAGATGTCCGGTAGACCATATGAAAAAGTTTTACAAGATATGGACAGAGATAATTTCATGTCTGCCTACGAAGCTGTTGAATATGGATTAATAGACAGAGTCATAGAAGGAAAAGCTAATTAATTTATAATTAAACATGGAGATAACGGGTTGTTAGTCTAGCGGTATGATTCTTGTTTTGGGAACAAGAGGTCCCGGGTTCGAATTGTATAAATCCCGGACAACCCCCGCACACTACAGGATTCGAACCTGCGAAGGAAAACCTAATAGATTTCAAGTCTATCGCCTTAACCACTCGGCCAAGTGTGCACATTTTAATTTATATTTACGTGTTATATATTATTTTCATGTATTTTAAAAATATCCATGAAATTGTTTTGATATTCTTACAAGTTCTGATTTTAACTCTACTATCCATATGTGCCTTTCGTAATAAATATAAATGGTTTAGCTTTTTTGCATTTTACGATGGTAAAATATTTAATTTAATTTTGCATGATGAAAAAAATAAAAGAAATTTAACAATTTTTAAATTTTTTGTTTTAATAAATCAAACAATTAAAAAATTTATGAAAAGCAAGCATATCTCGACTTACTCTATCGGAAAAATTGATAATAAGGTAGAAAATTGCCTTAATCTAAAAACAATCTTCCAAAAATTCAATGACAACTGTGGTCTAAAAATTGTCTATTTGACCAAGGTATGTGAAAAAAACCTAATCTCTCTCAACGAAATAGAAATAAAAAAAATTTATTTTTTTGAATTTATCATTAGTTTAAGAGCTTTTTTTATAAAAAACTTTATTCTTAGCGAAAATGGCACAATCGATGATAAAAAGTTTATTTATAAAAAAAAAATACATTATTCATATTTAATCAAAAAATCAAATCTTAGAGAAATAATAAAATACTCAATTGATCCAGAAAAAAAATGTATTAAAAATAATAACAGGGTTAATTTTTATTTAAATAATACTATTGTTTCGTTAAAAAAACTTTTCGATCTAAATGATTTTATTTATTTTACGCGAATACTTTTTAAAAAAAAATATTTTGATTCTATGAAAAAAATTTATTTGTTTAAGTATTTTCCGAAATATTTCGATAAAGAGTTATGTTTTTTCTTGAAAAATAATAAAATTCACAATTATAAAAAACATTTAATTTTTAGAAAATACAAAAACGATGTTTCATGTATAATTAATCTGCTAATCAAGATCCCTTTCAAACCCCTTGTGTATATGAAAATGTTATGGAAATTTGAAAAAATTATCTGGTTTTTTATCGAAATTCGAAAAGTAAGTTTCGTAATAGATAAAAAATCATACGAATATCTAAGGTACAATGGTGGTAATTTAATTTCTGAGCAAAAGAATGTTAGATATTTTTTTTTCAAATATTTGAAATTTTATATTCATTTAAACAACTATTTTAAAAAGATAATCACTGATACTACCATGAAATTAGAATATATCAAAAAATTTATATTCAAAAAAAAAACAATTAAATCCTCGGACTTTTGCTGTTTCATGTTCTACAGGTTTCAATTTTTTTTTACAAATGATTTTATATCTCTTAGTTTTTCAAAGCTTACTTCGAAAATACTTTTAGATTTTTATAATATACTTAATCTAGTCGAAAATGCAGTTTTTAGACACCTCTTTTTTGAAAAAAAAAATCTATCGAAATTTCAGAATGAAAAAACAAACCCCTTATGCATGTTTTCTATGTTGATAGACAATTATTTTGAGCAGAATGTTTCAAAGTTTTTTTTTAACTTCAAATATATAAAATATTTAAATCTCATATTTTCAGCTGACTATTTTTCTTATTTTGATAAAAAAAATTTATCTTAAAACACTATTGTTTTTTTATATTAAATCCATTCATAATGTTAGTGTTTGCGAGTAAAAAAGATTTTCTTAAACAAACTCCTTTTACAGTGCTTTCGAGCCGGTAATATGAAACTTTTTTATGGTCTGCGTCAACCACACTTTCGCGCAGATGATAATTAATGTCCGCTCCGCTATGATTCTTTTTAAAAAATTTCGAGTATAAAGAGTAATTTAAATATGGAATTTTTTCAAATTTATATAAAATAGTCTTGAATATTCTGAATTTTTGAACAATATTAGGTAGTGGGACTGCGATTATCTTATCAATTCTACCTGGTCTCAGAAAGGCTGGGTCGATTATATCAGGCCGATTTGTTGCCGCTATTATATAAACCCCGTTATTCTCCTCTATACCATCCATTTCAGTCAGAAGTTGATTTACGATTCTATCGGATGAAGAACTGAAAGATTCTTTGTCCCCCGAGACCCCTCTTTTACCAGCAATCGAATCAAATTCATCAAAAAAAATAATCGCAGGCGGACAAAGTCTTGCTTTTTTGAAAATTTCTCTTATTGATTTTTCAGATTCACCGAGAAATTTGTTCAGAATTTCAGGTCCTTTGATTGAGATATAATTAGATCCAGATTCATAAGCTGTCGCACGGGCTATCAAGGTCTTCCCGCATCCGGGAGGGCCGAATAAAAGTAAGCCTATTTTATTTTCAAATTTTCCAATTTTCACCCCTATTCTTTGTATCGGATTTATTACATATTCACAAAAAATTTTTCTGATTTTTTCAAGACCTCCGATTTCATTCCAATTAGTTTTGATTGCTAGATTAAAACCGTTTCTTAGAATTCCAGGTTTAATTTTTTCCATGACTTTCTTAAAATCTACTAGCTTTATTAATAATAGATTTATATGAGTAAAAAGTGCGTTTCTGTATTTTCCATAAAATAATTTAGAGCTTGTACGAAAAATTGCTTCTTTTGATAACATGTTAATAAGGTAAAAAAGATCCCCTGAGGTATATCCTTGAGTTTTAAATGCAATTTTTTCGAAGGTTAAATCATCATGAAAAACCATTTTTTTACAAAAATGATTTAAGATGTGAATTCTATTCTCGTAATCAGGAAGGGTAAGATTAATCTCCTTGTCAAATCTACCAGGTCTTCTCAGTAACGGGTCTATGTTTTCAGGATCATTTGTTGCCGCAAGTATTACAACCGGTTTATTTTTTACCAGGCGGATTTCATCGATACAAATCAATAATTGACTAGCAATTTTTTTATCAAACTCTTTTATATTATTTTCTTTGTTAGGGGCAATTGAATCAAGTTCATCAATAAAAATAATACTTGGACAATTTTTTTCTGCTTCCCAAAATATTTTTTTAAGAGACTTTTCCGTATTCCCTTTTATTGAAGAGGTTATGTTAGAAAGTGAAAAATAAAAAAAAGGGATTCTAAGCTCTCCTGCTATTGCATGTGCCAGTAAAGTTTTACCGGTTCCGGTAATTCCATTAAATAATACCCCTTTCGATACGGCTATGCCCGATTTTTTATACAACTCCGAATATACCAGAGGCCATTCTATCTGTTCTTGTATGTCAGGAAAAAATCTTTCAATTCCAGCATAGTCTCTATATTGAACGGCGGGAAATTTTTCAGATGAAAATCTATTTTTTCCAACCTGCTTTTTTGAATTCTTTTTTTTTAAAACATTATCCAATTGCATCCGATAACCAAAGGAGGGTGCGTCGAAGGCGCGGTTTTCTTTATAATTATTTACATGAAACTGTTTTTTTTCATAGACTTTGTTAATATCTAAAATTGATGAAAAATTTAATGCCATTTCTTTCGAAAACAAAAAATTTTTGCCAAAAAGCCCCAGAATTTTTAGATGATACGTTCTTATACTCATTAATTTTGATATTTTGTAAAGTCAGATCAATTTCGTGTATGTTCAATAAAATTATAAAAACTAAAAATTTTTTTTTATTTTTTTTATTTTTTAACATTATATATCTTAAATAAATTATGTTGCTATTACAAAAAAGACTGGCGGCTTCGATATTAGATTGTGGAAAAAGAAAAGTTTGGATTGATCCTAATGAGATAACAGAAATAAATGTTACAAATAGTAGATCAAATATAAAAAAACTTATAAAAGAAGGTTATATTTTAAAAAAAAATGATAAAAAACACTCTAGAAATAATACTAGATCGAGAAAAGAAGCGAAGCAAAAAGGAAGACATTCTGGTCCAGGTAAAAGAGAAGGGACTTCTAATTCTCGTAATTCTAAAAAAAAAAACTGGATAACGAGACAAAGGGTACTTAGACATCTTTTGAAAAAACTTAGGGAGGCTAAAAAAATAGACAGATATTTATACAGAGAGTTATATGTTAAATGCAAAGGGAATGTTTTCAAAAATAAAAAAACGTTAATCGATTTCATTCACAAAGCCAAAAATGAAAAAAAGGCAAAAAAAATTTTTTTAGAAAAATTTGGCTTGCGTAAAGAGCAAAAAAAAATTAATAACGAAAAGAAAATAAAACAATTTAATGAAAAAATGAGTAGAATATTTTCCGATGTGAGAAATAAATAATATAATTTAGAATATAATTAAATTTGTAGTTATAAATGCCTTATTCTAAACTTGACCCGAAGTTAAATTTTTTATTAAATGAAAATATCGTCGTTCAATTACAATATCGACAAGAGCTGAGAGGGGTTTTGAGAGGATATGATCAGTTTATGAATCTAGTGATCGAAGACGCTGTTCTTCGTCTAGAAAAAAAAAAAAAGTTTATAGGAAAAACGCTGGTGAGAGGAAGCGTTGTCCAAGGGATTGAATTGAAAAGAAGTTCTTGATACCGGCATCAAGCTTTATTGTCATTGTAAAATTGATTTTTATAATTTCACAATTTTTCTACCATTTTTTTACCAAAAGCCTTTACTGGTTTATTTAGAGCCATTATATTTTCTATAATATATTTCATTTTCAAAAGATATATTATTCTTTGCATTTTTCTAGGAACATTCCTGAATAAAAATAACAAATCATCGACCCAAGGCCTTTTCTCATTTTTCCAGAAGGAAATGTGAGAAATTTTAAGAATTATCTTGGTCACATAACTACCTATTAACTTTTCAATTTCAAATACAGATTTTTTCAACGGTTTATCACTATCTCCGTATCCATACATAATTTCTACAATCTCATTAGTGAATAACCTTTTTTTTGAGAATCCGATTTTAAATAATTTTAAATTAAAATCCTGTTCTCTGAAAAATATAAAATTTTTCCTGAATTTATCTAAAAAATTGTTTCTATTTTTTTTATCGATTTTAAATAATTTAAACCATTTTTTTTTTCTAGTCTCTTTCTTTCTTTTCCCCGACATGTTAAAGATCAGGTTATTATATTTTTTATTATTAATAAATAACAAAACGAGTATTTATTTTTACATCATATGATTCAAAAAAAAAAAAAATATCAGAAAAATGATAAAAAACTATAAAACATCAGCTTTTCATTTGAAATATTTTTTATTAAATTTAAAAAATAACTTTTCTGTACAAATTTCAAAAGAACCAAACGTAAAAACGTAAAATCTTTCCAGTTTTCTTCGATAAAATTAATTTTAATTTCATTTTCAAAAAACAAATTTTGTAAAAAGTTTAATCTACAGTCAATTTTTTTAGTAGTTGAAATGTGTTTAAGATTGTAACCAATGTCAATTTTCTTAGATTCTGGCAATAACTTCGATGTGATCAAAATTCTTGTAAATTTTGATAAAGAGAGTAAATTAGAATTTTTTTTTTTATCGAATGAACAAAAATTAACAACATCTCTACTAATTTTTTTAAGAAAATCTCCCACTGCAATCAGAAAAACAATAAATTCGTTTTTTTTTAAATTAAAATTTATTCCAATTTTAAAAGAAACCCATTTTAGAACAATTTTACTGATCAAAGAATTCAACAACAGTGCTTTCACGCGTGTAAGAAACTTATTCCAGCAAGTTTTTTTTATTTTATTATACAGTGCGTAATTTACTTGGTTACTTTGCAAAAAATAATTTGTAAAATAGATGAAAAAAGTTCCAGGAAAATTATTATTGCTAATTTCATTTTCGACATAAAAATTTTCTTTGATCAAAGATAAAAATTTAAAAATTAAAATAATGACCGATTTTTTGTTATCGTATCCGTATTTTCTTTCAAGACTATTAAAATCTCCCAATGAATTTATATAGCTCGTGGAAAAAATTTTCTTAAGAAGATTTGTTTTTGAATTTTCTATAAATAAATTATAATCAAATTCGAAGTTTTTTTTGCCAAAATTTGCTTCGATACATTCTTCTTTTGTCCTCAATCCGATTACTGGGAAAATTTTACATAAATTTTTTCCGAATAAATTTTTAAAAATTGCGCTCAAAGGAGCTCCGTTTTTGACAAAAAAAACGTTACGATGAATTCTGTTATAACAAACACCTACGACGTCCCCTTTTGAAAACATTGGACCATATGAAATCCCGGTACCAGAGTTACAGAATACATGCCCATCATCTGCATGATAACCGAGAGATTCTGTTTCCCATCCGGGTAATCTGTCCAAATCAACGTTTTGAGAGCAAAGTCCTATCCCTATAAAACCTTCTTTTCCAGTATTGATAATTTTGATTTCGAAATAATAGAAAGGGGTTGTACCGGGAATACTGAGATCTGATCTGATTGCAGCAGCATCTTCATCCGTTCTCCCCTCTCCTTTATATATAACTCTCAAATTTGAATTAGACACTTCCAAATCCCCCCAGTCATTCCTTTTTGCCCGATCAAGCCATTCCCACCTATCTTTGATCGACCATGTTTTTGGTATATTTTTAGTCATATCAAATATTCCTTCCGGAATTTTATTTTTAGAACATATGACATCTTTTATCGAATTTTTTTTATATTTAATTTTTTTATTAATTTCTTTAATGGTATAGTAAAAAAAAAAAATGTTTTTTTTTTTTAGACAAATCATTGGTTATACTTATACGAGAAGATTTTTAAATTGAACGATTAAATTTAAATAATATTCTTTTTTTGTATAAAAATTAAAAAATGGTAAGTAGAAAATTAATTTAAGCATTTTAATTTATCTGTCTAATAAAATAGACAATTGATAAAAATAAAAAAATTAGCAGAACTGGTAAAAATAGTAAAAAAAGGAATATTGACCCATTCGAAAAAAAAGTATGGATTCCTGTCAAATCACCTAATAGCGCTGGAAACATTGTTTTTGGAGTTACTATTGTAGATAAAATAACTGCCTCAAACAAATCTATTGAAAAGTTAAAAAACAGAAAATTCGAAATCTCATTAGCAGATCTGACTAAAAAAGAAGAATTGTCTTATAGAAAGTTTAAATTTAAATGCATAGATTACTCTAACGGCAACTGTTTTACTGGATTCAACGGTTTAGATCTGACTAGAGACAAGTTTTCATCTCTAATCAAAAAATGGCATACGATTGTAGAAAGCTGTTTGGATTTGAAAACAAAAGATGGTTTTTATTTGAGAATATTTATCGTAGCCTTTTCCAAAAAGCTTAAAAATCAAATTAAAAAATTTGCATATCTACAGTCTTCTCAGATTAGATCCGTAAGAAGAAAAATAGAACAAATCGTAACCAGAGAAGGTTTGTTATCTACTATGAAAGATTTGATAGGAAAAATAAATTCAGAAAAAATAAATGAAGAAATAAAAAAAGTATGTTCTAGAATATTCCCGCTCCAGAATATATTTATTAAAAAAGTTAAAGTCATACAACGACCAGTCGATTCAAAAGACTAGAGTGTGAAATATATAAAGTATTGTTACTATTTAAATCTGTTTATTTATATGATTTGTTTTGTTTTAAATATTAAAAGCAATTTTTTAGAGGTTGATAGAAAAAATAAAAGTACTGAAACAAAAAAATTCAAAAAATTTTTTTCACCCGGTAGATTATCCAAAGTTAATTTAAAATCAAAAGATCTAGATTCTGAAGAAAACGATGAAGAGGATCCCGAAAGTATAAAAGAGAAAGAAAGGCTTGCTGAAATAGAAAGATTGCGAGCAGCAGAAAAATTTATGGAAATAGACGAAGGAAAATTTGAATGCCAAGCATGTGGTTATACATATGAGCCTGAAAAAGGTGACAGATTTGCAGGAATAGACGCCGGAACCAAATTCCAAGAATTGCCCGAATCCTTTTCATGCCCTGCCTGCCGTTCTCCAAAAAATCAATTCAAACCAATTAAAAAAGTTATAGCGGGTTTTGCAGAGAATCAGAATTATGGACTTGGCGGGAATTCATTAACCGGTGGTCAAAAAAATTTATTAATTTTTGGAGCATTAGGTGGGTTTTTTCTTCTATTATTAAGCGGATATTTTCTTGAATAAATTATTTTGATGATAGAAAATATATAATAAATAACAATTTTACAAATATTATTTTAACGAAAAAATAAAGAATTATTATAAAATTTAATTTTTCGATTGATCTAAGAATCCTTCTAGTAAAAAATTTGGATATAAAAAATTTTATATTCGTATAATAAAAATAATGCCTAATTATCCGATAATTATTTACTTGGGTATGTTAAGAAATATATTTTTATTATCCATTTTTATGTATGATGCAAAACGAAAAGGATCGTTAATTATTTTTACTAGCTTTGTATATAGTCATTTTTTGTTCAAACATATAATTTTTGATTTTTTTCCATGAATTTACCTTTAGTTTTTCTTTTTTTTCAAAATCTAGTTTAAGATAATTTTTTTTTAATTGTAAAAAGTTTTCATATAAAATCAAACGGATTTTTTCAATTTTTTCTAAAATTGCAACATAGTTTTCGAGATTTTTTTTATCTAGAAGCTGTTTGCTTGACACTGGTATTGATTTTTGAAAATTGAATAATATTTGATTCAAAGAAGGACTTAGTGAAGGTAATAGTTTTGAATTTTTTTTATCAAGATAAAATGTGTCATAGCCATTTTTATTCGAACTAAATCCGGTCACCGCGGCAATTATATTCAATTGCTTATTCCGAAATTTTTGATATATTGCATTTTTCATAGTTACATCATTTCCTTTAATAGGAGAAGTTATAGGCACCAGACACGTTGGGCAACAATATTGTCTTCTCAACCAGTCTTGGAGACAACCAGTGTGATAAATATGGCCGCAATTCAATATTTTACAAAAATCCGGTGTCATTTCATCTCTGCAAATTGCACACATTTTATCACCTAATTTTTCGATATTTTCTATACTCGGAGTTTTCATCCAATATTTTATGCATAAATTTGTTTTTCTGAATCTTGTCAATTCTTGATAATATTCTATAACTTCCTTAATACTCGTAAATAATCTATTTAAAAAGTAATACCTAAAAATCCCCTTGTTAGTATTAGCGACACTGATTATCCCTATATAATATGAAAATAGATTGTTTATACAGATTAATATTTTAAGATGCAGTGAGCAATTTTCAATGGAAATCCATTTATTTTTAATAAAAAATTTATTAGAAAAGAAAAAGACCTGGTCAATTAAAAATCCTCTCATCAAAAATGACAGATTGATCAACTCTGTACCGACTATACAGTTAACCAGCCTTTTTCTATGACTATTTAGAATTGTTTTTGAAAGAAAAGTTTCAAAATGCACTAAGACACTTAAAAAAATTATCGAAATCATTTGATTTTTTTTACTATATTGATCAGCATTTTTTTTGTATACCTTGAATTTTTCACTCCATGGGTCATGTAATAACTTAATGAACATAAAGCTTATAAATGACACAGTAGAGTGAAAAGAAAATTGGCGTTTGCAGAAAAGAAGTATTCCTATACACTCAAAAACAGTTTTTGTTGCACTTTGTAAGATTGTTTTGAGTTGAAAAAATGATATTAATATATTTCTAGAAATTTCAAACACCGAATTTTCTTCTATATTTCTAGATGAAATCAAATTCAAAAGTGTTATACCGTTATTTTGGATTTTTTGAAAAATTGAAAAAAAATATAAAAGACATAAAAAGTTTTTGCTACACAATTTTGTAATACATTGATTAAAGTTTTCTGAATTTTTTTCTTTGAAAATTCTAAGAGCTAATAAGAAAAAGCTAAAAGTGTTGTAAAAGTTGTAAAATATTCCTACATAAGTTATCATGATTTTAATATATGTATGAAAGAATCAAAGTGTGTATTATTATTAATTATAAATGTTAAAATTTTTAAAATACTCCTTGACATCAGTAGTAAAATATATAAGCCTTTTCAGAACGAATATATCTGTTCTCGTAATAGGCTTTATGATAAACTTAGTATTTGTTAAAAAAGTTTCATGTAGTCCTTGTATCCAGGAAGAAAGTTTTATAAAAACATTGGAACTAGTAAAAAAAAATGTAAATATTATCTCAGGAGCAAAGACTACAACTCTAGATCTTTGGCAAAAATCCGATAAAAACTTTATTTTACCTACAATTGATATGTTAAAACTAACTAAAAACCATTCATTCAAGATATCCGGAAATAAAATAGCTAACATTATTAACTCGGAAACACATTCTTCTCTTATTGAAAAAATAAATGAAAGCGAAAAACTGAGAAACAGGTTATCCAAAATAAACTTGGGAGAACTTGTTCTTTCTGGTATGAATATTTTTAAATTGATAAATTACACATTTTCCATAAAAAATACTTCACAGATAAAAAAAGATGAAGAAGTGGCGCTAAAATCCATGGAAATTTTATCAATCGGCAACCCAGATTCTCAGTTGTCAAACTCTTTATTTTTTTTAATGAATGAGGTAAAAACATTTTGCGGCTTAACCGGAACAATTCCTTTTGATAGGATAAAAGGTATGTTACTAGCAAAATTCGGTTATACAAGCGGATCAAGTATTTGTGAAAATGTGTTTATAGAAAATATAATTCAAAATAACTTTTTTTTGAACAAAATAACAGAATCTTATCAAAGTCGAATAAAAAAAATCAGTATTATTTTTCGCCCTGCAACAAAAACGATCAATAAAAACAAAATAGCTGGATTTAGACAGTTACGCTTGAATCATGACATTATACCTACCAACGTAATCATAATCAAATCGATGCTTAAAAATTTCCGTAATTCTAACATTGAAAATATCAGGAAAATAATTATAAAAAATAACAATATTTCAGATAAATTTAGAACTAACTTAACATCTTTTAAACTCATGAAAGAAAGGTTATTTTCAAGAAAGTTTTTAAACAAAAAAAGACTATCTTCATTCTTTGAAACTTTTAATAGATACAAAAGTTTTTATGAAAAGTCTCGTAATATTAAATACCCAAATTGTTTAGATGAAAGTAACGTTGTAAAAAGCACATTTAATTCTAGCAAAATAAATAAACCGATTTTATTTAATCAGTTCTTATCAGGCTATGAATCGTTGAAACTTGACGAATGGAAAATTTTTAACTACGTTAATATGTTTAATATGACAAGTTTTTCTAATTTTTCAAAAAGATTTATAAAGGTAGTTAAAGAAAAGGAAAATTTTAATGAAAAAGGCCTCAGTTCCATACAGAAAAAAAATAAAATTGACATTAGAATAAATAATAATACGATGTGTAAAATAGAATTTTCAAAATTATTAAGCGAAGGTGTTAAAAGTGTTAATAAATTCTTTGTGCAAAAAAGTAAAATTAACGACTCCTTTTTGGCACATTATAAAAAATCACTGGCCAATAACGACCATTTAGGAATAGCTTCATGTGCCGATTTATTCGTAAATGGAAACATGGTGCCGAAAAGTAACGCGGAGTCTTTTAGACATTATAACATATCTTCTATGCTTGGAAGTGCTACTGCGCAATATAATATGTCAAAAATTTTTTTACATGGAAAATATTTTATGAAAAATCTTAAATTAGCTTTCGTTTTTTCAAAATCATCAGCTAAAAGAGGTTGTTCAAAAGCAGTTTTTAATACAAGCGTATATTTAAAAAATGAAATTGGAAATAATAAAGATCTGTATAGAGCTTTTCATCTTCTTAATAAAATCAAAGATTTTTCTACGGATTCGCAAAAAATATCCGAACTATCATCAAGAAGAGAGAAATCATATATTTTTAGGACAATTTTCGCATCTTTAATAAAAGGAAGAGAAAATAAATTTTTAAAGCCATTTGTAGGATCGATTTTTACAACAAATCTTTTGTCTTTCTCTATTGGAATATTAGACAAGTGTAACAGTGTATCATCTTCCTTGAAATTTTCAAATAACTATTTAACAAAAGGCTCGATGCAGTCTATTATCAAAATTGCTGATTTATTTTTAGAAAATAGACAAGATTATATAGCTATTCAGAAATTCAAATCATTCCCTGGTCTAAAAAATTGCGTTTATTCGCATTTTAGTCTTTCAACTTCTGCGGAATATTATTATAAAAATGATCCTAAATTTTCTAAAAGACTATTGGAAAACACGCCTTTAAGTTTGACAAACTTATTCACATACTGTATTTATTGGGCTGAAATTATTAAAAGAAATCTAACGTCGTTTTGCATATATTTCATTTCTTTTAAGATTTTCGAAGCGGCTTTTATACTGTTGCTATTTTTTTATTATAAGTTTATTAATTATTAATATAAAAATCAATTAAATATAATCTTAAAAATTTGTGATAAAAATATTCGATCGAATTTTTAATTATTTAATTTTAAATAATTCTTCTTTGAAATACCAGTAAAACCCCAGATCATGCTTACGAAGATCTTTTGTTTACCAGGAAATTTGTATTTAGCCCTACGTAGAGATTCTATTATATGCAAAGTTTTATTTGGCTTGGATCTGACAGATAAAAGAGTTTGGCCGATGTTTACTCGGGCTGCTTTGCCGTTTGGTTTTCCAAAGGCTCCTCTCATCCCACTTTGTAGTCTATCTGCACCCGCACAAGAAAGCATTTTGTTTATTCTAATCACATGAAAAGGGTGTACCCGAACTTTAAGATGGAAGAAATCTTTCCCAACATTATTTATTAAATATTTGTTACAGGCTACCCGCGCTGCTTCGATAGACTCGGCAGACAACTGTTCTCTTTCTATAGTTACCAGATGTACGCTAAGAGGAAATTCTTTAATTCTAGCTTTTTTATTTCCTAGATCAAATATTTTAATCTTAGGATCAGGAACACCTCTACAAAATCTTGATTTAGGATAAGGTTTATTTTTACAATATCTGTAACACTTCCAAGGTCGTCGGCCCATGTTTTAATTGTATTACTGATAGAATCCTCATTTTAAATAAATGGGGGCGAATACTTTTATTAATGAAATATGGAGAAAAAAGCAATCGGATGTAATGTCCTTTTTATTACAGATTAGAGCATGGGAATATAGACAGTTTCCTGTCATACACAGAATAAAAAAGCCATCAAGACCTTCTAAAGCTAGGCAGCTTGGTTATAAATCTAAACAAGGATACGTCGTTTATAGAATAAGAATTCGTAGAGGGAACAGAAAAAAGCCTGTAAGAAAGGGTATTGTTTTTGGAAAACCTAGTAATCATGGTATAAATGAGCTGAAGCCTAAAAGAAATAAAAGATCAATAGCAGAAGAAAGAATTGGAAAATTATGCGGTAATCTAAGGGTGTTAAATTCTTATTGGATCAATGAAGATTCTACTTATAAATTTTTTGAAGTTATATTAATCGATCCTATGCACAAATCGATTAGGAGAGATTTCAGGATAAATTGGATCTGTTCCAATAATTTCAAACACAGAGAAGTCCGCGGTCTCACTTCTGCTGGAAGAAAATCACGCGGGCTCAGGAGGAAAGGTCATAGAGCAAATAAAACGAGGCCTTCTAAAAAAGCATCATGGAAAAAAAATAATATAATCAGATTAAGAAGATTTAGATAAAATTTTAATAATTTTTAATATTATTTTTTCTTTATAAAACATTAATATGGGCGTAGGGTAAGTATAAATGTGTTTTTTTAATCATGATATAATAAAATAAAGAAAAGTTTTAAAAAGAACATACTAAATTTTATAAAAAAAAGAAAACCTCGAGGAATAAGATCTGCTAGAAAATTGAAAATTCACAGAAAAAAACAAAAATGGAATGACAAAAGATATTCTAGAGCCCATTCTTTGACAGCTCTCAAAGCTGATCCTATGAAAGGAGCTTCTCACGCCAAAGGTATTGTTGTAGAGAGGATAGGAATCGAAGCAAAGCAGCCTAACTCGGCTATAAGAAAATCAGTACGTGTACAATTAATCAAAAATGGAAAAAAAATTGCGGCGTTTGTCCCTAACGACGGATGTCTTAATTTCATAGAAGAAAATGATGAAGTTTTGATTTCCGGTTTTGGTAGAAAGGGTCACTCTGTAGGGGATATCCCGGGTGTAAGGTTTAAGGTTGTTAAAGTCGCAGGAGTCGCTCTTATAGCTCTATTCAAAAGAAAAAAAGAAAAGCCGAAAGCATAACGGATATTTCAATAAGGTCTGAATTTTTAGTTAAAATATACCAAATATAATAAATACATAATTAAATCGAAAAGTATATTACCCAATCAATCCAAAAAATGCTTCCCCCGGATGTTCGACAGATTGTTAAAGAAAAAATGTTTTTACATCAAAAAAAAAAAAAATTTACTTTTTTGAAATTTAAAAATGATTTTTTTAACAGGAAAAATCGTTTCAATCGCATTCAAATTGACAACACGATGATTGTTTTTTTTAGATCGCTGGTCAATTATAAATTCAGATTTATCAATTTAATCGATTTTTTTAAAAAATTTATCTTTACTAACCAATCGACTGATTGTGCTAAAAGTATATTTAATTTTTCAAAAGAAATTTATTTTTATTTTTTTAAAAACAATTTTGAAATCACGGGCCATTCGCATGGAGGAAAATGTTTCCCAATTTCAGAAGATCCGCTTATTTACGAAAAAAAAGAAAAAAAAAAGCTCAAAAATATGTTCATTATTCCAAATCAGACTAGTTTTCTAAAATTAATATCTAGAACTATTTTAAAACAAAGACTTCAGATCAAACTCCGAACTCCAACAGCCATATTTTTCCACAAAAAAAACATATGGAAAAAGATTAAATATGGAAAAATTATCAAGCCATCGGATTATAGATCTTCCGTGATATTAGGCGAAGAGGATTTTTTTAGTATCAAAGGATTTTCTGATAATAAGGGAATTTTTTTTTATAAAGAAAATGAGAATTATGAATTTTTTTTCTGCACACCATTGTCATTGAAAAAAAACTTAACTGCCTGCCGAAAAAATTTCTTATTCGAAGTTAGATTTATATCGTTTGATTTTATTGAAATTATTTCTATGCAAAATTTCGAAAATCTTTTTTTTATAATAAACCTTCTCTTAATTGAATGTTGTAGAAATCACAAAACTTTGAATAAAAATGATAAAACAATTTTATTTAAGGCTAGATATTTCGATGAAAAATTGTTCACTCTTTTTAAAAATATTAATATCGAGCCTCTTATAACATCAAATAATTTCAATAACAAAAGAAATTTTGAGAAAAAGGTTATAGAAAACATTTTTATATTTAAATCATCACAGTCTTTATCAAATTCGTATCAAAAAAAAAAAATTGAAATTTTTGAAAAAGTAATTCTACAACACCTTGAAATCGGTATATACAAATCCAATACAATGATCTTTGTAAAAACTTATTATGAATTTATAGTAATAAGAAATATGTTAATAAAGATTTACAGAAACTATGATACGGATATTATAACGTTACATGAATTTAAAAAAATTTCTAAAGTAAGAAAAATTTTTTTAAACATGAAAAGATATTCGAATAAAATTGTTTTAGTTACAGAAAGGTTCTATTTTCACAATAGAATTAACTTTCGGCGTATATCGAAAATTTTTTTCTACTCGTTACCTATGAACACTGAATTTATCTTTGAAATCATAAGGGGACTGGCTTTAGATAACAAAAAAATCTTTTTATACGCATTTACAGAAGAATGTGAATTTAGAAATTTTTTCTAGTTAAAGAAAATACGAATCATTATTCTCTTTTTTAACTAGAAAAATTTTTTCAAACCATGATTGAGTTAGAGAACTTAAAATGTAATGTATATTTTTTTTTAGAATAAGGAAAGAGCGAAAATTTCTTAATCCCATTTTTTGAAATATCACAAATACGTACTATCCCGCCACTGTTACCATCTTTGTTCATTGCATATACCAGGGCTCTGGTGATCAGATGCCTAGATTGACAATGGCCTATGGTTTCTTTATAACTACTGTCTAAAAAGCTATTTAAAAATATTGACCCGCTGCCAGAATAAGCTATATTATGTTGCAGAATACCCCCTCCCTGAACAATTGAATAAATCTGCCCTCCATGCACCGAATCCCAGCCGCAACAGATAAAACCGTAATTTGAAATTTGTTTTTTTTTATAACAAATGTTTCTTGCAATTTGAACAATTGATCTGATTCTCATATCTTTATTTTTTTCCAAAAAATACTCGTAATTTAACATCCGGAGTAGATTCCCTAGAAACTGTGTATCAGATGCAGATCCCGATCTACATAATACCCCGTTGTTGGATATTTTTGTTATTTTTGACGCAGATCTATTGATTATCATAGAACCGCTACTCGTTTGCGAATCCGACCCGATCATTATTCCTTTATCATATTTAAGCGCAATAATTGTAGTGCCAGTTGAATACTGATTCGTCACCATTAAAAGTTCAATTTATTAAAAAAATATAATAAATTAATTATAGCTTATCATTTTTAATTTACATTCTTCAGAAATCTTTCTTACTTCTCATGAACGCATTTAGCATTTCTTTTTTTCGTTTTGCTCTTTTAACATTTCCTAATCTTTTTTTTCCATACTTCATAGCTTTTTTTTCTTTACCAAGTCTGATCAGATTTAAAATATTTTTTTCATAATAAGAAAATCCAGTGATATTTAGGATTATTTTCTTTACATTTTTCCTTCCATAAGAATAGTTTTCATCGGTATAGATTTTTACTCCATCAGTCATATTCGTAACCATTTAAATTATAAGAAGAAATTTCTGCATTAAAATTTTTTATAGTTTATCGGCCACATATAATTTTACGATGGTGAAATTGTTCATGAAAATTAAAAAAAATTGGTTTAGATTGTCTGAAACTCATTTTATAAATTTTTTTTTTTACAAAAAAATATATCTTGATACCAAAGCTATTTTAAATAAAAAAAATATATTGCTAAAGAAAAACTTATACATTCAAGAAAGTTACAAGCTCTTCTATAACCTGAATTTTTTTAATATGAAAGATATAATAAAATTTGCGGATCATGAAAAAACATCCAATCATGAAAATTTTTTTATTAACCCTTGTTTAAATCCTAAAGACTATATATGGAACGATCTTATTTACATAATTTTTTTTACATTAAAGCTAGGAAATATATTATGTCTATCGAAAGAAAATATTTCTCTATTAGTAATTTTTACCGACTCAATATGGGTCCTGAATAAGCAGTATGACAAATTTTGGAAAAGAAAAATTCATGGAGGAAAAATAACGCTCCCTCCCGAGTTATTTTTATCTTTTTTTAGCTTAAAAGATTATAGCTTTACATGGTCTCTAGCTAACAACAATTATGTTTTTAAACAAATTAAAAGACTAAAAAACACAAAGTTAATAGAGATATCATTGTCTTTAGAATTTTTTTCAATTGCTGTATTATATAAAGGAAGATCGTCTATTTTTTTTGACCAGATATTATATCAAGATGCTTTAATGCTTTCGGCATCCCTAATATCATATGCAAATTATAACAACATATCGTTAAAAAGAATTGAAAAGAATCATTCGAGAATACTTCTTCGAGATCAGAATTCAAATATTAAATTGAAAACAATCGAACCTCGAAAAAATATTAAAGGATTGGATTTTAATATGCAGGAAAATATTATAATACTCGCAAATTTTTTAAAAAGCATCGGAGAGTATCAAATGATTTGTTTAGATCCTTTTTTACCTACGGATCTCGGTCGCCGCCGCAAATTTCTTCAAAAAATAGGATTTCCTTTTCCAATTGAACTATTAGAATATGTTCCTGGCGGAAATAAAAAAAAAATATTAAAATGTTGGAGAATCCCATTTATATTAAACCAAAGATCTTCAAAAAAAACCGAAGAACTCGTTAGATTATCAAAAAAAGAATTCCCAATTTATTTATCAAGAAAGATGCGAACTATACACAAGAACATTCGTAAAACATAGATTTAAATTTCGTTTCGGGCACAAAAACTTCAATGATAAACCATTTGTTTTTACATTTTAATCATCGAAGTTTTTTTTACACAAACAAAAATCAAAATGAAAAGGATGGTGTCATAACAAAGCGAATTTCTTTTTTTCAAAAAGATAAATTATTTGATATAGCTTTAAGCATGAAAAAAAATTTTTTACTATCTGAAGTAATTTCTGATTTTGGAATTGAAGTTCGTAAGAAAAACAATTCAAAAGTCATATTATGTCCATTCCATAAAGAAAAAACAGCCTCCTTTTTCTTTGATGACAGTAAAGGAATTTTCAAATGCTTTGGCTGCGGAATATCGGGAAACACCATAGGTTTTATAAAAAAAATGAAAGAAATAAATAATATTGAACAGAAAAGGTATACAAAAATATTAAAGAATGGCTTTGACAGTGACAAAAAGATTAGAAATACAACTTACCAAAGAATCGATGATAAAAGGCTTTTTTCGGACTTAATTTCTCTAAAAATTTTATTATGTATTCAAATAGCATTGGGTTTTTATATACAAAAATCAAAAACAAAGTCAATGTCAAAAAATATAATCGAGTTAAGGGGCATGTCTTCGTTTGTAGAAAAAATTTTTGGAATAGGTTATTCACTGGGTTCAAGTAACGAGCTTGTTGTGTATTTTAAAAAATTTGGTTTATCGTATAAAGAAATGGTGGAAACAGGATTGGTGATAAAAAAAAGAAACTTGTTCGAAAAGAAAGAAATTTTTTACAGTGATATTTTTCAGTCAAGATTGATTATACCGATAAAAAATCATTATAACGTTGTCATCGGATTCGGGGGACGGTTGGTAAAAAATTCAAAACAGCCTAAATATATCAATTCATCAGATAGTAATTTTTTTAAAAAAAATAGACTTTTATTTCAAAATTACATAATCAGTCAATCGTTATTAAAAAAACCAAGAATCAAGTTGATTACAGAAGGGTATCTAGACTGTGTTTCACTGTTCCAAAATGGAATCAGAAGTTCGACTTCGTCACTGGGAACTTCTGTGAATTACTTTCAAGTAAAACTTACATCATTTTTTTCTACAAACAAACATGTTGTATTCTGCTTTGATTCTGATTCACCTGGAAAACTGGCGTTTTCTAATTTTTTTTCCAATAATTCGGAATTTATCTTTGATGATGATTTGTATGTAAGTTCTTTAGACTATTCTTCTAGTTTGAACGAGAAAGATCCTGATGAGATAGTTTACTATAAAGGGAGTTCGTATTTTGTTAAAAATTTCTTGAACAATTCTCTTCCTGGATTAGAAATAATGAACGTCAATATTGAACAAGAGAATGCTTTTTCTATAAAGAATTTTAAACAATTATTAACCAAAATTTCGATAATTTTTCAAAAAAATTTCTTCAAGAGGAATAATATTATATTCGAAAAAAAGTTAGTCTTATACTTACCATTAAATTTTAACAAAGTCATTATAAAAAATTTACCATACATTTTTCCGGATTATCAAAAAGAAAAAAAAAGATTTCGCGTTGAAAGAAAGGATTTTGAATTTGAAAAAGAAATGGGCTCTAAAAACTATAAATATCTTTTATATCTCGCATTACATTTCGAGTGTTTCAAAGAAGATTTTGTTCAAGATTTAGGAACAGATAGCAAGGTATTCAGCGGATTCACTTTATTCAAATCTCAGATCAAAATGAATTATTCGATATTTAAAGAGAATCCTGGAACATATAAAATATATAAACAAAAAGATTTTTTAGAAAACAAGTTTTTAATATTAAACCCTGTATACTTTATCCCTATTCATAACCAATATTTCGGAGCTAAAAGAATTGGAGATGCAATTTTTAATAATAACTGGAATAAAGAAATGGACATATTGATTTTAAATTTGATGAATTATAGAAATACAAATAAAAATAAAATAATAAAACTAGAATTTGAAAAATTATGCTTTTTGAGATTAATTACAAAACATTATCTTATAAAGTGTAATAAGATTAATCACTTTACAGAAGCCTACGATATCATTAATTTTTACAATTCTCGCATACGAGAAATCGTCCGAATATTATATCTTGAAAAAAACATTTCGTTAAATAAGTGAAATAAAGTAATAATTATATTTTTATAAAAATGATTTGTTCTAGTACCATGCTAATTCGAAATAAGATTTTCGATTCGAATTTTAAAAAAAAAAGTTATTTTTTCAGACAAAAAGTAAGAAAACTTTTAATTCCAAATAAATTTCTAATAAAAAAATATAAAATCGAAAATCCAATAAAAATTTTTGATAAAAGTGGTTTAAAAAAATCAGAACCAAAAAATATACCTTTCGTTTTATCATGCGGAACTTTTTTAATTTTCTTCGGATTTTTTTCCGCAACTAGCGCTATTACCATTATCGGAAGTGTAGCCGACTGGGATCCTCTCGCTGCAGCTGTGATGTTGTGCTGGGTAGAATTTATAAACAAAATATTTTACAAACACGATAAAAATTCATTATTTTTGAAATTTTTGAATACATTTAAAATAGGCATAAATCTAGGAATATTTGTCGATGCGTTCAAGCTCACGGGGTAATAAGATAATTTTATAATATATCATTTTTTTATATTTTTAAAATAAATCATGATTCAAAGATATAAAAATTTATGGGCAAAAAGCCTGTATTTTTTTGAAACACAGTCGAAAAGAACAAAATTTTGTCGAACCAGAGAACTATTATACGAAATAAATAAAAATTATTGGAAAAGAGTTTTTTTTGACAAAAATTATTTAGTTTCATACCTCAGAACATATACTTATTTTTATAAAACTTTTGTCATTGTAAATTTAAAAAAACGCAGTATTTTATTAAAAAAAAACATAAAACTAAAAAAGATTATTCTAAATTTGAACAATAAATCTGTCATGTCGTCTAAGCGTATTGATTACCTGAAAAAATTGGGTAAAAAAAATAAAAATAAAATATGAAGATTCTTATTTTAAAAAATGAATCAAAATTGTATTTGCAATTCTTATAGCGACGAGAGTTTGTTACTTTTGTTTAGAAAAAGAAAAGAAAATAATTCGATAAATATTAAAAGTTTTTTTAATAACTTATATTTTAATAAAAACAAGCCTGTTGATATAACTAACATTTGCATAACATCGTCGAAATTCGATAACACTTTAAGAACCTATGGTTTAAATAAAACTGAAAAATCTTTGAAATTTTTAATAACAATAATAATCCTAAAAGTTTTAGGCAATACAATATCAAAAAACAAAATTAAAAATTTAATCTTTGTTATCAAAATATACAATATTATCCATTTATATAGCGGGCAATTCCCTGTTAATGATTTTAAATTTTTTCTAAATATCTTTGGAAAAAATTTTAAAAATGTAAAAAAAAATTTTTTTATCGATATATTTAACTCTATACTAAATTTTAAGGTTAATGATTTATCATTAAAAATTTTTATAATTTTTTTTATTTCGTTTATATCCTATTATAGGAAACAAAAAAAAATTATATTTTTACTGAAAAAATTTGTTCTTAGAAATACCAGATATTACAGATCACTTTGTTTAAGTAAATCAAAATATTTAAGGCATTCGCCAGATAACAAAGGGGATGTCAATTGTCTGATTAATTTGGAAAAAAAAAAACAAGTTGGCTGTAATTTAGTCTATTTTTATAATATACTGAAAAAGTCGCGTCGATATTCTATTAATTCTGTTAAGATATTTCAAATGAACACTTTGGAAGGATTTATAATAGAAAAAAAATTTGATGATATTAAAGAAGTTTTTAAAAAAATATTATTCATCTTTTCCAATAATAATCATTGTAAATCAATTTTAAAATATAAAGATTTGTCGACAGGTATTGATATTAAAAAACGCCAGGCGTTATTTTATCTAGAAAATGAGTTGACTATAACAAAACAAATCTGTTTGTCAATTTTTTTGAATTTTTTTAAATCTTACTTTGTTATAGATTCTATGACAGTACATAAAATGATATTTAAAACGACTTTGGGATTTTCAAAAATATATTTTAATGAGAAAAAAAGGTTTAAAGCAGTTTTAATAAAGTTTTATTGTTGTTACAACAAAAATAGTTTAGAAGACATAACTTTTTTTTGGCTATTGAAAAATCGACATCGAGATGTCTTAATACATACAACCAACGTCCCAGATGCAATATTATATAGAATAATAAATTTTTTCACATTTTTTGATTTGTATTTTTCGAATTTGATTCATACTGTTAAAATAAAATATGGAGGCTTAGAAAATTTTACAATGATCTGTAGAAAATCTTCTTTTAACTCAAAAATTATTGTAAAAATTACTCTAAATTTGAGAAAAAAAGCAAAAAAGTTTTTATCAAAAATAAAATGTAACGACAATACTATTTCTGAAAATGATAATATATCATGTAAAAGTTTTACTGTTTTGTTTTACAGTACAATTTTTACCTCTTTTTTCAAACATTATTTTTACTCTGACGGTAAGAACGATGGTATGAAAAATTTTTTTATTATATTATTTTCAAAGCCGAGTTTTGTAGCAAAATATAAATTTAACACTATCTCTTCTTCGAGAAATAAATCCACAATGAGAAAAAAAACGTATGAATGTTTTTATAGATTTTTTTTTTTAGAAATTACATTAGAATCAAATTTATTGGAAATTCCACTAATATATTATAATTTCAAAGACTCTATGAAAACTTATCTCACGTTGAAAGAGAAAATGGAATATAATTTTTTCAAAAAATTGTTCAATGACCTTGATAAAAAGTTCGATCTAGGAGACGAACGGTTTTGCAACGAAACTTCTTTGATATGTAAAAAAGCTTTTTTAAATCAAAAAAAAAAGAACCGTCTTGTTGAAAAAATTAAAAAATTAAGATAAAATAAACTCTAGTAGTAGCATGGAAAAAAAATGTTAAACAAGTCTATTCTCCCGTCTTCCCCTCCGTTCTCTGGTTCATCCTTTTGATACCTTCATCTCTCAATTTTTCAAACCATCCCCTAATTCCATCTATATATTCAGTCTCTTCTTTGGGAGGAGGCAAAAATCTTTCATGAGGTTTGCCCAAAGCCCAAGCCTTTAAATTAGGGTATGTAGTAGCCCCGCAGATCCATGATCTGGTTTTTTTATTATAAAAAAAAGGCACTCCTCCACAAGCGCCTCCCTTATCTACTTTTTGAAGTAATCTTAGATTTTCATCATTGTACCAAACTTCAAACCTTCTAATGGGAACCCCTGAATCTTTTTCAATTTGCGTCATCAAAGGCTCCATGTCCACACAGTGGTCACATTCAATCCCATAAAATTCCAATAAATGACTTTCTTTTTTTTTTAATTGCATTTAAATTTATAAACAGACTGTCTTTTAAATTTTTAATAAAAAAGAAATTATCGTGACAATTCTTGTATATTTAAATTTACCCTAGTTTTCTTTATTGCCCTTGGTGATATTAATTTCGATTTTTTTTTGTAAAAATCCACAAATAGATATTAATGTAAATAATTAAAGTCAATAGCAATTCTTAGGTTAAAATGGGAGTATGAAAGTCTTACTTATTTCAAAATGGGCATAACGAGAGATTCGTTACATAAAAAAAAACTTACTGGAGGAAAAAAAAAAGTTTGGAGAAAAAAAAGAAAACATGAGTTAGGTAGACAGCCGTCAAATACTAAAATTGGAAATAAACAAATTTCCTTAATTCGAACAAGAGGTGGTAATTATAAAAAAAGAGCTCTGCTTTTAGAAAACGGGAATTTTTCAATGATTACGTTAGGGATAGCCAAAAAAACTAAAATACTTAAAGTTGTTCACAATTCATCCAATAACGAACTGGTCAGAACCAACACGCTTGTTAAGGGCTCGGTTATAGCAGTAGATTCATCGCCTTTTAAATTAGAGTATTCTAAAAAAATCGAAGACCTCGACCCCCTTGGTTCAATGTTGATAAAAAAAAAATTTGAAAATCAAGAATTGAATCAAATTAAATTAATGAAAGAGCAATTTGCATCTGGAAAATTATTGGCAAGAATTTGCTCAAGACCAGGGCAATCGGGTCGCGTTGATGGGTATATACTAGAAAAAGGTGAATTGGAATTTTATCTGAAAAAAATACAAAAAAAAAAATCAAAGATTTAATTTTACAAACATATTTAACATGCATTTGATTTACATTTAAATAATGGCGTATTTTAACAAATATCTGTTATTTTTATAAATCAACTACCTGCCGTTTTGTGCCTAAAAACTATATTTTCATTATTGGCTAGTTCGCGATGACGTAGACATTCGATTTTTTTTTTTCAATCGTTTAATACCAAACTCCCAGTTCATAATACATTCTGGGGATAATATAAAAATTTTTTAAAAATACCTTTAATAATACGAGAAGGAATGATAGTTTTTTTAATGACCTTGGTTTATAAGACTTTGTGTAGTTTAACTGTTTTTGTAAAATTCTTTTTTGTAAAATTAGTTTTTTTGTTCCTAGATATCTAAAAAATAAACGAATCGTGGTGAAAATTGAAAATCTTTGATTTTCAAGTTTTTCAAATTTTTTGTAATATTTTAAAAGATTGGAATTATTCGACAAAAGATTTAAAATCATCTTTTCATTAAACTGGTCTGTTTGAAATAATTTTTTCCAATCTACATTTGAAGCGATCATTGAAAATTTACATGTTAATTTCAAAAAAGTATAATCTGGATTTATATAGTGATAGTATTTCAATGACAGGGCTTTTTTTGGATCCCATTTAAATGTTATGACTTGCCAAAAAGAAAAGATTTTAACGAACATAATTTTTTTTTGAACGTCAAGAATAGAAATGTGAATCGGTAGTGTCTCTCCGCATAATATTAAATCAGTATTCAATGCTATTTCTATTTTGTTTTTCTTAGCTTGAAATTTTATAGCAATTTTCAGTCTTGAAGTTTTTCGTAATAATGAAGAATATAGAAAATTTTTCAGATAAAAAAAATTTTTTTCTATAAATAAATTTCGAAAATTAAATCTTCGATTCTTGGTTATAGAAGAGAAATATCTTTTCATAAAATTATAAAATTCTTTCATATTTAATACAAGTATGAAAATTTTAATTTTTCTCAAATTTTTATTCTGCAGTCGCATCGAATGGTATTTAATTGATTTTTTCTCGATTATAAAATTCAAAAAGAAATATAAAAAGGCGTCCATTAAGAAAATTCTTAACGGTATATTTTCTTGTTTTATATTAAAGCAATTTTTAAGTAATAAATTCTTAAAAACGTTGTTTTTTTGATTTATGAAAATATCTGAAAAAATTCTTGTTTTATCTAATAATATATAATCATAGGTTTTATAAACTAAACTTGTAATCATCGGAGAATCCAATTCTTTGTTTAAAAAAAAATTAAAGAAGTTTAAAAACTTGAAAAAATCGATTAAAATATAATAATATCTAAACATGATAATTTTGTTGCAAAAGATAAAAGAGAAATATCCATTTTTTCGAATCAATATACCCTTTGTTGATAAAAAATCGATCTTAAGATTTTCAAGCAAAACTACGTTTTTAATTATATTTTTTGTGATTATGACATTTTCATACATCAAAAAACGATCGCTCTGAAACGAGTTCAGATTGGATATAAAATTTGAAGAGTTTAATAATTTAATTTCTAAACATCTGTAACCAAATTTATGGTTTGAATTTTTTTTATATAAACTCAATGGAAAATCGAACTTTACAGAAGCCGATGTTTTAGATATTAAATTTATTATGGTTTTAAAATCTATTTTTTTTTGGAAATACAAGGCCGATGTAAAAATCTTCATGGCTAAAAAACTTTCGTTTATAATAATAATTTTGAAATTACTTTTTCTTTTAAAATATTTCTTTTTAAATTTTTCCTCGATGTAATGAAAAGAATGCGATGATTTTTTTGCGAAATTCGATATCTCCTTGAAATTCAAAGATTCTTTTATATTCGGGTTATAGCAGTTAATCTGCTTTTTATCATATAAAATTCGAAAATATTCTGCATTTTTAGTAAAATCTAAAAAAGCGCTGTTTTTATATTCTATATTTTTGATATAATTTACGAGTTTTCCTTCTAAAAAGTCATTTTTTAAATTAAAATTACAAAAAATTCTTGTCTTTTGAATCATTTTAATCGAGAAAGAGTTAAATATCAATGAATTGGATATATTTTAAGCACCCTAATCTTTAATGATATTTGGAAGACTTCCTTTCGATATATTCTACATCAGGAAAAAACGAAAAAAATTTATTCAGCGATCAAGCAGAACAAGAATTTTAAGATTCAATGGAAATAAATTTTTATTTCGAATTATTTTATCAAGGTATCTATATACTAAAAAATCAAAGCCCACAATAGATTTCCAAACAAAGCCTTTGCAGTTTGTTATAAAAAAATTTAATGAATATAAGGGATTTGTGTTTGGCAAAACAAAAGATTATTTGGATATAAGTTTTTCTGACAATAGGATAAATTTTAAAGCTTTTTTTCATAATTTAAAAAATGAGATTCGCCGCCGTGATAAAAAAAGAAAATTATTTATTTTTTTGTCTGGAATCCAATTTTTAAAAGATACCTTCAAATATAGATTAGCAAATTTTATTAGGAAAAAAAAAAATTGTATTTTTTTTATGAATGACGAGATTTTATACGAAAAAACTTCAAGGTTCACCGTGCGTATTTTTGATGTTTTTTTCAAGATTAATATAAACCAAGATATATATAATTTAAAATCAAAAACGAAGTGCAGAAAAAAAACTGGCAAAATCGAAAGCATTGGCTTAACGATCGGATACCATTTCTCTAATTGGTTTATTTTTATCCAGGTTAAAAATAATCTTAAAATGAAAATCATATCATTAAGAGAGAAATTGTTTCATAAATTATATCATTTATTATTTTTAACTGAAAAATCATTTATAAAATTCTTATCAGAACTTTTATATTCTCATTTGAATACATTGTCTTTGCCTGTAGAGTTAGTTAGTTTAAAAAATTTTTACAAATACTACGATTATATATCTTCGAAAAATCAAAACAAGATAGAAATATTTATAAAAAGTTTGAAATTTATTTTATGTTTAAAGAACATTTATTTATAAAATTATTCAATATTATATCTGACTAGACAAGTTTTTTTTTTCTTCCATGTGAATGCCTATAAAATTTAATTTCTGTTTAAGAATCTTAATTGATTCTTTGAATACAGCAATTGCGTCTAAAACCCCTGTGGTTTCAAGTAATATACTGAAATCGACTCGATCTTTTTTTTTTTGCAAAATTTTTCTCGGATCTATTTTATTTTTTAAAAAAAATTCTACCAGTTTAATTAGTATAGGATCCGAAAAAGTCATATTTTTTTCCCCAAAACTATTATCTGTATGCGTGATACCATTTGTATTTGATTCGGAGACTTTTTTGAAATCTAATAAAATATCTAAAAATTTTTTTTTTACTAAATGTTTCAAATTATCATCGATTTTTTCAAAATCGATAAAAAAAATGGGGATTTTGGTTATTTTTATGGAAGAAACGGGATTCCATTTAGCATGCTCTTTTCCAATGCCTTTCTTAGCTATGGCAGTTAATTTCAATCTTTGTCCGGGTTTCAGTCTTGAAATAAGGATTGGCTTTTTTTCAATCAGTTTATTTGTTCCTGAAAAATGAACTGGAAATATATTTTGCCCAAAATCATTTTTACCAGGAAATTTTAATTGCAAGTCAGTTGAATAAACTGATTTTGTCGATTTATCACATGATATATCTAGTTCAAAATAACAAGCACAACGCTGACAGTGTGTATTACAGTCACATTCTCTAGTATACCTGAATTGACTTACTTTATCCGATCTTATAGGAATTAGACCAAGTCGATGGGAAATAAATTCATCATGAAAAACAGATGTATTAATTTCAAATCTGACTATTTCTATTGCTAAAATCGGAATCTCGGACATAATTATTCGCCTTATAGAATTAGCAATAGACAGCTTTGCTTTTTTTAAATCTAATTGAATTTCACAATCTGAAATATTTTTTATGTCTAGTTCCATGATTTATATAGATATTTACTTTTTATGATGTTTGCCTATTTTATAATCGGTTCTGCTTCTGAAATAAATGTAGAAAAATTTTCTGATTAATTATTTAACTACTTTAATAAATATTTTTTATAAAAATTAATTTTATAATTAGAATAGTAATGAATAATGCTTGTAGTACAAGAAAAAAAATCGAAAGATATCTGAATAACCTGATGCTCCTTAAAATTCATTTTATGGAAAAAATTTTTAAATATTATACAAACGAAGAAAATTTAATGACGTATACGTTGAAGAAAAAAAAATCAATACAATTTGATTTAATCAATCAAATAAGAGGAGATCCGGTAAGTACAGGCATGCTTGAAGAAAAAATAGATGGAAAAAAGGCTTTGGTAAACACCAATTCTGGGATTGAATTTTACGTGGACGTATGCAGTTTCGTAGATTATGATACTTTGAAACCTGGCGATCCTGTTTTCTTAAATGGAAAATCATTATGCGTCGTCGGTTCTATAAAAAATCAGAGAGATTCTTTCATTGATTTAATGAAAATAGATTATGTTCCGAATGAAAATTTCGATAACATAGGCGGTCTCGATGGTCAAATTCAGGAAATCAGAGAAGCGATCGAGCTTCCCCTGAATAAGCCCGAAATATTCAAAAACATAGGCATATCGCCACCAAAAGGTGTTATTTTATACGGGGAATCTGGAACTGGAAAAACATTGTTAGCTAGAGCCGTGGCTAATAAAACTAAAGCAAGTTTTCTAAGAATCACTGGTTCAGAGTTAGTCCAAAAATATCTAGGCGAAGGGCCCAAGCTAGTCAGAGAGATTTTTCGAGTGGCGATTAAGATATCACCGACTATTGTTTTTATGGACGAAATCGATGCTATTGGAACAATAAGAGTCGATTCGAATAGCGGCGGGGAAAGAGAAATACAGAGAACGATGCTTGAATTGTTGAATCAATTAGACGGTTTCGATGTTAGGGATAATGTGAAAATTATCATGGCGACTAATAGAATCGACAGTCTAGATCCTGCGCTCATAAGACCTGGTAGAATTGATAGAAAAATCGAATTCCCTATTCCAGATGAAGATTCGATTGTGAAAATTTTTAATGTTCATTTAAAAAAAATGAATCTGGAAAAAAATTTTAACCCTGAAAATTTAATAATTGGGAAAAAAAACCTTTCTGGTGCTGACATAAAAGCCTTGTGTACAGAAGCTGCCTTGATAGCTCTTAGAAATCATAGACTGGTAATAAAGGATAAAGATGTTATAAAAGCGTTGAATATGATCATAAATAGAAAAAAGGACTTTTTTACAGACACTGTATATTCATGAAAAATCTGGAAAATCAGAGAAATGTTAATTGTTTTAAAAAATTTGTTTAAATATGTTATTAAAAAACTCCGATATTTTCTGCTCCTTGTCTATAAATAACTTTTATTAAGAAGCCATTATGATTTATTAAAAAACGATTTCTTATAGTCGAAATACATTTCGTTATTATTTGCAATCCTTGAACCAGATTCATATTTTCATCAAAATACTTTTCAATCAAAGAATATATTATTGATGAAGAATATCCCATGGCGCAAAAATTCATTTTTTGCAAGTTTCCGAGGTAATCTAAAAAATATATCGATGGTTTGAAATTTGCACTATAACCTATCAGAATCATGTTTAAATTCATAGGTCCTTTTCTAAGACAAGAAGAGAGTTCTTGTCGCATAAAATTTGCAATAGAATTTATATTGACCGTTGTTTCATTTTCTAAAATTTGAAGCTGTATTGATTTTTGAATTAAATCTAGAAATTGAGAAATGTCACCAGGACTCCCGGTAACAACTATAAATATATTCGGAGCAATTTCTATGATTTTATTCAAATCTTTTTTGATCGTAAGTATAGATTTTATGTACATAGTATCTACGGCAATTATACCAAAATCTTTTCCAGTAAGAGAAATCACGGATTCCATTAGAAAGCAAATATTTTTAATCGGACAGACTGGTTTTAAATTATTTTTATGAAATCATTGATTTTAGTTCATCCGATTGTTCTTATCACAATTTTAAAAGAATATTATTTCAACGGGTCTAATTTATTATTAAAAAAAAAAACAGGATGTCTATTAGGCTCTTTAAAAAAAAATAAAATAATATGCCGTTCTTCGTTCGAAGTACCTTCTCGAGAAAATAATGAAAATAAAATTTTTTTGGATCAGAACTATCTAAAAACAATGATTTTACTTCATAAAAAAATCAATTCAAAAGAAGATATCATAGGCTCTTATGCGATTGAGAAGAAAATGTCTCGGCAAGCTAAAAAAATAATTGAAATCTATAATTTTTATACTAAAAACCCGATTCATCTTAATTCATGGGTAGATATGGATATGAAAAAATTGGTTATCGAAGGTTATAGTATACTAGACAACGATAATACTATTGGAGCTAAAAATTTTAGAGGAATACGAGTAAAAATAGGTATAATTGATTCTGAAGAAATCACGGTTTTTCACGTTCTAAAAAATTCCATTAACTGGAAAAGCCATTATAAAAATAATTGGTTTAACAATTGGTCACAGACCTTAAAAGAGTTTCTTAATATCATAGATAACTGTTCCGCTCAAAAATCGATTTTTAAAGATTTTTATACTTTATTTAACGACATAAAAAAATATAGAGGATTAAATTTGAAAAAATTTTATAATTTTAAAAAAATAAAATTTTCAAATAGAATTGAATATCTTTATCTAAGATATTATATCGAATCTATAAAATCTCAAGAAAAAGTGATGAATTTTATACAAGAAAAATGTATATCAAGTTTAATGTGTAAATATGAAAAAAAAATATCACGTTAACATAAAGTTATATAGTTAAATGGTAAGTTAAAAAATTAAAATAATAAAAAATATTTATTGTAGATTGTTAATAGTTTACAAAAGGGGCGAATAAAAACTAAAACTGTCAAAAAATCAGCAAGATTTTTAATAGAAAAATATTATGTATTCTTTAACAATGATTTTCAAGTGAACAAAAATTTTTGCGACGAAATAGCATTGATTCCTTCCAAAAAATTGAGAAATAAAATAGCTGGATATGTGACTCATTTGATTAAAAGAATGAAAAAAGGTTCGGTTTCAGGTATTTCATTGAAACTACAAGAAGATATAAATAAAAATAGTGTAAATAGAACTCCCGATGATGAATTTGAAAAAAAAATAAGAAGTTTAAAATTAAATTCAGAAATCAGATTATTAATAAATTATCTAAAAAAAAGTAGTGTGCTTGGAGAAGAAGCAGTTTCCCTCCAATTAAAAAATTAATTTTAAATTCAACCATTGATTTTATATTATAATGCTATATGGTTCTGGATTAACTTTATTTATTTTCCTAAAAGAGACAAAATGATCCATATACGGTAAGCCAGTTACTTTACGAAAAAAAACATAATTATTTTTTTTTTCAGAAACCGCTCGTATCGCATCTTTGCCTTTTATTTTCTCTTTAAAATTTTCTTTAGCTTTACTTTTTCTCAAATGTTCTATTCTTATGTTGATTTTTTTTAAAATTTTTCTATTTCCTACGATTTTATGAATCAAAACTCCGATTGTATTTTCTGATATTTTAAAAATTTTTCCAGTCTTGCCCTGATAGAATTTATAAGGCATGCCTCTCTGTTCGGAAGAATTTATAACAATATCCACATATTCTCCTATTTTAAAATTTTGCATATATGTAGAAACATTTGAATTTCCTTTTTTTCTAAAAGGCTTGGAATGAATATGTTTAGAGTTAGATCTTTTACCTCCTGAGCGAACCATATTCTAGTTATAAAAGTTATAAAAAAAAATCGGGATAAACTTGAATAGTTTTGTATTATAATTATGTTTATAGCGACCACAGTCAAAGACGTTCCTTCGTCTCTGTTTATTGTTAAATATGCTGATTATCTGAAAAGAAGTGGTCAAATCAGAAATCCGTCGTGGTTAGAAGTTGTTAAAACCGGGATTCAAAAAAAAAATTCACCGCTTAATAGAGATTGGTTTTACATTAGATTAGCGTCGCTAGCTAGGAAATTTTATATTAACGGAGGCGCCGGAGTCGGAAATTTAAGAAAAAAATACGGGGGGAAAAAACGAAGAGGCGCAAGGCCGGCTAAAAAAGTTTTGTCTAGCGGCAAAATTATTAGATTTGCGTTACAAGAACTTGAAAGGTTAAATATAATATTAAAAAACAAAAATGGCGTTAGGGTCATAACTAAAAAAGCTCAGCAAGACATGAACATAAGATCTAGAAAAATAATAAATTCGTTATAACCAAATATTTTTTTTATGTTTAAAAAAAAAAAAATATTTTACACTTTTTAATAATCAATTTCGAATTATCATTATTATCAATTCTCTATTTTTATTAAAAATAATGATTTATTAAAATTTTAAAAATATAAATAAAATCATATGTTTCTTTTTCTAAAGGCATTTTCGTTTTTGGTTTATCCGACAAAAGAAAAAATATTTAAAATAAATTATAATAAAAAATATAGAAATTTTCTTGTTCATCTCAAACAAAATTTTAAAATAAAAAAAAGCCATACTTTTTTTTTTCATTTTAATAATTTTGTTTGTATTCAAGATGTCAAAAAGAGGAGAGTTACTAGAATGGTTTGTTTTAGAAAAAAAAAATCATCCAAAAAATTAAGGAGAATGTTTTATATAAGTACAATCAATAAAATTCTGTCTAAATTAAACAATCGAATTTTTTTAAAAAATAACGAAACAAAATTCTTAAATGTGCTGGAGATTTTTAGATTCATCTTGTTCAATAAATCGATTAAGGAAAAACGATCCAATAGAATATTTAAACGATTTTTTAATCACGAGAACAGCCAGGGCAATAGACGAACTGTAATGCATTTTTTTAAAAAAAAAAAAAATGAATCAAAGAAAAATCTTTCCAATTTACCCTTAAATTTCAATTATAGGGTGAACTCGTTTTATTTTCCAATCGATCAAGTTAGCTATGTTTTTAGTAAAAATAATCATATCGATAAAAGTATAAGTTTAAATAGCTTCTATACTCTTTCGTGTGTTCAAAAAATCTTCTTACCCAACCATTCTTGGCGACACCCTCTCTTTTCTCTTACCGATAAACAAATTATCATTAAAATTCTTTCATGTTTATCCAGTACAAGTATTTTAATAGTAAAAAAAAAAAATAACTGGATTGATGATATAAAAAATGTCTTTTTTAAGAACTTTGTTTTTACAAACTGCGCTGATGAATACGGGCAACCTATTATCAATGTATATGTAAGCAAAAAAGGTTTTCGAAAAAAACTTTTTTTATGGGGAGAAAAGATTATTTTTTAACATGCAACTCTAATATTAATTTTAAATTAAAATATCATCTTTTTTTATTTTTACAGTTTTTCCACTTGACAATATTTCTAATTCGGCGTGTTTAGAATCGACGGATATGATTTTACCCCTTAATCCTTTAAAAGGCCCTCTTTTAATCGATCTTACTGAAAATAGAGGTAAAGTAGAAAAGGTGTCATCGGCCAATTTTCTCTGGAAAATCAGAGAGATCTCCCGACATGAAACCAATGCAATTTTTTGGAGGTTTCTATCCTTTTCAGTATTAATTGCTATGAAAGCTTTTTCTTTTCTAACAAGAAGTATCATCCCTCTTGAGAAAGGTTCTCTTTCATTTAGAATTTTACATAAATCTCCTCTAAAAATTATATTATTATTACTATCGAAAGACTCTAAATTCTGAATTTTTTGATTATTTACAATTTTAACTTTACCAGTAAAATATTCTAGATTTATCGAAATAGTCTTTCCATTAAAGTCTAAAAAATCTATCGTAGAATCGTTGATTCTGCAGACTATTTTATAATCTTTCTCATTGTCTATGTTTACAATTTGTCCGATTGAAAATCTATTGACCTCTTTATGATTATCAAAATTTGGACTATTTTTCTGAGTTGTATTTTTAAAAAGAGGTCTGGTAATGATTTCAATTTTGTCTAATCGTGTTCTAAAGAGACTATTTTTTTTTCCGACATTCGAGCTATCTAAATCTTCTTCATTATTATTTTTTTCACTGCAATCATTTAATATCACATAGTCGTTCGAAATATTGTTTATCAAAAAAATTTTTATTTTTTTAACACGTCGTTTTATAGAAACCCGATCGTTTAGTTTAAAAATTGGAAATGTGCAATAACAATTAATATCTTTGAAAAATTTTCTATTTTTTAAAATTTCACCATTTTTTAAATCAGAGCATTCGGTTTTATTAAAATTCTTTATCATTTCTGCCCTATCACCAGTCTCTATTATAACTGAATTTTTAGATTTTTTTACATTGCAAAAAATCAAAAAATTTTTATTTATTGATTTGGAGAAAGAGTTGAAGAATGATTTTAAAAAATATTTTTTAAAATCATCCTTTAAAAAAACTTTTCCTATAAAATATTCTTCCTGGGAGTATAGAGCTTTCATATTTACAAATCCGAAAAAACAGTATTAATATTTAACAAATCGGGTTAAACTTGATATAGTGCACCATTACCTTAAATTTTGGCACAGTAAAATACCGTAATTTAATTTAGAATGTTTATATTTATAAATATTAAGATTATTATTCTTTGATATAAAAGAATTTCTACCAGACCTTAGACCATAGGCGTAGTCTATCGAAATCAAGTCAGAGTAAGACCAAAGTTTGAAAATATTTCTATTTTTTATGTAAAAAAGATCGCGAGTTTTTTCTACATATCCTATATTATCGATCGAACAATTTTTTCCATTTTCATTTATTCTTCTCATTAAACCACCCATTCTGATATCCCATGTGTCAATGAAATTAGATATACCTCCGAAAGAAATTTCATAGCCATTAGGAGAAATGCCAAGAGATTCTACTGATTTATCAAAGCTTTTAAAAAAACCTACTGATTTCCCCATTCTAATATCCCATATTCTTATCGAATGATCTCTTGAACCTGATATGAGAAAATTTCCACTGGGATGCCATCGCACGGTATTTACGTCAAGAGTATGGCCATAAAATGTTCGAGTCGAGAATTCTCTATCAGGTAACCAAACTGACAATGAAGAATTTTGATTTGCTGTGCAAAAAATATCATTTTTTGATACATCTATATCCCATATTGAACATAAGTCGGTCTGATATTTCAATAAAAGTTTTGTTTTGAAAACTGACCAGAGATTTAATTCCCCCTTGATACAACCTGTCAAAAAAAGATTTTGATGATTTAAAAATTTTGACGAAAAAACGCTGCTGGAACTTTTAATCGATACAATATTTCTAATATTATTGTCACTGCATAGATCAGAAATCAGCGCTTGTCCGCTTTCAAACCCAGAAATGATCTTTGAGAAATCTGGGGAAATTTCCATACAATTACAAACTTCTTTTTTTGCAAAATCAATCGAAAAAATCTTCAGATTAAATCTCTTTTTTAATATAGTATTCCCCAAGACACCCATCGAGTCGGTGCGTTTTTCGATAGATGTTTCTTGATTTATAAAATTATTTTTCTGGAGTTTAGGTATCCTGTAAACCTTTGAATTTTTATTTTTAAAAAAATTACAATTCAGATAATTATTTTCTTTAGTAAAAATTGCCATCTTTCTATTGATCGTATTTAAAAAAAAAGGCATGTTATTTGCTTCCAAGAATGCTATTAACTTTTCAAGTGTACTCAGGTTTACATTGATCTTAAAATTCTCTGAAGTTTTTAGTTTAAATTTAAACTTATTATAATTTTCACCAATGGACGTTTTTTTTTTCTTAAAATAAATTTTTTTCATATTCTTTAAGCCATATTTTATCAGAAATAGATTACTTTCTAATACTTTTTTTTTTTTAAAAAATTCTAGATATACAAAAATTGCAATCGGAAATAAAAATTTTTTTAAAGATTTTCTTTGAAAAAAAAAATGATCATTGATCCAGTTATTCAGGATACAGAAATCTTCAGAAACTTTGAGTAGGTCTAATTTACTATTATTTTTTAAATTAATTTTATAATTTTTTTTATCTAACTTTGGTTCTGGGTTTAAAATAGATTCTTTATGAAAATCAAAAGACATTTATTTCAGGATTTATTTTACAACAACTATTTTTTTTATTAAATTGTTTCGGGAGTCATTCGTCATATATTATGAAAATAATTAATTCTATTAAAATTCTATCCAGAGTACAGCGAATTGATATTGACAATGAAAATAGAATTTTTGATATATTTTTAAAAATTTTAGATAAATCTTGGCAAGAATTTGAAATAACAAATATTAGAAATTTAAAAACAAAAAATACTAATGAATCGGCCTTGTGTATAAAAATAAAATTTTTCATAAAATTTTTTAATTTAAATCACGAAAATTTTGAAACCAAATTATCTCTCGATAATTTATATGAGAGTGAAAATTTTTATACATTTGTTATTGATGAGTACATAATAGGCAGAAAAAATGGATTTTCGTTAAACCCTTATGAAATTTCATGGAGTAAATTTGCGTGGAAAAATCTTGAAAAAATATATGGACTGATTTTCAAAGAAACAAAAGATAATAATAACTTTTTTTTCATGTATTTGGCATCGATGAAATGCTTTCGTTACGATTTGTTTTTAAATAATTTTAACTATCAAAAAATACTAAATCTTATCAAACGGATATTAAAATCAGGAGGAGGAGCTTTTACTAGATATAATTTTATATTTATTAAGAGAATTTTGACCAAAATATATTATTTATCAAAAAAAATGAAAGAAGATGGTTATTTAAAAAAACAGGATAACGAACATTTATTTAAAAATTTTTTTTTGGGAAAGGTCTTTGAATTTGATAAATTTTTAAAAAACAACTCATTATCCATGTCATATAATGAAGTAAATTCTAAAAAATGGTTGAGAAAAATTAAATTTAAGAAGTTTTTAAATTTAAATTTCTTTTTTCAAAACAAATATTCTAGATCTTATATGTATTTGATAAAAGTTTTTTTATTTGAAAATTTACGAAAAGAACTTTATGACTATAAGGCTTTGAATTTTTCAAAAAATTTAATCAATGTAATTTCCAAAAAAAATAAAACATGGTCGGTCATTTTTAAAATGTATAGCACTATAAATTTGATAAAAATGGCAACCGTATTTTGCCTCGGAAATATAAATTTTCGTACTAACAGGAGTGTGTTTTTTAATAAAAATTTGGCAATTTTTGACAAAATGTCACTATGGACCAAGTATATAACCGGAGTATCGTTATCCGCTGTATTCTCCGGGAATAAAAGTTTTTACAAAAATTTTTATAATTTGATAAAAAATAATGATAATATATCGAATTATCTAAAAGCAGGAATATTTACAGGAATCTGTTTAACTAAAAATGAGACATTTGAGTTTGAAAAATGTTTCTTTGATTTGTCGAAATACTTAATTGAGAAAAATGTAGATCCGATACTAAAATACAGTGCTTGCTTGGCGATTTCAATGTACGGGAAAAATAAAATTGAGAATATTGAAAAAAGCCAGATATTTTTTTGCATTAAAAATCTCATCACTTCTGACACTATATCATCGCAGTCGGCATCTCTCGCTATCGGGATGCTATTTATCGGTTCTAACTCTTCGTATTTACTGGAAACCCTTATATCTCTTATACAAGAAACGGATTGTGAAAAGACAATCAAAAATTTAATGATTTCTCTTTCATTAATTTTTTTTAAAACGAGAGATGAATCGGATCTCGTTTTTCAAATTTTAATTAATGAGAGAAATTCCAAGATAAGAGAAGGCGCTGTTTGGATACATACATTGGCTTATCTAGGTTCAGGAAATTACCGAGCCGTCGACATATTGCTAAAAATAATGTCATTTGATCCAGATGATAATGTAAAAAAGACCGCGTCAATCGGGATTGGATTTGTGTTCATGGGAAACTTCGGGCTTATAAAACAAATTTATGACATAGTTCTAAAACATTATAACCCGTTCGTTAGATACGGTCTATGTTTTTCCATAGCTATTTCAGGATTAGGTTATCCAGAAAACAGTGATATAATGCTTCTACTAGTCAAACTTTCAAAAGATGATGTAGATTTTGTAAGACAAGGGGCTTTTATATCAATTGGTCTAATTTTCCAAAAAAAGAATACTCTAGGCAAGAAAATGGAAATCCTGAAAGATTTCAGGTCAATAATCAAAGACGAAAATGAATCGTTTATTGTAAAATTCGGTGTCATAATTGCATATGGTATCATCGAGTCGGACAATCGTTTTTTAACTGAAGAAATGCCAAAAGGAGCTGATTCAGAAAAGTATATCATAGGCTTAGTAAATTTTTTATTATATTGGAATTGGATACCTAATTTATCCTTTTTTTATCTAATGATTTAAATAGCAACGATGGCCGAGAGGTTAAGGCGCTAGCCTGCTAAGTTAGTGGGTTTACCCGCGCGAGTTCGAATCTCGCTCGTTGCGATAGATAAGTCTATTATGAATTTTATTAATATTATAAAATCAAATCATCATATTTTAATTAAAAATAGGCTAGGTGATAATTTTTCGGTTCTAAAGAAAATTATTTTTAAAAATCCCCAAATCTACGGTTGGGAAAAGAATAATCGCCATAAATGTAGGATTTTTATGAATTTTAATGAAAAGACTACGCGTGATGGCCTTATAACGCGGTCTCACTTAGAAAGAACTCTATGGTTAAAGTATATTATACTTTTTATATCGCTTATTGGAATTGCCGAAACTAGTTATCTTTCTTTTTCGAAATTTAATGATTCGAAGGTTTTGTGTCCCAGTCAATCTTGTTCTTTTGTCTTGAATTCTGTATTCTCAGAACTGATTAGCTTTCCTATAGTTTACATAGGTTTTGTCTTGTATACCATGACATTTTTATCATCATTTTTAAAATCTTCGATTAATAAATATTCGAAAAAATCATATTTTCTCGATATGATATCAATTTTCTTCTCTTTTTTTTTAGGAAATTTCAGCCTTTTATTTGCATTTATTTTAGAAACATTGTTAAATAAAAACTGTCAATGGTGTATGATCTCAATCGCATTATCTGGAACGATTTTTTTTTGTCAAAATTTGATTCTATCTGGCAGATTTGCTCTGAACCTGAAATCTTTTGTGTACATTTTTTTTTTTTGTAACTCATTTGCTATTATATTATTGTATTTAGATATAATAGAGATTTCTTTTTTAACTAAATAAGCACCTTAATTTAAAATTAACTTGATATTTAATATAAATTGAGAAGATGCCAGTTTCTAACGACAAGTTGAGGTACTTTGATTTAAAAAAATACTTCATGATAAAAAATGATGCCTTGTGTAAAAAAAATAATAATATAAAAAAAGATCTAAAATCTTTGTATAGAAAAAAAAATCTGCTCAATGTTAAAATAACAACATGTTTCGAAGAATTGTCTTTGGTTCAGAAAGAAGGCTCTCTGATAGGCGAAGTCCTCCAAGTTATGAATAATCAGCGAGTGCTAGTTAAAATATCACCAGAAGGCAAATTTTTAGTAAAATGTTCGAAAAAAATAAAAATTTCTGATTTGAAAATCGGAACAAGAGTTGGTCTGAAAAGTGAAACGTATTTGTTATTTAAAATCTTGTCACCTAAAATAGACCCGTTAATTTCTTTAATGAAAATAGAAAATGTTCCATCATCGACATATAGTGTAATAGGAGGTTTGGAAAAACAGATAGAACAGATTCGAGAAATAATCGAATTACCCATAAAATTTCCAGAAATATTTCATTCATTAGGAGTTTCGCAGCCTAAAGGAGTTTTGCTACACGGTCCTCCTGGGACCGGGAAAACATTATTAGCAAGAGCCGTAGCAAATCATTCTAAATGTACATTTATAAGAGTCAGTGGTTCTGAATTAGTTCAAAAATATATCGGAGAAGGTAGTAGAATGGTAAGAGAAATTTTTATGATGGCAAAAACTCATGCGCCCAGTATAATTTTTATGGATGAAGTTGATTCTATTGGATCGAGTAGAAATCAAGGAAATGGCACTGGAGGAGATTCTGAAGTTCAAAGAACAATGCTCGAATTACTAAATCAATTAGACGGATTTGAAAATCAAGAAAATATAAAAATTTTAATGGCCACGAATCGATTAGATGTGCTGGATTCTGCTTTAATTAGACCTGGTCGTATAGATCGTAAAATCAAAATTCCGAATCCAAATACAGAAGGACGTTTAGTAATTTTGAAAATTCATTTTAAAAATATTAAAATCGAACAGGGAATTGATCTGTGGAAAATATCAAAAGATTTAAAGGGATGCAGTGGCGCTGAGTTAAAAGCTATCTGTATGGAATCGGGTATGCACGCAGTCAGGAATCTCCGAGGAATCATAAATTTTATTGATATAAAAATTGCTATTTTTAAGGTTACCAAAAAAAAATTAGATAGTTTAACGATGACTAGGGACTTATTTCTTTAATATAATAATTTTTAGCAAGGAGTAAGATCATTTAAAATAAATACTATTTTTTTAACAACTCCATTGCCTTTGTTATTTTGAAAAATTTTCGATAATTTTTGATCAAGAGGATCGTTGAAATTAGGGTGTGTCATAAAAGATTGTACACTCAGTATCAGCGTCCTTATTTGGAGCGCAGGGCTCCATTCGTCTTTTAATATATCGATACAAGGTCTACCCAAAGGGTCTATATTCGGATGAAATATTCTAGAAATAAACAATACACCAGGAGGTTTCAAAGGATATGAAATAGGGAGATAAATTTCGATTAGTTTAGATTGAAAAAAATAATTGGTATATTCAAGAGGTCCTAATAACAAAAAACAATATCTATCATTCTTTACCGAAGATAAAAAGAATATTTCATCATTTAAAATTTTTTTAATTTGTTTTTTTTCCTTATCAATTCTTGACGAAAATGTATTCATTATACACGATTAATAGGGAAATAAATTCAAAATTAATTTATATAACATTTTGTCTTAATTAACTGGTTCATTAATTTCAGAAAATGAAAAAACATTTCCTAATATTTTTAGCAATTTTATGAATTTTACTTTTATTATCAAAATCGATTTTGCTTTAAAATTAGGATCATTTTTATTATTGTAAACAAATAAATTCATTTCAGAAATCATTTCTAATATTTCTTGAAATTTTTTTAAACTATAAAGTCTAGAAAAATAAAATCTAAGAAAAAAAAAACTATGGTCATTCGGAAAATAAACTGATTCGGAATGAATTTTTTTTCGACACTGATGATTGTTTTTTATCAAATAATAATTATTTGAAAAAAAGGAATCGTTTGGTACCACGGCTAATCTGCTTTTAAATATAATTTCTCCATTTACACATTGCTGATAATATTCTTTTGTTAGAAAGTCTTTAAATCGAAAGATGGAAAAAGATATATTAGGATTTAATAAATTTGCATTGTTTTGTAAAGAAATATATTCAAAATTTTTGATTTTCTTAGACAATGTCCTAGAGATATCTTCAAAGTTATAATAGTTTGTCTTAGAATAAAATATTTTTTTTGGATTAAAAAGGTATTCTGGACAACCGATAAATTTTTTTTTTTTGTACAACTTTACATCCAAAAAAAGCTCATCGATTTTAAGACTGTTAAGAAAAAAATTCGCAATGATAGCATCTTTTTCATGTTCAAATTCTATTATCAGATAATTTTTCAATTTATTTAATTTTTTTGATGATAATATATAATACGAAATTATTTTTGTAAACAACTTCGAAAATCTCTTTGCAAAAAAAATCACGAATCTAGGGCGCCTAGAACAGACTATCAATCTAGTGTAATTTCCAATTATTTTGATAGTACAGCGTAAACAAAAAACAAACACTATAGTAAATTTCATCAATGGATAGTTTATTAGTTGATAATAAAAAAGAACCTACGCCATATCAAAAATACATGAAGGTAAGTGAATAAAAAAAAAAATTTATATTTCGATCAAACCTTTAATCAAATCAGGAAAATGTGCCAAAATTTAAAAAGAAAAATCCAGAATTAACGCATAAAGAAGCTTTTAAAATCTGTGCTCTGAGCTGGAAAGATGCTAGCGAAAATCCGAGAAATCAGAAATAACAGTTTGTCGTTTTTTTTAAAATTTATTTATTTGTTAATATATTAATAAAAATTTAGACAGGTGTTGATAAAATTTATTATATGTTGAAAAATTCTGAAGTTAACTTTTTAATCTTTTTTTATCTTATAGAATGTGGTTATTCTCATACTGCTTTCAGTTTTAAATGCGAATCTAATCTAAAATTCTTGAAAAATAAAATTAAGCATATTCCTCCAGGGCTATTGATTTCTCTTATTCAAAGGGGGATAAAATATTCGCAGATTGAATCCGATTTTCTCTTGCCGAAGGTTGATAACTTCAGGTCTCCAATTGAAAATTTCTTTTTTCAAAAAAGAAATTTTGCTGGAAAACTATACCATAATAAATTTAATAGTCATTTGAAGACAGATAAATTCGGAATGCTTCGAAAAAAAGATTCTAATATTCAAAATTCTATATGGCATATCAGAAAAAACATTTTTTTCTGGTCTTCTTACGATAGTTGTATTTTTAAAACAAAATGGGACAAATGTGAGAGAAAAGAATTAAAAAATAAAACTATTATAACAGAGAACTTTGGAAAAGAATATATAGATAGTAATAAAATCACAGCATTAGATATGAATTTAATCGGGACAATAATATCGTGCGCAACATTTGACGGTTGTATTCAATTATGGTCAGAGACAGGCTTTCTTTTATTTGAAAAAATTTTATCCAAAATTGCCATCGTCGAATTGAGATGGTGTGAAAATTCTGATTATATTACAATAGGAGATTTAAATGGGAAGATACTGATCTGGTCAATTTGGAATCAATCTATGATATTCGAAAGTTTTTTATCCTTAAAATTTTTAAAAGGACTTTTTTATTTAAACAAAAACAAAATATTAGCATACGACGATGATAACGAGTTATCTATTTTTGATTTAACAAATAAGTTAATTCAAAATAAAAAATCTCATTTTTCAAAAAATAATGAATTTTTATATTGTTCTAAAAACGACAGAATTGCATCATGTCATGAAAATAAAAATATTTCTATATGGACAAGTATAGATAATCTGAAACTTGAATACGAATTAAAAGGGCATAAAAAAGAAGTAACCTGCTTACAATGGAAGCCTTTTTTTTTCAGTAAATTCGGAAAAATTTCACTGCTTTTAAGCACTTCGATGGATTTGTCTTCGAAAATATGGCAGGTTGAAAAAAAAAGATCTATATTTACCTTTTTTCAAGATACCCCGGGTGTTTCTGTAACCTGGAGTTTATTAGGAAAAGAGTTTTCAGTAGGAATGATAGACAAGATTATAAATTTTGCAAAAGAAAATAAAAAATTTGAGTTGAAAGAAGTATATACAAGACAACCAGTCTTCAATCTCAATTCACATTCAATGAACCTATTTTTCTTAGGATTCTGTAATGACACGATTGTCTTTTATTAAATAGTAATTAATCTTATATATTAAAATTATATTTTTTAATATAATCAAATATTAACTTAAAAAAAATATTATTATGAACAATATTATAACAAAGGCGCGAAAATTTGTTGCAGATGGTGTTTTTTTTTCAGAGCTAAATGAACTTTTGTTCAAAGAATTGTCTAAAGACGGTTATTCAAAAGTTGAAATAAGAAGAAGTCCGCGTAAAATAGAAGTCATTATCAATACTACAAATACACAATCTATTATAGGTTTTAAGGGTAGAAGAATCCGAGAGATAACAAAGTTGATAGAAAAAAGATTTAATTTAGGAGGAGATTTAATCGAGGTTTTTGTAGAAAAAGTTTTAAACAGAGGTCTCTGTGCACATTCTCAAGCAGAATCATTAAGATATAAATTACTGAAAGGATTGCCAGTTCGCAGAGCTTGTTACAGCATCGTACGTTCAACAATGGAAGCTGGGGCGAAAGGTTGTATTGTCACGGTTTCGGGAAAACTGCGAGCCCAACGTGCTAAATCAATGAAATTTATGGATGGTTATATGATTCATTCTGGCAAGCCTTATGAGGATTACGTGCGAAGCGCCACTAGACATTGTTTATTGCAATCTGGCGTGATAGGAGTTAAAATATCAATAATGTTGCCATGGGATCCGACTGGTGTCTTGGGGCCTAAAAAACCTTTGCCAGATGTAGTTACTGTTTTAGAAAAAGCTCAAACTCATTTATTAAAGTAATTTTATTGTAAAGAAAAATAAAGTCCCTATAGCTCAATTGGTTAGAAAAATCAAAGCGTATGACTGTTAATCATAAGGTCGAGAGTTCGAGTCTCTCTGGGGACGAATGAGTTCTTTGTTATAAACAACTATCTTGCACACACTCTATCTAATAAATAATGAGCGGAGTTCAAGGGGGGTTCGATTTGAATACTATCATATTTTCTCCTGAAGGCAGAATATATCAGTTAGAATATATCAGTGAAAATATAAAAAAAAAGCCTATATTGTTTGGAATTAAATGCAAAGATGGTCTAATGATTATTGGGCAGCAAAAAAAATATAAAATGGAACGAAAGGAACACGGGTCAAGAGACATTTATAATATAGACAGATTTAACCTTATCGGCGGTATAGGTGAAAACGGTGATATTCTGAGATTGATAAACAGAGCTAAAGTGGATAGTGTTAAATTTAAAGAAATTTATTCAGAAAATTTATCTGGTAAAGTATTTCTTGCTCGATTACGCGAACTTGTGCATTTACATACTATGTACTGGCATCTAAGACCATTTGGATGTATTCTGGTTTTAGGTTCAGTGTATGAATCGAAATTCAATTTATTTTCTATTTTTCCCAATGGAGAATCGATCGAATGCAATTACACTATTCACGGAAAAAATTCTTTTATTTTATCTCATTACATGAATGATTTGAAATTGCACAAATATTCTTGCAAAAATAATTTGCAAAAAATTTGCAAGAAAATGAAAATTATAGATGGAATCAAAAGTGAAGATTTTTACGAAATTTTTATTTTTTCAAGAGAAAATCTGTCCTTCGAAAAACAAATTTCAAGAAATTTAGATCTAGAGTTACAGAGATTTATGCGATGTTTTGATCTAAATAAATGAGTATAGAGATTGTCGATGCATACTCGAAATATCTTTTAATCAAAACTTTCTACAGTTTAGCTCGGATTTATATGAAAAATTTTCCGGATCTGTTTTAATTATCATTCCTTTTAGGCAATTTGAACATTTGAAATAAAACCGGAATAATTTTACATTATAATAATTTTCACACAAAATTTCCTCTTTGAAGGCGTTGATTTTTTTCCCTTTTTGGAGAATAAAATTACAATAAATGCAAATAATTTTGAACGGAATCATAAATCTGATTTTATAATATTTTCTTTTTTTTTTTGAATTATATTTCCGAATTAAAAATGATCTTTGTAGATTTAAAGGCTTTTTAATATCATTCTTTCCATCCATCAAAAATAACATTTACAGAGGGTGCTCTGTAAAATAAGTATGGTTTTATTATACCATGATGATGATTATTCGATTTTGGCAACTAGGGATTTGCAAAATTTTTGGAGGAACGAGAATCTTATGAGAAAGTAAGTATAAAATAGATTTAATTCGATGATTTAAAAAATACAATCTGAAAGTAGTTTCAAAATTTCTATAAAAATAAAAAAAACTGGCACGACGATTGTCGGGGTAGTCTTCTCAAACGGAGTCGTTTTAGGTTCGGATACAAGAGCTACTATAAACGAAATTGCTTATGACAATAATTGTGATAAGATTCATTATATATCTCCGAATATCTGCTGCTGTGGCGCAGGCACATCTGCGGATACTGAAAATATTACTAGGCTGGTTTCCAATCAGCTCGAACTTGACAGGCTTTCCGAATTCAGAGAAACTAGCGTCGTTTCAGTTGCAACGATTCTGCAAAATATTTTATTCCAGAACAATGGTATGATTTCAGCTGCTTTAATAGTCGGAGGATTTGATGACAGCGGCTCACATATATATTCAATTCATCCTTATGGTTCAGCTGAAAGATTATCTTACATGTCATTAGGATCAGGATCTCTGGCTGCCCTATCCATTCTTGAAAATTATTACAAAGATGGTCTTGAACTAAAAAACGCTGTTCAAATCGTTAAAGAAGCAGTTTTAGCTGGAATTTATAGTGATATGGGTTCAGGTGGAAATATCGATATATGCGTATTAGAAAAAAAAAAAATAAAATTTAAGAGAAATTTTTATAAAAATAGAGAAGTAAAATTTGGAGGTCGGTTCTAGGAAATGTATATATTAAGAATATTTATATACGGAATACGGTAGAAAGTCGCGTTGTTAGCCTTTTTAAATATAATATTGATAGTAGATAAGATAGATGAATAAAAAATTATCTATAACAATTACCAAATGTTTAGTACTCCTAGTGAAAATAAAATTTATAAACACAAAAATTCTTAATTAGTTGGCGTCTTTATAGCTTAGTGGTAAAGCGTTCGTTTCGTAAGCGAAAGACCGTGAGTTCAACTCTCACTAAAGACATTTATTTTATTGAATATTTTTTCATATTTTCACCTTTTACAAATGTAAACTGAGTGCCCTTGGTATTTAAAAAAGGGTGATTCAACAATTCAGGTATAGAAGGTCTTGACTCTGGGTCTTTTTTGAGGCAATTTTTTAAAACATCGATGACGTGGGGTATATCCACTGGTAAAAAAGACAAATAGGATTGTTTGCTTGTTATTGCTTGAATTTTTTTGCCTATTGTTAGGTGAAAAAAGGGTGTTTGGCCATAGATAATTTGAAATAATATACAGCCAAGGGACCAGATATCTGCAGAACGACTTAGCTTAAACCTTTTTTTTTTGCCGAAATTTTCCGAAGTATCTGATATTGCTTCGGGCGACATGTAGTTAATGGTTCCTATTTGCATGTTTCTTGTTATATTAGTAGTATCCTTCTGAATACCTCTGGCTATCCCAAAATCTATAATTTTTAATGAATTGTTAACAATTAAAAAGTTTGCTGGCTTCAAATCCCCATGCACGATCCGTTCTCCGTGTATAGTCTGGACAGATTCGATCATACTTTTCCATATAAATTTTACAAACGAATTTTTCCCAAAAACCTTGGAGTTTTTTCTTATAATATAATCAAGATCACAGTCACCGAGTTCTAAGATGATAAGCATTTGGGCATTTTTTATAGAAATGTCGGCATCTTGTAGATCGATTATTCCAGATTTTCCTTTTAAAGATTTTAAAATTGATATCTCATTTATACAATTATGAAAATTTTCTATCATCAAATTTTGTAATCTAGACTTTTTCAATGCATACACCCCTTTGTCCTCTGACAAGACCTTATAGACTTTACTCGTACCTCCTTTGCCGATTAATTTTAACTTTAAATATAACCTATTGTTTACTCTTAAATAACTCTCTCCGATTTTTGATCCATTAATATTATTTTTTTCATTCACCGAATATTTATCGATAATCTTTTTTTGGTGAAAAAAATTTTCTATAACCTCAATTTTTGACCAACTATTATCAGACTCTTGAAATTGTAAACATATCTGATTTTTTATACCCAACGAATAGTCCGTTTGTTTACAATATTTAAATAAATTAATAAGATTTGTAAATGACAATTTGGAAATCAGTACAAAGTTAGGGGTAATATACAATTGATTATGAATTTTATAAAAAATTAATCGTTTTTTAATTTCGATCTTAGATTTTTTTTCAAGCAGACAATGATTACAATTCTTAAAATATTTTTGAAATTTTTTCTTTGGATTATTTTCTTTCAAAAATTTATTGTCTTTGAAATTTATTCTACTGAACAGAGTTTTTATTTTTTTATTTATAGCGAAATCGAATAAATATTCTTCTAGATCGATATTGTTAATACTATATTTGACAAGAAATTTTTTACAAATTTTCTTTGATTCAAAAGTCGTTAAAAATTGTCTATAAAAAATATGTTTTTTTACAAATAATTTCCTGAAAAAATTAAAAAAAATATTTTTATGTACATTAAAATATTTTTGAAAGAACTTTTTGAATAGATTACATTTCAATTCGTTGCGGAAACAGTAGGCTTTTTTAATAAATCTATCTGATTTGAACAATGATAAAATAAAGAGATTAAAATCTATATTAAAAAAAAATTTTAATCCAATCATTAATTTAATCAAAAGTAATTTAGAAGATCTCTTTACAACTTGATCATTGAACATAATGTCTAAATATTTTTTTTTAAAACAAATCGAAACCAATCCTATAGACAAGTTGAAAGGTTCTATATTGATATTCATAATAATATAAAAACATTACAGACACCTGTTTTATGTTTTCTAAATTCTTACTGTCTTTCCTTTAATCATATTTAAATAAATTTTTTCGAATAGAAAGAATATTTTTTCAGACTTAAGCCGGCTTATGTTCAATTTATTATTATTACCGGATTCACTGTCTATTTTTAAAATTTGATTTTTAAAAAAAAAAATAAGTTCTTGTAATTCACACAATTCGTACATTCTATTAAAATTGATGCCTTTATTATTTTGGAAGTAATATAAATCAAAATATTTTGAGTATTTTTTTACACCTTTTTCGAACAATTTAAAATTATTTTCTCTGATACTATTTCCGGGATGACCAAAGTACAGTATAACCACCTTCTTTCTTTGATCTAATAATAACTGATCAACCGCATATTCATTGTATAATTTTAAATCTTTCATATTAGTTAAATCCAATTATATTCGATATTTTCTCAAAAACTCCAAAAATAGCTTTAAAATCAGATTTTCTCAGATAAAACTGTCTTGTCAATAAGGTAAATAAATTTCTATAATTATTATTTTTATGCTAAATTAAAAAGACAAGCTGTTATATATAATCAAATCAATTGTTTGTGTAATGCATAGGAAGTGTGTTTATGTTGTTAAAAAATTTTTGAATCCCCCCAGATTGTCTCTAAATACAAGTTTTAAATTTGTACTACAAATTTTAAATTTTTTGGAAATCTTTGAAAAATCATGGTATAAAAAAATGCGAAATTTTATCTCACACATTTTTACAATTCATGAAGTTAATATTTCTGAAATAATTATCTATATTAATAAGAATACAGATACGATTGTTAAGAAAAATTTAAGATTAAAGACTTTATTTTCTAAAATCGATTCCATGATCAAAAAAGAATATTTTTGTTTAAGCGCTTTTATGTTTTCTCTCAGGATTATCAATTTTAAAAAATTACAAAAATCTTATAAAACAAAAATTATAAAAGAAAACGAAAATCTTTTAATAAAAGGTAAAAATGACGAAAATTTTTATAAACTCAGAAAAATAAAGTTTAAAAAAGTTAATTCAGAATTGCAAAAAACACCTAAGTATCCTATCTCTAAGATATATAGCGATGATATTTCTGAATATTCTTTTTATAAAGCTTGGTTCGATCTGGAATCAAAAAGAATAAAAAAATTCAGCGATTTTTGGGATGAGGTGACTTGGATTTATAAAAAATTTTTTGCAAAATATGATTTTGAAATCAAGAATTTTGACACGGTAAAAGAACAATTTTTTTTATTTTTTTTATACTGCCAGACTAATAAAAATGACGTCTGCCATATATGTAACTATCTTAAATATTTCCCCTATGAAAAAAAAACCTCGATATTGTATCCAAATTTTATTTTCAAATTATTACATCTAGACCAATCATGGAATGAAATGTTTTCAGAAAAAAATAAAAAGTTTAAAAATCACATTCATCTAGGGTATAGTACTGACGACGCTTTTCAAGGTATATTAAACAATAGAAAAACCAATTATACTGAAAAAAAAAGCAATGTGATTTCCATGGGTAGAAAAAAAACTCATTATATGGAAAATAATTTTTTTAGCAGTTGCTTGGATCCAAAATGCAATTATTTTACTTTAATATCTAAAAATAACAACTCTAAACAAAATAATGTTTTTGAAAGTATATTTAAATTAGAAACAAAATGTAATATTCTAGCTTTTTTTAATTATCTATCGAGATGGGGTAAAAAATGCAATGAAAGTTTTTTTGTGGACTGCGGTGTAAAAATATCATATTTGATTTATCATATGTCAAAGAGAATGAGATCTATGAAGGAATATGAAAATTATATATGCCTTTTTCTGCTCCAAATATTTATCAAAAAATTTAGATTTAAAAATTCTGAAATTAATGTTGAAAAATTTAAATTATTAGATTATTATTACTTATCGTCGAACAAAATACATCTTGTAAAAAAAAATAGACAACAGAATGGCTTAGATGCATCCAGTTCATTTGAATACTTTTTCAGAAAAGACGTAAATAATTCGACTGGTTCAAAAATTTTATCAAAGCTATTAGAAAAGAGTAACTATTATAAAAACTTTTTGCTTATGATTGTTTATAAAAAAGTTTTTTTGACTAAAATACTGAAAAAATTCATAAAAATTATAAAAAATAAAATTCAAAAAATATATATTGACCAGCTTATTTTTAAATTTTCTGTCATATTCAATAATCCAAAAAATTTAAGCTGTAATGAAAAAAATGATAAATCTAAATGGAGTTTTAAAAAAATTTGTATGATCAAACTAGAAAGTTATACTAAAAAATCATCTAGTATTATATTTACCATTTCATTTGGAGAGGTTGCTCAAAATGATCAGGTAAAAATAGATAGGTTAACCATATCTAAAAAAGAATTTTCCAAACTGATTGTTCAGTTATGTATTAACAGAGGTATTGATTTAATTTTTTTTTTTATTAAAAATACTGATGAATTGGAGATTTATAAAAAATTTAAAAACTTTATTTTAGACATGAAATATAATGATCGAATAAAAACAATTAAAAATAGTTTAAAAATCTTTCTAGAGAATTTAAAAATTGTTTTTTTCAATAAAAATTCTATTAATTACCAACTGTCTAAAACTTTGAACGCAAAAATATTATTTGGTGGAAAAATCGAAAGAATTTTCAAAACTACTATTTTATATTTAACTAAAGGATTGCTTTTATTCTCATGGTTTTTAACTTACAAAAAAAAAGAAAAATTTCTGAAGTTGGAAAAAAATAGTTTTAAAATCGAGAAAAATATTTTATTGGAAATCATGGACATGGTAATTAGGATGAAAGTTCAGAATTATCAACCAGATTTCAAAAAATTTAATTCTATTGAAAATAGACTATTTTTAATGAACTTCGTTTGTAGTTTTGGAGTGAGAAAAACAGTGATTTTTCTAAAATATCAGGATAAAAAAATAAAATCTTCTATCGACAGATTTATTCGATTGCATACCAAGAGATATATTGAAATCAAATCCGACATTATTAGTTATTCGAATGAAATAAACTATCATTTAAAAAATACAACAGATGAAATGACTGAACCTGTTAGAAATATTATACTGAAAAAAATCTGTCAAAGAGATTATGTCCTCTATATAGATTTGTGCGTACTAATTAGTCAAAAAAAGATAAATGGATATAAGGTTTTTGATTTAGCAGATTTTTACGATAAAATTTATTCCCGGGAATATGATTTACTTGAAAAAAATTATATCATATCTAAAAAAGAAGAAGAATTGTTTTTAGAAAATATGAAAATTAAAAAAGTTCTATTCGCTAGAGCAATTTTTAAAGACACTAATTATCATATTCAAGGAGTCTGTGACAAATTTTATAAATTTTTTATACATAAAAAGGACTGTTTTTCAACACCAAAAAAATTCGAAAAAATTATATTGAAAAAAATAAAAAATTTTCCGGCAGCAATCTTTTCTATTTATTCCAAGTTACAACAAGCTCGGTTGATACTTATTCCGGTATAATAGTTACACTATAAATAATCATATTTAATAATTAAAATATTATTGTAATTTAAGATTTTAGCAGAAACATCCTTTTCATCATGCAAATAGACTTCAAAACAATAGGACATCCTCTTTGTATATTTTCCGAAAATTCTGATGAAATAAAAAAAAGATTTTTTATTATCTATCTGATATTTATGAAAAAAGCGAAAAAAGATTCTAGTAGTTTTTATTCCAAAAACCCTGATTTTAGAAAAAAATTCAAATCTATATTTTCAGTAATTAATATAATCGGATTAAGAAAATGTAGATACGAAATTTTATATAATTTATTTGAAAAAAACTTTTGTTCAAATCTGTTAAACATTGAAAATTTGCATTCGATTAAATCAGATTCTTCTTATAATGTTCCAAAAAATAAAAAAATTAGTAAAAATAAGTTGATAAAAAATCAGATTTTTATCGACAACATTGATAGTCATTCTAAACAATCTTGTTTTTTAAAAGACACTACAAATTTAGCTATTTCAAATAAAAATTGCCTGATAAAAATCTATGATTATGCCACAAAGCAATTTAAAGTTTTTCTAAAAGGACACAAGCTCGATATCATGAAAATAACGAATCACCCGGTTATTCCTAATTTTTTGCTAACCTGTGATCCAAAAACTTCAATATTTTGGAAATTAAATACCAAAGGTAACAAAAATCTTGTTTTCTCTATACTTCACAGCAAAAATTTAAGAAATGTTCAATTTAGAAAATACGGGAGAATAATCGATTATTTCACGGAGGACAATAAATGGTGTTCATATGACAATGAGGCTATGGATTGGACATCCTCGTTGAATTTTAAAGAAAAAATTTTTTTTTTCTCCTCGAACAGGTCAAGTTCATTATTTTCATTGACAGCAAAAGAGAATATCTTGATTTTCGATGAAAGGATAAACAAGGAAGTATTAAAAATTTATCTCAAAATACCTTTAAGCTGTTCTCCAGATTGGGATTACAATGGAAACAGTATCTTTTCGGCAAATTTAAAAAATAAGCTAAAAATTTTTGATCTAAGAAATCTGAAATCATGTAACATTTCGAATACTTTTAATGAAGAAATCTGTCAAATTACAAGCTCGAAAAATTCAAAATTTTATATGATTAATTTTAATCACAAGAAAATTAAATTTTATTGTTCAGAAAAAAAAAAAAAAATTTTAAGTATAAAATATTGTGAAAAGTTCAAAGAGTTGACATCTTCGTATAATGGAGATAGTTTTTATGTCAATTTTTATAATAATGGACTAATTTTTGATCTATAAAACGTCGTTGGTTCAAAGGAAGAATGTATCCCTGCCACGGATGAGACCCGGGTTCGATTCCCGGACGACGTAGATATAATATTTTAATCGTTAAAATGAAATTAAATTGAAAGAAACGGATTCCGGAAACCCGATTGGATTGTTTTTTTTATTCAAATTTTTTGATATTTCATCCCTGTATGGATATATAGCCTTATAAGTTTCTCTAAGTGTCGACTCTGCTACTCCTGTGATATCGGATACTTCTTTGAGTGATTTATTTATTGAAAAAATTGGAAGTTGTGTGATTATATAGATCGAAATTGCCGCAATTGAGATATATGTCCTTCCATATATACCCGGTTTTTCCCTTATTATCTTCGCGACATCTTCTGCCCAGGTATAAGTATACGAAGGTAAGCCGAGTTTGTCGCAGAATCTTGGGATAAAATTACTTGTGTTTCGTGTTCTAGATATATTAAGAACACCTAGACTTCTTTCGATAGCTCTTACCTTATTCCCGATTGTCTTTTTCGGGATTTTCGTAACCAATTCAATTTCTTTAAATGTTCTCGGCTTTCCTTGATTTTTGAGAACAATGAAAAAACATGCTGCTATTATAGAAATCGTGTCGTTTTTTCTTAAACAAGCTTTTGTTCTTGAACCATTTGTTTTTAAAGTCAAATGATCGAAATATAGTTTGAAAAGCTCTTCGACTTTATTTTTTACACCTGTAGACAAAAAACCGTTTTCCATGAAAAATTCAATTTTTTTAAAGACTCGGTTTAAATACCTGTCCGTTCGATGAAAATTGCTCTGATTTTGAATTCTAATTAGCTTTTCGTTCATAAAATTAGAGCCTTTCAGCCCCTTTGAAATGATTGTTCCGGGATTATTTTCCAATAATTTATGTATAGGACTCCCGACTCTGTTAGGATCTTGGCTTCTAGTATCGTCAAAAAAATTCCTCCATTCTGATGTAAAATCTATTAAATGCCCGTCAATGACAAGGCCGCATTCTGTACAAATCAAGTCGCCTTGTTTTTTATCTTCTATTAAATTTAAACTACCACATTCTTTACATTTTTCCGTAGCCAAAACTATTTGATTTTTCGAAGATTCTGTCCCTGATTTATATTCATTTTGCATAAATATTTATATCCGGTAAAAAATTATAATAAAAAACTAAATTTGTATATAAAAAAGTAAATTAAATTTTTTTTAAATATGGACCAAAAAGTGAATGTGTATTCTTACAAAACAGGACATCCTATCGATGAAATTTCGTTACCAAGAGTATTTGAATATCCCTTTCGAACTGATTTGCTTAAATTCGTACATCAAAGTATTTCAAAAAACAAGAGACAGTCCTATGCAGTGAATCCTCTATCCGGTACTAAGACTAGTGCCCAGTCGTGGGGACCCGGTCGAGCGGTTGCCAGGGTACCTCGTGTACCTGGTAGCGGAACTCATAGAAGTGGCCAGGGAGCTGTGACAAATATGTGTAGAGGAGGGCGAATATTCGGTCCTACGACTGTATGGAGAAAATGGCATCATAAAATAAATAAAAATCAGCGCACCCAAGCTTTATTAGTAGCAATAGCTGCATCGGGCGTGCCATCTATAGTATCAGCCAGAGGCCACCGGATCGATGATGTTCCAGAGATACCTTTAGTATTAGAAAGTTCTTGGGAATCGTTGTCTAAGACCAAAGAAACGGTCAACACACTCCAAATGTTCGGTATCTATAAACAGATTTTATTGAAAAAAAAAAAAAAAATTAACAGCGGCAAAGGTAAGATGAGAAACAGAAGGTTTAAGACTGGACTCGGTCCTTTGGTTATTTACGAGAAATCTGCTAAATTTGTCAGAAACATCCCTTTGATCCAATTTTGCAGTATCAATCATTTAAATCTATTAAAATTGGCCCCTGGTGGACACATCGGCCGTTTTATTATATGGACTTTTAGCTCGTTCTCTAAACTTGAAAATCTTTTTTTTTCACATGAATTCAAAAAAAGAAAAAAGAGAAATCTGATGAAACTAGAACCTGAATACAATATAGTGATAAATTCACAAAATGTCCAGCATAACATAAGACCAAGATCTAAAATTTTAGCAAAGATTTAGATATATCTTTAGTCGCTAAGCAAATTAAACTTTAAAAACCATGCTTTCTAAACCTATGATTTTTAATTTCTCACAAATTATGAAAACATTTGATCTATTGATCGGGGATTTTAATCGGATATTTTCTGTCCTAAAATAGCCTCGGATATTTATTATAACAGGAACCGTTGGAATTCGCTCGTCTAATTTACCGTTATCTCTTATACACTTGATAATTAAAATTTGTAAAGCCTTATTTCCAATTTGATCTGGGCGTATTCTTAAAACCAGTATTAAACTTTTTTTTAAGTTATAATAGTTCAATAAACTCAACTTATTTCGATAATCATCTTCTTTGATAACTCCAAAGCCCATGATCATTTCCCCCGGTAGACATTTTTTAGATTGTAAATTTCTAATAATTTTATTTTTTGTTTTCAGAAAAAAGTCTGTATCTAAAAGTTCGAAATTCATGAAATCTAGTCCTATAAAAATTCCGTTGGTATCTTCCAGAATAAATTTTATTAATATTGTAGAAAAATTAACCTGGTAAATCTGTACTTCTAGAATCAAACCTATAAAAAGAAATTTTTCAGTTTTAAGAAAGTTTTGATTTATTAAAGATTCCTCGGTATACTCAACCAAATTCTTGTTTGTTTCAGATTTTCTTTGGAAATACTGGTCATGGAAATTCATAAATTGAAATGTTCCTAGTAGAAGTTTGATATCAATCTGTTCTAAGATTTTAAAGTTAAAATCGGATAATCCAGTGAATTTGCTCTGAAAACCAACTTGATTTTCGTCGTGTAGAATATCTTTTTTTTTAAAATCTCGTCGCAATCCAAAGAGAGTATTTTCTCTTTCCGTCATCCATTTCATATCTATCAAAAGTGGCTGCGATTTTAGAATGATTTTTTGCTTTTTATAGATCCATTTATTTATTTTTTTACTATCACTGAACATAATTTTTCTAGAATCCGATAAACCAAATTTATCGAGTGAACCACTGTATATCAAAGCTTCGATCAAAGAATTTCCTAATAATTCATCGTACATCAATCTTTTCACAACATCGGTCATCGAGACGAATGCTCCTTTTAATTTCCTTTGCGAAAGTATTACAATCGCGCCCATTTCTCCGACGTTTTTTATAGACCCTAGGCCAAAGGAGATATGAGAGTGATTTTGAACATTTTCAATCGGGAAAAAAGAGACTTCTGAAGAATTTATACACGGTTTTAAGATGTTTATTCCGTAAAATTCTGCTTGAAAAACATATTTTTCAATTTTTGCTATGTCAGCTAAATTTGCCGATAGGAGACTCGAAAAGAATTCAACTGGCCAATGGCTTTTGAGCCAAGCAGTTTGATATGTCGTAAATGCATATGAAGTAGAATGTGATTTATTGAAACAGTATTCGGCAAATCCTAAAATTTGTTCAAAGACTTTTTCACTTGAAATTTTTTCAAAACTATTATTCAAACATCCCTCGATAAAGTTTTTTTTCTGAATTTGCATTTCCTTTTTTTTTTTTTTTCCCATAGCTCTGCGCATAAGATCGGCTTGGTCCATGCTATAACCTCCTATTTCTTGGCCTAATTTCATTATTTGCTCTTGATAAAGCAAGATTCCATAAGTTTGACCTAGTATAAATTCTAATTCTGGAAAATCATATGTAAAAAAAAATTCTTCTCTTTTTCGTTTGACAAATTTAGGTATTAATCCGGCGTCTAAAGGACCGGGTCTATATAGAGCCAATATACAACTTATATCCTGTATAGAATTGGGAAGCATTTCCGCAACGATGTCTTTCATGCCAGGCGAAGCGTCTAATTGAAAAACCCCTTCCAAATCACCTTTTGCTAAAATTTCATATGAAGAATGATCGAAATGCGGGCGAAGATAATCTGCGTCAAGATCGATGATATTTGTATTGAACCTGAAATTGATTAAATCAATAGTAGTTTCAACCATTGATAAATTTTTAAGCCCTAAAAAATCCATTTTTAACAATCCTAGAAATTCAACATCTTCCATTGGATATTGTGTCACGACTTCTCCTTTGAATCCACGGGCCAAAGGGACGTTGGTATCCAATTTTTTTGACGAAATCACTATACCTGCAGCGTGAACTGCAGTAGTTTTATTCATTCCTTCAATTTGCATAGCTTTGTCGACAGTCGTTTTAAAATCGCCATGAGTTAAATATTTTTTCCTAAAATCCTCAGATTGAGTAGCCCTTTCGATCATTTCAATTAGACTGACTGGCTTACCCCTGCTTATTGGAATCGATTCAGCCATTTTATCGAGAAAAAATGGCGAAATTCTTTCAGTCTTTCCGGTATCTTTGAGAATAGCTTTTGAAGTCAATCTATTGAAGGTAATAATCTGAGCAACACTTTCTTGTCCATATCGCATCGAAACATATTCGATCACTGTTTCTCGTCCATTTATACTAAAATCCGTGTCGATATCGGGCATACTTTTTCTGGAAGGGTTTAAGAATCTTTCGAACAAAAGTTCATGTTCGATAGGGTCAACGTTTGTTATACCTAACGAATACGCAACCAGAGAGCCTGCGACAGATCCTCTACCGGGACCAACTGGAATTAAATTTTTTCGTGCAAAATTTATAAAATCCCATACAACTAAAAAATAAGTCGAAAATCCCATTTTAATAATAGAATTGATTTCGTGATCTAATCTTTTATAATATTTTATAATTCTTGGCTCGTTTTCAAAAAAATCAATATTTATCTTTTCATAGTTTTGAAAATCAAAAGCATCTGAAAATCTTCCGTTTAATCTTTTGACAAGACCTTCAAAACTGATAATTTTAAAAAAATCATTATTTGTATAATGTTCAAATCCGACAGGTTTTTTAAAAGCAGGTATTTTTATCTCTTCCCAAATCGAATATGCTTCAGATCCAGTGAAAATCGAGTTACTATTAGTCAGAGCAGAATTTATAAAAGATTCTGGAATATGATCCCTAAACATTTGAAACATTTCTATCGATGATTTCAGAAATTCTGTACCACTGTAACGCATTCTTCCAATATCTTCGATAGGTTTACCCGTTTGTATACATAATAAAGAATCATGGGTCTCAACATCTCTTTTTGTCGTGAAATGGCTATCATTTGTTCCTATAAGTTTAATTTTCTTAAGTCTAGAAATATCCACTATCTCTGTATTAACTACCCTGTCTTCTCTATGACCATGATCCTGGATTTCTAGATAAAAGGAATTTTTAAAGTATTTTTTATAAAAAAATGAAACCTTACGGGCTTCATCTTTTTTTCTATATAATAAATTTCTCGAAATTTCTCCGCCTAAACAGGAACTTGTTATTATTGTACCAGACTGATACTTTGCTAATAAATTTTTGCTTATACAAGGCCTTCCGAATGCACCTTTTCCTTGCCACCCACTTAGATGGCTAAGGGTTGTTAATTTTACGACATTTTTATACCCAATGGCATTCGTTGCTAAAATAATCTGATGAAATTTAGGCATTTCTCCTCTCCTGTAATTTCTTGAAATATTCCCGTTTATCACATACATTTCATTACCAACGATAGGAGTCATATCTGCTTTTTCACATTCTTTAAACAGATCGACAATTCCATGCATAACACCATGATCTGTTAAAGAAATGGCTGGTATGTTCAATCGTTTGCATTCATTTACTAAATCTGATACCCTAGAAGCTCCGTCAAGTAAAGATAAATCCGAATGAGTGTGTAATGGGATATATTTTTTTTTTAAATTAAAATTTTTATTTTTTTTTTTCTTATTTATAGAATTATTTCTTGCTATATACAAACCTTTTTCAATTTTATAAATGACAAGAGGATTCTTCATCGAAAGTCTATGTGAGTTTAAAACTTAAAGGCTAGATTTCTAGAATTACCAACGAGGATTATAAAATAAACACAATCCTCTGATATAAATATATAAAAATATTATACAATTGGGTAATAATTTTTATTTTAATATTATTTAATTTTATAAATTTTAACGTGTTGATTTTTTGAAAATAAAAAAATCTTTATCAAGCAATATAAATTTTTAAATAATCGAATGAAAAGAAAATTTTATAACAAAAACATAAGTTGCAGGCAAAGATTCGATTTTGATGTCAGAGTCAAAGAGATATCATTAAGTATAAGCCAGAGTAATCAAAAAATTTTTCAAATAAGCCCTTTTATATGGCCTATTAGTAAAAAAATATACATCTACACTATTTTCAACTGGAATTTTGGGGGAAAAAGTATTTATTTGACGGGGAACTGGGATGGGTGGAGAAAGCAGATTCCATTAAGAAAATCTGGAAACGAGTTTATAACTATCTTACCTTTACCATTAGGGCGATTTCAATATAAATTTACAGTTGACGGAGAATGGAAATATGCACCTAATCAAAAGATAGAAAAAGATTTCTTAGGAAATCTAAATAATTATATCGATATAGAAAAATTCGATTGTGATTCAAACCTAGATGAATATTTTTCTGAATACGAAGAAGATAGAGATATTTTAATCCCTCATCAAAAAATCATTAGTAAAGATGTCTATAAAAAAGACCCGCCGAATATACCTCCTCATTTATCATTTTTGGTAGAAAGTAATAGCAAAAAGGATGAAAAATATTTTACATTCTCAAAATTTTCTTACCAGAGAGGTAAAGCTTTGAGAGTATTTTTAAATCATATATTATATTTAAAAAACGATAGTGTGTATACCAAAAGTCTCGATAAAATACCTTCTTTAAGGATTAGAATCAGAGGGAAGTTTTTTACATTCTTATTATTAAGCCTAAAAAAAAATATTCGCAAACAAATTCATCCATTGAAAATCTTATTTTTCTAATTTAATATTTGTAAAAATAAATTCTTTCGTTTGTACAATATTTTTTATCATAATAGTAATCAATCGTTTTATTAGAAATGATATTTCTTTTATTATCAGACAAATTTTTCGAACTAGTACTCGATCCGAAGCAAGAAGTAACATCTTGAATAAATTTAAAAATGAAGATATTTTTGAACCAAGCCACTGGTAACTGGCGAAAATCCCTATAAAATTGAATTTTGGAATTTCTCTGATAAAAAACTGTACAAACAAATCTAAAATTTTTAAAAATTATTTTTGAAAATACGGATTCTTCCTGGATAGAAACTAACTTAGTATTGACAAGAAAAATCGATTGGATTTTCATTTCGATGAAAAATGTCATAAAAACGGTAATTATAGATTTTTTATAAATAAAATTGGAAAATTTAAGATCAGACGAAAATAATTTTTTCATCAAAATATAATTAGTATTTCCAAATATATATTTTTTAAAAATTTTCGAATCCTTTAATCGTAAAAATTTCGAATTTAAAACCCAATCTACATCTAATTTCATCTTATCAAGACCTAAATATTAACTTAGATATTTCAGATTTATATATAACATAATAAAGTTATTTAAGCTTCTTAATATAATAATGGTATTCGGTTCATTGCATAATGACAATACAAACGGCTTATTTTTATTTGAAGTATTTGATTTTTTGGAAAAAAGGATAAGATTAATAAATGCGAAAAAAATATATAAATCAGATGGAATAGATAAAAATACAATTATGCAAAAAAAAACCTTTGAGTTTTTAAACAGAATGTGTTCAATTGAAAAAAATAAAATTATTAAACTCAGACTTTTAGTCAATAAATTTGCAATTTTGAAAACAAAGAATGAAGAAAGACAGTTAAAAATTGAAATTATATTATGTAAAATTATAGATTTATATCCAATAAACTTCAATGAAATCAGAAGACTATTTCCTAATTGCGAAAAAGTGATTTCTAGCAGAAAGTTAAGAGAATTTTTCAGAGAATACTACAAGATAAATAATGAAATTGATTAGCATTTTTGTCTACTATCCTCTGTAAATATATAATTTTATTTTTCTAGTTAATCTCGTTTTAAATCTGGTAACACGATTCTTCCTAGAGATTACGAAATAAAAACAATCTAAGGACTTGAAAATTTTGATATAAAAAAGTTTTTTAAAAAGAAAATCAAATAAATATTTGCAATAATTTTTCATGAAATTATTTTTTATTTTGAAAATCATTTTATTTTTGCCATATGTTTTGAAAATTTTTTTGCAAATTAAAATATTTTTAAATTCTAATAAATAAGAAACAATGTTTAGTTTTATTTCGATCCATTTTTCCATTTTCTTAAAAAATTTTACTAAATTTCTTTTTGGAAAAAAATTTATTTTATATAACTCAGGAAGATGTCTATTAAAATATTTTTTTTTTTCTACATGAAATTCTCTAAATATTGTGTTTGATAAATTTTTAACTGTTATAGATTTAAAATCACTTTCTTTTGTCATAAACGTGCTTGCATGATTCATCGCCGTTTGAAAAATTCCAATTAAAACAGACTAATTAAATCGGGATAAACAAAGTTTATGTTTTTATGATTTACAAGAATTTGAATAAATCAGAAATAAATGAAATCTATAATAACATTATCGAAGTCACGATACAAGGTGTAAAAAATATTTTGAAAACAAGAAATATTAAAAATATTAGATATAACTTGATCAATGAATTAAAATTAAGATGGAAAACGAGGGTAAACGCTCTTTTTTTTTCCCTTGATAACTCATGGTCTAAATTTCAAGAAAATTCTAATAAAATTTCCACCAATCTTTTAGTAGAAGGGGCTAAAGTCAATAATTTGCCTGTAATGACCTTTCCCCTAGTCTGTACGTTAAGTGGAGATTTTTATAGAAATAATTACCCGATAAAGCATAGAATATCAGGATTTAAATCATGGATATGGAATTGCTTAGTATCTCATGTAATAAGCGAAGGCGTTTATCCTCTACAGTCAATAGAATCACGATTTATAGATCCCAATACAAAAAATTCTATCAATATTAATTTGAAAAACTTTGTTTCAAAGAAAAATTGTAAGACTAACTTTTTTTTAAAATACAAAACTTTGTCTAATAAGAATTTCAATCAAAAAAAAAGCGGGAAAATCGTATTGACAATGATAAATAAAATGATTCATCTCGATATTAAAAATACCGAAAATATTCAAACTGATTTAAGTAATGGAGATTTTGACAAAGGAGAAGAATTTGAAAGCCATTTATCAGAAGACAAGGAAGACGATGTTCAACAGAATTTTATTGTGGCAAATGTAGAAAAGGTCTATAGAAAAAGCTCGAAATGGCGTGTATTTTTAAAAGAAGGTATAATTCATGTCGACAATAGAGATTTGTTATTTAACTCTTGTAAATGCGAATTTTCATGGTAATTTTTTTGTAAAATAAAAATAATATTTCCTGTCTTTTTAAAATCAGTAGTATATAAGCAGAAATGGAGAATTACAAAAGAACTGAAATACTAGGCCAAGGAGCTTATGGAAAAGTCTACAAAGGTCAAGATTTAAGGTCAGGTCAATTGGTAGCATTGAAAAGAGCTATAACAAGTTCAGACGAAGAGGGTATTCCTCCGACCACTCTCAGAGAAATTTCAATTTTAAAATCTGTTTCCGAGTGTGAATTTGTTGTTAAATTATTAGATATAGTAATATCAAAGACTAAATCAGGAAAACCTGTTCTGTATATCGTCTTTCAGTTTCTTGATTGTGACTTGAAAGCGTTTATGGTAAAGGATAAAGGAAAAGGAAAGGGATTGGGTGAAGATCAGTTTAAGCATTTTTGCTTTCAATTATTATTAGGATTGAAACATTGTCATACAAGAGGTATAATGCATCGAGACCTGAAGCCTCAAAATCTGTTGATCGAAAAAGGTAAAAAATTGAAAATCGCAGATTTCGGGTTAAGTAGAAATTTCAATGTACCAGTCGGTAGATATACACATGAAGTCGTAACATTATGGTACCGAGCTCCAGAAATTTTACTAGGAGCCAAGTGTTACTCGACGCCGATAGACATATGGTCAGTAGGGTGCATTCTTGCCGAAATGGTATCAGGAAAACCACTTTTTTGCGGAGAGAGTGAAATAGAACAGCTTTTGGCAATTTTTAAAATACTTGGTACGCCTGATAACAAAACCTGGCCAGGTGTTGAAAAATTAAGAGACTGGCACGAATTCCCACAATGGAGTCCTCAGAGTTTGAGCAATAATATCAAGGGGCTAGGAAAAGAGTGCTCGTCTTTACTCCAAAATTTACTTAGACTAGATCCTGTTAAAAGAGTTTCCGTTTTAAAGGCACTAGAAAGTCCTTTCTTTGATGATATAAGGAACAAATTTTAGTTATTTTTAACTAATGATATATTCATTTATTTAATTAAAACGTCAATCCTCGGAGAGAAAATAACCCAGATGAATGAAGAAGATATTGACATCCAGGCTAATATGAACATTGGAGTAATCGGCCATGTTGCTCATGGAAAGTCTTCTATCGTAAAGGCTATAACCGGAATTCACACCGTAAAATTTAAGAATGAATTAGAAAGAAATATTACTATTAAAATTGGTTATGCTAATGCGAAGATTTTTAAATGTAGTAATAAATATTGCCCAGAGCCCGGTTGTTTCAAAACTAGTAATTCAAAAAAGAACAATAGTCCTTTTTGCGACCAATGTCATTCAAATATGACTCTCGAAAGACATATTAGTTTTGTAGATTGCCCTGGTCACGAAATTCTCATGGCTACGATGTTGAGTAGCGCATCTATCATGGATGCAGCGTTACTTGTTGTAGCTGCTAATGAAAAATGCCCTCAACCTCAAACTTGTGAGCATTTGGCTGCAATAGAAATTATGAAGTTGCAAGATTTAATCATTGTGCAAAATAAAGTCGATTTAGTAGAAAAAAAGATCGCGATCAGAAATCATAGTGAAATAATGAAATTGATAGAAAAAACCTCTTTCGAAAAAAGTTTAGTGGTACCTGTATCAGCGCAAAAAAAATGCAATATAGACGTTTTAGTTGAAATTATGGTTAAAAAATTTTTGCCTCCCTTAAGAAAAATTAAACAAAAATTAAGGTGTCAACTAATCAGATCTTTCGATATTAACAAACCTGGAATTGAAATTGACAAATTAAATGGCGGTGTTGTAGGAGGCTCGATTATACAGGGTTTGTTAAAAATCTTTGATAAAATAGAAATTAGACCTGGACTGTTGTTTAAAAAAAAAAAATACATAGCATGTTACCCATTGGAAACATTTGTTAGTTCGCTTAATACCGAAAACAATAGTCTCTTGATTGCTAAACCCGGAGGGCTTATAGGCATAGGAACTTTTATAGATCCATCCTTGACAAGAGGAGATCAACTTTCAGGCCAGATACTTGGCCATATAAATGAACTGCCAAGCATTTATAAAAATATCATAATTTCGTTTAAACTATTTCCAAGGTTATTAGGCATTGATTATATAAAAAAAAAAATAGACCCTTTAAATATAAATGAAATTTTAATGATTAATATCGGCAGTTCCAGCACAGGAGGGAAAATAAAAAAAAAAAAAAAAAAAAAAAATGATAGAATTGTCCTTGACCTCGCCAATATGTTGCGAATTGGAATCTAAAATTACATTGAGCAGAAGAATCGAGAAACATTGGAGACTAGTCGGATGGGGTATTATTAAAAAAGGAAAACCGCTATGATAAACCATTGTAAATCTAAAAGATTTATAAGATATTAATCTCCAAAATTTTTTAATTTAAACTTCGCTTCCGATAAAATTTTTTCTATAGCTTCGATTTTAATCGATTGGCAGAAAAACTCTCTTATCGTCAACCCTGTCATTTTTTCGATTTTCTGAAAGGATCTTATTTCGTATTGACTGACTAGATTAATAGCTCTCCCAGATCTTCCATTCCGGGCTGTCCTGCCTATTCTGTGTAAATAATTTTTAGCATATATCGGAATATTATAATTTACAATTAAATCAACGCCAATAATATCCAATCCTCTGGATGCAACATCTGTTGCCAAAAGTATTTTACAATCTTTTAATTTAAATTTATTTAAAATTTCCAAACGCTTAACCTGTTTCAAACCTCCGTGTAATGCTTTTGCATCAAAGCCTAAAAAGTTTAGAATTAACATTAACTTTTCGGCAGATTTCTGTGATTCTACAAAAATTATTATTGAGCTGCCATAAAATTCGTTGCATATGTAAAGTAAATAGCATTCTTTTAAAATAAACGGTGAAAAGATATAATGCTGTTGTAGATTCGTTACAGATTTGTATTTTTTATTGACAATTATCTTAATTGGATTTTTCACATTCGCCTTTTGGAGCCTTTCGAGACTTGTTGTCATTGTAGCCGAAAAAAAATAAAACTGCCTATCTACGGGAAGTCCTGAAATTATAATATTTGATTCTTTCTCAAAATCAAATTGCAAAAGCCTGTCCGCTTCGTCAAATACTATTTTTTTGGTTTTTTTTAAACTCAAGTGATTATATTTTTCCAAATGCTCGATAAGCCGGCCCGGTGTAGAAATGATAAAATGTGGTTGGCTCTTTATCATCTCTACTTGGGTATAAAAATCTATACCTCCTACTAAAACGGCGACTTTAACACCGAAAAGACCTCCTAACATTTCAAATTGACTAGCTATCTGAAAGGCAAGCTCTCTAGAAGGCACGACGATAAGCCCTGATAAAAATTTTTTACAAAATAATAAATTTTGAAGCAAAGGTATAGAGAAAGCCATTGTTTTACCAGACCCTGTCTGAGCACATGCTATGATATCTTTTCCATTTAAACTATAAGGTATCGAAAGCACTTGAATTTTCGTAGGTTTGTCGAATCCTATGGATTTACAAACTTTGCACAATTGTTCACATACACCCAAATTTCTAAAATCAACCATATATAGGTTTTGACAATGGAAACCTCAATTTTAAATAGTAAATTGCATAATTGACATAGAAAAAAATGCGTTTGAATAGTTTAGGTCAAAACGATATTAAAAACCGACCCGACGTTCTACCTTTCGAATTAAGTTTTTGTGATTATAATATGAAAAATCTGAATAAAATTCATGAAGTTTTTCTTTTTTTGAACGAAAATTATATACAAGATTCAAAGAATTATTTTAGATTTAGTTATAATCACGAATTTGTTAAAAAAGTACTAACTCCTCCGGATTGGAATCTTTTTAACAATTTAATCATCGGTTTTCATAGAAACAGAAAAATTTTAGGATCCGTTCATTCGATTAATAGAAAAATATTTTATCGAAGGTTTTTTCAGCCTATGTCGGAGATCAATTTCTTGTGTGTATCAAAAAAACTTAGGAAAAAAAAATTAGTCACTGTGTTAATAAAAGAAATAAGCCGGAGGCAGAATTTAATCGGATTTATGGAAGCGGTCTTTACGACGGGATTGGCTTTCGGAGATTTCGTTGCGAAAGCAAAAATATTCCATCTTTATTTAAAAAAAAAAAAATTGGTAAAATTCGGATTCATAGAAAGTAGAGGTTTTCACAGAGAGGATAATGTGTTTTTTAATTTTTTAAAAAAAGAAAATCTGTCAAATAATGAATGTTTGAGAAGGTTGTGCAAAAAATTTTTTTTTAGTAAGTTATATTCTTTTCTTAACGAGAACGAGTTTACTCATTTATTTTTCACAATACCCGGGGTTTTTTATAAAATAATTATTTGGAAACAGAATAACAGTGATATTCCAGATTTTACATCTTTTTTTTGTTTGCCGACGAAATTTATCAAGCAGAAAAAAAAAAAATTTTTATTTTCAGCATATTTTTTTTATGATTCTTTCAATTATGATGAGTTATTTCATTTTTTTACTTGTATAATCTTAGCTAAAAAATTAGGCTTTGATCTATTGAATTTAGTTTCATTAAAATTCGAAAAAATGATTTTAAATTTTATGGGATTTGTCATTGGTTCAGGAGTATTACAATATCATTTTACTAATTTAAAATTTAACAAAATCGGAAAATATCAAAATTCTTTAATGTTTTTTTAAATTTTCAGAATAACTATGACAGATATCAAACTTTCAGGAAAAGTGTTTCATTTTAAAATATTTCATCATGAATTTTATTTTTTGTAATTAATTATACTTATAATTCTATTAATAACTTATTACACTTTTATTTAATGCGACTAACTATATGTTTTTATTACATATAGCTTTCCCCTGGAATATCACCTAAATTATCTTGATTGTTGGCCTTTTTTTTTTCAGGAATTTCGACTACTAATGCTTCGGTAGTCAGAACCATTGCTGCGATCGAACATGAATTTTCAATTGCCCAGCAAGCAATTTTTACAGCATCGACGACCCCTGAGTCAAATAAATTTTCATAAGTATCAGTTGCCGCATTATATCCGCTGCCAAATTCCATTTTAGATATTCTATCTAACACAACTTCGCCTTCGCGACCACAGTTTTTAGCAATTTGAAGAATAGGAGCTTCAAGTGCTTTTGCTACAATCGACGCGCCTAATCTTTCCTCATCATCTTTTAGAGTTTTTTGAAATTCTGGAATCATTTTTGATAGATGAACGAATGTAGAACCTCCTCCTGGAGTTATTCCCAGCTCGATAGCAGCTTTTGTGGAATTGATAGAATCTTCATATCTTAGTTTTTTATCTTTTAATTCGGTTTCTGTTGCTGCTCCTACTTTAATCCGAGCAATACCTCCACCCAGCCTGGCTATCCTCTCTTCTCCTTTTTCTCTATCGAAATCAGAATCCGTGTTTTCAGTGTTTTTCCTTATCTGTTCAATTCTTTTATTCACAGCTTCTTGGTTTTCATTTGTTGCAATGATCGTACAAGCTTCTTTTGCGACTACGACCCTTGTGGCGGTTCCCAATTGATCCATTGAAACTTTATCAACAGTAAGCCCTACTTCTTCGGCAATGTAAGTGGCTCCGGTTAGAATTGCAATATCTTCTAAATATGCTTTTTTTCTCTCTCCAAAACCAGGAGCTCGTATAGCACATACATCTAATACTCCTCTCATTTTATTTACCACTAAAGTCGATAAAGCTTCTCCTGTTATATCTTCTGCTACAATCAACAAAGATTCTTTTGTTTTCAAAACTGTTTCTAACAGAGGCACTAGGTCTTGCACAGCAGTGATTTTTTTATCTGTCACAAATATTTTCGGATTTATTAATTCAGTAATCTGTCTTTCCATGTCTTTAACAAAATAAGGAGAAATATACCCTCTATCTAATTCCATTCCTTCGGTAAAATCCACCTCATCTTGCAATGACTGTGATTCTTCTACAGTGGTACTTCCGTTTTTTCCAACTTTTTCAAATGCTGATGATATAATTCTTCCAATTTCTTCATTTCCACCTGCAGCAATAGTAGCTATATTTTTAATATCTTCTATTCCACCGCAAGGACGAGCTAGATTTTTAACTTCTTTAACTAGAAATTTTGATGTTTTTTCTATTCCTCTTTTAAGAGCCAGAGGATTGACTCCCGAAGCAACTGCTTTTATACCTTGATTAACTAAGGCCTGTGTCAAAACAGTAGACGTGGTCGTACCGTCTCCTGCTTTCAAGTCAGTTTTAGATGCAACTTCTTGTAATAATCTTGCTCCGGTATTTTTGAGCGGATCTGCCAACTCTATATCTCTTGCGATTGTCACTCCGTCATTAATTACTTGCGGGCTCCCGAACTCTCTCTCTAAAACCACATTTCTACCTTTAGGTCCTAAAGTAATCTTGACTGCATCTGCTACAGAATTAATTCCATCAACCAAAGCTTTTCTGCTTTCTTCTCCGAATACCACTTTTTTTGCCATCATATTAGTTTTAAAATTTTTATTATTTCTAAATACTTTGCTAACTGAATTCGTTAATCCATTTTTAATTTTTAAAGAATTATTATTAATCAAAAAACATAATTTGCCTTTTTCATTAATATTATTATCTTTATTTACAATATTATTTACCATTTTTTTTATTTTTATATAGAAAATATAAAATACATAACAATCAAAATAAAATATATATTATCACACTTATTTCTATCTCATTTATACCAATTTAATAGTTCCCCCTGTATTAATTATTTTTCTCGCGGCTTTCTTTGAAAAGACTTTTGCTTCTATATTAATCTTTTTTGATAAAATTCTTCCTTTTCCTAAAACTTTATAACATCTACTATTTAAAAGATTCAGTCTGGAAAAAGACGTCGTATTTTTCTCAGAATCATCGAAGTTTTGGATAATTTTAGATAATTGATTTAAATTCATAGTAGGACAAAATTTTTCTTGTTTGTTTTTATGATAATTTCTCATACCTTTTTTCCCGAAGTATCCGGGATAATATTTATCAAACATTATTCTATGATGATGCTGTCCTCCGGCTTTTCCTCTTCCTCCGGGATGTTTCCGATGTTTTCCGACACGACCATGACCAGACGAAACGCTACCTCGTTTTTTTCTACTTCTTTTTTTATCAGTTGGCATTATTAAAGATATTTGGTCTGTGACAGAATACCAAATAAATTGTATAATGATCAATTTTAAATTTTTAAAACAAGGTGCAAGATGTTACATAGATGTTTATAGAGGTTCTGAAAATAGAAGATTTGGAGATATGTCTTTTATCGATCAGTATCTGTGCATTGAAAATTTACGGAAAAACCAAAGGCATTTCTATGATAAAACTAAAAAATTATACAATCTAATTTCAAAGATATTAGTTAATAAAGTTGGGAAGAAGTTGACAACGAAAATTTTTAAAATTGCTTTGTTGAAATCAAAAATTCATTTTTTTGAAAAAAAAGTATTTTTATTAGAAAATCTAAAAAATGAAACATTGAATTTAATCGGAAATTTGATTCATAACAGTAGTAGTTTTAATAAAAATGACTGTATTTCTCGTCTTTTTCACATCGAAGGCCAATTTGCTCAGGATTCGAAGACTAGAAATCATGTAGATTTGTTTAAAATGATAGATGGAGTCGATTATAAAAGAGGAGTCAATGTTGCTGGTCAGAGAGGGTATTTTTTAAAAAGCCCAGGTTTAGTATTAAATCTATCCATATTAAGATATGGTATAGACTTTCTTTCCAAAAGGAATTTTATAGCGCTCCAGACACCTTTATTTATGGATAAAAAGATGATAAAGAAATGTAGCCAATTGTCAGATTTTGATGAACAATTGTATTTTTTAGGTAATTTGCAAAATAAATATCTGATCGCGACTTCCGAGCAGCCTATATCATCTTTTCATTTTAATGAAATTTTGGAAAAAAAAAATTTGCCGCTCAGATACGCTGGTTATAGCTCATGTTTCAGAAAAGAAACTGGAAATCATGGAAAAGATACGAGTGGAATATTTCGAGTTCATAATTTTGAAAAAATAGAACAGTTTGTATTTTCAGATTCATCTTGTTCTTGGAAAATATTTGAAGAAATGATAAAAAACGCATGTGATTTTTATAGAACTCTACATCTTCCTTTTTTAGCAATCGAAATACCCTCTGGATCAGTGAATAGCAGCGCATCAAAAAAAATCGACATTTTAGGCTGGTTCCCTTCATCCAGAAGATTTAGAGAACTGGTATCATGTTCAAATTGTACAGATTTCCAGTCTCGTGAAATGAATATTTTAATCGATAGTGTAAAAAAAGAAAATTTTATTCATTTATTAAATTCAACTCTATGCGCGTCATCGAGGACGATTTGCTGCATATTAGAAAACTGTCAAAATTCAAAAGGAATTTTGCTTCCTGATGTTTTAAAAAGCTATACTGGATTTTCATTTCTTCCTTTTACAAGAATGTAGTTTTTTAAATAAATCAATCTTAGATTCCGAAAAATTTAACCAACGTCTGAACATCAGATGTACTTACCCCCCCGATTTTACACGCGTCTCTGATAGTGTAAGGTCGATATTTAGTTAATTTTTCTCGCCCTTCTTTCGATAACTGCTTTATATTCATAAAATTGATATTTTTATCTATTTCCATGTCAAGTAGTTTTTCAATGTTTTTTATTTGAATTTCCTGTCTCTCTATGTAGCTGAGATATTTAAATTCAATTTCAATTTGTTGAATTTCATTAATATTGAGTTCTTTTTGATGTATATTTAAATTTTTTAAATTTTTATATCCGAATTTAGGGCGACTGATAAGGTTCGATAATGTACAGCCTTTTTTTATAAATGTTCCAGATTCATTTTCAATCAAATTTTTTATTTCTGTGTTATATTTCAACATTGTTTCGTTTAATTTTCGACTTTCTGTCTCTATCTTGATCAACTTTTTTTTAAATTTATCCCAAACCTTATTTCTGATCAATCCGTATTTTCTACCAATTGGCATCAGTCTATAATCAGCGTTATCACTTCGTAATAACAATCTAAATTCTGATCTTGACGTCAGCACTCTGTATGGTTCATTGAGATCCTTTGTACACAAATCTTCGATCATAGTCCCGATGAAAGAACCATCTCTGCTCAGGGATAACATCTCTTTATCAGATGAATATAGTGCAGAATTTATTCCTGTAATTAATCCTTGTGAAGCAGCTTCTTCATATCCTGTAGTGCCGCAAATTTGGCCAGCAAAAAAAAGACCATCTATTTTAGACATTAGATTTTTATTCAGCTGAGATGCGATTACATAATCATAGTCCACAGAATACGCAGGTCTTACCATTCTACAATTTTCTAATCCTGTTACGGACTTTAAAAGTTCTATTTGTAATTTCTCGGGTAATCCCGTTGATAATCCTTGAACATACACTTCATTTATACCACGTCCCTCTGGTTCTAAAAATATCTGATGATTTTCCTTTTCTGCGAATCTTACTATCTTGTCTTCTATAGATGGACAATATCTAGGTCCAGTGCTTTTCATAAAACCACCATATTTAGGGGATAAATGAAGATTTTTCCTTATCAAGGATTTAGTTTTTTCATTAGTATATGTAAGAAAACAACTCATTGTATTTCTAGGATTCCATTCCCCTGAATCAAAGCTGAACCAATTTTCTACTATGTCACTAGGCTGTTCTTCCGTTTTACCGAATTCGATAAACCTAGAATCAATTCGAGGCGGAGTGCCCGTTTTTAATCTACCAGTCTTTAGTTTGAGTTTTCTAAGGGACGCCGTCAAACCGAAACTCGACATTTCCCCAGCTCGTCCTGCTGAAATTTTTTTAGATCCTATCCAGATTATTCCTCCTAAAAATGTACCAGTTGTGAGAACAACAGATTTGCATTCGAAAAGACCGCCAAAAAAAGTTGTAATTCCTTTTATCTTATTTTCTTTATCGATAACTAATTCATTCACCATCCCCTCCTGTAAAGTCAAGTTCCCTTCGTTATCTAAAACTTTTTTAAGTTCATCCGAATATTCTCTTTTATCTGTCTGAGCTCTAAGAGACCACACGGCGGGACCTTTAGAAATGTTTAATATTTTTTTATGCAGATAAGTTCTATCTGAAATTTTCCCCATAAAACCTCCCAACGCATCTATTTCATGGACAAGGGTCGATTTTGCAGGGCCTCCTATGGACGGGTTACACGGCTGCCATCCTATTTTATCCATATTTAAAGTCAGCAATAATACCGATGCCCCCATTCTAGCACTTGCTAAAGCGGCTTCGCATCCAGAGTGACCGCCTCCGACAATTATGACATCGAATTTATTTTTTTTATTTTCACAATAAATTGTAGAAAAAAAATTTTTTTTTCTTACAGGTTTTTTGATGCTTGGAAAAAAGTTTGGTAAAAAACAAATCATTACTACTTTTTTATCACGTTATATTATTAATAAAGTTTATTTATATGTTAAACAACAACAATTAAGATATTTTAAGCTTTAATGTTCTTAATCGAATTTTTTTTTTACATTTAATAGAATTTTTATTTATGCATAAACATAGGATAAATATCGATAGAGGGAAATTTTCTATTGAAATTGTAAATTTTGACAGGAATAAAAAAATCAAATTTATGATGAGATTGGTTTTTTTATAATCTATTTTTTTTTGATTTTTATTGAAAAAACTAAACATATTAATTTTGTTAATAAAAAGAGCCCCTTGGCTTATTCTAATAAAAAAAAGAACATTGTCTTTAATTTTTAAATTTTCAATGCAACTGTAACTGTTGTTTTTTACTGAATATTCAAAAATTACATTAGACGATAGGTCAGATGAAATTGTTTCTTCGTCATATAAAGATAAGTGTTGTCTTTTAAAATAATTTTTTTTATTATATAACTCGAGATTTAGAATATACTTCAATAGAAAATAAACTCGTGTATCTTTTGACGTAAACCCCAATAACGTCATGGAAAGAACAGTATTTTCAAGACATTCGCTTTTTTGCATGCTTTTTGTTAAAATATCAATCGATTCAATTACTGCAGTAGAGAAATAGAAGAAAGTGAAGGATATCGATGAAGATTTTTTGTAATTGAATATGGGATTGAATAGTAAAAATTTAAATATCGAAGTGAATAAAATTTTGTTTGAGCTATTGAAAATTGAAACAAAATTAACTCCAGTGATTATGTTGTCTAGAAAATCCGTTTCTAAGTTTTTTTTTACAATAATCTCACTTTTTATATTATTTTCAATGTTTTTGTAACCATTTACTTTTCCTTTTAGACTCTCTTCGTAATACAATTTATCATTACCTAGAAAATATAACCTTGATTTTTCATCGACATATTCTTTCAGTATCCCGATGCATTTATAATATTTTATCTGTTCATATCTTAATTTTTTTTTTTTTCCGAATTCAATAATGTTTTTAAAAAAATTTTCAAATACTATGTTATTAGAGTTTCCTATTAGAGAAAAGAATGTCAAAAAAAATAAGCTACAATGTCTCACTTCTTTATTGTTTATCTTTCTTAAAGATAACATACAAAGGTCTTTTCTATTAAAAAATCCAACTGCCAGTGATCCGATATACATGGGCGTCATCTTTAGAATATTTTTAATTTTAAAGTAAAAAAAACCATTTCTCCCGAAATTGTCAATATAAACTAGGTACTTTTTAAAATATAAATCAAACACTAAATTGTATTTAAGCAAAGAAAATACTGAGTTTGAAAAGAAGAAAATTTGGCTCAAAAGATTGACTTTTAATTCGATTTCAATTCTATTCTTATAAAAACATTTTTGATGAATTTTGTCTAATCTATTTATATCGATTTTATAAGGAAAAAGCGAAGAAAAATTTTTAAAAAACGATTCAGTATAAAAATGATTTAAAGTCGAAGGCCAGTTTAAAAATACGATGATCTGAGAAAATAGAATAGATTTTATATTTTTAAATAATATAATGTCATTTGTATAAGAAAATAAAATAAAATCCAATTTTTCTACCATTCTTCTATAAGACTTATTATAAAATCTTGAAAAGATGTTAAAACCTATAAAAGACAATGAACTTGCAACCTGTCCCCCGAAATTTGGGAAATGAGCATTTGATTTTATTAAAATTTTTTTTTTAATCCCGATTAGCCCTAGAAAACATTTAGATAGCCTATTTATCACTGATAACTCTAAATTAGTATATAAATAATCCATTTTTTTATTTTTTAACAGAAATTTTTTGGGGAAGATTTTAAATACCGAGTGTTTTTCATTCTGGAAAAATTTCATAAGTTCGTTTAAAATTGTATAATTGTTTTTTTTTAGATAATACTTATATACAGTGTCTATCTTTTTATCATTAAAATATAAAAAGTCTTTAAAATTTAACAAAGAATTGCGAGAAAAAAAAAATTTCTTGTTATTAACAAATGCAACAAATTTTCTAGCTTTTAAAAATATTGAATTTTTTTTTAATATATTTTCATGCTCTATATTCGACGAAACTTTAAAATGGAATTCGGTAGAGATGACATTTTTTATTATACCAATGAACCAGTGTTTTTTGATATTAAACGTTGTTAATAACTTTGAAAAATTTAAATAAATATAATAAGAAAAAATCGTAAACAACAAATTAAGTTGTCGTTCGAAAAATTTATTTGAAAAAAATGTGACAAATAACGTGTTGAGTTTTTTAAACTTTATTATATTTCTGTTTTTTTTATAAAATAAAATTTTTAAAGTTTCTTTTTTTTTTTCTCTACTAAAAAAATCATTTAAAAAATGTTCAGTATTCTTGTCAAAAATAATTTTATTTGAGAAAATTTCTCGTAATGAAGGATTATTCTCAATACCTTTAGAGATAACCACGTGGTCCTGTGATATAATAGTTAATAATTTTTCTTCTAGTTTTTTTTTTTCTATTTCAAAAAAACGAAAATCTAAGATTTCACCTTTGAAAATTTTTTTAAGAAAATTTTTTGATCTGCTTCCAAATCTTAGACAATATGATATAAAAATATTTACGATTGTGCATACAGATCTAAATATAAACGAATTTTGATAAAAGATGAGATTTTTAGTAAACAATTGGTCGATAAAATAGCATAAATAAAATTTTTTAATGGATATACCTTGATCGAGTGATATTTTTTTCCGCAAATTTGATGTAAAATTAATTAAAGAAATCTTTTGGATGCACGAATTTTTAATTCTTGTTACGATGGTGTGTTTTATAAATATACTTTCCATCTCCATATTATAATGTTATAATTAGGATTTTGTTAAATATAATTAATGTAAATATTCAATGAATTAAAAATTTTTAATATAGTTTAAAAAATATTATTAATTTAATTAGAGTAATTATAATGAATTCATATGAATCAAAAACTTTCTCAAAAAATCTTATCTTAATCAATGTTTTTATCTCGGGTTACATTTAGTAAAAATCAAAATGCAAATACCATGAAAAAAAACAAATAATTATTTATTTATAAGACAAGTTGTCTTATTTTAAATATATGACAATATACAATGCACTCGTAATCCCTAAAATCTGTAACGCTGTATTGAAATCTTATCAAAACTCATGGCCTAGAGATCTTGTTAAACTATATCTTTGCTCCCCTTTAGATTTTCATGCACAAACTATGAATTGGGACTGTGGTTACAGAAATATGCAATCGATGTTAAGTTCATATTTAAACCACGATTCTTTGGCCAGGGACACTTTATTTTCTTCTGGAATAGTAACTATTCCTACATTAAAAGACATACAGAAAATTATAGAGGCAGCTTGGACTGCGGGCTATGACCAAATAGGAGGGATGCAATTAGACTTTAAGCTTCTTGATACAAATAAGTGGATCGGGGCAACTGAAGTCGTTGCAATGCTGAGATCTTGTAAAATCAGGGCATGTGTAGCAGATTTTGATTTTACCAGCGGTCAATGTGACTTGAATAGTATGGTAAGGATTATTTGGGAATATTTTGAAAAAAGAGAATTTTACAATACAAATAATAAATTTAAAAGAAGTCTAAATGAGTTTTCTTTTACAGCACCTCTATATTTTCAACATCAAGGGCATTCTAGGCTGATTCTCGGAGCTGAAAAATGGGCAAACGGTGACATAAAATTGTTAATACTAGACCCTCAGATGAGAAGAGCCGTTCAATTCCATCATAGAGTTGGCGACGAGGCGAATATATTAAGACAAGGAGTTAGCACACATGGGTTGAATTCTAAATCAAAATATCAAATTGCTTATCTTTCCGAAAAAAGTTCCTATAAAATTGGCGAAGAACATACTAAAATCATTGTTGATGAATTGAGGCATCCTATGTTAAAATTGATATAATTATAATACAAATTATAAAATTTTACTCAAAATAAAAATTTTATTTTCTAAAAAAACGAAATTAATATAAATTTATATATTTTTTTTTTTAAAAATAAATCTTATTAAAAAGATTAATTATAAATCATGAATTGTCTAAAAAATGAAATTTTGAATTGGAATATTTTAGAATCGAACCTTAATATAGATTCGTATCTATGTGAAAAAATTCCTAAGGTTTTTAATACAGGCATTCAATTTAAGAAAATTTTCGAGATTGCTTTTTTTAATGAATTAAGAGCAAAAATTGATAGAATTGTTAATCAAAAAATAGCAACTTTTCGGACACCCCAGAACATAATCGATATAGGAAATTTGCATAGTTCAACCCCTTTTTTTTTTATTTTCACAACAAATCCAGATATTAACAAATTTGAAAAGGATAAATTTGTTATAATCGCCGATTCTAAAACTTATTTAAAAAAAGACAAAAGTTTTATTATATTTGGAATAGTTAAAAAAATTTTTCAGAATTCTTCCAAAGTTTTAATTGAAATAGGTAAAAGGAAAGTAAAGGATTTTGTCAGAAATAAATTGAGTATCAGAATTTATCCTCTCGAAAATCATATCAATCTTTTCGATATGATAAAAGAGTATAAAGCATTAAAATTTTTAGACGACTTTGATTTTAGTGTAAAAAATACTATATTCACTTGCACTCCATTCCAATATAAAAATATCCAAGAATCAAAAGTTTCATATCTAAAAGTTCATTTGAAAATTCACTATAACGAAAGCCAGGTAAAGGCTATACTTGAAATTTTTAAAAACAATATAACTTTAATACAAGGTCCTCCGGGTACAGGTAAAACAAGGACTATTCTAGGTATAATATCCATCTTACTGAATTGGAATAGTATCATAGAAACATGGTCGAGTTTTTATCATACTTCAATGAAAAATGTAGTTAAAATCAAGGGTTTAATTAAGAAAAAATTTAAAATTCAAAAAAAAAACTTGTCCCTACTTCATATAAACAAATCAATAGGAAGAAATATAGAAAATTGCAAAAATGTAAATATACAAAAACTAGAAAGACAGAAAATAATTATATGCGCGTCCTCTAATTCGGCAATTGATGAGAATTTAAATAGAATTTTAAGCGGTCTCCCGATGTGTAATCTTATTTTTTCGGAGTACAAAGAAAAGATCGTTAGAATAGGGCCAAACTATAATCTAGGATTAGATCATTTATCACTTGAAAATTATGTTATTACATGGTTATCTGAGAATGATCGTAAATTGATTTTTAAAGGTGAGAATAATACACTCGAGACTTCTCGATTATCGATTCTCAATTCTAGTATATTAATTTATGCTACGATTTCTTGTACCGGTTATTCGCTGATGAGAAAAATTTGTAGCGAAGAGAAAATCATTATCGACGAAGCTGCGCAGGCAATCGAGTTATCTACACTAATTCCGATAAAGAAAAATTCAAAACAGGTTATTTTGATAGGCGATGTTCAACAATTGCCCGCTACAGTTTTTTCTAAATTTTCAATATTGTCAGAGTATGACAGAAGCTTGTTTAAAAGACTTCAGATGAAAAAATATCCCGTTTCTTTTCTAGAAACCCAATATAGAATGCATCCTCAGATTTCAAGTTTTCCGGCAAGAAAATTTTATAGAAATGGGTTAAAGGATTCTCAGGTTTTATCGTCTTCCAAAATCTTTCACGTCCTAAGAGGATTCGGTCCCTTAATTTTCTTCGAATTGCCAGAAAGTCATGAACAAAGTCACAATAGCCAGTATATTACTTGGTGTAATCTCGACGAGACTAGAATAGTAGCTCTTATATCCAAAGCATTATTATGTCTTTTTTCGTGCTTGGAAGAATTTTCAATTGGGATAATAGCAGGTTACAATGGTCAAATTAACGAACTAGAGAATTACGAATACTACAAAAAAAAAATTCTTGACCTGCAGATAAACACTGTCGATGGGTTTCAAGGTAAAGAAAAAGACTTTATATTCTTTTCATGCGTACGATCAAAGTTAGAACGAGGTATCGGATTTCTTTCAGATTGTAGAAGAATCAACGTTGCTTTTACAAGAGCGAAATCTTGTCTTTGGTGTATTGGAAATTCAGAGACTCTCGAAAAAAACAAAACATGGCAGGAGGCTTTATGCGATTTAAAAAAACGAAGTAGATTTTTCTGTATAAGGAAGCCTTTTGAAAGGTCTGTGAGAAAATTGATATACTGGTCTGAAAAAGACGATCAAAATTATTTCTTCGACGGGGATATTATAGAAAATGTTTCAAAAAATCTATTGGATTATATATCAAAAAGTTTTTAACAATTTTTTTTTTTAATATACCATAACTAAGAATTTTAAAAATTTAAAATTAATCAATATTTATGGTAAAATAAAAAACATTCTTTTGTATAATTCACATTATGTCGCTTTTATCATTAAAGCTTTTTAAGTTTGATATGTTCAACTCATCAGTTATATTTCTGTTCATTTTCAAAAGCAAAACTGGGATTTTTATTGTATATAGATGATATTGAGTAATTAAATATCATCAACTTAAAATTATTAAAAAAAATGCTGGACACAGATAAATTTTTTAATTAAAAATTTCAGAAAAAAATAAATATTATTAAACCAGAAACCTTATTGAAGATAAAATATAATCGTATTATTCCAGAAGGAAGCGAAAATTCAGGATGTCTGGTCTAAACTTCTCGATTTCATCCATGTGATATTTTTGGAGTAAAATCAAAATTAAAAAGTTATCGCATTTTTTATTTCCGAACAAAATAAATACTCCAAAAAATTGCTTTAAACCCCGCCCTATTTACAAAGTGACGGAAGGAAGCTAGTTGAAAAATGACTCAATATATCCAAGCAACGCAAAAATTTCAATATAAAATCGCGATTTAATTTAATAAGTTTTTATATTTCAACAACTTTTAGGTTTAAATCCGAATCATTATTCAGAATAATTTTTATAATAAATTGTCAAAAAGTTTTTAAATTTCGATAAACTTAGAGAACTCTGTATCTTAAACTAAAAACAAGTGACGCAACGCACAATGAACATTGATTCTTTTTACGGGATCATATGTCAAAAAACGCTGCAAAAGATCTATCAGTTTTGATTTTTTTGAAAAATTAAATTTTTTCGATAATTTATTGTACAGGTGAATTGGGAAAATTATTTTTTGGACTGCTGGTAAAGAATGCAAATCAATCCATATATCCGACGTAGGTGTCCCCATCAGAAAGAATATTTTACTCAGCTGATCCAATTCAGATCTTCCCGGAAGTAATACTTCATTAAAAATAATTTCAGCCAAAATACAACCCAAAGACCATATGTCTACTGATTTTGAATAATCAGATTGGCCCAAGAGCATTTCAGGTGACCTATACCACAATGTGACAACGCCTTGAGTTAGATTCTTTGAAATAGGATTAAATATACGTGCCATCCCGAAATCACAGATTTTAACCACTCCTTTACGATTAAGTAAAATATTACTTGTTTTCAAATCTCTATGTATGACGTCGTTGTCATGTAATATACATAAACCTCTTAGCATTTGTCGAAGGATATTCTTTATCTGGATTAAATTAAACTTTACATTTGCTTCTATAATAGATTTTAGATCATATTCACTATATTCAAGAATCAGAATAATTTCAGACATAGGCTTGTTTAGAACAAAGCCCCTGGTAAAAATTAGATTTGGGTGTAAAATAGAAAGAGTTAATTGTATTTCTCGAAAATTACAAATTAAAAATTTTTTTTTTCCATAACCTACTTTAACTTCTTTACATGCGTAAAAACTATTATTTACAATTTTTTTAATCTTAAAAACTTTGCCATATGTTCCTGAATCGATTAGATTTAATTTCAAAAAACTATTTTTTTCTTTTTTAATTCCTTTTTTCGATTGAAAATATTTCTTGATTTTTGAATTGAAATATTCGCATTTAGAAAACATGGTTTTTATATCACTAAATGAATAATGTATTTATAAATTTTAAAGTAATATTTAATTTTACGACAATAATCTTAATTCAATGATTGGAAATTAGATAAATATTTTAGAATTTTAGAAGAAATTGCGTTATATTCGTCTTTGACGTGATTTAAATTGTTATAATATTTGAATTTTTTTCTTTTTACAACATTCGAGCCAAGTATTCCAATTTTTGAAAAATTTAAATAAAATGATAGATTGGTTTCTTTTTTTTTTAAATACACTTTTTTGGCTGTCGTAACAGTATTTAAATCAGGTGGTAACAGTGACATTTGGTTATTTTTAGAAAAAAAAATTTTTGACGAATTATTTTCGATAAAAATCCTTAATAAAGAATCGTAAAACCAAATCTTTGAATTATAGTCATAAAAATCTTTAATAAAATCTCCATTCGGCCAATATCTGTTTTCATGTTTATGTTTTGGATGGTATTTTTTATACATACATGTTGTTCTGCAAAAACATGAATTATTTTTTTCTGTGAAATTATTTTCTATAAATGCAAAAAAGTATCGACGATTTCGGCAAAACGAGTTAAAATTTTTTGTTATATTATTTACAATTTTTTTTTTGAAAAATTTTAAGTAATTATAATCAAAAAAAAAAATTATCGACTTTGTCTTTTTTATTATAAATTTTTTAACAAGAATACCATTCCATGAAAATCGCATTTCGAATAACTGTTTAAGATTTAAAATATATAATGATAAATAAACAAATAAATATTTTTTCGACTTAATTTTTCAACTACTGTTATAATCTCAAGAAAATGAGAAAGTTGAAAAAATTTTATTTGAAAAAATTTTTTTCTAGTATTGTTTTAGATTGGTTAATTTGTGTAAGTATATTAATATTATTTATTTGATTACAATGTAATCGAAACTAAAAGAAAGAAAGAAAGGTGTGCTATTTGCAGAAACGATTTGAACGAAGCTTCTGTGGAATTTCAGATTCATAAAAAAAATATTAAAGACAGTGACATTTCTGACTCGAAGTTCATAGGCATGGGTAGATGCGGGCATATCTATCATGTAGATTGTATAGAAAGATGGTTATTTGAACACGTCTCTTGTCCATTGTGTGCTAGAAACTGGAAATATTATAAAATTATATTATTGGCATTATAAGATGTGTAAATTTACAGTTTATAAAGTTATGAACGAATTTAATGTATATGATAGTTATGAAATTGTAATGGATGTGCATATTTTAACATTGATAAATTATTTAAATATAGTAAAAAGAAAAAAAGAAAAGTCTATTCTCATGAGCTTATTCGATAGTTTGATTGACATAGAAAAGTTTTTTTTTTCACAACTAATGTTAATTATAATTGATCATTTCCGCTTAAAGATTTATTAAATAAAAACAAATTAATCAATAATTATTTATTTTTTTAATAGAAATAAATCTGAAATATTTATATTTACGCTTTCAATAACAATGTCGAGTTTTTATAAAAAAAAATTAATATCCAATAGGAATAATGGAAAAAAGGGACTGAGGAAAATAGATTTTAAACCATTTTACGATTCTTTATCCGGGCATACTGATAGTATTTTAAAAATTATCCCGCACCCGATCAAATCATCCTTTGTCTTCACATGTTCTTCAGACGGAGAACTGCGTTTTTGGTCATTATGCCTCAGAAAAAATATTAAAACGATTAAGGCTCATGACCGAGCTATAAAAGACGCTAGTATAAGTCCTTGCGGGAAAATTTTGATAACTTGTTCCGATGATCGGTATCTGAAAATGTGGGATTTATCTGAAGCAAAATCTAAACCTATATACTCTTTTGTCTCAAAATCTCCATTTAGCTCCGTATGCTATCATACCAAAGGTAATTTTTTTTTAACAGGCAACGATGACTTGATTTTGTGGGACTGTGTCAAGTTTAAGCCAGTCCAGAAATTAGGATGGAGACTTTCTTCGATTTCTTCAATAAAAATAAATAAAAAAGAATTTAATGTCATTGGTACCACGTGCTCCGATCGATCGATTGTACTATTCGATCTGAGAATACATTCGCCGATAAAAAAATTTTTCATGGATTTTCGAAGTAATGATATTCTTTGGAGTAAACGAAATAATTATGATTTTTTTTTAGGAAATGATGATGGGAATATACATCAATTTGACATGAGAAGATTAGGACATGTAAAGAAAACTTATAGAGGACATCTAATGCCTGTAACCAGTATGGATGAGGATTATAAAAATTCAAAAATAATAAGCGGTTCGTTAGATAATACGATAATGATATCGTGTGTTAATAATACTAATGATAAATACGTTTATCATTCTCAGAGAATGAAACGAATATTATGTATATCTATAGCGATGGATAACGAGTTTATTATCAGTGGAAGCGAGGATGGTAATTTAAGAATATGGAAAAATTTTTATTACAAATCAAAAATAAAAAAAGACGATTTGAATTGTTCTAATAGAGAAACTATAAATAATACATTTGCTCCGCGAAATCTAAAAAATATGTTAAGATTAAAGGAAATTTTATTTCAAAAAAAAAGAAGGAAGGTTTTGAATACAAGATATCATTCTTTACCCGGGATAAAAGGCGACGGTGTTTAATAAAAATGTTCTTAGTCATAGGAATATTATTGGATTTTGATTATTTTTATAGGTTTCTTGTAATAAATTTTATAAGTTTTAATCTTCATGTAGACTCTTCTTTTTTTTATTTCCATAACATCGAGAAATCTTCTCATCTTTTCTTTGTATAATCTAGTTACCAAATCACTCAGAACAGTGTTAAAAAAAAGATCGACCCCTGTCAAGAAAAAAAATCCATATACGGCGTTAAGAGAAGAAATTTTTTCGATTTTCTTATTTTCCTTTCCAAATCTGATCGCGAACAAATGAGTATTGGTCATATTTTTTTTTTTCATTGAAAAAATTTTCCTCATTAGAATTTTATTTTTTTTACCAATGGTATTAAAGAAAAATATGCTTTTTAATTGAACATTTTTTAAAATAAAAATTTTTAAAATTGATTTTATAAAAGTGATATGAAAGATTTTCGACGAATTTTCTTCTATTAATTTATCTGTAAAACTTTGTCGTTTGAATTTGTAACATTTTTTTATTTTAAAATATATATTAGATCTCAATATATATTTAATTTTTTCTTTTATGCGATAACGTCTTTGTTTTATATTTTTTACATATTCGTTTATTTCAATAGTAACAAAAAATTTTTTCAATTTAACTGCTTTATAATAAATTTTAAAAAATAAAATATCAAGCTTTCTATTATGAGAAATTTTTAATATTTTTGAAATTTTTTTTTTTATAAGATTTGAAAAAATGATAATATCAGTCGATTTTACTGAAATTTCATTTAAATATTTATCTAGACTTTGAATATAATGAATTATTTCCCCTCTAAACTTAGCGAAATTGATTAAAGCCGATAAGACAGTAATGTTCTTTTCGAAATTAGGTTCAAAATAATCTTTTAAATTAAAATCATTAATTCCACAGGAATGCATGAGTTTCTGAACAAGTGTGAAATAAATTAAATTCGCGACGGATTCATGATGTAATTCAGACAATACTATATAATCTAAAAAATGAGTCTGAATACATGTAATTTTATTTATGCTTTTTCCCGTAAAAAGTAAAAAAAAATATTCAAAAATATTTTGAATATCTTCTTTCATATAAAAGTCGATTTCGTTTGTATAAAAGTTTGAATTTATTTGATTTAAACATTTTATTATTTCTGCTTCCTGAAGTAGAGGAAATGGAAGTGCTATTTTGAAAAAAATATAATAATAATCTTATTATTTTTTTTTATTAAAAAATTTAAACTTTTAAAATATAGTCACACGGATGATATACTACAGAAAACTTCCTTCCCGGTCTTCAAGAAAGATAATCCAGATTATCCGGCAGATACGGCATACTCAGAATTTGTTTGAAAAATCAAATAATAATTTTTTTGTTCAAATGTGTAAAAAATATTTAGTTCAAAAGCTATTTTATTTTGGTCTGATCGAATCGAAGAGCGCTTTATTACTTAAAAATATCGGTCATAAAAATTTTAAAGATAGGAGTTTATATATTATATTAAAAAAAAAATATAAAAAATTAAGTTTCAGAAGATATCTAGATTTAATAAAAAAAAGAAAAATTCTTATAGGATTGAAACCGGTAAAACAATCTTTTACATTAGTATCCAAATATGAAGAGAAAAATATATTTTTTGACAATGATTATTGAATTCATTAATTAATTTAAGTTAATATAATTTATTATTATTTATTTTTATTAATAAATTCATCTAAAATATATGGATACATTAGCTAGGTATAAAAAGGATTTATTCAAAAAAGCATCTAAAAAAATTTGTTTACTGAAAAAAATTAAAAATAACTATCCTAAATTATTGATAAAAAATAGAAAAATTAGTGATTTCGAACAACTTATTTTTTTACTAAAAAATCGAAACAAAAAAAAATACTACGTTATGATATCAGACATGATTAAAAAAAAAAATATCCCACTATTAACTAAAGTATTTTTACATTCCTATGGATCTCAGATCCTAAAAACAAGCAAAAATCTGGGGGAGTTTATCACCATAGATAGCTTTTTTGGAAAAAATATTCTTTTTGAAAAAGAGTACTTGCGAATAAAAATATTTGTTTTAAAAAATTTAAAGAATTCTAAATGGAAGGTTAAAATCAATGAAATGAAAAAAAAATCCTGGCAAATTCTATACATTATGAACTTGATTTCAAAAATTTTAGCCTCGTGTAAAAAATGTAATTTTCATGATAAAATTGGTACGATTAATGGAATAATTTTAAAAGAAATTTACTCGAATTCAAATATAGACATCATTTCTGAAAAATTGATGACCATTATTAAAATAAAAAAAAAAAAAAAATGTGATTTAATTGAGAAAATAATACAAATTACACGACCTGTTCTTAATACACAGAAAATTAAGGAAGTGATTTTAATCTGGAAATTACAATTATTTCACAGGCTCTTGGTTCCTGAACTTAATTTTGATAAAAATAAAAATACCTTCAATCACTTTTTTTTAAAAAAACCAATTTCGAAACATGCTACCCAA